>ENA-UEYL01000184-UEYL01000184.1-human-gut-metagenome-genome-assembly--contig:-NODE-184-length-69241-cov-9.745200_pt1 | contig 69241 bp, 70 predicted proteins | sample MGYA00242941_ERZ507946 | MGnify/ENA primary metagenome ERZ507946 (study PRJEB26167, sample SAMN06115482) | human gut metagenome | host: Homo sapiens | place: China:Guizhou | collected 2015-03-11...
CAACGACGACGACCGCCGCCAGCGGCGGAAACAGGGAGGAGTTGTTGGGGCAGCGGCCAGCAAGACGCAAGTGCCGCTCAAGGCACGATGCGGATGCTGGGTGCCGCAACCCGATAAGCGGAGGGCATTTCAAATCGTCCCATCTGCCGCCGCAAGTAAAAATTGCATCTAGCAGCAAAAAGGATTATACTATAAAAAAGCCTGCGGTGTACAGGCCGCAGAGGCGGACGTGAGGGGATGAAACCATGAAACGACGGGATTTTTGTAAGGGTCTTGCGGTGACCCTTGCGGCGGGGGCGCTGGCTCCCGCTGCGGCGCTGCCGCAGGCCGGGGCAGCTACGGCGCTGGTCGGCCGCGCCGTGCCGGACGACTACTATACCCTGTGGTACCGCAGTGACCGCTGCGGTGCCGACCTGCGGCACGACTACTATTACAGCGACAGCCTGTTCGACCACCCTGCCACGGAGTACGACAACCAGCTGGCGCTGGCCACCTTGGGCATGGCGGCAGCCGCCGATTGTACATGGGAGAGCGACCAGCGCTATTGGATGGAGGGCGAGGTCGGCCGCGCCGACCATATCCGGGACGCCTTTGCAAAGCTGGGCTTTACCGAGGTGCAGCTGTTCAACTATACCCACAGCCTGAACGACACCCCGGACACCGTGGGCTGCGCCATCGCCCGCAAAACGCTGGTGCGCGGCGGCAGACAGGTGACCATCATCGGTGCGTTTTTGCGCGGCTCCGGCTACGGGGCCGAGTGGTCCGGCAACCTTCATGCGGGGCCCGGCAGCGCCCATACCGGCTTTGTGACGGCGGCGCGGCAGCTGGTTGAAAAAATACGCGGATACGTTCAGGCGTCGGCAAAGCGTCAGCCGCTGGGCATTTTGAAGCTCTGGATGGGCGGGTTCAGCCGGGGCGGCGGCGTGACCAACCTTGTGGCGGCGCGCCTGCCCGCCGTGCTGCCGCAGCTGGAAACGAAAAACACCTACGTCTATACCTTTGCCGCCCCGGCAGCTCTGACGGCGGCAGACTGCCCCGATTTACAGCAGGATTTTGACAACAACCACGCGGCAGACGGCAGCCTGAAAAAGGACTGGGGCACCAGCAATATCTTCAATATCGTTTCCAGCGGCGATGTCATCCCCCGCATCCTGCCCGCAGCGTGGGGCTTTTACCGTAACGGCAACGACCGCTTTCTGCCCTCCACGGTCATCCCGGAGGAGCTGGAGAAGCTGAACGACCGCAGCGCACGGATGGAGGGCACGCCGATAGACTTCGGGCGGCTGGCGGTCGCCGAGGAGACCGATGCCGTGCTGCGCTCCATGCTGGATCTGTTCTGCGACCGTCAGACCTACTACGAGGACTACGAGGACGCCATGCGCTGTATGCTGCAATGCGCCAACACCCGCTCGGAGGCGGAGGTGACCCGGGGCATCGTACGGGACGATGCCGCCGTGGTGGCGCAGCTGCGCAGCATGGAGCTGATGCGGCGCTTCCCGCAGGAAAAGGTGGAGCGCTGCGTACAGGCAGCCTCGGCGCTGAGCCGCCCGGTGCTGGAAAAGCTGGGCAGCGCGGTGCCGCTGCAGGCGCAGCAGATCGTCATCCCCATGCTGGCGGTGGGTCTGTGCTTTGAATTGCAGCCGGATACCGTGCAGCTGGTGGCAGACTTTGTCCTGTCCACCATCACGGTAAAGGGGCAGCTGAGCGGCATGCTAAAGACGGTGATGTGCCACTTTCAGGAAAACTACATGACCGTGCTGGAATCCTACGACCCCGCCGACCACGGTATGGAGCCCTACACCCGGCGGGAGGAGCTATAAACAAAAGACCGCTGCGCAGACATCGCGCAGCGGTCTTTCTTGTTTTTGAAAAGAAGCTCAGAACTTGAACAGGTTCAGCCCGGTGACGGGGTCGTACTGGCGGTCTACCGTTCCGTCCAGAACATCCACCACCATCTCACAGGTGGCGCTGACCACCGCCCGGTTCAGATGCCCGCCGAACACCTCACCCTTGTCGTTTCCGGCGCTCATGTGCAGGTGGGTGTAGAATTCACCGTTCATGGTGTTGATGGTGCCGGTCAGGGACACGATCTCAAAGCTGCCGCTGAAGGTGTTGGCGTAGTATTTCTTCTCCGCTACATTATATACGCCCACCGTGAAGCTGTTGGTGGCGCCCAGCGCCTGCACAGCGGCAAGGCGGATGTTTTCCTTCAGGGCAAGCTCTTTGACCTGTTCAAGGATCTCCTCGTCCTTGTCGATGCGTACAATGATCTTATTGCCAAAACGTTTGTATTCCATGGGGAAGGTTCTCCTTTATGTGGTTTTTGTGCGCTGTTCTTTGCTGTTTAAGTTTGATTGAACCATGCAACATAGTCAAAATCGTCGTAGTATTTTCTGATAGAAAAGCGACTCCGATAACGCATACACATTCCGACACATGGTTCACTTTCAAACCCTTTGATGTAAACAGCGGATTTAATGTCAGGATGCGGTTTGTGACAAAGTACAGCCTTGTGTTTCAAAGGCAACTGCTCGAAGTCCAACAGATTTTGCTCGGTGCATCCATCGCGGTCTGTAAAAAGGAAATAGAGAGCATCAGAATTTATTCGACTTTTTCGGCGATCCCAAGCCAGAGCGGCTTCCTCTTTGGAAGAATAATGCTGGAAATATAACTTGACGTCATTCAGCAAAGCAACCGGGTAAGTGATTTCAGATTCGGGCGGTGTAATAAATACAAGGTCGTATTGGAGATAATCCTTCAAATTTTCGCAGAGCTTTATAAAGTCAGAAGGCTCGACCCATAGATTTACAAAGGGTGAATTGAATTTCAAACCGAGATCATGTAGGATGCAGCAGCCATTGCAGTTACTGGCGATCAAAGTGACATCGGTATTTTTCAGGCGGATGCGATTGAAAAAATTATAAGCTGTTCGAAAAAATTCCCGTAATTTGACAAGCATAGAATCTCCTAAAATAATTGAGCCCCAATAGTGCAAAAAAATACCCGAACCCTTAAACTGGCATATCGCTGCTGCGGTCGGAGCGTTTTAAATCGAGAAATGGCGGCAGGGAACATACGGTTGACTTCGATATCCATGAAAACTCCTTTTCCTAAAGACGGGAGAGGGGCGTCGACTCTCAAACTCTTGCGAGTTTCCGAAGTGCTCTTGTTGGGTGTGCGGAGCCCCAAACCCTACTGGGAACGCGTGCAGCTTTATTGCTCTTCTGAATCTGATCCGAGTTCTTCCAGTTCTTTTTCGTTTTGGATATCTTCATTGGTTTTCTCTCCCGTGATAGCACGGTAAGCTTCTTTGATGCCGTTTCTCACTGCCCATTTGATAACATAATACAGCGCGATCAAAATAACAATTGCGGTTCCTCCGCTGATACCTAATTCATTCCACATGATTCGAGCCTCCCAATTCCGATTTGTTGCGCTAAGCCGAGTATACCACACCCATCAAGGAAAGAACACCCCCCGATAAGAGTGAAATTCCCGGCTTGCTGTTCCGGGCTGCGAATGACAACAAAAAATCCCCAGACCGAATGGTCTGGGGATTTGGTGGAGCATTGTCCAAGGCAGTCGAACCTGGATTTATTCCAGATACTGCGGCAGATTCCAAGCGCCTCGCAGCACACGGTGAATCTCCACGATCTTGTTTTCATCGTTGACGCGGTAGAACACCAGATACTGGTCAACGACCATCCTACGATAAGCCGGGTCAAGGCGGTAGACCTCGCACATTTTCGGGGTATCGCCTAATTTTGTGATCTTCTCCCGCAGCTCTTTCAGTACGCGGCTGGATGTTTTAGGGTAAAAGCCTGCCAGATACCGGGCAATATCATTCAGGTCCTGCACAGCAAGGGGCAGATATTTGATCTTATACGTCATACTGCTTGCCCAGCGTCTCCCATACGTTTTCGTGGTCTGCCCACTGCGTGTCGGGGTCAGCCGCCTGCTGCTTTGCCTTGGCAAGTGCCTCGGCAACATACCGCTGGTGCAAAAACTCTTCGTATTTGGCATAGTCCTCAATGTTGATGAGGACCGATTCTCCACGGCCATGATTCGTGATGATCACATGGTCATGGTCTTTGAGCATCTCCGAAATTTCGGCGTAATGGTTGCGCAGATCCCGGGAAGGGCGAACGAATGTCTGCATCATACGGGACACCTCCTGTCGGGATCATTGTATCACAAAATGACTACGGATGCAAGGCGGATGATACTGACGGTGAGAGCAAGAACCGTCCTGTACTGTACCCACCACAAACAAAAAATCCCCAGACCGAATGGTCTGGGGATGTGGTGGAGCATTGTCAACGGCAGTCGAACCTTCAGGCGGGCATATCATTGCTGCGGTCAGAGCGCTTCAAACCGAGAAACGGCGGCACCTCGGAACGTTTCAGCCCTTGTTCGTGTGCTTTTTTCAGTTGGTATTCGTGCAGGGCAATGCTGTCCAACAGATCACGCTGATTCTGGGAGGCTGCATAGTAATCAACGCCGAACCGTTTGCAGACTGCACTGAGTTGGTCAAGCATTTCAATAGCAGTAGGGGACATTCGTTTGACTTCGATATCCATAAAAACTCCTTTTCCTAAAGGCGTGAGGGCAAGAACCGTCCCGTGGCCACAAATTTTCAATTCTTGAAAATATTGTGCCCATTCGGGACTGTATTTCTGTAACGCTCCCGCGTTTTTGAAGTGTTCTTGTTGGGGCGTGCCTGCCCCAAACCCTGCTGAAAAAACGAAAATCGGAATTTGATATTTTACGATAGAATTTCTACAAACGTCTTGTAGTAATCATAGGTTCGTCCGCACTCCTGTGCACAGAGCAGAAAGCGGCTGATAATGGACCCTGTACGGTGCGTTTTTTGGATATGTGCCAAATGGCACGGCAGATCATTCGGGAAACCGGCAGCGATCTCTTCTTTCATTAAGAATGTGAGATATCGGTTCGTTTCCTTTTTCCAGAGGATGCTGGTCTCCGGAAAGGATACAGCCATATCAGATGAAACCGTAATGCCGCGTTGCTCCTTCGGCAGCGTTTGGGAGTGCTGAACCCTTGAGTAAAGATACGGATCTTCGATATACTGACAGAGCTTCTCTCGTTCGATCAGATCAAAGGATACGATACAGTCTGTGTCAATACCGGATTCCTGATATGGATCGTTTTTCAGTTCTTCCAATATTTTTACAGCTTGTATGTGTCGGCGCAGTTTTTCCATTCGATGCGTGAGCAGTTTTTGCTGCTGTTCCAGTTCAGAGAGTTTTTCTGCAAACAGCTGTCCGTGCTGCACAGGTGTCAGACCACCCATGTCTCGGATCTCTTTCAATTGCAGGCCGAGATTTTTATAGAATATCACATCAGAAATCGTCATCAGATCTTCAATGGAGTACTCACGATAATGATTTTCACTTTGCTTTTCGGGATGTAAGATCCCTTTATCTTCCCAATACCGAAGCGTCGATGCTGGCACATCAAAAAACTGGGAGATCTCTCCTATTTGAAACAAGTGATCCATCACATCCTTTCCTGTTGCTATAGTAACACGCTTTTTGTTGACATTCAAGTAACTTGAAGGTTTATACTATGCACAGGAGGACATTTTTATGGAAAACACATTGATCTTTTCTTCTGAAGAAGAAGTCCGTTTCGGAAAACTCTTAAAATATATCATCCCGACCTACCTGACCTCTCTGTTCAACACAGTCTATACCATCATTGACGGCATCTTTGTTTCCGCATATGTCGGAACCGATGCGCTGGCCGCCATAAATATCGTTTACCCCCTTGTAAATGTACTGACCGGCATTGCATTGGCATTCGCCACAGGCGGCAGTGCGGTTGCGGCTTTGCATATTGGCGGCGGGAGAAAAAATCGGGCAGATCGTTCCTTTTCCTGCAGTATCGCCGCTTCCATTCTTTTGGGCAGTTCGGTTTCCCTGATCATCATTTTAAATCTGTCCAAGATCCTGACCCTGCTTGGTGCTACCGATTTGACGATGGTGGACTGTAAAATATATGCGCTCTGGTGGTTGTGGGCAGCACCAGTCGTCGTTGGAAAAGAACTGTTCACCTACTTTATCCGGGTGGACGGTTCGCCTGCATACAGTTTTGCAACAGCATTGTCTGGCGGTGTTCTGAATATTATTTTAGACTATATCCTGGTCGGGCAAATGCAAATGGGGATCCATGGGGCTGCACTTGCAACGATTTTGGGTCTGATCTTGTCATTTTGCATGGGTGTTTATTATTTTTGCCGCAAAAACAAGTCCATTTCTGTTACCTTGTATGGCCTATCCATACGGGACGCACTATATTGCATGGTGAATGGTGCATCTGAGTTTGTAGATCAGATCGCGATCGCAATTACAACGGTCGTATTCAACCGTACTGCACTTGCCTTTGCCGGGGAAAACGGCGTTGCAGCGGTTTCCATTATCATGTATCTGCAATTTCTGTTTATTGGTATTTATTTTGGGTTTTCCATGGGCCTTGCCCCACCGTTGAGCTATGCGTATGGAGATGGAAAGCTGAATATTTGCAGGAAGTTAGAACGGTATGCACATCTCTTTTTTGCAATCGTGCCAATCATTCTCTATCTGCTGACCTACTTTCTTGCACCGGTGGGCGTATCCTGCTTTGCGGAACAAACCAGCCCTGTATTTTCCATTGCCATATCCGGAATGCGAATCTACGGACTTGGCTTTCTGTTTTCCGGGATCAATATTTTCGCTGCCGTCCGGATGATGGCATACGGAAAAGGATATTGCTCAGGACTGATCACATTTCTTCGCTCGTTTGCACTGCTACTTTTGTTTCTGATCGTTCTGCCGATGAAATTCGGCCTGACTGGCATATGGCTGGCTGTTCCCGCAGCCGAAGCAATGACCCTCCCTGTTGCTGTATGGTTTCTGAGGCCGGTCCAAAAGTGATCGCTGTAGACAGCCGTGGAAGGGCGGTGAAAAAACAGATTTCAGGCTGAGAACATGAAAAAGCAGGATACCATCGCCACGATGATACCCTGCCTTTACTCGTTCTTGCTTACCGTTCTGCGTACTCTCGCCGTAGGACTTCCTGTAAACAAAAAACGTACCCGAACCCTTTTTCATAAAGAATCGGGTTCGAGTACGAACTGTATGGTGGACGGTACAGGACTCGAACCTGTGACCTCCTGCACGTCAAGCAGATGCTCTACCAGCTGAGCTAACCGTCCATATTCTGTTTTGCCGAAATCAGCTAGATTATAATACCATACCCGATGCCAAAAAGCAAGGCCTTTTTTCAAAATTTGTAAAACTTTTTTGAAAAAGCAGCCCGAAACCCGGCTTCTGTGCGGTGCAGCGCGGGTTTTAGGGCGGTGGGCGACAGCTTTCTTGTTGCCCCCAACCAGACGTTGTGCTATAATAGAAAACTATAATAGGAGTAGTGTCGGAAAGGGAACGCAGCATGAGAGTTTTGGGCATCGACCCCGGTTACGCCATCGTGGGCTGGGGCGTGGTGGAGTATGCGGGCAACCGCTTTGCGCCGGTGGATTTCGGCGCGGTATGCACGGACGCGGGCGTGCCGTTTGAGCGGCGGCTGGACGAGGTGTATACCGGCATCAAGGAGGTCATCGAACGCACAAAGCCCGAGGTGCTTGCCATCGAAAAGCTGTTCTACCAGCACAACCAGACCACCGTCATCGGCGTAGCCGAGGCGCGCGGGGTCATTCTGCTGGCGGCGGCGCAGGCGAGTCTGCCCATCTACGAGTACACCCCCATGCAGGTCAAGCAGGCGGTCACCGGCTACGGCAAGGCCGTGAAAAAGCAGGTGCAGGAGATGACCCGGGTGCTGCTGCATCTGCCCGCCGTGCCAAAGCCGGACGACACCGCCGATGCGCTGGCCATGGCCATTACCTTCTGCCACACCAACGGCAACCAGCTCAACCGCTATACCCGCCGGGTGGCAGGCCCCATCTGACCGCATACCACAGCTGCCCTGCGGGGCGGCGGGTCTTGACTGAGAGGATTCTATGATCTACTGTCTGACTGGAAAAATCGTGAAAAAAAGCCTGAACGCCGTGGTGCTCAGCTGCGGCGGCGTGGGCTACTATACCCAGTGCCCGGCCAGCGTGGCGGGGGCACTGCCCGGTGTAGGGCAGGAGGCCACCCTGTACACCGTGATGAGCGTGACCGAGAACGATGTAAGCCTGTACGGCTTTGCCACCGAGGAGCAGCAGGCCTGCTTTGAGATGCTGACCGCCGTGTCCGGCGTGGGCCCCAAGGTGGGGCTGGCCATCCTCAGCGTTATGGAGCCGCAGCGGGTGGCGCTGGCCATCTCGGCGGGGGACCACAAGGCCTTCAAGGCCGCCTCCGGCGTGGGGCCGAAGCTGGCGCAGCGCATCGTGCTGGAACTGAAGGATAAGGTGGCAAAGGGCTTTGTGGACGGCATTTCGCTGGAGGATGTGGCGGGCTCTGCCGCCGACACGCCCGCGACCCAAAGCAGCGCACAGGCCATTGCGGCGCTGGTGTCGCTGGGGTACAGCCAGAGCGAGGCGGCGCTGGCCATCGCAAAGATCGATGCCACGCTGCCGGTGGAAGAGATCATCAAGCTGGCCTTGCGCAGCATGGCAGGCAGGAGGTAAGCAATGCAGGACGATACCGCGCTGTACGGCGCAAAAATGATGCAGCCCGTCATGACCCCGGCGGACAGTGAGGAAAATAACCTCCGCCCGCAGCATCTGGAGGACTACATCGGGCAGGAAAAGGCCAAGCAGAACCTTAAAATTTATCTGGAAGCCGCCAAGCGCCGGGGCGAGCCGGTGGATCACATTTTGCTCTACGGCCCGCCGGGTCTGGGCAAGACTACGCTGGCGGGCATCATCGCCAACGAGATGGGGGTGCAGATCCGCATCACCAGCGGCCCTGCCATTGAAAAGCCCGGCGACCTTGCTGCCCTGCTGACCAACCTGCAGGAGGGTGATGTGCTGTTCATCGACGAGATCCACCGCCTGTCCCGGCAGGTGGAGGAGGTGCTGTACCCCGCGCTGGAGGACTACGCGCTGGATATCATGATCGGCAAAGGCCCCAGCGCCCAGAGCATCCGCATCAATCTGCCCCGGTTCACGCTGGTGGGCGCTACCACCCGCGCCGGACAGATCACCGGCCCGCTGCGCGACCGCTTCGGCGTGCTGCTCAAGCTGGAACTGTACAGCCCGGACGAGCTTTCCCGCATCATCATGCGGTCGGCGGGCATTCTGGATCAGCCCATCACCCCGGAAGGCGCTTATGAGCTGGCAAAGTGCAGCCGTGGCACCCCCCGTGTGGCGAACCGCTTTTTGAAGCGCATCCGCGACTTTGCCACCGTGCTGGGCGACGGCATCATCGATCAGGACGTGGCGCTGCTGGGCCTCAAGCGGATGGACGTGGACGCACTGGGTCTGGACGAGTTGGACCGCAGCCTGCTGCGTGCCATCATCGAGATGTACAACGGCGGGCCGGTGGGCCTGGAAACGCTGGCCGCTGCGCTGGGCGAGGAGGCCGTCACACTGGAGGATCTGTGCGAGCCGTATCTGATGCAGATGGGCTTTTTGACCCGCACCCCGCGCGGACGCTGCGCCACCCGCCTTGCCTACGAGCATCTGGGCATGAAAGCCCCGGAGACCGGCAGCGCAGAGGAAAACGGTCAGCAGAGCCTGTTCTGACTTTTATATAAAGGATTATTTGAAGCAGTAAACGGAAGGAGGACGCTATGCGCCCTGCAAATACTTGGAAAGATTACGAACTGCTGGATGCCACCGACGGCAACCGGCTGGAACGCTGGGGAGAGACCCTGCTCATCCGCCCCGACCCGCAGGTGGTGTGGAAGACCCCCAAACAGAGCCCCCTGTGGGCAAAGGCAGATGCCATCTACCACCGCTCCAATCAGGGCGGCGGCGAGTGGGAGTACCGCCGCCGTCTGCCGGAAAAGTGGAAGATCAGCTGCGGCGAGGGGGAGGACAAGCTGACCCTCATCGTCAGCCCCACCGGCTTCAAGCACACCGGTGTGTTCCCGGAGCAGGCGGTCAACTGGGCGTGGTACCAGCAGAAGATCCGCGCCGCGGACCGCCCGGTGAAGGTGCTGAACCTGTTCGGCTACACCGGCGGCGCTACGCTGGCTTGCGCCGCTGCCGGTGCTACCGTCTGCCATGTGGATGCCTCCAAGGGCATCGTGGCATGGGGCAAGGACAACGCCGTGGCAAGCGGCCTGACCGACAAGCCCATCCGCTGGCTGGTGGACGACTGCGCTAAGTTCGTGGCGCGGGAAAAGCGCCGGGGCAACACCTACGATGGCATCATCATGGACCCGCCCAGCTACGGGCGCGGCCCCGGTGGCGAGATCTGGAAGCTGGAAGATTGCATCTACGACCTCATCAGCCAGTGCGAAGAGGTGCTCAGCGACACCCCGCTGTTCTTTGCGGTCAACAGCTACACCACCGGCCTGTCCCCGGCGGTGATGGAGTATATGCTCAAGACCACGCTGGTGCCCCGCTTTGGCGGCAAGACCAGCTGCGATGAGATCGGCCTGCCGGTGTCCGCCACCGGCGGCGTGGTGCCCTGCGGCGCCACCGCTATTTGGGAAGAATAAGGAAGCCGAAACGATTGAAATGGCCTCCGCTTTGCTTTGGCCATATTCAGCGGAAAATAGATTTTTAATTTCGCGTTTGTCGCACGCTGCGGCGTGCTCCAAACGCATTTTCACGGGAGGGGTCGCCTAAGGCAAACCATCCTGAAAAAGCAAAAAATTCAAGAATGGGGTACAGCCCCTTTCGGAGGGGCGCACCACCAGAAAGAGAAACAAAGCATGAGTGATACGATTTTAACTGCTGAAAATTTGAAGTTCCGCTACGATGCCGAACAGCCGGGCTACGCGCTGGACGGCGTATCCGTGCAGGTAAAGCGCGGAGAGTTCGTGGCGGTGCTGGGTGCAAACGGCTGCGGCAAATCCACGCTGGCGAAGCACTTCAACGCCATTTTGCTGCCGGAGAGCGGCAAGGTGTATGTGGAGGGCATGGATACCGCAGACGAAGACAAACTCTACGATATCCGCCAGACCGTGGGCATGGTGTTCCAGAACCCGGACAACCAGATCGTTGCCACCGTGGTGGAAGAGGATGTGGCCTTTGCGCTGGAAAACCTTGGCGTGCCGCAGGACGAGATGCGCCGCCGGGTGGACGACTCCATGAAGATGGCGGGCATCTACGAATACCGCGAGCGCGCACCCCACAACCTTTCCGGCGGTCAGAAGCAGCGCGTGGCCATTGCCGGTGTGGTTGCCATGCGCCCGGACTGCCTGATCTTGGATGAAGCCACCGCCATGCTGGACCCGCGCGGCCGCGAGCAGGTGATGCAGACCATCCACTACCTGAACAAGAATATGGGCATCACGGTGGTGTCCATCACCCACTATATGGAAGAGGCTGCACAGGCCGACCGTGTGCTGGTGATGAGCAAGGGTCATGTAGTGATGGAGGGTACCCCGAAAGAGGTGTTCAGCCAGACCGAGAAGGTGCGCAGTCTGCATCTGGATGTGCCGCAGGCCGCCGAGCTGCGGGACGAGCTGGTGAAGGCCGGCATCCCGATGCCGGAGGGCATCATCGACACCGGTGCCTGCGCACAGGCGCTGTATGAGTTGCTGCAGTAAGGGGGACGGACGAAATGGCAGATATCATCAAGGTAGAACATCTGAGCTACGTCTATAACCCCGGCCTGCCCACCGCAGTGACCGCGCTGGATGACGTAAGCTTTACCGTAGAAGAGGGCGATTTTGTGGGCATCATCGGGGCCACCGGCTCCGGCAAAAGCACCCTTATCACCCACATGAACGGCCTGAACAAGCCCACCAGCGGCAAAATTTACATTGACGGCCGCGACCTGTGGGCAGACCCGGAAAAGATCCGGGATTTCCGTTTCCTCACCGGGCTTGTGTTCCAGTACCCGGAATACCAGCTGTTTGAGGAGACCTGCTACAAGGACATCGCCTTTGGCCCGAAGAACATGGGCTTGGACGAAGCCGAGGTAGACCGCCGCGTCCACGAAGCCGCAGATTTTGTAGGCTTAGACCCGGCGCTTTTGGAGCGCAGCCCCTTTGAGCTGTCCGGCGGTCAGAAGCGCCGGGTGGCGGTGGCGGGTGTGATGGCCATGAAGCCCCGCATCCTTGTGCTGGACGAGCCCGCCGCCGGTCTTGACCCGGAGGGACGGGACGATATCCTTTCCGAGGTGAAGGAGTACCACAAAAAGACCGGTACCACCGTGCTGCTGGTGTCCCACAGCATGGAGGATATCGCCAAGTACGCCAACCGTGTGCTGGTGATGAGCAACAAGAAAATTGCCATGTATGACACGGTGGAAAAGGTCTTTGCCCGCGCTCCAGAGCTGCTGGAGCTGGGGCTGTCGGTGCCGCAGGTGACGAAAATCTTCCTCAAGCTGCGGGAGATGGGAGTGGACGTCCCGGCGGACGTGTACACCATTCCTTACGCGGTCAAGACCCTGCTGGAAGCAAAGCGCCGCCGCGATGCCGGGGAAAGCCTTGTGCTGCCCCGCAGCGCTGCACAGAAAGGGGGTGCTGTCTGATGCTGCGAGATATCACCATCGGTCAGCACTTCCCGGGCAACAGTCTGGTGCACCGGTTCGACCCCAGACTGAAGCTTGTGCTGACGGTCGCCTATATCGTGCTGCTGTTTGCAGCCTCCAACCCCTTGGGGCTTACCCTGTCCATCCTCTTTCTGGGGGTCATGTACAAGGTGGCAAAGATCCCGGTCAAGATGATCGGCAAAAGCCTCAAGCCCATTCTGCCCATCGTGCTGTTCACGGCGGTGCTGAACTTGTTCTTTGTTTCCGGCGAGGGCGACCCGCTGGTGCATTTCTGGTTTTTGACCATCTACGCCGAGGGCGTGCGCTATGCCGTGCTGATGGCGGTGCGCGTGATGGCGCTGATCGCGGGCACCAGCCTGCTTACCTACACCACCAGCCCCATTGTGCTGACCGATGCCATTGAGCAGCTGCTCAAGCCCTTGGGCAGGCTGCACTTCCCGGTGCACGAGCTGGCGATGATGATGAGCATCGCCCTGCGCTTTATCCCCACCCTCATCGAGGAGACGGATAAGATCATGAACGCACAGAAGGCGCGCGGCGCGCAGCTGGACACCGGCAAAATGACCGACCGGGTCAAGGCACTGGTGCCGGTGCTCATTCCGCTGTTCATCTCGGCCTTCCGCCGCGCAGACGAGCTGGCTATGGCCATGGAATGCCGCTGCTACCGTGGCGGCACGGGCCGCACCCGCCTGAAGGTGCTGCGCTGCGAAAAGCAGGACTACATCGACCTTGCGGTCTGCATTGCCTGCTTTGCCGTTATCCTTGCCTCCCGGCTGGTGTTCCCAAATTATTAAAGAGGAGAACCCTCTCAGTCAAGGCCTGATGGCCTTGACAGCTCCCCCGAAAGGGGGAGCTTTTGGTACGGAACTTCTCTGATGGGAGAAAATGCCGCTTCCCGCTGCGGCCCCTCCGGTGAAAATGTGTTTGTCGCGGCCCGCAGGCCGCGACAAACACGAAATTAAAAACGCTTTTCCGCTGAATATGGCCAGAGCAAAGCGGAGGCCATTTTAAATCAGAACTATGAACTTTTTACTTACCCTTGCCTACGACGGCACAAATTACTGCGGCTTTCAGGTGCAGCCCAACGGGCGCAGTGTGGCTGCCACCTTTCAGGATGCACTGGAAGCGGTGCTGGGCAGCCGCCCCGATATCAAGGGCTGCAGCCGCACCGATGCCGGGGTGCACGCGCTGGGCTTTCGGCTGAATTTTCACGCCGACACCCGCATCCCGCCCCAAAAGCTGCCGCTGGCGCTCAACCAGCATCTGCCGCCGGATATCCGGGTGCTGGCGGCGCAGACCGTGCCGGAGGATTTTCACGCCCGGTACGCCGCCCATACCAAGACCTACCTGTACCGCATCCATAATAACCCCATCGACTCGCCCTTTGATGCTGCCTACTACACCCGGGTGCCCCGGCGGCTGGACGAAGCCGCCATGCAGGCGGCGGCGCAGCAGTTCGTGGGCACCCACGATTTTCTGGCCCTGTGCGCGGCGGGCAGTTCTGCCGCCGCCCATGGGGACACCGTGCGCACCATCACGGACTGCCGCGTCACCCGGCGCGGGGACGAGGTGGACATTGAAGTGACCGCCGACGGCTACCTGTACAACATGGTGCGCATTCTGGCGGGCACCTTGTGCGAGGTGGGAGCGGGGCGGTTGCACGCTGCGGACATCCCCGCCATTCTGGCAAGCCGGGACCGCAGCCGGGCGGGCCCCACCCTGCCCGCAAAGGGCTTGTTTTTAAAGTGTGTGGATTACCCGGAAAAGGAGGAGCAGCCATGAAAAAGCTTCATCGCGGCGGCAGCAACCCGGACGGAGAGCCGCTTTCTGCCGGACGGGTGGAATATCTGGAGGCAGCGCGCCAGCGGGTGCGCCGCCGCCGTCTGCGCCGCACCGTGATTCTTCTGGCGGCGCTGATACTGGTCACCCTGTTTGCCACCGGCGCGGTGGGGGCATCCATCGCCCGGGTAAAGGATCTGGTGGATACGGTGCACATCGCCCTGTCCCCGGCGGTGGGCTGGCCGCAGCAGACCGGTCTTGGGGAGCTGACGGCCGTGCAGCCCATGTCCGGCAGCTTTGTAGCCATGGACGAGGATGCCTGCGCGGTGTACAGCTTGGGTGGAACCCGCCTTGCCGGTATCCAGAGCGGTTACGCCCGCCCGGCGCTGGCTGCGGGCAAGACCCGCTTTGTGCTGTACAACCGCTCCGGCAACGAGCTGCGGGTGGAAAGCCGCACCCAGAACCTGTACAGCAAAACGCTGGAAAACAGCATCTATCTGTGCGCCATGTCGGACACCGGCACGCTGGCCGTGGCTACCGATTCCGCCGACAGCACCGCCCGGCTGACCGTGTATACCCCCACCATGAGCGAACAGCTGCACTGGGATATGACTGCTGCGCAGGGCACCCCGGTGCGGATGGCCTTTGCCGCCGACAGCCGCCGTCTGGCGGTGGCGGCGGTCACCTCCAGTGCCGGACAGCTGCAAGCGAACCTCTTTGTGCTCAGCCTTGCGCAGGGCGACCCGGTGCAGCTGAGCAGCGGGGACAGCGTGCCCCAGTGGCTGGGCTGGCTGAACAACGACACCGTGCTGGCCGTGTACGAGAACTGCGCCGTGGTATACGGTGCAGACGGCGGCGAGCGGGGGCGCTTTGACCTTGGCGGCGGCAGCCTTGTCAGCGTTTCGCAGGACGGCACAAACGCCGCCCTGCTGCTGGAAAACGGGCAGGTGTGCACCGCCGTGCTGCTGGATAAAGATCTGAACGTGCAGTACAGCGGCAATGTGCCTGCGGCAAACCAGATCCTGCGCCGGGGTCAAAACTTTTATCTGCTCACCGACAGCGGCGTGGAATGCTTTGCCGCAGACGGGGTGTACCAGTGGGGACAGGAGCTTTCCGTCCGTCCGCAGGCGCTCATCGCGGGCAAGCAGCTGCTGGTGCTGTGCGGAAACACGGTGCAGCAGATCACCCCGCCGGAGCAAACGGCTTCCAGCGCCCGGTGAACGAGGGGGAAACCGGTATTTTTGCGGGGAAAATGATCTTTATAACAGGGAAAACAAGGTATGTTCAAGAATCCGTCATTTCTTTTTGATATCCTATGTACGGTAGTCTGGCTGGTGCTGATGGCACGCTACGCCCGCAAGGGTTTTCTGGCGTCCATCGTGCAGCTGTCCGGCAACCTCATCAGCCTGCTGGGCGCACGGCAGCTCTCTGCCGCCTGCGCGGGCTGGGTGTTCGAAAATCTGCTGGCCGGGGGCTTCCGTACCCAGATCGCCGCCCACCTTTCGGAGGATGGCGTGGTGAACCTTTCCGGCATTGCGCAGCAGTACGCGGGCTTTCTGCCCGAAAGCTTCCGCGCCTCCATCGTGGCGGCGTGCGAGCGCAGCATCAACGCCGTGCTGGCAGACAACGCCGTGGTGCTGGCCGATACCATCGTGGAAAAAGTATTGCAGCCGCTGCTCACCCCGGTGATTATGCTGGTGCTGTTCTTTGTGTTCTACGCGGTGCTGCGGCTGCTGGTCAGCATGCTGGTCACCGTGCTGGGGCTGGTGAATAAGCTGCCGGTCATCGGTACGGTGAACCGGGGTCTTGGCTGGCTGACCGGCGGCATGACCGCTCTGCTGGACCTATACCTCGTGCTGTGCGTGGTGTGGGGCCTTGTGGTCATCACCGGCGGCAACCTGAATGTGCTCAACGACACTGTGATGCACAGCAGTCTTTACTATAAAGCGTTTAATATGTTCAACCCCTTTTTGTAACAGGGGTGACAAGGAGGAACTATGGTCTGTATTCGATGCCAGAAGCGTCCGGCGATCATCTTTATCCAGCGGATGGAGAATGGTCAGATGAAGCAGGAGGGGTACTGTCTGCACTGTGCCCGGGAACTGCACATCAAGCCCGTGGACGATCTGATGAAACAATTCGGGATGTCGGAGCAGGATCTGGATAACATGGAAAACCGCATGGAGAGCATGATGGAGGAGCTGGGCGACTCCAACCCTCTTTCCATGCTGATGAATATGTCCGGCAGCGGCGAGGATGCCGATGCGGAGAACATGGACGAGGATCTTGTACCCGGCAGCAATGCCACCTTCCCGCTGGGCTTTACCGGCACAGAGAAGCAGGACGGCGAAAAAAAGGCCGACCGCAAAAACGGCAAAAAGCCGCCCAAGCGCAAGTTTCTGGATACCTACTGCGAAAACCTGACCCGCAAGGCGCGGGAGGGCAAGCTGGATGATATCATCGGCCGCGACCGCGAAATTTACCGCACCATCCAGATTTTGAGCCGCCGCCAGAAGAATAACCCCTGCCTCATCGGTGAAGCCGGTGTGGGTAAGACCGCCATCGCGGAAGGCATTGCCGAGCGCATTGCCAAGGGACAGGTGCCCATCGGTCTGCGGGATAAGGAAATTTTTCTGCTGGACCTCACCAGCCTTGTGGCAGGCACCCAGTTCCGCGGCCAGTTCGAGCAGCGGGTCAAGGGTCTGCTGAGCGAGGTAAAGGCCGCAGGCAACGTCATCCTGTTCATTGACGAGATTCACACCATCACCTCTGCCGGTGAGAGCGAGGGCGCGATGAACGCGGGCAACATCTTAAAGCCTGCCCTCTCGCGTGGGGAAATTCAGGTCATCGGTGCCACCACCTTTACCGAGTACCGCAAGTATATCGAAAAGGATCAGGCGCTGGAGCGCCGTTTCCAGCCTGTGCGGGTGGAGGAGCCCAGCGTAGCCGACACCCTTGCGGTGATGAACGGCATCAAGCGCTACTACGAGCAGCACCATCATGTGCAGGTGCCCGCCGAGGTGCTTTCGGCGGTGGTCACCCTGAGCGAGCGCTACATCACCGACCGTTTTTTGCCGGATAAGGCCATCGACCTGCTGGACGAAGCCTGCGCCTGCTGCAATCTGGCGCACCCGGTCATCTCCGAGTATCTGGGGATGCAGAAGGAGCTGGACGCCCTGAAGCAGGAAGAAGCCGAGATGGAAAGCGCGGATGTGAACGAAGCCATCGACTACGAGCGCGTAGCCGAACGCAAGACCCGCATCGCCAAGCTGGAATCCGAGCTGCCCGCAAAGCAGGCCGCTGCCAGTGAGATTCAGGTGACCATGGACGATGTGGCCAAGGTCATTGAGCTGTGGACGGGCATCCCGGCGGTAAAAATTCGCGAGACCGAGTTCGTCAAGCTGGCAGGGCTGGAAGCTGCCCTGAAAAAGAAGGTCATTGGTCAGGACGAGGCCGTGCATCTGGTGGCGCAGGCCATCAAGCGCAGCCGCGCCGACCTTTCCGGCCGCCGCCGTCCCGCAAGCTTCATCTTTGTGGGTCCCACCGGCGTGGGCAAGACCGAGCTGGTCAAGCAGCTGGCAGAACAGCTGTTCGACGGCCCCGACCCGCTCATCCGTCTGGATATGAGCGAGTACATGGAAAAATACGCGGTGTCCCGCATGATCGGTTCTCCTCCGGGCTATGTGGGCTACGAGGAAGCCGGTCAGCTCACCGAGAAGGTGCGCCGCCGCCCGTACAGCGTGGTGCTGTTTGACGAGATCGAAAAGGCACACCCGGATGTGATGAACATCCTGCTGCAGATTCTGGACGAGGGCAAGATCAACGATGCGCAGGGACGCACGGTGGATTTTTCCAACACGGTCATCTGCATGACCTCCAACGCGGGCAGCAGCGACCAGAGCGCGGGCAGCCTTGGCTTTAACAAGAGCGACGCCCAGCGCAGCGAGGAAAAGACCCGCAAGGCGCTGGCACAGTTCCTGCGCCCGGAGTTCCTTGGCCGTGTGGACGAGGTGATCGCCTTCAAGCCCCTGACCGAGGACACCCTGCAGGGCATCGCCGCCCTGATGCTGGACGAGTACAAGCCCGGCATGGAAGCCAAGGGTATCGCTTACAGCTACACCCCGGCAGCGCTCAAGGCACTGGTGCAAAAGAGTCAGGGCGGGCGCTTCGGCGCGCGCGATCTGCGCCGCACCATCCGCAAGGCGGTGGAGGACCCCGCCGCTGAGCGCCTGATCGACGGCACGCTGGCATCCGGCGGCACCCTTGTGGTGGATGCCGATGAAAACGGCGAAGTTGTACTGAAATAATCATAACCGCAAAGCACCCCGGCTGGAAACAGCTGGGGTGCTTTTTATCTGCTCATAAAAACTTTTTGTAATATATACTTGACAGTTAGAATGGTAAATGCTACTATATGTCCAGAGGATAAAACAAATGCCGACCCGGCAGGAAAGGAGCATATCAATGCCGAAGAACCTGAAATTAAAGGCCGCTCGTGCGGAAAAGGATATGACGCAAGGCGCGCTTGCCGAGGCGGCAGGGGTTTCGCGCCAGACTATCAACGCCATTGAAAAAGGGGAGTACAACCCCACCATCAACCTTTGCCGCAGTATCTGTAAAATTCTGGATAAGACACTGGATGAACTGTTCTGGGAGGAATGAACTATGAAATTTTCACTATACAGCAAGAAAAACCAGTTGGACGAGATGCAGGAGCAGACCCTGCGCAAAATTGAAAGTCATGGCTTCTGGCTGCTGTGGGGCAGCCTTCTGGCGGCGTGGATCGTGCAGACGGTGTTCGGGGCTGCGGACAAGGCCGCCGGAGAGTGGGTCGTATTTATGATCGGCTGCATTTATATAGTTGTCGCGTGTCTGCGCAATGGTCTGTGGGATCGCCACTTTTCGGATACGCCCCCGGCCAATGCCGTGTTTTCTCTGGTGGCTGCGGTGGCGGTTACGCTGATCAGCGGTTTTTCCTATGGATACTGGGTCGGTGCCGCTTTTGCCGGTGTTTTTACCGGCATCCTGTGCTTTGCATTGCTGCAACTGTACGCCGCTCTGGTACGCAAACGGCGCGAGCATCTGGATGACCCGAAGGATGGAGAATAATATTACGCAAAAGGGCTGTTGCACATCATTTGATGCAGCAGCCCCTTTTGCATGGGTGTATGATATCCTGAAGTAAACAAAGCGAAAGCCCCTGCATCCGTTTTTGGATGCAGGGGCTTTTCCGCTGATTTCTTAATAATTCTCTGCGTGCACTTCAAAATAGCTCTGCGGATGATTACATACCGGGCATACCGCAGGTGCTTTTGTTCCTACCACAATATGTCCACAGTTACGGCATTCCCATACCTTAACTTCGCTCTTTTCAAATACCTGTGCGGTTTCAATATTTTTAAGAAGTGCACGATATCTTTCCTCGTGATGCTTCTCAATCTCTCCTACAGCTCTGAATTTTGCTGCAAGTGCAGGAAAACCTTCTTCTTCAGCTGTTTTAGCAAAACCTTCATACATATCTGTCCACTCATAATTCTCGCCTTCTGCAGCTGCCGCTAAATTTTCTTTTGTATCTCCAATTCCCGCTAATTCCTTGAACCACAGCTTTGCATGCTCTTTTTCATTGTCTGCGGTCTTTAAAAATAATGCGGACATCTGTTCGTAGCCTTCCTTTTTTGCTACAGAAGCAAAAAAAGTATACTTGTTTCTTGCCTCAGACTCCCCTGCAAATGCTGCCTGTAAATTTTTTTCTGTCTGTGTTCCTGCGTATTTGTTGGCTGCCATTTCTTTTACCTCCGTTTTCTTTACTACTTTTTCAAAATCTGATGCCGGATGCTTGCACAAAGGACATACACTTCATTTGCTGCGACATGCCTTTTCGTCTCATATACAACATTTCGCACGAGGTCTTTCTGAATAGTATTTCTTCTGTTTGTCATCTGTTCTTCTTATTAGGAATCATTCCTAATAAGGATTATAGATCATTTTACTATTTTTGTCAATAAAACAGAAATAATTTTTGTTATTATATAAAAGATGTCTTTTGTCAAGCTTGACTCTTTGTTTTATTGGTGTTTTTAATACAATATGGAAATAATTTGCTCTGTCCATGTGGTGGATGCCGATGAAAACGGCGAGATCATCCTGAAGTAAACAAAGCGAAAGCCCCTGCATCCGTTTTTGGATGCAGGGGCTTTTTGGTTCAGCGCTGTACGGCAAACTGGAAGTTACCATTTTCCTTTAACGATTCGTCCACCGACCAAAATGGAAGAAAAAATAGCAGCGAAAATCAAAAGGGTAATCCAAATCGGGCTGAGTACCCATAGCCATGACCACGAAATCAATCCTGTTACTTTTAGTACAGCGAAAATCAAAACTAAAGCAACAATAGGATCCATCCTAGATCGGTGGGATTTCTTCTCCGTGCGCATAACAGAACCTCCTTGAATTCCGATTTGTTGAATTGAGTATAGCATAGTGCAAACAAAAAGAAAAGCTGCGCTGTGAATGTATGATATTATCCCGCATTGACAAAACTGCGCAGAATAAGTACAATAAAACATAGCTATCCGCAAATTTTTTGCACGAGAATAAAGGAGCGTTTTTCTATGCCGAGCAATAAAGTCCGCACCCGTTTTGCACCCTCGCCTACGGGTTATATGCACGTTGGCAACCTGCGTACTGCCCTGTACACCTACCTGATGGCAAAGCACGAGGATGGCACCTTCATCCTGCGCATCGAGGATACCGATCAGGGCCGCTATGTGGAGGGCGCTGTGGATGTCATCTACAACACCCTGCGGGAGACCGGTCTGCTGTGGGACGAAGGCCCGGACATCGGCGGCCCCGTGGGCCCCTATGTGCAGAGCGAGCGCATGGGCATGTTCAAACAGTATGCCGAGCAGCTGGTGGCCGAGGGCAAGGCATATTATTGTTTCTGCACCGAGGAGCGTCTGGAGGCCCTGCACGCCGAGCAGCGCGCCAACGGCGAAATGACCCACTATGACGGATGCTGCCGCGACCTGCCCAAGGACGAAGTGGAAAAGCGTCTTGCTGCCGGGGAACCCTATGTTATCCGCCAGAAGATCCCCCGCGAGGGCGTGACCGGCTTCGACGATGTGGTGTACGGCCACATCGAGGTGAACAACAGCGAGATGGACGACCAGATCCTCATCAAGACCGACGGCATGCCCACCTACAACTTTGCCAATGTGGTGGACGATCACCTCATGGGCATCACCCACGTGATCCGTGGCAGCGAGTATCTGTCCTCCACCCCCAAGTATAACCTGCTGTATCAGGCGTTCGGCTGGGAGATCCCCACCTACATCCACTGCCCGCCGGTCATGAAGGATGCACAGAATAAGCTTTCCAAGCGCAACGGCGATGCCAGCTATCAGGATCTGGTGGCAAAGGGCTACCTGACCGAGGCCGTGCTGAACTACATCTGCCTGCTGGGCTGGAGCCCCAAGGGCGAGTATGCCGAGCAGGAGATCTTCTCCCTGCCGGAGCTGGTCAAGATCTGGTCTCCGGACGGCATCTCCAAGTCTCCGGCCATCTTCGATCCCCTCAAGCTGCGGGCCATCAACGCGGAATATATCCGCCGCCTGTCCCCGGAAGAGTTCCAGAAGAAGGCGGAGCCGTGGATCGACAAGGCCGTGCACACCTCCATCGACAAGAAGCTGCTGTGCGCAAACCTGCAGCCCCGCTGCGAAGTGCTGGGCGAGATCCCGGAGCAGCTGGATTTCTTTGATGCGATGCCCGAGTACGATGTGAGCATGTACGCCAACAAGAAGCAGAAGACCACCCCGGAGACCGCCAAGGAGGCACTGGAAGCCCTGCTGCCTGTGCTCAGCGACGAAGCACTGGATTTTGGCAATCGCGATGCCGTCTTCGATGCCTGCAAGGCCAAGGCTGAGGAGCTGGGCAAGAAGAACGGCTGGCTGCTGTACCCGCTGGGCATTGCCCTTTCTGGCAAGCAGCGCACCCCCGGCGGCGGTACCGACCTTGCCTGCATGATGGGCCGCGAAACCACCCTTGCCCGCGTAAAAGCGGCAATTGAAAAGCTGAACGGCTGATTTTTGCCATAAAACCACAAAGCTCTGCAGCATTTTTGAACGCTGCAGGGCTTTTTTGCATCTTTGGGCCGGTTTGCGGCAGAACACTGCACCGCGCCAAAAATCGCCGCGCGCCCGCGCTACAGTATATGCAGAAAGCGCGGGGAACAGAACCACAACGCCCCGCCGGAAAGCGGGGAGTTTTTATGACAGAGCGGATGGGTCTGGCAGCGGTCGGGCGGCAGAATGGACAGCGGGCAGCGCTGGCACGGCGGGCAGAGCTGCGCCCGGCAGCGCGCAGGCTGGCGGCTGTGGCAGTGGGATTTGCAGGCGGCTGGGCCGTTCTGTACGGTGCACTGATGCCTTTTGGTCTGGGCTTTGTGCTGGGTTTTGCAGAGGACTGCTTTGCCCCCTGTGCGGCGGGTGCGGCGCTGGGTGTACTGCTGCACGGGTTTGGCGCGCTCTCGCTGCGCAGTGTCTGTATGCTGTGCGCACTGGGTGCTGCAGTGGCAGCGCGGTGGATGGGTGCCAGAACACTGACCCCGGCGGCACTGGCGGGCTGCGGCACGCTGGTGGGCGTGGCGCTGTGCTTTGCCTTTGGCGGCGGCGGGGCAGAGCTGGTGTTTTACAGTGCAGCAGATGCCCTGCTGGCCGCAGCCATGGGCTTTTGTCTGCGGCAGTTCGCGCCCGAAAAGCCGGGTGCCGGGATGCTTCTGGTGGGTGCGGCCGCAGCGGCGGCGCTGGGCAGTGTGCAGCTGTGGCAGCTGCTGCCGGGCGTGATCGTCTGCGCGGCGCTGGAACTGTATTTATGCAGCAAAGGGCAGGCCAAAGCCGCGCTTGCGGCCTGCGCGGTGCTGGGCGCTGCGCTGTGCGCGGCAGACCCGGCTCTCAGCTTTGCGGCATCCGGCCTTGCCTGTGCCACGGTGGCAGCGGCAGTGCTGGCACCCGGACGGCGCATGGAAACGGTAGCCGCCTACGCGGGCGGCTGCGTGACCGGTGCACTCTGTGTGCAGCCGCCCGGGAGCGCGTTCCAATATCTGCTGAACGTCTGCATCGGCATCACGGCCGTAGCGGCCATGCCCGCAGCATGGCTTGTGCCGGAGCCGGAAGAAAAGCCGCAAGCAGGGCAGGCCCAGCCGCAGCAGTACAGTGCAGCGGCCACCCGGCTGGAACAGGTGTCCCAGAGCCTTGCATCGCTGGCAGAGACCGTGAACGATGTCTACGAAACGCTGCCGCACCGGCGTGAGGATTTCCATTGGGTAATTGATAACACACATGATACCCTTTGTTTTAACTGCGGACGGCGGGATACCTGCTGGAAGCAGGAGTATGCCGCCACGCTGGAGGGCATGGAAGCACTGCGCCCTCTGCTGGAAAGCAGCGGCGGGCTGGAAACGGCTCAATTGCCCGGACAATTATCCCGGTGCATCCACCCGGCAGCACTGTGCGCAGCGGCAAACCGCTCCTTTGCGCTGTACCGCAGCCGCAAGGAGGCCCGCCTTCATGCCGAAGCCATGCGCACTGCCCTGACCGAGCAGTACAGCGCCGTGGCCGAAGCGCTGGGTGTGTTGGGAGAACAGCTGGGCCGTCCGGGCGACCCGGAACCCTATAAATCCGGCCGGGTGGCGGACTTTTTTGCGCAGCTTGGCACTCCGCCGCAGGAGTGTGCCGTCACGCTGGATGATCTGGGCCGCACCCATGCGGCGGTCACGCTGCCGCGCACCCGCTTCTCGGCGCAGGAGCTGGCCGCGCTGGCCGGGGAGGTGGGCCGCATCTGCCGCCGCACGCTGGAAGTGCCGCAGGTGCTTTCCTGCAAGGGAATGACCACCCTGCTGTTCAGCGAAAAGCCTGTGCTGCGGGCCGTGTTCGGCATGGCGGGCGCGGCGGCGCGGGGCAGTATTTCCGGCGATGCGGTGCAGCAGTTCTGCAGCCCGGCGGCAGCGCAGATGATCCTGTGCGACGGCATGGGCACCGGCAGGCCTGCGGCCGTGGATGGCAACCTTGCCGCCGAGCTGACGGCCCGGCTGCTCAAGGCGGGCTTTACCGCAGAGCTGGCGGCAAGGCTGGTCAACGTGGCCCTTGCCCTGAAAAGTGAGGATGAGAGCGGTGCCACGCTGGACCTCATCAGCGTGGATCTTTACACCGGCACGGCAAGGCTGTTCAAGGCCGGTGCGGCACCGGGCTTCCTTGTGCACGGCGGGCGGGTGCGTGCTGTGGGCGACACCAGCCTGCCGGTGGGCATTCTGGGCGGAGTGAACGGCCAGAGCCGGGTGGTGCATTTGACGGTGGGCGATTATGCGGTGCTGGTCTCGGACGGGCTGCTGGTGGACGGCCCGGGCTGGGTGGCAAAGCAGCTGGAGCTTTCCGCTGCGGCAGGAGATGCGCCGGAAAAAGTTGCAAAGACGCTGGTGGAAACGGCCCGCGTGCGCGCCCAGAAGACCGGCAGGCCGGATGACATTACGGCGGCGGTGCTGCGGCTGGAAAAATGCGTTTGATGTTCATACAAACTTCGTTGATTTTCGACGGAGGAGAAGGTATACTATGGAAGCATAGAAACAAAACGGGAGGACAGAAACATGCTTACCATAACCGTAGCGCAGGATGGCAGCGGCGATTTTGCTTCGGTGTCCGAAGCGGTGCTGGCCGTGCCTTATGCCTGCGCAGCAGAGATCCGCATTGGCCCGGGCGTTTACCGCGAAAAGCTGGTGTGCGAAAAACAGGATATCACCCTGATCGGCACAGGCATGGAAAGCACCCGCATCGTGTGGGGCGACGGCGGCAAGCTGCCGCACCCGGACGGCAGGCCCACCCACACCTTCCGCAGCTATACCGCGTTTTTCCGGGGGATAGAACTGCGGGTGCGGGACCTGACCATTGAAAACGATGCCGGCCCCGGGGCAAAGGTGGGGCAGGCCGTGGCGGCTTATGTGGACTGCTCTCACACCCTCTTTGAGAATGTGCGGCTGCTAGGCAATCAGGATACGCTGTTCTGCGCCCCTCTGCCGGAGAAGGAGCGGGAGAAGGATGGCTTCCTTGGCCCGGGCCACTTTGCGCCCCGCCGACCGACGGCCCAGTATTACCGGCACTGCGAGATCGCGGGAGATATCGATTTTATTTTTGGCGGCGCGGACGCTCTGTTTGAGCAGTGCACCATCCGCACCGTGAACAACCACCTGCCTGCAAGCTACGTCACAGCGCCGTCCGGCGGTGCGAACGGCCTTGGCTTTGTGTTCTGGGACTGCGATTTTGTCTCGGACAACTGCCCGGCGGGCACGGTGTTTCTGGGCAGGCCGTGGCGGCCCACCGGTAAAACGGCTGTGCTGGACTGCCGTCTGGGAGCCCACATTGCACCGGAAGGCTTTTCGCCCTGGCAGAGCCGCACCGACTCCGACCTTGCCTGCTTTGTGGAAGCGGGCAGCACCGGCGAGGGCGCAGCAGCGCGCGGTGCATGGGTGAAGCAGCTGGACAGCCAGCAGGCCGAAGAGCTGCTCAGATGTGCACGGAAGCTTTGCAGACCGGAATAAAAACGGAAAATATAAAATAAAGTATAAAACGGATTTGAAGGATCTTCTATGAAAAAACTGCCGAATTTTGTCAAATGGATCATCATTCTGGCGGCACTGGCTGCAATGGGCTGGATGATGTGGGCTGTGAATGATCGTGCCTCCCGGGTGGAAATGCCCGCACCGGATAATACATTCGGAATTTATCGCACAGCAGATTCCAGCCAGTAAATCATTTGAAATGGCCGCAGCATTGCGGGCAGAAACGATGCTCTATAGAAAAAGCAAAAGCCGGGACGACCACACGGTCATCCCGGCTTTAAAATTATTCCTGATTATCCTGCCCGGCCATCTCGGCTGCATTGGCGGGCAGGTCGTTCATGATGAACCAGAACGTAGTGCCCATGCCAATGGCGCTCTGCACACCAAAGCGGAAGCCGTGCTGCTGGAAGATGGCCTTGGTGATGGAAAGGCCCAGACCGGTGCCCTGCTTGCCGGCATCCGAACGGGAGCGGTAGTACCGATCAAAGATATAGGGCAGGTCGTCGGCAGAGATGCCGGGGCCGTGGTCCTCCACCTCTACCCGCACGCCCTCGGTGCAGCGCTGGGCCCGCAGGATGAAGATGCCGTCTTTGCCGATGTGGTGCATGGCGTTGCCCAGCAGGTTATGCAGTGCGCGCTGCATCATGTTGGGGTCTGCGTAAACGGGCAGTTCCTCGTCCGGCAGCTCCAGCTGGAGCTGCCAGCCGTTCTGGGCGCAGATGGCATCGTACCGTTCGCTCACCTCGTCGCACAGCTGGCCCATATCAAAGTGCACGCGCTCGCATTTGTCGGCACCGCTGGTCACCTTGCTCAGCTCCATCACGCTGGAGACCAGTGCGGTCAGGCGGTCGGTCTCGTCCACGATAATGTTCATCTGCTCATCGCGGTGGGCCTTGTCGTCGCCGGTAATGTCGCGCACCGTCTCGGCATAGCCCTTGATAAGGGTCAGCGGGGTGCGCAGGTCGTGGGAGACGTTGGCCAGCAGATCGCGCTGCATCTGCGAAGAATGCTGCACCTCGCTTGCCATGTGGTTGAAGTCCCGGGCCAGATCGCCCAGCTCATCGCTGCGGCGGGTATCCACCTGCACGGCATAGTTGCCCATGGCCATCTGGCGGGCAGCGCTGGAAAGCTGGCGCAGCGGCTTTGTGAACCACTCACTGAACAGCCATGCCGCCGTCATGGCAAAGGCAAAGATCAGCGCCGCTGCCATGGGCAGCACGGTGCTTAGCACCTTGCCGGCTTCAGCCACATGCACAAGGCTGGTAGTGACCAGAACGGTGTACTCACCGCCGGAGGTGTTGCGCCCTACCAGCAGCTGTGCCGAGCCGGAGAGCCGCGGCGGATTCAGGGTCTGCACAAAGCCGCCGGTGGTGCGGCATTTCTTGCGCATGGCCACAGCGGTGGAAACGATCATATCGTTGTTGGCGGAATCCGAGAGCAGCGTTTCGTGCAGGTTGCAGTAGGACTGGTTCTCGATCTTATAGATCGTGCGCATGGTGGTATCGGAAATATCCACACAGAAGCTGTTCAGCGAACCGCTGGCGTACAGCTGGGTGGCAAGCCGGTCAAAAAACGCGGTGTTGACCGTAAGATGGCCAAAAGACCATGCCGAAAGGGCTTCGCCGTTTGCAATAGCCTTGTCCAGCTCGGCGGTGATGCTTTCTGCCTGAGTGGTCAGCTGTTTTTCAATGTGCTTGGTGTACAGCGGTTCCAGCAGCTGGGTGGACAGAAACCACACCAGTGCCAGCAGGAACAGACAGATACAACACAAAAACCACATCAGCTGGCCGCGGATGCCGGGGGAGTGATGGTGCCGCATGAATCCTCCGCTCCTTTATCAGCGCGTTGCGTCGGGGTCGAATTTGTAGCCGATGCCCCACACGGTAGCAATGTAGCTGCGGCACTTGCCCAGATGGCCCCGCAGCATTTTGACATGGGTATCCACGGTGCGGTCCTCGCCAAAGTAGTCGTAGTTCCACACCTTCTGCAGGATCTTTTCACGGCTGAGGGCGATGCCCTTGTTGGAAGCAAGGAACACCAGCAGGTCGAACTCCTTGGGGGTCAGGGCCACCTCCTCGCCGGAAACGCGCACCGTGTGGCTGGCCGTGTCGATGGTCAGCTCACCAAAGGTCATGGTGTCGGAGGCAGCGGCGGGCTTGGGCATGGTGCGGTTCAGCACGGCCTTGACGCGGGCTACCAGCTCACGGGGAGAGAAGGGCTTGACAACGTAGTCGTCGGCACCGCTCTCCAGGCCGGCCAGCTTGTCGTATTCCTCGCCGCGGGCGGTCAGGATGATGACCGGCGTGTTGATGTGGCGGGCGCGCATCTCCCGCAGGCAGGTCATACCGTCCATGAACGGCATCATCAGGTCCAGAATGACCAGATCGAAGGCCCCGCCGGAAAGCTGGGTCAGCGCAACTGTGCCGTCAGCGGCCTCTTCACAGATATAACCGGAATATTGTAAATGTTCACGGATCAGCTCGCGGATACGCGGCTCATCGTCAACGATCAGGATCTTAGCCATAATACAGACACCTTCCTCAATAATAGACTTCTTGACCAGAATATCATACAGCAAGAATAAAAAAAAGCTGTGAAGTTTGCGTGAATGCTTTTCAAAAAAGTGCCCGCAGCGGCGGGCTGCTTCCAGTACCAGTATACCACAGAAAAACGGCCCTGCACAGCCGGAGTTTGCGGGGCAGGCCGCAGGCCGATGAATACCGGGATGTTTATTACAGAAAACTGCGAAGTGTGATAATATTAGCTATAATACCATTTTATGCCCAGAACGTTGGAATTGACACTGAAACGACCGGATAAAAGCATGAAAAATACAAAAACAAGTGCCAAGCACAGCAATCCAAAAGAAAAACGCCCGCTTTTTGGGCAGCGCTGCCGGGCGGAAGAATTGCCTGCTGCACAGCCTTGCCATCAACGAGGTGCACACCCACCGCACAGCGTATCCGTTCATCAGCGGTATGATCGCATGGCGCTACCGCGAGGCGATCCACAAAAAAACAGGAATACCAGAATAATGCACAAATCAAAGCGCGTACATTTTAGCAAACTGCCGAATGTACGCGCTTTTTGTTTTATCCGGCTTTCTGGCCGGGGAATATGCTGTGCGGCTTTGCAAATCCGCTGCTACCCACAGCGCCCTTCAGGGCGGTTTTTGCACTGTCCGTCACCCCAGCGGCATGATGTTCTGCGGTGCAGTGCCCAGAAACGCCGGTGTCTCCGGCGACGCAGCGGTCAGGTTCGTCTTGCTCACCTTCCACCACAGGCGGGTGGTGCCGTCCGGCGCGGTAAAGATCAGGTTCCAGTCAAAGGGATTCTCGCTGGTGGAGTTCAGCTGCACCGGAAGAGCGTTCGGCGCAGCTGGTGCGCAGGGGGCAAAGTCGTGGGCGCGGATGCCCACGGCGGTGCAGGTTTCCGGCACCTCGGCGGCAAGGTGAAGGGGCGCATCCCAGCCAGTCAGGCGCACGGTGTGGGCATCCACGCGGGTGCAGGACAGAATGTTCTTGCAGCCGGTCAGCCGTGCAGCGGTGGTGCTCTGCGGGTCTGCAAACACCTCTTTGGTGCCGCCGGTGCGCAGCACCTGCCCGCCATCCATCACGATCATATCCCGGCACAGGCGGTAGGCTTCGTCACGGTTGTGGGTGACCAGCAGCGCCGTGCCGCCAAACCCGGCCAGCAGGCTGCCCACTTCGCCCTCCACTTCCTCGCGCAGGTAGCTGTCCAGCGCACTGAACGGCTCGTCCAGCATCAGAATTTTGGGCCTGCCCACAAGGATGCGTGCCAGCGCGGTGCGCTGCTGCTGTCCGCCGGAAAGCTGGGCCGGGTAGCGCTTGGCAAGGGATTCCAGCCGCAGGGCCTGCAGCATTTCGGCGCAGCGGGCCTTGCGGGCGGCCTTGTCTTTTTCGGCTTTCAGGCCGCAGAGCACGTTCTGCTCCACGGTCATGTTGGGGAACAGTGCGTAGTTCTGGAACAGCAGGCCCACGCCGCGCTGCTGCGGCGGCAGGTCGATGTGCTGGGCGCTGTCAAACAGCACCCGGCCGTCCAGTACGATGCGGCCCGCATCCGGCTTTACGATACCGGCAATGCAGCGCAGGGTCATGCTTTTGCCGCAGCCGGACGCGCCCAGAATGGCCGTGGCGGTGCTGCGCGCGGCAAAGTTGGCGTGAAGGGTAAAGCCATCCAGCTTTTTGGTAATGTTCACTTCAAGACTCATGCGCGGCCACCTGCTTTCTGTTTTTTCTCCAGCAGATTCACGGCCAGCAGCACCACTGCCGAGATCACGATATCCACCAGCACCCAGCGCATGGCACCGGCTTCGTCGTTGGTGCGCCACAGCTGGTACACGGTGGTGGCAATGGTGGCGGTCTTGCCGGGGGTGTAGCCTGCGATCATGCTGGTGGCACCGTACTCGCCCAGCGCACGGGCAAAGGCCAGCACCGTGCCGGCCAGAATGCCCTGACGGCAGCAGGGCATCCGCACCCGCCAGAAGATCCACACGTCCGACTGGCCCAGCGTTTGCGCCGACCATGCCAGCGTTTCGTCAAAGCTTTCAAACGCGCCGCGCGCCGTGCGGTACATCAGCGGAAAGGCCACCACGATGGATGCAAAGATGGCACTGTACCAGTTCATGACCAGCTTTACGCCGAAATGCTCCATGAAAAAGGCACCCAGCGGCCGCTTTGCGCCGAACAAAAGCAGTAGAAAATAGCCCACCACCGTGGGCGGCAGCACCATGGGCAGGGTGAGCACCACGTCCAGCGCGCCTTTGACAGTGCGCGGCAGCTTGGCAATATAGTAGGCGGCAAAAATGCCAAGGAAGAACACCGCCGCGCAGCTGACGAGGGCGATGCGCAGGCTGTTCCAAAGGGGATACCAGTCCATAAATGATACCTCCGAATAAAAAGGCTTCCCCCGGAGGGGAAGCTCTGAAAAACAACGGATTTACAGTGCGGTGAAGCCCACGCTCTCGAACACGGTCGCGGCGCGGTCGGTCTGCAGATAGGCCAGAAACTCCCTGGCAGCCTCGGCGTTGGGGGCGGCCTTCAGCACGGCGGCAGGATAGATGACCTGACCGCACATCTCTTTGGTGGCCTCATCCACAGGGGTCAGGCCTGCGCTGTAGGCATCGGTGCAGTACACGACACCGGCATCCACGCTGGCTTCGGTGATCTGGGTGGTGACCTCCTTGACGTTGGAGCCGTAGGTGATGACACCGGCTGCGGCCAGTGCTTCCTCGTCCAGAGCGTAGTAGGCAAGGATCTTCTGGGTGTACTGGCCCACGGGCACATCGCTGTTGCCCATGCAGAACAGAATGTCCCCGGCCTTGAGGTGCTCGGCCAGAGAATCGAAGCTGTCGATGCCCTTATCGCCATTCTCGGGCACGCACAGAACGACCTTGTTCTCCAGCAGGTCCACGCGGGAATCGCTGTCCACGAAGTCCAGTCCTTCGGTGTTCAGATCGGCGGAAGCGGTGCTGTCCAGCTGGTTCATCTGCTTCTGACCGGCGGAGATGAACAGGTCGCAGTCCGCGCCTTCCTGGATCTGGGTCTTGAGGGTGCCGGAGGAGTCGAAGTTGAAGCTGAAGGTCACGCCGGGGTTCTCGGCAGAGTAGATCTCGCCGATGGCGGTGAGGGTCTCGGTGAGGGAGGCGGCGGCAAACACGATCAGCTCCACGGATCCACCGGCAGCCTCAGAAGAAGCAGCGGCAGAGCCTGCCACGGAAGATGCGGTGCTGGAAGCGGAGGAGCCGCAGGCGGTCAGGGCCGCAGCGGCACCGGCGATACCGGCAGCAGCCAGAAAGCTGCGGCGGGAAATTTTAGTGTTGTTCATGATAAGCGCTCCTGTTTTTAAAATGAATCTTTGCATTTGATACGGTACAGGATGCGGTGCCGCCCACCGGGATACTTTTTTACTTCCGGGCGCATTCGCCGTCCAGCCCGGCGGCAAGGCGGATGCCGTGCGCAAGGCTGGGCAGGATGTACTCGAGGTTTTCTTTTACGGCCTTAGGGCTGCCCGGCAGGTTCACGATCAGGGTCTTGCCGCGCAGCACGCTGACACCGCGGCTGAGCATCCCGCGCGGTGTGATGGTAAGGCTATGGTACCGCATGGCCTCGGCAATGCCGGGCGCGTTGCGTTCGGCTACGCTCAAAGTCACCTCCGGGGTGATATCCCGGGGTGCAAAGCCGGTGCCGCCGGTGGTGAGGATCAGGTTCACCTGACGGGCATCCGCAAGGCGCAGCAGCTGGGTTTTGAGCTGGGCGGCATCGTCCGGCAGAAGCAGCGCTTCCTCCACCTTGTAGCCTGTGGCGGTGAGCATTTCCACAATGAGCGGGCCGCTTTTGTCCTCCCGTTCGCCGCGGCTGCCCTTATCGGAAAGGGTGATCACTGCCGCGCGCAGGGGCAGGTCTGCCGGGGTGGGCAGCAGCTTCATCTCGTCGCCGGTGTGGATGGTGCCGCCTTTTACCACCCGTGCGAACACGCCCTCCCGCGGCATGATGCAGTCGCCGGTCTGCCGGCGGATGGCGCAGTCGCTGTGGCACTCCTTGCCGATCTGGGTCATTTCCAGCACGGCATCCCCAATGGCAAAAAAGCTGGGCACCGGCAGGGTGGCAAGATCGAACCCTTCCACTACCAGATTTTCGCCAAAGGCACCGTAGTCCACCCAGAGCTTTTGACGGAAAGCTTCAATTTTTTCCGCGCTCAGCAGGCTGACCTGCCGGTGCCAGCTTCCGCCGTGGGCATCGCCCACAATACCCCACTCCGGGGTGAGAACAGCGGACGGCACCGGCGTTTTCAAGGTGCCGCGCCGGGGGCTTGTGCAGATAGCCAGAATTTTACCCATAAATTTGTGTTATCCTCCGATCCGGTACATCCCTCGTGTGGCGGGCATGGAGCCTTGGCCGAAGTGATGTTCCCGGGGTTTTGCCAGAATCGTGTTTTGAATGGCCTGCAAAAGGGCCGCGTCGTCCGCGCCGCTGCGCAGCAGAGCACGCAGGTCGGTGCCGGATTCGCTGGCAAGGCACGGACGCAGAAAGCCCTGACTTGTCAGCCGCACCCGGTTGCAGGAAGCGCAGAATTTGCCGTGCACGGCAGCAATCAACCCAATGCTGCCGCGCCAGCCGGGCGCAGAATAATACACCGCCGGCCCATCGCCAAAGGCCGCACCGGTCACCGGCTGCAGCTGCGGCCAGCGGCGGTAAAAGCGCTCCAGCAGTTCCGGGCCGGAAAGGCAGGGCAGCCCGGCACCAAAGCCAATGGGCATCATCTCAATAAAGCGCACCTGCAGCGGATGCTCCTGTGCGAAGGCAGCAAGGCTTTCCAGCTCGCCCTCGTTCACGCCGGGCTGCGGCACACAGTTCAGCTTGACCGGAATGCCGCTGGCAAGGGCCGCCCGGATGCCGTTTTGCACGGCGGCAAGCTCGTCTTTGCCGGTGATGCGCCGGAAGGTCTCCGGGTGCAAGGTGTCAAGGCTGATGTTCACGCTGTCAAGGCCCGCCGCCAGCAGGGCGGGCAGCTTCTGGGCCAGCAGCACGCCGTTGGTGGTAAGGGCAACGCGGCGGATGCCGGGAATGGCTTTCAGGCCCGCCGTCAGTTGTTCCACGCCCCGGCGCACCAGCGGTTCACCGCCGGTGATGCGCACCGTGTCGATGCCGCACTGGGCGAACAGCGCAGCCAGCCGCAGAAATTCCTCATAGGTCAGAATATCTTCGTGGGCCAGCTTTGGCACGCCGTCCGGCATACAGTAGCGGCAGCGCAGGTTGCACAGGTCGGTGACCGAAAGGCGCAGATAGTGGATATTGCGGCCGTATGCATCAAACATAGCCGCCCTCGGCCCGCACATAGTGCCCGCTCTTGCCGCCGGTCTTCTCGACCAAGTGGATCTCGCCCAGCTCCATGCCCTTATCCACGGCCTTGCACATATCGTAGATGGTGAGCAGCGCGGCAGAAACGCCGGTCAGAGCTTCCATTTCCACGCCGGTCACGCCGATGGTCCTGGCGGTGCACACGGCCTCTACGGCCTGCTGTTCGGGCAGAAGGTGAAAATCCACAGTCAGCTTGCTCAGCGGCAGCGGATGGCACAGGGGGATCAGCTCGCTGGTGCGCTTGGCCGCCATGATGCCTGCAATGCGGGCCACGCCCAGCACGTCGCCCTTCTGGGCGGTGCCGTCCCGAACAGCGGCAAAGGCTGCCGCATTCATAGTGATGATGCCGCGGGCCACAGCCTGCCGTGCAGTGACGGGCTTTTCGCTCACATCCACCATCACGGCGCTGCCGGACGCATCAAAATGAGAAAGTTTTGTTTCGCTCATAATTTTTACCTTGATAAAGCTCTCCCCTTTGGGAGAGCTGGCAAAGCCGTAAGGCTTTGACTGAGAGGGTTTCAGCAATGCCCGAAGCCGCAGTTGGGCCAGTGGCATTCGGCGCAGCCTAAGCACAGCCCGCCCTCGCCCAGCCGGGCAATGTCCTCGGCAGTGATGGGGTCGTCGGCCAGCAGGCGCGGCAGCAGCAGGTCAAAAATGGTGCGCTTGGCGTACATCACGCAGCCGGGCAGGCCGCACACCGGCACACCGTCCAGATAGCTCACAAGGAACATGGCACCCGGCAGTACCGGTGCGCCATAGGTGATGATCTCGGCACCGGTGTTCTTGATGGCAAGCGGCGTGCGGTCGTCGGGGTCTACGCTCATGCCGCCGGTGGTAAAGATCATCTCGCAGCCTGCGGCCTTTGCTTCCAGAATGGCGGCGGTGATCCCGGCGGGGTCATCGTCGCAGGTTTTGTGATAGGTCATTTCGCAGCCGTATTCGGCCAGCTTGCCCACCAGAACGGGGGTGAATTTGTCCTCGATGCGTCCCTTGAATACCTCGCTGCCGGTGGTGATGACCGCAAACTTTTTCGGGTGGAAAGGCAGCACGTTCAGGATGGGCTCGCTGCCTGCCGCAGCCTGCATGGCATCCATCTTCTCCTGCTCGATCACCAGCGGGATGATGCGGGTGCCGGCCAGCTTCTGGCCCTTTTTCACGGGCAGGTCGCCGTGGATGGCAGCGATCATCATTTGGGGTGTGCGGTTCACGGCCAGCAGGGCGGCGCGGTCGATCTTCAAAAGACCGTCGCAGTCGGCAACCAGTTCGATCTTGCCTTCCTTCGGCTCAGTGCCGTGGATGTTGCGGCCCGCCGCTGCCTTGTACAAAAGGGCAGCGGCTTCGTCCTCGTGCAGGATGCCGGGGCGCTTCTCCCAGACATAGAGATTTTCTTTGCCAATGGAAAGCAACACGGGGATATCCTCCGGCTGGACGATGTGCCCTTTGCGGAAGCGTGCTCCCTTGAACTGGCCGGGAATGATCTGTGTAATGTCGTGGCAGAGCACCTGCCCGACAGCGTCTTCGGTACGGATGAGTTTCATGCAGAACCTCCGTTACAGGGACGGCATCTGGTTCTCGATCCAGTCTGCCAGAGCAGCAGGATCGTCCAGTGCAAAATCAGCGCCCGGCACATCGCCCACGATGGCCATGGGCTGGAACGCGGTGCCCACCGGGCTGACCGAGCTGCGCACCACCTCGATCTTGGCCCAGCCGCTGTCGCCAAAGCCTTCCAGCAGTACAAGGTCGTAGCCGTGGCGCTCGAACAAAGCCAGCAGGTCCTGCTCGTTCAGGCGGAACTGCTCGGTAAGCAGATAGCGCCCGGCAGTAAACACGGCCACACCCTCGGCACCGGCCTCATGCAGGCGGTCGGTCTCGGCGGGCAGGCGCAGGTCGTCAGCCTCGCGGATCACGCCCACCTTCAGCCCGCGGCTCTTGAGCACCGGCAGCAGCGCGGCCAGCAGAGCGGTCTTGCCGCTGCCTGCGGAACCGCTGACAGCCAGCACTGCCGGATGCTTGAAGCTCAGTTCGGCGGCAAGCGCCTGTTTCTGTTCACTGTACAAAAGTATCACCCTCCGTTTTATCCCATCGGCAAAAACTGCCGGTTCACTCCTCAATGCGCACAAAGCGCGGCTGCACTTTGCCGTCCCGCTCCACGGTCTCGCACCACATGGCGGCAGGACGCACCCAAAGCCCGCGTTCCCCGTACAGGGCGCGGTACACCACCATTTCCTCTTCGGTCTCGCTGTGGCGGGCCATGCCCAGCACTTCGTATTCGTTGCCCTTGAAATGCCGGTAGCGGCCCGGCTGCACATGATATTTGAATGCTTCCATGTTATCCTCTTTTACACTGACACGCGGCATTCCGGTGCAGAATGCCATATTTATAATCAGTATAGCATATTTCAGCACGGCAAAAAAGGCTTTGGCAGGAAAGATGGAGAAAAAGGCGGCAGGCGGCGGCAAAAGCCGGGAGACAGAGTTGGGTGCTTGAACTGCCGCGCCACAGATGCTATACTGAAACGATAAGGGGATACCCCCCTGAAAAAGCTCTGAAGATAAAGGAAAAAGCCCTATGAGGATCGGACTTGTTGAATTTCTGCTCATCCTTGCCATTGCGTCGCTCACCATCGGGCCGCAGGTGGCATTGTTCGTGGATCGCTGGATGCGCCGGGCAAACCGCGCCAATGCCCGCGCCGCCCGCCGCCGTGCCGAGTATGCGGCCCAGATGGCGGTGGAGCGGGACGCGCTGCTCAAGCGGTTCCGCACGGCCAGCACGGTGTTTGGCGTGTGCATCCTGCTGGCGCTGGTGTATGCACTGGTGTTCCGGCCCATCGATACGCCGCCACAAGGCTACACCGCGCCGGATGTCCGGCAGGACACCGGTGCAGCACAGACGGCCCTTGCCGCCGATCATAAGGGAACGCTGGATCTGGGCGAATATCAGGGTGTGGACTGCATCCGCACACAGGACGGCCTTGTGTATGCCGCAGCATACGACGGCGCAGCCTTAAAAAAGCGCACGAGCGACCTTGTACGCACCGACGGCGGACACGATGCGGCCATCCTTTCCGTGGACGGTGAGCTGACCGGTTTTGCCTTTGACGGCAGCGGGGACCTGTGGCTGAGCATCCTCACGCCCGGCGGCGGCAGCCTGTGCCGCGCCGCCCACGACAGCTGGGGCACGGCGGTGGAGCAGGTAGTGACCCAGATCGACGGTGCACCGCTGGGGGCTGTCTCAGCGGTGGAAGCCGCGCCGGACGGCAGGATCTACTTTGCGGTTGCTGCCAGTGCCAGTGCCGCGGACGGGCTGGAGAGCACTCTGCGCACCGAACTGCTGGCCCACACCGGCACGGGCTGCGTGTATGTATACGACCCGGCAGCACGCACGGTGCAGAAGGTGCTGGGCGGTGTGGCCGGTGCTTCCGGGCTGGCCCTGAGCCGGGACGGCAGCACGCTGTTCGTGGCTGACCTTGGGAACCGCTGTGTGTGGAGCGCTGCCGCCGATGCCCGCGACCTGACGGCGGGCGGTAAAAACTGCCAGAGCTTTGTTTCCGGCTTGCCGGGGTATCCCGGTGCGCTTGCTATGGATGAAGACGGCACCCTGTACATCGGCTACCGGTGGGCGCGCAGCAGCTGGCTGGAAAAGAACGCCGACAGCACCCTGCTGCGGGGCATTGCCCTGCGTGCAGGCCGGAATCTGCAGGAAAAGCTATTCAGCCTGCCTGCCGATGCGCCCTGCGCGGAAGCTGTGGATACGGCAGACGGCAGCTGGAAGCGGACGGTCTCCAGCAAGGGTGCAGGCGGTGTGACAGCTCTGTGCCCGGTGGAGAGCAGGCTGTATCTCGGCCTTGCAGGCAGCGAAAAGGTGCGCAGTGCAAATCTTTGATTTTTGATAAAAACCGAGGTGCTTTTTATGACAGAAGAATTCAAAAAACAGATCGAGATGCAGGCCCGGCAGGCAGTGACCGAACTGCTGGCCGAAGCAAAACTGAAAAAGGGCGATGTGTTCGTGGTGGGCTGCTCGTCCAGCGAGATCGTGGGCGGGCACATTGGCAAGGATTCCAGTCTGGAAGCCGCGCAGGCCGTGTACGCGGGCATTGCCCCAGTGCTGGCCGAAAACGGCATCTGGCTGGCCGCGCAGTGCTGTGAGCATCTGAACCGCGCTATTATCATCGAGCGCGAAGCCGCCGAAAAATACGGCTGGGAAGAGGTGTGCGTGGTGCCGCGCCCCCACGCAGGCGGCAGCTGGGCCACTACCTGCTGGAAGAAGTTCCGGGAGCCGGTGGCCGTGGAAGAGATCCGTGCCCATGCAGGCATTGATATCGGCGGCACCCTGATCGGGATGCACCTGAAGCGGGTGGCGGTGCCGGTGCGGCTGAGCCTTTCCAAAATTGGTGAAGCGAACATTCTGTGCGCCCGCACCCGCCCGAAGCTCATCGGCGGCGAACGCGCCAAGTATACCGAGGAGGACTGAGCATCATGGCAGAAAAGAATCTGGAACAGATGCAGGAGGCCGTGGCAGAGATCCGGGAAAAGATGGCAGCCGCAGCCCGTGAAGCAGGCCGCGACCCGGCAGCGGTGCAGCTGTGCGCCGCCTGCAAGACCCGCACGGCGCAGACCGTGGCTGCAAGCGCAGCCCTGCCCATTGATGTGTTCGGTGAGAACCATGTGCAGGAGCTGTGCGCAAACTTTGACGCAGGTGCTTACTGCGGCAAGCCCAGCCACTTTATCGGCCATCTGCAGACGAACAAAATTAAAAAAGTGCTGGGCCGTGCCAGCCTCATCCAAAGCGTGGACAGCGAGCATCTGCTGAACGCCATCGAGAAGGAAGCAGCCAAGGCCGGCATCGTGCAGAACGTGCTGCTGGAGGTGAACATCGGCGGCGAGGAGAGCAAGACCGGCGTGGCACCGGAAGCGCTCTGGCCGCTGCTGGATGCCGCTGCCGCACAGGAGCACATCCGGGTCAAGGGGCTGATGGCCATTCCGCCCGTGAACGACGATGATGCCCGCAACCGCCGCTATCTGGCCGAGGTGTACAAGCTGTTCGTACAGGCCGGAGAGCGCGGCTATTCCAACGTGTCCATGGAGACCCTCTCCATGGGCATGAGCGGCGACTTTGAAAACGCCATCCGGGAGGGTGCCACCCTTGTGCGCATCGGCACCGCCATCTACGGCGAGCGGGATTATAGTAAAAAGTAAGAGAACGAACCCTCTCCGTCATTGCTGCGCAATGCCACCTCCCCTGAAAGGGGGAGGTTTTGTACAGCTTCCCGAAAGATGCAAAGGCTCCCCCTCTCGGGGAAGCTGGCGAACGAAGTGAGCCTGAGAGGGTTTTACAACAGGAGGAACCATGTCAAAAACCAAGATCAACGACCCCGGGGCGCACCACGCAGGCAGCGGTGCGCTGATCCGGCGTTTTCTGCCCTATCTGGCAAAGTACAAAATGACCCTGTTTCTGGACCTGTTCTGTGCAGCGCTGACCACCCTGTGTGACATCGTGCTGCCCAAGATCATGAGCACTATCACCAACGCCGCCATGGGCGTGGGCATCACTCTGACGGCGGGCATCGTGCTGCGGCTGGCAGCACTCTATTTTGTGCTGCGCATCATCGACGGTGCAGCCAGCTATTACATGTCCAGCATCGGTCATATCATGGGCGTGCACATCGAGACGGATATGCGCCGCGATGCCTTTGACCACCTGCTCAAGCTGGACCACACCTACTACAACAACACCAAGGTAGGCACCATCATGGGCCGCATCACCAACGACCTGTTCGATGTGACCGAGTTCGCCCACCACTGCCCGGAGGAATTTTTCATTGCGGCCATCAAGATCGTGGTGTCCTTTATTATCCTGTGCCGGGCCAGTGTGCCGCTGACGCTGGCGGTGTTCGCCTGCGTGCCGCTGATGGGCGTGGTGTCCGTTTACCTGAACGGACGGTTGCGGGCGCGGTTCCGCCAGCAGCGCGTGCAGATCGGCGAGCTGAACTCCACCATCGAGGACAGCCTGCTGGGGCAGGGTGTCGTGAAGGCCTTTGCCGCCGAGGATGAGGAACGCGAGAAGTTTGCAAAGGGAAACAGGGATTTTGAGCAGATCAAGACCCTCGGCTACTACGCCATGGGTGCCTTCAACACCTCCACCCGCCTGTTCGACGGCCTGATGTATCTGGTGGTCATTCTGGCAGGCGGCCTCTCGCTGGTGTACGGCAGGATCACCGCCGGTGACATGGTGGCCTATATGCTGTATGTCACCACCCTTATTGCCACCATCCGCCGCATCGTGGAGTTTGCCGAGCAGTTCCAGCGCGGCATGACCGGCATCGAGCGCTTTGCCGAGATCATGGACACCCCTGTGACCATCGGCGATGTCCCGGATGCGGTACCGCTGCAGCCCGGCCCCGGTGACATCCGGTTTGAAAACGTCAGCTTTGAGTACCCGGACGACCACAACAAGGTGCTGCACAACGTCAGTCTGGATATCCGGCCGGGCGAACGGCTGGCGCTGGTCGGCCCCTCGGGCGGCGGCAAGACCACCCTGTGCAACCTCATCCCCCGCTTCTACGAAGTGACCAGCGGCCGCATCCTGATCGATGGGCAGGACATCCGCCATGTCACCCTGAAGAGCCTGCGGCAGGATATCGGCATCGTGCAGCAGGACGTGTATCTGTTCAGCGGCACGGTGGCCCAGAACATCGCCTACGGCAAGCCCGGCGCCACCCGCGAAGAGATCATGGAAGCGGCGCGTCTGGCCGGGGCGGAAAAGTTCATTCTGGCCCTGAAGGATGGCTTTGATACCTATGTGGGTGAGCGCGGTGTCAAGCTCTCCGGCGGACAGAAGCAGCGCATCGCCATTGCGCGGGTGTTCCTGAAGAACCCGCCCATCCTCATTCTGGACGAGGCCACCAGCGCACTGGACAACGAAAGCGAGATCCTGGTGGGCCAGAGCCTTGAAAAGCTGGCCCATGGCCGCACCACCCTGACCATCGCCCACCGCCTGACCACCATCAAGGACTACGACCGCATCCTTGTGCTGGGCGAAGAGGGCATCGTGGAATCCGGCACCCACGACCAGCTGCTGGCAAAGCAGGGCGTCTACTACCGCCTGTGGAACCAGCTGCCGGGGGAAGATACGCTGTAAAAAAGCACGCATACAAAAAAGCTCTGCCGCAAGCACGGCAGAGCTTTTTGCGTACAGAGGGATCATTCGCCCACGATCAGGCGCACAGAACCATAGATACCGGCATCGTTGCCGAGGATGGCGGGCACGATGGGGGTCTCACGGCAGGACTTGAAGGCATAGACCTTGAAGTGCTCCCGCAGCGGGGCAAACAGCACATCACCGGCGCGGGACACGCCGCCGCCGATCATGAACATTTCCGGGTCCACGGTGTTGGCAACATTGGCCAGCGCCATGCCGAGGGTGTCGGTCATCTCGTCCACCTCACGGGCGGCAAGGGCGTCGCCATTGCGGGCGGCATCAAACACGTCCTTGGCGGCAAACTCGGTGCCGCGCAGGGTGCAGGGGGTATCCGGGTTCTCGTCCAGCAGCTTCTTCATGCAGCGCACAACGCCGGTGGCGCTGGAATACTGCTCCAGACATCCGTGTTTGCCGCAGCCGCAGGCAGCGGTCTCGTGGCGGTCCACCGTGATGTGGCCGATCTCGCCGCCGGCACCGTGGGTGCCATCAATGACCTTGCCGTTGACGATGACACCACCGCCCACGCCGGTGCCCAGCGTGACCATGACTGCGCTGCGGCAGCCCTTGGCTGCACCCATCCAGATCTCGCCCAGAGCAGCCACGTTGGCGTCATTGCCCACAAGGACCCGGATGCCGCCCAGCATGGTGCTCAGCTCTTCGGCTACATTATGCTTGCCCCAGCCGCCGAGGTTTGCGCAGATGATGGGCACGATGCGGCTGTCCAGAACAGGGCCGGGCACGCCCACGCCCACGCCCTCTACCTGCTCAGCGGCAAGGCCTTTTTCCTGCATCTTGCCCTGCACGGCAGCGGCCAGATTTTTCAGAATGTGCTCACCGGCGTTGGAGGTGTCGGTGGGAACTTCCCACTTTTCCAGCAGTTCGCCGGTGGTCTTGAACAGGCCGATCTTAGCGGTGGTGCCGCCCAGATCGATGCCGAATGCGTATTCTTTCATGTTTCATTTACCCCTTTTTGACGGCCAGCGGCCGCAGTATTTCGCGTGTTCCAGTATACCACACCTACCCGCAAAAGAGCAGTGCCGCTGCGGATTTTCATGCAAACAGACGGAAAACGCAGTGGATATTTGGCACAAATGCCAGTGCTCACCGCACGGTGTTGGTCAGGCTGCCAATGCCGTCGATCTCACAGCGCACCGTGTCGCCGGGCTTCAAAAACTGCGGCGGGTCCATGCCCATGCCCACGCCTGCCGGGGTGCCGGTGGCAATGATGGTGCCGGCCTTCAGGGTCATGCCCTGCGAAAGCTCGTGGATCACGTGGTCGATATCAAAGATCTGCAGGCCGGTGTTGGAGTCCTGCCGCTTTTCGCCGTTGACGAAGCTTCGGATGCCGAGCTTGGGCGGGTAGGTGTCGAATTCGTCTGCGGTAACGATGCAGGGGCCGATGGGCGTGAAGCCGTCCAGACTTTTGCCGAAATACCACTGCTTGTGGGCGGTCTGCACATCGCGGGCGGAAACGTCGTTCAGGATGGTGTAGCCGAACACATAGTCTTTTGTCTGCCCGGCGGGCACATCCCTGGCATCTTTGCCCAGAACCACAGCCAGTTCGCATTCGTAGTCCAGCTTCTGCACAAGGTCAGTGTGAGCTTCAATAAAGCCGCCGTCCGGCACAGCGCGGGAAACGCGCTTGGAAAAATAAATGGCATCCTGATGTTTGGTTGCAAAGGCATCGGCAGAGTATTTCTCCGCTTCGTCCGAGTGGGCCATGTAGTTGATGCCAAGGCACACCACATCCTGCGCCGGGCAGGGAATAGGGCTTTGCAGCTGCACGGCATCCACGGGCAGGGCCGGGATGCCCGCAATGGCAAGCTGCAGGCCTGCCCGCACCTGCGGGGTCAGAAAGGGGATGGCATCGGACAAGGTTTCATAGGAAAGGCCCAGCCAGCTCAGCGGCCAGATCTGTGTGCCGTCCGGCGAAAGAATGGCCGGATCTTCCACGCCGTCCGGCAGGCGGCAGGTAACAAAACGCATACTGACTCCCTCCCTCAGTGGCGGTAGGCGATGGCGTTCTGGATGCGGTCGGCCTCAGCCTGCCCGGCCAGCTGGCGCACCAGCTCCAGCGCAAAGGGGATGGCACCGCCCAGACCGTAGCTGGTGGTGATATTGCCGTCCACTACCACTTCGGTATCCAGCACCTCGGCACCGGCCAATTTGTCTTGGAAACCGGCGTGCGCCGTGGCTTTTCTGCCCTCCAGCAGGCCGAGAGATGCCAGCACGCTGGGTGCTGCGCAGATGGCAGCTACCTTTTTGCCGCTCTTTGCAAAGGAAACGCAGGTGTCGGTAACGGTCTTGTTGGCGGCAAGGTTCGGGGTGCCGGGGATGCCGCCGGGCAGCACCACTATGTCCACATCCGAATAATCCACCTCTTCGGCCAGTGCGTCGGCGGTGATATGCACCTTGTGGCTGCTCACGATCTCGCGGCTGCCGGATGCGCTGGCCACGGTCACCTCCACCTTGGCGCGGCGCAGCAGATCGACCACCAGCAGGGCTTCACATTCCTCGGTGCCCTCGGCAAAAAATACAACAGCTTTGCTCATGAAAATCAAACCTCCCTGATTTCTGATGAAGACGGCACATCTGCGCCGCATGAGGAAAAACGATAGAAGTACCCCGCTGGCGTGGGGACTTCTGCCTTCCCGGTTGAATGATAAAAGCCGCATACCGCACGGGCGGCACGCGGCATGGTTTGTGTGGAAGTTCAGTTTTGATCGTCGGCAGCTTTTTCCGCTTCCAGCAAGGCGCGTAACACGCTGTCGTTGGCACTCAGCACCCGGCTTACCCGGCTGATGATGGCGCTGGATGCACCGGTCTTATCCATGATCTCGGTGTAGATGCGCTTGTCCACCAGCATTTCGGCAATGTTGTAGCGCTGCTCCATTGCGCTCAGCTCGGAATAGCTGCACACATCCTGTAAAAAACGGTAGCACTGTTCCGGGGTCTTGAGCTGCAAAAATGCCTGATACAGACCGGACTGGCCGGTAGGATGATCTTTTGCCATGTTGTTCTCCTTTTTTGCAGATGCCGCCCACAGGCAGACACTTTATTACACTACACCAGTGTAGTACAAACGGGGAGAAATTTCAATAGCATTTGCGGCTTTTTAGCCCAGCGTGTGCTCAAACACCACTTCGTCCCGGGGGACGGTGCCGTTTTCCTGATCGGCGGGCTTTAAATTGCGGTAGCGCAGGGCCTTGAAGAACTGCTGCACCGGCAGGGCCTTGGCGTGCACGGTGCACCACACACGGCCCTTGCCCTCGCCGCGGGCCAGCCGCTCGCAGGAGAGCACGATGTCCCGGCCCAGTGCCTTGCCGCGGTATTCGGGCTTGAGGTACAGGTGCATCAGGTGCAGGGCGGTGTTCTCCATCTTCCACGCAAAGTAGCCGATGGTTTTGCCGCCCAGAACGACCAGAAAATAGTTCACATCGTTGTCGATGTCTGCTTCGATGGCGTCTGCGCTCTGCAGCTCTTCCACAAGGGTGTCCAGCTGCTTTGCGGGATAGTAGCGCTTGTACACCTCGTGCCAGAGCTCACTGGCAAGGTCGGCGGTGGCGTGGATGTATTTGGCCTTGGCGACCAGCTTGTAATCAGGCTTCATAGTTCTCCTTATACTTTTACGATATAATCCGGCTTGCGGGGGGCGGCGGGCTTGGGGTCTGCAGCAGGATAGCCCAGAATGCAGTGGCCGACGCCGACCCAATCGCCCTCGATGCCCCACTGCCGGAGCAGGGCCTTGCCCTCGTCGGATTCAAACTCTTCCTTTGCGCGGTTGATCCAGCAGCTGCCCAGCCCCAGCGAGGCCGCGGCCAGCATCAGATTGCCCATGACAAGGCTGCCGTCCTGCACGGCATTTTTGGAACCGGCATCGGCCAGCACTACCAGAATGGTAGGAGCGCCGTACATAGGGTCGGTGTCCTTGCCCATGACAGCGGCGTTCATGCGGGTGAGCTGGGCGCGGGTGGCAGCGTCCTGCACCACCACGATCTTTGCGCTCTGGCGGCCCATGGCGCTGGCAGCGTAGGTGCCGGCTTCCAGCACGGCATTCAGCTCTTCGTCGGTGATCTGCTCCGGCTTATAGGCACGGCAGCTGCGGCGGCTTTTAATGGTTTCCAAGGTTTCGTTGGTCATTCCAAATCCCTCCCTAAAAGCGTGTGCCTTTATTGTATCACAAGACAGGCCGGAGTGTAAAGAAATTCCCTGCAGAGACGGTTTTGTTGCGCGTAAACGTTATCGTTGCGGGAATCATGTCAAAATGCACAATAAAACGTAAAAAGATTATGGAAAAGCATTCTTGCTGCCAAAGGACAAATACGCTATAATAGGGCTACCAAACTGGAAAGGAGTCGTGCTCTATGGCAAAGGCATCGCAGGCAGTCATTCTGGAAAATGAATTTTATATCATCAAAGCCCCCAATGGAAAGGTACTGGAAGTAAAGAACTTCAACACCGAGAACGGCGCGGCCATCCAGCTGTGGAGCTATGCGGGCCATCCGTGGCAGCAGTGGCAGTTCGTGGATGCAGGCGAGGGCCGCTGGCGCATCTGCAACCGCTTTACCGGCAAGATGATGGATCTGGCCCTTGGCGGTGTGGTGGAGGGCACATGGCTGCACCAGTGGGACCGCACCAGCGGGCTGAGTCAGTGCTGGGCGCTGGAGCCCACCCGCAGCGGGCGCACCCGCATCCGCAATGTGCTGGCGGATAAATACATCGACCTTGTGGGTATGAACACCTCCAACGGCGCACAGGCCCAGATCTGGAACTTTGTGGCCGGCGGCAATCAGGAGTGGACGCTGGAACGCATCGATCCGGACACCGCCCAGAGCGGCCGCCGCGCTGAGGAGGCCAAGGACCCGCAGCCCACGCCCAGCCAGCGCAAGCATCAGAACGACCTTGTGCGCAAGCTGAACAATGCGGGCAAGGGAAGAGCAAGCCGGAAGGGGCAATGATTTTAAATTGCCGCCGCGTTGCTCTGGCATATTCAGAGGAAAAAGTTATTTTTGGTTTGCACCCCCGGCAAAGCCTGCGGGCTTTGCCGGGGGTGTTTTTTCACGGGAGGGGCCGCAGCGAAAAACGGCATTTTCCACAAAAACAAGATCAAAAGGAGAACTCAATGAATCTAGGAGCCTTCATGAACCCGGAATTTCCCATTTTCAGCACCACGCTGTGCTATCTGGAACGGGACGATGCCTACCTGATGCTGCACCGTATCAAAAAGCAGGACGACTACAACCACGACAAATGGATCGGTGTAGGCGGAAAGTTTGAGCGGTTTGAAAGCCCGGAGGACTGTCTGCTGCGGGAAGTGAAGGAGGAGACCGGCCTGACGCTGAAGCGCTTCCGCGCCCGGGGTCTGCTGACCTTTATTTGGGGCAACATGACCGAGTTCATCCACCTGTACACCGCTGATGAATGGACGGGCGAGATGGTGCAGGGCGATGCCTGCAGGGAAGGCGTGCTGGAATGGGTGCCGAAGGATAAGGCGGCTGAACTGCCCATCTGGGAGGGCGACAAAATCTTCTTCCGGCTGCTGAATGAGGAACGGCCTTATTTCTCCCTCAAGCTGGTGTATGAAGGCGACACCCTCACGCAGGCAGTGCTGGACGGGAAACGAATCGTTTGAGCGCTTCATGTGAGAGCGTCGTCACGTGTTTAACCGTGAAAAGACAAATCCCGGCAGACCGCAGCCTGCCGGGATTTGCTCTATCAAAAAGCAAAAAGCATTTTCCGCTTAAAAATCAGTTCAGCTTCAGGTCGCCCTCTTTGATCCAGCCAAGCTTGCGCTCGATCTCGCAGAAGATCACACTCAGCACGGCGGGCAGAACAAAGCACAGCAGCACCATGGCAGCCCAGTCCATCGGGGTGATGGCGGTCTTGACGCCGGCGGCAATGTCGCTGACCCAGCCGGTGTAGACGCCGATCTGGCCCACGAGGCCGCAGGTACCCATGCCGGAAGAGACGGCGGCACCGTTCATCTCCATGTGGAAGACGCAGGTGGCCAGAGGGCCGGTGATGGCGCTGGCCAGCGTGGGGGCGATCCAGATACGGGGGTTCTTTACGATGTTGCCCATCTGGAGCATACTGGTGCCGAGGCCCTGGCTGATGAGGCCGCCGACGCCGTTTTCCTTATAGCTCATGACGGCAAAGCCGATCATCTGGGCGCAGCAGCCCGCCACGGCAGCGCCGCCGGCGAGGCCCGTCAGGCCGAGGGCCGCGCAGATGGCGGCAGAGGAAATGGGCAGAGTCAGGGCGACGCCCACGATGACCGAGACGAGGATGCCCATGAGGAAGGGCGCCTGTTCGGTGGCCCACATGATGAGGGTGCCCACCTGGCTTGCAGCTGCGCCGATGGGGGCGGCGATGAGCATCGAGAGGCCGACGCCGGCAAAGATGGTCACCAGCGGGGTGACGAGGATGTCAACGCGGGTCTCCTTGCTGACGGCCTTGCCCAGCTCAGCGGCCACAATGGCGATGATGAGGACGGCCAGAGGGCCGCCTGCGCCGCCGAGGGCGTTGGAGGAGTAGCCCACCGTCACGAGGCTGAACAGTACCAGCGGCGGGCAGTGGAGCGCCCAGCCGATGGCCACGGCCATGGCCGGGCCGCTCATGGCCGTGGCGTAGCCGCCCAGGTCCACCAGCGTCTCAAGCCCGGTCTGCTGGCCCAGCGTCTTGATGATGGTGCCGATGAGCAGGCTGGCGAACAGGCCCTGTGCCATCGCGCCCAGCGCCTCGATGAGGTAGCGCTGGGGGGTGATGACGATGTCCTTGCGTTTTAAGAAATCTTTTACATTTGACATAAAGAATCTGCCTTTCCGTCTTAACACTTTCAGAGTGCAGCAAAAGCTGCATGACCATCATGATACCATACACGTGTCAAGACAGCAAGAGGAAAACGCAAAAATCCCGTTCGGAACTGAACTTTTTTTCTTTTGGATGCAATAATACGGCGGCTCGGTTCGTTTTCCACATGGAGTGTCGGCTATGGTGGAAAACTTCCACGAAACGCCCCGCACGAGACACCGAAGGACATTGACGGGAGCTTGGGGTTGGGTGTATACTATAGACGTATAAATGGCATTTGAAGCACTTCTGGCGGCGAGAGGCCGCGTTAGAATACAGCTTGGAGGCAGAGCAAGCGGAATGAGACAGAAAGATACAGGAACACCAAAAAAGAAGACGCGCCGTGCGGCGGGCCAGATGGTGGCCTCGGCGGTGATGGCTCTTGCCATCGCGGTGGGCGGTTTTGGCACCACAGCCCTGCTGGCGTCCCAGCCTGCGGGCCTGACGGTGGAGCCGTCGGCTCTGTTGTGGGAGGGTGAGACCGATGCGGCCCACAGCACCAAAAAGGAAACGAAGAAAAATAATACGGAAACTCCGAAAAATGACTCTGCATCCTCTGAGGCGGAGAGCACTGCTGCGTCTGCCGCGCAGCCGTCTGCTCCCAGCCAGAGCGTGAAAGAAGAGCCCGCTGCATCGGCGGCTCCGGCTGCACCCGCAGAGGAGACTGCAGCGGAGCCTGCGGCCCCGGAAACAGCTCCTTCTGCCCCCATGATGGGCGGCATCGACGAGCTGGAACAGGAGAACGGCTTCCCCCGCTTACAGCAGGAGACCGAGGCACTGGCCGCCGAAGACCCCCTGAGCGCCCCGGTGGAGCAGGATACAGTGTCTCAGCCTGCTGAGCCGGAGACGAACTCCGAAGAGCAGAGCGCTCTGCCGGTGAAGACCGAGGAAGGCACCATCCTGCTGACGCCGGAAGAGATACGCGCGGCGCTGGATGCGGGTACGCTGGATGCGAGCAACATTGATACTGCCTGTCTTACCGACGAGAACGGTCTGCTGAGCTGGCTGTGGAGCCTCCTGTTCGGGAAAAGAGACGATGACAGCAGCACCCCGGCTCCGGCTCCGGTCTATTCCGGCTGGCGCACCGTGGGCGGCAAGACCTACTATTATGACCAGTACACCAACCAGCCGGTCACGGGCATCCAGTCCATCGACAACAAGCTCTATTACTTCGACGCCAACGGTGTCCAGCAGGACGCCACCTTCGGCATCGACGTCTCCAAATATCAGTCGAACATCGACTGGGAGCAGGTCAAGACAGCGGGCGTCAAGTTCGTCATCATCCGCATCGGCTACCGCGGCTACGGCAGCGGCGCACTGGTGCTGGACCCCATGTTTGAGCAGCACTTCACCAATGCCCGGAACGCGGGCCTCAAGGTGGGCGTCTACTTCTTCAGTCAGGCAGTCAACGAGAACGAGGCCCGGGAAGAAGCGCAGGGCTGCGCCTATGTCCTGAACGGCCGCAAGCTCGACTACCCCATCTACTTCGATACCGAGGCCTCCGGCGGCAAGAATGGCCGTGCCGATGGTCTGGGCGTCGAAGACCGCACCAAGTGTGCCATTGCCTTCTGCGAGGAAGTCAAGGCCCAGGGCTACAAGCCGGGCGTCTACGCCTCCACCCTGTGGTTCCGCAAGCGCATCGACCTGAACCAGCTGAAGAGCTACAGCATCTGGAACGCACATTATAATGTGGCCGGCAGCCCCATCGCCTGCGATATGTGGCAGGGTACCTGTACCGCCCGCATCCCCGGCTACGGCGGACAGATCGACGTGAACATCAGCTATGTGGGCTAAGGAGATGAGAATGGATACCATCCGCCTCATTGCCTCCGACCTTGACGCCACCCTGCTGGACGGCCAGAGCCGGCTTCCGCCAGACTTCGCGGAGACCGTCCGCGCTCTGGCAGAGCGGGGCATCCGGTTCGCTGCCGCCAGCGGACGGCCCATCTATACCTTAGAGGAGATGTTTGCGCCCCTGCAGGACGACATCATCCTTGTGGGTGACAACGGCGGTGCCATCTGCTGGAAGGGCGAGAGCCTGTACCTCTCCGAGATGGACGCTGCCGACTGGCACACGCTGGCCGGGCAGGCCCGGAGCGCGGGCCACGCCGCCGTCCTCTGCGGGCTGGAAACGGCCTATGTGGAGGAGCAGTTCCGGCCGTACGACAGGGTCTTCAAGAAATTTTACACCAAGGTGGAATATGTCCCTCATCTGGAGGACGTGACCGCCCGGGTGGATAAATTCACCATCTACTTCCCCGAGGGAGATGCCCAGAAGGGCTACGACGCGCTTTATGGCCCGGTCTGGGGAGGGCGCTTCTCGGTGGCGGTGGCCGGTGCAGACTGGGTGGACATCATGAACCCCGGCGTCCACAAGGGCGCGGCCCTGCTTCTTCTGGGGGAGCGTCTGGGCGTCCCGCCCGAGGGCATGATGGCGTTCGGAGACACCTTCAACGACGCGGAGATGCTGAAGGCGGCAAAATACGGTTTCCTTGTAGAGAACGGCTCGCCCGCCCTCCGGGAGGAGGTGCCCTTCCTTGCGCCGCCCAACACCAGCTCCGGCGTGATGCAGGTCCTGCGCCGCGTTCTGGCCCAGAATGGCCGGGTCTGTGAATCGGATTTCAGAAGAGCAAAATAGAGAACGGCATCGGAGAAAAGCTCAGATGCCGTTCTTTTTTATTGGTATAAAAGTGCGCCCAGCACCGCCGAGAGCAGGATCATCCCGATGGGCGAAGGGGCTTTGCCTCTGGCTTTCTGCCAGATGAGCCGCACCCCGGCCAGAATTGCAAGGATGCCAATGCCCCGCCATGCGGGCGAGGGCGTTTCAGCGGCGGTGGAGATGCCCAGCAGAGTGCTCAGCCCCATGGTGAAGGCCGTGGAGAGGATGAGGGCCACGACGCAGGGCCGGACGCCGGAGAGGAAAGCTTCGACCCCGGCGTACTTGAGCAGGTCGTGGATGAGGGCCGCGATGAGCAGAATGATGAAAAAGGACGGCAGAACGACGCCCAGTGTGGCGCAGAACGCCCCCAACACCCCGCCCTGCGATGCGCCGATGAAGGTGGCCATGTTGACGGCCAGCGGGCCGGGTGTGGACTCCGACACCGCGATGAAGCTCAGAAACTCGGCCTCAGAGAGCCAGCCGTTGAGCAGGACTTTCTCCCGGATGAGGGAGATCATGCCGTAGCCGCCGCCGAAGGAGACGGCACCGATCTCCAGAAAGGTGAGGAATAATTTCAGAAACATCTTACTTCCCTTCCTTTCTGCGGCCGATGAGCCATGCAGCCACACCTGCCGCACCGCTGAGAAGGATGAGCAGGATGGACGAGACACTGACACCGGCCAGCGAGAGGCCTACCATCACCAGCATGACGGCGGCGAAAACGCCGGTGGCAAAGGGCGACTTGTCCAGCGCTTTGAGCATCCGCACGCCTGCCGAGAAGATGAGGTAGATGACGCAGACCTGAATGCCCTTGAAGGCGTTGGCGATGACAGTGAGTTGGGTGAACTGCTCGAAAAACAGCGAGATGGCGTAGATGATGAGGAAGGACGGCAGGCAGACAGCTACCGTGGCCGTGGCCGCGCCGGGGACTTTGGCCAGCTTGTAGCCGAGGTAGGTGGCGCTGTTGATGGCCACCGGTCCGGGGGTGGATTCCGCGATGGCGGTCATGTCGAGGAATTCGTCTTTGTCCAGCCATTTGCGGCGCTGGATGAACTCTTCTTCCAGCAGGGCGATCATGGCGTAGCCGCCGCCGAAGGTGAACAGACCGATTTTGAAAAAGGTGAAAAACAGCGTCCCGAGGCTTTTGGCCTTCTGCGCCGGAGTGTTATGTTTCATGGGCAGAGCCTCCTTTTCTTTATGTTACACGCGGGAAAGCCCGGTGTCAATAGCGGAGAAAAAGCGGGATTTTGCTTCCAGCGGCTTTACAATCCGGCCAAAAGGCGGTATTCTTTACCCATACCACTCTAAGATTCAGGAGGAAACGATGGACATCCGCCAGCTGCATTATTTTCTGGTCCTCTGCGAGGAGATGAACTACACCCGCGCGGCCCAGCGCCTGTTTTTATCCCGACAGGCCCTGCGTCAGAGCATCTCGGCCCTCGAGGCCGAATTGTGCGGGCCGCTCTTCCTCAGCGCCCACCACAGGCTCAGCCTCACCGACCGGGGCGTGAGCCTGCAGCGCCATGCCGCGCCGGTGGTGGAGCAGTTCCAGCAGATGCAGGCGGCGCTCCACGCCGAGATACAGTCGGCCCAGCCGGTGCGCATCGGCATCAGCGTCTCGCTGGTGCCGGACTATCTGCCCGGCCTTGAGACCCAGCTGGACAAGTTCCGCCAGCAGTACCCCCACATCGAGATGCGCTTCCGCCTGCTGGACAACGACGCCGTGGCCGAGGGCGTGGAGCAGGGCGAGCTGGATGCGGGCCTTGTGATGGACCTGGGCTGTGCCGCACCGGTGCTGGCCCGCACCACCCTGCGGGCCGACCCGGCCTGCCTGCTGGTGCCGCGGGGCCACCCCTTCTGGGAAAAGGAGAGTGTGCCGCTGGCCGAGCTGCGGAACCAGAGGATCCTTCTGCCCAGCCTGCGGCAGGACCTGTTCGCCCCGCTGTGGGAGGCCTGCGCCCGGGCGGGCTTTGCGCCCAACGCCGAGATAGGCCCCAGCTTTTATCAGGCGTACTACCTCGTGCAGGAGCAGCTCTGCACCTGCCTGACCCGGTACGAGCCGGGCGCGCGGCGGGAGCTGGACCGGGTGCGGGATGTCCTGCTGGAAGACCTGCCGCCCCTCTGCGTCTCACTTTTGCAGCGGCGCGACCATGCTTCGGCTTATATCGACCTGCTGCGCAGCTACCTGATGGAGGTGCTGGGCGGTGCGGCCAGCCTGCCGCCCCGGCGCGGACGGTCGGCGAAGCCCTTCTATAACCTGCCTGTTCTGTCCAGCGCGGCGGCAAAGCCCGCCGTGGTACATCCTGCCCCCGGCACTCAGCTGCCCTTTGAGGGCGGACACAATTTCCGCGAGCTGGGCGGCTATGAGGCCGATGAGGGCAAGCACATCAAGTGGGGACAAATTTACCGGGGCATCCCGACGTGGAAACTCACCAGCGAGGCTGACCGGAAGCTGCTGGACAGTCTGGGCCTGCGCCTCATCCTCGATCTGCGCAGCGAGGCCGAAGCTGCCGAGACGCCCGACTACGTGCCGGACGGCGCGCGGCTGGTGCGCATCTGCGGTCTCTGCCTCGAGAACGGCAAAGAGGTGGACTTTTCGCCCGAAGACCGGGAGAATCTGCTGAAAGGAATGCCCGACGAGGGCCGTCGGATGGCGGACGCCATGTACGAGCGGATGCTCTTCGGCAACAAGGCGTACAAGGAGCTGTTCCGTGCGCTGGAAGCCGGTGAGACGCCGGTGCTCTTCCACTGTTCGGCGGGCAAAGACCGCACCGGCGTGGCCGCCATGCTCATCCTGCTGGCGCTGGGCGCGTCGGACAAGACCATCGCCGAAGATTTTGAGAAGACGAACATCTGGCGCAGGCCGGAGCTGGAAGCCGTCTGGGCCGAGCACGCTGAGGAGATCGCCGCTGACCCTGCCCGGAAGGACTTCTACCTCGGCGTGTTCGGCGTCCACCCGGAGTCTGCTCCCTTCGTGCTGGGCATCATCCGGGAGCGCTATGGCAGTGCCGACGCCTATCTGGAAGCCGAATACGGCCTCACACCGGCCCGCCTGATGCGCCTGCGCCGGATGTATCTCGAATAAATAAAAAATAATTTCCGCTTTCGGCCTTACTTCTCCTTGACATTGTGCAAAATGTTTCGTAATATAAGAAGTAGTATGGAATCTAAGACGCTGCAGGCGGAACATTCCGCGACCAGATATTTCAATGGGGCTTCATCTGCCCGTTTTTATAAGCACATCTTGTAAATCGAAAAGCTGCACCAGACCTACCGCACAGGAAGATTTTTCTCTGCGTCTGTTCTTGTTGGCCTCTTTTGCGTTGAAAATTTGATTTATGTCTGGCCCGCGTTCGGCCGCACAGCGTCTCCTGCCTGTTAAAGCAAAATTTGACTGTTAAGGAGAGTGAAGAACAATGACCGTGATCGGAGTGATCGTGGCATTGATCGTTGCTGTCGCTGCCGCAGCTGCGGGCTATTTTATTGGTTACAACAACCGTAAAAAGACCGCAGAGGCCCAGATCGGCAGCGCCGAGGCCGAGGCGACCCGGCTGGTGAACGAAGCGATCAAGACCGCCGACCAGAAGCGCAAGGAAGCCATTCTGGAAGCAAAGGATGAGGCTTTCCGCCTGAAAGCCGAGGTCGATGCCCAGAAGGCCGCCCCCATGTGGCCGTGCTCATGGGCACCCGGGGCGTCATCCGCGCCTGCATCCCGCCTGCCGCCCGGGTGGCCAAGTGTGTGCGGGTCACCTACGACACCACCGTTCTCTTTGACGAGATGTCCGATGGCGGCGGCATCGCCTGCGACGTGGAGAGCGCCGCCCGCATGGACGCCGACTGCATGGCCGTGCAGACCTTCATCGGCGCCCCTGGTGAGTCCCGCTCGCTGGAGCTGCTCAGCCGCACCGCCAACGCCGGCGAGCGCCTGGGCATCCCCACCCTGGGCGTGGTGGCCGTGGGCAAGCAGATGGAGCGCACGGAGAAGTTCTTCCTGCTGGCCACCCGCGTGCTGGCGGAAAACGGCGCCAACATTGTCAAGAGCTACTACTGCGACGGCTTTGAGCGAGTGGCCGCCGCCTGCCCGGTGCCCATCGTCATCGCCGGCGGCAAGAAGCTGCCGGAGCTGGAGGCGCTGGACATGGCCTACCGGGCCATCTCCGAGGGCGCCCACGGCGTGGACATGGGCCGCAACATCTTCCAGTCCGACTGCCCCGCCGGCATGGCCCAGGCCATCGGCAAGGTGGTCCACGAGGGCTACAACCCCCAGCAGGCCCTGGAAGTATACGAGGCCGTCAAGCACGGCGAGCTGTGAGCCAACTTTCAATTGAGGAGGAATCTCTATGTCCGCTGAATACATGCACATCGGCATCCCCGTCACCAACCGCAAGCCCAACATGACCTACAACGAGGGGGCCAAGTTCTGGGTGAGCAACGTGGACGACTACGACTACAAGATCGAGTACCTGAAGTTCGAGGAGGGCACCCCCTTCCCGGAGGAGATCCACCGCAACCCCCATGTGGCCTATAAGGTGGATGATCTGGAAAAATACGTGGCCGACGCGGACAGCGTCATCTGCGGCCCCATGGCTGCCAACGAAAAGGGCGACCGGCTGGCCTTCGTGTGGAAGGACGGCGCCATTCTGGAGCTGTATCAGGAGGCCTGAGCCTCTTTGGGAGAAAACGCCCCCGGGATCGTGTTTTCCGGGGAAAATGGGAAAAACCGCCGCCGGGCATTGCCCGGCGGCGGTTTTTATCTGGTTTCAGCTGGCAGGCCGCTGGCCGATCTCCTGGTTCCAAAGCCCATCCAGATCCTCATAAGGCACCGTCTGGGTCACATAGTCCGCCTGGCCCTCCGGGCGGAAGAAGAACACCGCGCCGTCCATATCCAGATAGAAGGACACCTCCGCGCCCTCCGGCGCCGTCTCCAGCAGCGCCAGCACAGCGTCCGGATCAGAGAAGGCGTTGTCCATGGTCACCTCCGTGGCGGTGGCGCCGTCCAGGTTCACGGCGATCCAGGTCTTGGTCTCCGCGCCGTCCGCCGCCGTCTCCGTCTTGGTGTACAGCACGCTGACCCAAGTCTCGTCGCAGCGGGTCACCGTGTACTCCAAAGACGCCTCCGTACCCTCCAGCTCCTTGGCCGGACGGGCCAGGGACTGATTGACATAATCCAACAGCAGCTCTCCCTGGAACTCCGTCGGCTGGGGGTAGTGGACCTGGTCGGAGAGCTGGGCGTCCTCATAGACCGCCTGCTCTGCCGGGGTCTGCTGGCCCTCCTCCTGTACAGGCTCCTCCTGGCCCTGCTGGGGCGTCTCCTCCGACGGGGCGCTGGGCTTCTGGCCGCAGCCGGTCAGCATGAGGGCCAGCGCCAGCGTCAGGATCCATATCCGTTTTTTCATTCGGTAAAACCTCCTGGTATTTGGCCCGGTCATCCGGGCTCTTATCCATATGACGGATGAAACAGGGAAAAGGTTTTCACATTTTTTTCGGGACCGGCACCAAACGTTCCCCGGAGCGCATAAACTGGTGGCGGGAGCTTCCAGATCCAGGGAAAGAACGTTGCCAAGTGCGCGGATCTGTTCTATAATAAGAAGAAACGTGGAAATTTCCCTTCCGTTTTTTTATTTGTCAGACAAAGGAGTCTCCCATGACCAATGAAGAGTTTCAGCACACTTCCGTGCTGTCTGCCCATACGCTGCTGATCGTCGACGACGACGCCATCAACCGGGGCATTCTGGAAAATATTTTCTCCCCCTACTACACCATCGAGGAGGCGGAAAACGGCCGGGAGGGCCTGGCGAAAATCCTCTCCCACCCGGAACGGCTCTGCGCCATCTTGCTGGATGTCATGATGCCGGAGATGGACGGGATCGAGGTGCTGCGCTCCCTGAAGGACTGCGATCTGACGGAGCATGTACCCGTGTTCCTCATCACCGCGGAGGCCAGCGGCAGCGTCATGAAAGAGGCCTATGAGCTGGGCGTCATGGACGTGATCGGCAAGCCGGTGATCCCCTATGTGGTGCTGCGGCGGGTGCAGTCCGTGGTGGAGCTGTACCAGGCCCGTGCCCGGCTCAGCGGCGTGGTGGACCGCCAGCAGGCGGAGCTTTTGGAGCGGGCCGCCCAGATCGTCCGACTCAACCAGGGCATGGTGGAGGCGCTGTCCGCCGCCATCGAGTTCCGCAACGGCGAGTCCGGCCAGCACGTGCGCCGTATCCACGACATCACCCGCTATCTGCTCACCCACACGGAGCTGGGGGCCGGGCTTTCCCAGAAGGATGTGGATAACATCGCCCTGGCCGCCATCATGCACGACGTGGGCAAGATCGCCATTCCCGACGCCATTTTGGGCAAGCCCGGCCGGCTCACCAAAGAAGAATTTGAGATCATGAAGACCCACACGGTCCAGGGCGCGGCCCTGCTGGAGAAGATCCCCCAGATGCAGGAGAGCGGCGCCTATCTCTACGCCTGCGACATCGCCCGCCACCACCACGAGCGCTGGGACGGCCGGGGCTATCCCGACGGCCTCAAGGGCGACGAGATCTCCATCTGGTCCCAGGTGGTGTCTCTGGCGGACGTGTACGATGCTTTGACCAGCAAGCGGGTCTACAAGGATGCCTTCTCCTGTGAGGAGGCCCTGCGGATGATCCGCGACGGGGAGTGCGGCGCCTTCAACCCCAAGCTGCTGGAGGCCTTTTTCGCCGTGGAGCCCGCCCTGCGGGAGCTGTACCACACGACCTGAGAGCCAGCGCCCCCGCCTATACCAGCCGGTCCGCCGGCGCAGATACAGCAAGGAGGAACCCCATGTTTCCACAAATGCGCAGAAAGCTTCAGGCCCTGTCCCCGGCGGAGATGGAGGCCATTTTGCTGGGCGGCACGTCCGGCGTGTTGGCCCTCCAGGGGGCGGACGGCTACCCGTACGCCGTTCCCCTGAGCTATGTGTACACCGGCGGCAAGCTCTATTTCCACTGCGCCAAGGCCGGCCACAAGATCGACGCCGTCCGCCATAACCCCAAGGCGTCCTTCTGCGTCATCGGCCAGGACCAGGTGGTGCCGGAGGAGTACACCACCTATTACCGAAGCGTCATCGCCTTCGGCACGGTGCGCATTCTGGAAGATGACGGCGAGATCCGCCGGGCCATTGAGGCTCTGTCGGTAAAGTATGCCCCGGAGGATACCCCCGCCGGGCGCAGCCGGGTCATCGACCGGGCCTGGGACCGGCTGTGCATCCTGGAGCTGACGGTGGACCACATGTCCGGCAAGCAGGCCAAGGAGCTGATGGGCCAGGGCTGAGACCGCAAACGAAAAAAAGAGCCGGTGATCTGAGATCACCGGCTCTTTTTCCACATATTCAAAGGGACATGATGGCCGCCACCGCCTCCGCCGTGGTATGGGCAGGGAACAGCTCAAAGCCCACCAGGCCGTCGTAGCCTGTCGTTTCCAGGCAGTCCAGCACGGCGGAAAAGGCGATCTCCCCGGTGCCGGGCTCGTGGCGGCCCGGCGCGTCCGCCGCGTGGACGTGTCCGATCTGGCCGTGCCAGGCGCGGATGTTGCCCATGAGGTTGCCCTCGCTGAGCTGCATGTGGTAGATGTCGTACAAAATTTTCAGCCGGGGAGAGCCCACCAGGGCTGTCAGCTCCGCTGCCATGGACGTGGTCACCAGGAAGTTGCCCGGGTGGTCGGTGATGGGATTGAGGGCCTCCAGGTGCAGCGTGATGCCCCGGTCCTCCGCCAGGGCCGCGCAGGCCTTCAGTCCCTCATACAGGGCGCAAAGGCGCACCGTGTCCGAAAGGCCCTCGCCCCGGTCCGTCACCACGCCGCCCTCGCCCAGGGCGTTGGAGTGGATGGTGAGGGAAGCCGCTCCGGCGGCCTGGGCCGCGTCCACGGAGCGGGCCAGATAGCGAAGGTAGTCCTGCCGCTGGCGGGGGTCGATGAGGGAAAACGGCCCGTCGCCGTTGAACCCGGCCACACGAACGCCCGCGGCCTCCGCCGCATGGCGCACCGCCGCCATGTCCCGGTCCTGCCAATGCCAGAACTCCACTGCGGCAAAGCCATCCCGCCCCGCCGCGGCGATCCGCTCCAAAAACGGAAGTTCTGTATATAAGGTATCGATACAGGCACATGGTCTGAGCTTCATGGATACCGCCTCCTTTGCTCCACCTTATCAAATCCGCCCGGCCCTGTCAACGGCGTGCAGCGGCAGGGCAGGGGCGGGACGGGATTTTTTCTTCCGTCCCCCTTGTCCCCGGGCGGGAATGGGGGTATACTGACATGGATTTTGTGTATACGGGAGGCGGGACCATGGAGCGCAGAAGCTTCCTATCCTCGAGAAAACACCACGGTCAGATGTCGGAGTCCTTTCTGACCGCCAGCCTTTTGTCCCTGTCCGGCGGCTTGCAGGACGCCTATACGTATCTTGCCCGGGGCGAGGTGTTCGCCAACGCCCAGACCGGCAACATCGTGCTCATGAGCGTGCGGCTGTTTGAAGGAGCCTGGACCCAGGCCATCCGGTATCTGGTGCCCCTGAGCGCCTTTTTCCTGGGAGTGCTGGCAGCGGAGCTCATGCACCTGCGCTATAAAAAGATGGAGCGGTTCCACTGGCGGCAGCTGGTGCTGCTGGGGGAGATCGTCCTGCTGGCGGCAGTGGGGTTCCTGCCGCAGTCCTGGAACCTTTTGGCAAACTCGGTGGTGTCCTTCGCCTGCGCCATGCAGGTGCAGGCCTTCCGCAAGGTGGACGGCTACGCCTTTGCCAGCACCATGTGCATCGGGAATCTGCGCAGCGGCACGGAGTCCCTTTGCGCCTACTGGAGCTGCGGCGCTCCCCAGGCCCGGAAAAAGGCCGGCCGGTACTTCGGCGTCATCGCCCTGTTCGGCGTGGGCGCGGGTCTTGGCGGCGTGCTGCTGCCCTATCTTGGCTTTGGCACCATCTGGATCTCCTGCGCACTGCTGACGGCGGCCTTCGTGGTCATGTTCGCACGGGAGGAGCAGTAACCCTTCAATATGAAGAAAGATCCCCGGAGCAGCCGCTCCGGGGATCTTTTCCGTTTTACTGTGCGCTGTGGGCCTTGTGATATTCCTCCATGTCCATGACGCCCTGGACGATCATCTCCGGCGTGACGGTGTAGGGGAACACCCGCACGTCGATGCCGGCCAGCGCCTTGGCCGTGACCGCCGGCAGATCCTCCGGCGTGGCGTGGATGTCAGCAAGGCAGGTGGGCAATCCGATGGAGCGGCTGAAGGCATAGAGCTTGTCCCGCTCTTCAAACTGCTTGTCCACCGTCAGCATCACCAGGATGCCGTAGGAGACCACCTCGCCGTGGAGGTGATGATGCGCCTCCGTGGAGGGCAGCACCGTAAAGCCGTTGTAGACCGCGTGGGCAAGACCCGTGGTGTAGTCCACCTGGACGAAGTTGGACACAAGGCCGGTGGAAATGATGATGCCCAGGATCACCTCGGTCAGCTCCCGGGTAACGGTGTGGGCCCGGCAGTCTTCCAGGGCCTGGCGGCCCCAGCGGATGATGGGCACGGCGCACATGGAGCTCAGGGCGATGCCCATGGCGTCGGAGTGGGCGGGTACGTCGCCCCGGGATGAGATGGTGCACTCATAGTGCTTGGCCATGGTGTCGCCCATGCCGGCCCAGAGGTAGATGTCCGGCGCGTCGGCGATGACCTGGGTATTGATGAAAATGTGGTTGGGCGGGATCTTGGAAAAGGAGTACTCCCGGAGGCTCCCGTCGGGATGGTACACGATGCCAAGGCTCGTGCAGGAGGCGCAGGTGGAGGCGATGGTGGGGAAGGTGAAGAAGGGGCGGTTGGTCTCGTGGGCCAGGACCTTGCACGTGTCGATGGCCTTGCCGCCGCCCACGGCGAAGATCATGTCCGCCGCCTCGATCTGGGGCCGCAGCATGTCCATATTCTCCCGGGAGGCCTCGCCGCCGTACCAGATGGGGCCGATGATCTCCATGCCGGCATCTTTGGCCGCGCGGATGATGGCGTCTCCGGCAGCCGCCAGCGCCCGCTTGCCGCCGATGACGGCAGCGGTCTTTCCGTAGGCGGGGCAGACGGCGGCAATGTCGTCATAGGCGTCCGGGCCGATGGTATATCCGGGAAACAGTGTCTTTTCCATGATGGTGATACTCCTTTTTGACGATTGCTCAGTCGCACTGGGCGGCGGGGCGGGTGGTGGTGACGGGCTTGGCAGCGGAGACGGTCTCCTCCTGCCGCTCGGGGAAGGCCTCCCCGTGGGCACGGATGTAAGCGCGGTTTTTATACACGCCCACAGTCAGGAAGGGGATCACTACCACGGCGATGCCGAGGTAGCCGCAGTAGCCGTAGCCGTACTTGATGATGTTGGAAAGGCCCGCCAGGGAGATGGTCATGGACACCACGATGATGAACGCGGAGACGATGGCGCTGCGGACGGGGGCGGAGGGGATGGCGCGGAACATGGGGAGCTTTTCAAACCGGGCCACGAAGCCGAAGATGGTGGTCACGCCGGTGGAGATGAGGCACAGGAGCAGGCAGATGCCGTACACGGTGGTGAGCCAGCCGATGCCCATGGCGTTGCAGGCGGTGAGGGTGGGGATGGTGGTGCCGCCCTCCACGGCGGTATAGACGCTCTCCCAAGAGAGGAGCATGAAGATGGAGAGGACCAATGCCACGGTGTTCATGGCGAAGGAGATCCACATGGCCTTGCCGCAGCCCTTGCGGTTTTTCAGCGGGGTGCCGCAGGCAATCATGGTGGGCAGCGTCACGCACTGGAAGCCGGCGTAGGTAAAGGCGTTGACGATTGCCTGGGGGATGCCGGCAAAGCCGCGCTCCGTAAAGTCCGCGGCCAGCACGGAGGTGATGGAGCTGTCACTTTTGAAGATGCCCACGGTGTAGATGGTGATGGCGGTGATCAAAATGGTGATGCCCATGTAGGTGGAGGCCGCCCGGACGATGCCGGCGCCGAAGATGGTCAGCACCAGCACCACGGCGCCCACAGCCACGATGCCCAGGTAGTAGTTCATGCCGAAGTAGCCCTGGAGGGCGGAGGCGGCGCCGGAGATGGCCGCGGCCACCGCCATGAGCACCATGATGTAGAAGAACACCTCAAAGAGCCACTCGATCTTGTCAAAGGGGTGATAAAGGGTCTCGAAAAGCTGCTTGTAGCTGGTCATTCCCCGGGAGTTGTACATCACCATGGCCTGGCGCATGGTCAGCGTCAACAGCAGCATGGCGATCACGGCGGAGACGATGCCCGCCCAGCCAAGGCCCACATAGTAGGTGTTGGCCTGATTGCCGGTGGCGAAGCCGCCGCCGGCGTGGGCGGAAAACAGCACGGAGCCCACGGAGAAGGCGATGACGAAGGGGGTCTTTGCGATGCGTTTTTCTTTCATGTTCGGTTCCTCCCAAAGCTGGTTTGATGGGGCAGGGAGCCAACAAAAAAACCTTTCGTCGCTCCTGCCTGTCAGGGCAGAAGAGACGAAAGGTTTGAAAACGCTTCCGCGGTACCACTCTTCTTTATCCTCGAAACGAGGATCACTCTGCGGGATACCATCATATCCCTGCACTGTAACGGGTGCCCCCGTCCGCGCCTACTCACCTTCGGCCCGGCCGCTCTGCAGCCAGTTCGGCGGTTCGGCGGCCATCGTGTCTCGCACCAACCGACACTTCTCTGCATGGGCCTTCCCGCTTACTACTCTGCGTCCTTGCGTTTTGTTGAGTGTGATGTTACCACAGCTTCTTCCGTTTGTCAACGGGGAATTTTTGTTCTTTCCAGAAAAACTCAGATGGGCAGCAGCTGCTTGGCGATGGCAAAATAGATCATGAGGGACAGGGCATCCACAATGGTGGTGATGAGGGGGGCGGCCATAATGGCAGGGTCCGCGCGGATGAGCTTGGCCGCCATGGGCAGCACGCCGCCCACGGTTTTTGCGATGACCACCGTGGCAAACAGCGCCAGCGTCACCGTCAGGCAGATGAGCTGATTGCCGGGGTACTGGATCACCAGACGCACGAAATTCACCGCCGCCAGCACCGCGCCCACCAGCACGCTCACCCGCAGCTCCTTCCACAACACCCGGGGGAAGTCCCGCAGCTCGATATCGCCCACGGCCATGCCGCGGATGACCAGGGTGCTGGACTGGCTGCCGGCGTTTCCGCCGGTGTCCGTCAGCATGGGGATAAACGTCACCAGCAGGGGAAGGGCCGCGAAGGCCTCCTCATACCGGCCCAGGATGCCGCCGGTGATCATACCGGAGATCATCAGCACCAGCAGCCACAAGATCCGGTGACGGGCCAGGGTGAAGACCCCGGTCTTGAGATAGGGCTTTTCCGAGGGGGACATGGCGGCCATCTTCTCAAAGTCCTCGGTGGCCTCCTCTTCCATGACGTCCATCACGTCGTCTACCGTGACCACGCCCACCAAACGCCCCTCGGCGTCCGTCACAGGCAGGGCCAGGAAGTCATAGCGCATCATGGTCTCCACCGCCTGCTCCCGGTCGTCGGTGGTGCGGGCGGCGATCACGTCCGGCTCCATGATCGACTCCACCGTGGCGCCGTCCGCCGCCAGCAGCAGCTGGCGCAGCGTCACCACGCCCTGGAGCATCCGGTGCTCGTCCGTCACATAGCAGGTGTAGATGGACTCGCAGTCCTCTCCCACCCGGCGGATGCGCTCAATGGCATCGGCGGCGGTATCCGTCCGCTTGAGCTTCACCAGCTCGGCAGTCATGATGCTGCCCACGCTGCCCTCCGGGTAGCGCAGGAACTGATTCAAAAGCTTGCGGGTCTCGGGCGTGGCCTGGCGGAGCATGCGGCTCGCAACGCCGGCGGGCAGCTCCTCCAGAATGTCCACCGCGTCGTCTACGGACAGCTCCTCCACGATCTCGCCCAGCTCCCGGTCGCTGGCCGCCTCCACGATGGAACGGCAAAACTCCGGCGGCAGCAGGGAGAACACCTCCGCCGCCAGCTCCTTGGGCAGCGCCCGGAACGCCAGCACCGCCTGCTCCACAGGCAGCGTCTCCAAAAGCTCCGCCAGATCCACTTCATTTTCTTCGCACAAAAGCTCCCGCAGTTCCCGGAACTTTCTCTCCGCCAGCAGCTGGCGGCACAGGGCCCAAATCTTCTTCTCCATGGCTTTAAACCTCCCTTTTTTTCATTGGGAAGCTTCAAAGCAGACGCACAAAGCCGCACCGACACCACCCCCTAAAAGGGGACGGGCCTGTGCGGCAACACTCCCATGGATGCGGCTTTCAGACTGCCTGGAAAAAGGCAAGGGGACGCCGCAAGGGAACGTCGCTGGCTGTTTTGAAACTTCGACTGCCGGTATCCACTTACCTTTCCTCCTTTTCAGTCAATTCATGTAGGCGGCAACGCCGCTCTGCCCGGTCAGTATAGCACCCGCGCCCCAGGTTTTTCAACCCCGCGCCGCAAAATTTTGCCATTCTTCACAGTTTTTTAAAATTTACCAAAGTGCCCCCAAAGGCGACGGAAACAGGGGAAAATCCGCCCTTTCCGTCCCGTTCTCCGCCCCTGCGCCCCCATGCGGCAATTTCCCGACCGCCTCGACAGATTCCGGCAAAATTCCGCCGGTCCTTTGTGTATGATAGTCCTGTCAAATCCAACATCTTGTGACAACGCAGAAAGGATGACCACAGTATGCAGGAACTTTTTAAAGGATATGTGTTGCTGTTCAACGCGCTGAGCGAAACGGAAGAAGCATTGGCACGGCTGCGGGCCGACCTGATGGCCGCCCAGCAGCAGGCGGAGGAGCTGTATCTTTCCCAGGGGGAATCCGACGGTTGCGCCGACAGGGAACATCCGGTACAATAAGGGGCAGGCGCCATAGGCGCCGTACCACGTACAAGGAGGACCCCTCATGCTGCACATCGGCTGTCACCTCTCCTCGTCCAAGGGCTTTGCCGCCATGGGCCGGCAGGCCTTGGACATGGGAGCGGACACCTTTCAGTTTTTCACCCGCAACCCCCGGGGAAGCCGGGCCAAGGCCCTGGACCTGGAGGACATCCAGGCTCTGCGGACGCTGCTTACCGCCCACGGCTTTGCCCCGCTGGTGGCCCACGCACCCTATACGCTGAACCTCTGCGGCGCCGCGGAGGAAAACCGCACCTTCGCCCGGGACACCATGGCCGACGACCTTGCCCGGCTGGAGCATCTGCCCGGCCAGTATTACAACTTCCATCCCGGCAGCCATGTGGGCCAGGGCATGGAGGCGGGTATCGCCCTCATCGCCCAGGGCCTCAATGCCATTTTGCGCCCCGGCCAGTCCACCACCGTGCTGCTGGAGACCATGGCAGGCAAGGGCAGCGAAGTAGGCGGCCGTTTTGAAGAGCTGCGGGAGATTCTGGACCGGGTGGAGCATGCAGACCAGGTGGGCGTGTGCCTGGATACCTGCCACGTCTGGGACGCGGGCTACGACATCGCCGGCGACTTAGACGGCGTTTTGACGGAGTTTGACCGGGTTATAGGCCTGCACCGTCTCAAAGCGATCCACCTCAACGACAGTTGTAACGGCCTGGGAAGCCACAAAGACCGCCACGCTTGCATCGGCGCGGGCTGCATCGGCCTGGACGCCCTGGTGCGCGTGGTGCGCCATCCCGCCCTGCGGGATCTGCCCTTCTGCCTGGAGACCCCCAACGACATCCCCGGCTACACCGCCGAGATCGCCCTGCTGCGCCGTGCGGCAGAGCAGGCGTAAAAAAGACGTCCCGGACATCCGGGACGTCTTTTTTTGTGCCTCAGTCGTAGCGCAGGGCGTCGATGGGGTTGAGCACCGCCGCCTTCTTGGCAGGCAGATACCCGAACACCACGCCGATGCCGGTGGACACGCCGAAGGCCACGGCCACCGCCAGCAGCGTGGGCGTGACGGTGATGGGCGTATCCGGCAGCACCGCGGCGATGAGGGTGGTGGCCACGGCGGAGAGGATGTAGCCCAGCACGATGCCCAGGACCCCGCCCAGGGAGGAGGTGGTGGCCGCCTCAATGACGAACTGGCGCATGATGGCGCTCTCCCGGGCGCCCAGGGCCTTGCGGATGCCGATCTCCCGGGTGCGCTCCGTGACGGACACCAGCATGATGTTCATGATGCCGATGCCGCCCACCACCAGCGAGATGGCGGCGATGCCCGCCAGGATGTAGATGATCATGTTCACCATGGAGTTCATCTCATCCACCAGCTCGGCCATGCTGGTGACCGTATAGGCGCTGTCATCGGAAAAGACGCTGTACAGCTCCTGCTCCACCAGGGCCTTGGCCTGGGAGATCTGGTCCGTATCCTGCACGGTGATGACGTAGCTGGAGATGGTGCCGGTGGAGCTCAATCGGGCGGCGGTGGAGTAGGGCACATAGATGCAGTCGTCGCTGCCGCCCTCCTCCAGCTCCGAGCCCTGCTGGGCCAGCACGCCCACCACGGAAAACGAAGTGCCGCCGATCTTGATGGTCTGGCCCACGGCGCTGCCGCCGAAGTACGCCTGGTTCAAATACTCGCCCACTACGCAGACCTTCTTGCGGTTTTTCATATCCGTGTACTGAAGGCCCCGGCCCTGGGACACCTCATAGCCCTTCATGGAAAAATAGTCCTCACTGACGCCGGTGGTGGAGGTGGAGGAGAGTGTGTCGCTGCCGATCTTCACGCTGCTCATCATGCTCACCGTGGGGGAGATGGCCTTGAGCATGTCGCTGTGCTCATCCACCATGGCATACATATCCTCCTCGCTGACGCTGCGGGAGGAGCCCCGGCCCATGACCATCACCGTCAACGAGTCGGTGCCCATGTCGGCAAAGCTCTGCTCGATATAGCCCTGCATGCCGCTGCCAAGTCCCACGATGACGATGACGGCGGTGACGCCGATGATGATGCCCAGCATGGTCAAAAACGTGCGCATCTTGCTGGAGCGGATGTTTTTCAGCGCCAGGAGGAACGTCTCGGAAAAGCTCATCGGACACCTCCTCTCCCGGCAAGGCCCGGCGTGACCACCGCCCGGGGGTCCTGGGCGTCGCCGTCATAGACCACATGGCCGTCCTCCAGGCGGATGATCCGCTGGGCCTGGACGGCGATGGAGTTATCGTGGGTGATGAGCACCACGGTGTTGCCCGCCGCGTGGAGCTGCTGGAGCATGGTGAGGACCTCCCGGCCCGTGTGGGAGTCCAGGGCACCGGTGGGCTCGTCGGCCAGGATGACCGCCGGGTCCCCGGCCAGGGCCCGGGCGATGGACACCCGCTGCTGCTGGCCGCCGGAGAGCTGGGCGGGCTTGTGGCGCAGCTTGTCGCCCAGGCCCACCAGCTCCAGCGCCAGCTTGGCCCGCTCCCGCCGCTCCGCCTTGGGCATGCCCGCGTACATGAGGGGCACCTCCACGTTTTCCAGCAGCGTCAGCTTGGGAAGCAGATTATACTGCTGGAAAATGAAGCCCAGCATCTTGTTGCGGATGGCTGCCAGCTGATTTTTGTTCATCTGCCCCACGTCCTGGCCGTCCAGCAGGTAGGTGCCGGAGGTGGGCACATCCAGGCAGCCGATGATATTCATACAGGTGGACTTGCCGGAGCCGGACTGGCCCACGATGGCCACGAACTCCCCTTTTTGGATCTCAAAGGAGATGTGGTCCGCCGCCCGGACGGTGCTCTCGCCCATCTGGTAGAACCTGCATACGTCCCGGAATTCGATCAGCGCACTCATCCTCTGGGCCCTCCGCCGCCTGCGCCGCCTGCACCGCCGGGGCCGCCGCTGACCACCATGGCGCCGCCGCCCATAGACATGGCACCGCCCATCATCATAGACATCCCACTGCCGGAGGAGGTGGGGATGTAGGCCACGGTGTCGCCCTCCTGCAATCCGGAGAGGATCTCGATGTAGCTGTCGTCACTGGCGCCCGTCTCCACGGACACGTACACATAGCCCTCGGGGGCCTCCTGGTCCAGGGCATTGGCCGCGTTGGGGGAGTCGGCAGTGATGAGCACCGTATCGCCCCGGTTCACGGCGCCGGAGGGGATGGCCAGCACGTCCTCGGCCTGGTCCAGCACGATCTGGGCGTCCACGTTCATGCCCGGCAGGAGGCCGTCCGTCTCATCGATGCGGACGGTGACGGGGTAGGTGGTGATGCCGCCGGAGGTGGTGCCCGCCACAGACACCCGGGTCACCGTGCCGGTGTAGGTCTTGCCCTCCACGGCGTCGGCGGTGATCTCCACTGTCTGGCCCACGGCCACGGAGCCGATGTCCAGCTCGTCGATGTTCATGGTCATCTCCAGATAGCTCAGGTCATAGATGGTGCACAGCGTGCCGGAAGAGCCGCCCTCCACCTTGTCGCCGGCCTTGGCGGTCTTGGTGACCACGGTGCCGGAGATGGGCGCGGTGATCTGGTAGTCCTCCAGCTTATCCGCCGCGGTCTGGACGCTGCTCTGGGCGTTTTCCAGGTTGATGCGGGCGTTTTCGATCTGATTGTCCACGCTGTCGCCGGTGATGGTGCAGATCCGGTCCCCGGCGGAAATGGAGTCGCCGGCCAGGAAGTTCAATCCGCTGACCTTGCCGGAGGCCTCGGCGGTGACGACGCTGCTCTCACTGATCTGGATGGGAGACTCGCCGTAGCTGACGTAGTTGCCGATGGAGGCGCTGGCCGTGTAGCTGGACGTGACCAGGCCGGGGTTGGTTGCCTTGACCCGGACGGTGGTGAGCATCATGCCGTTGTCAGAGACCATCTCTCCCTGGGACACGGCGGACACGGTGCCCGTCAGGGTGCCGGCCAGGCCGTCGATGAAGATGGTGGCCGTCTGGCCCACATAGAAATCCGAGCTGTCCACGTAGGCAAAGAGGAAATCGATGTAGAGATTGTTGTCGCCCACGATCTTCAAAAGCTCCGTGCCGGCGGAGACGGTGTCCCCGTTGCGCACATACACCTCGCTGACGGTGCCGCTCATATCCGCCTCGGGGTACTTGGCGGCCACCGCCTGGTCATAGCTGCTCTTGGCCTGGGAATAGCTGTTTTGCGCCTGGGTCTGGCTGCTGGAGGCGTCCGAGGCATCCAGGGTGTACAAAAGCTGCCCCTCCTCCACCAGGTCCCCCTCTTCAAACGTATCCGAGAGGACCTCCGCGGACACCAGGGTGCTCACCGTGTAGGAGTTGGCCGGTTCCAGCGTGCCGCTGGAGCTGAGGGAGTTGGTGATGGAGCGCCGCTGGACCTGCTCTTGCTGATAGGTGATCTCCGTGGCGGCAGCCTCCGGCGTCCGCAGGCGGCTCCAGCCAAAGCCGCCTGCGGCCACAGCCACCACCAGCACCAGCGCGATCCACTTCTTCTTTCCCTTGATGCCGCTCCATTTCCACCGCCGCCGCTTGGGCGCCGGATCATCCGTATGGGAGGGTGATTCTAGCAGTTTTTCATCCATTTCTTGCCGTTCCTTTCTATGGGTTCTCTGTGAAAATCCGGTCTCAGCTTAACTGGGAAAGCTAAAACAAAGCTGAAAGGAACGGGGCCGTTTTAAATATTTTTCGCAAATTTTTCCTGTTTCCCTCCCCCGGGACAAAAAAAGACCGGAGGACGCGCTGCGTCCTCCGGTCTTTTTTATCCGCATCACACAGCGGCCTTTCTGGGGCACACGCGCGCCGCCGCCACGCACAAAAGGGCGGTGGCCGCCATGTCCACCAGGGTATAGCCCACAGGGATATCCACATGCATCAAT
>ENA-UEYL01000185-UEYL01000185.1-human-gut-metagenome-genome-assembly--contig:-NODE-185-length-69048-cov-4.297835_pt1 | contig 69048 bp, 58 predicted proteins | sample MGYA00242941_ERZ507946 | MGnify/ENA primary metagenome ERZ507946 (study PRJEB26167, sample SAMN06115482) | human gut metagenome | host: Homo sapiens | place: China:Guizhou | collected 2015-03-11...
ATATGGTATTGCCTGTCTCACCGGAAAAACGCTCCGTCAGAGGGCAGAGGCAATGGCAGAAATCGCTCATCCTGACTTCCGTAACTCCCTGCTGGAGTATGCTGCACAGCATTTTTGATAATAAAATAAAATGACATTTTTCCAAAAGAATACAAATGGGTTTGTCCGTACTTCAGCGGAAGACCAGGATATTGAGAACATATAAATTGATATATAACAACATATTCTAAAGCAATAAGTCCAGCAAGAAAACTTGCTGGACTTATTGCTTTAATATCAAGTTATAGGAAAATTCCACGTTCCAACAGTTGCTTTTCCAAATCCCGCACATGGAGAGACGCGTTGGGATTGAGGGCCGCACCCGCTCCGCGGCAAATAGCGTTGATTAGAGACATGCAACTGGCATAGCACGGGAAATACGCACTAGACGTAACCGAGCAATGGAATACTAGATCTGCATATGGGTAGGCTGGAGAAAGTCCTGTATCTGTAATCAGGACAATTGGAATACCTTTTTCATGCAGATCACGCAACGAGTCTACAATCAATTTGGTATATCGTGGGAAGCAGAAGGCAATAACCAGATTTTCGGTGCTAATCGTAGAAATTTGGTCTAAATAGTCTCCTACACCGCCCGTCATAGTATGTACCTGCAGTCCCAGATAGCGCAGCGTACTGGCCAGATGCTCCGCTAACGCAGAGGACGATCGACCACCTAATGCATAGATCCCCTTTGCTGACTGAATCATTTGAATCAGGTGATCCATGTTGTCCAGATTGATGGGATTCGTCAAAGTGGACTGAATATTAGCCGTATCCTCCTCTAAAACTTCCGAAAAGGGAGAATGCTCGGAGTGAGGCGACAAACTGCTGCGCGAAATCTTGTTGTACATCGTCAGCTCAGAATGGACATAATCAGAAAAAACCTTTTTAAAGTCACCAAACCCTGAAAACCCCAGTTGATTGCAGAACTTTATGATTGTGGTATCGCTAACCCCAATATTTCTGGCCAGTGCAGTAATGGAGAGAAATGGAATCTGATAATAGTTATCTACTACGTAGGCTGCAACTTGCTTTTGTGCGGCGGGAAAAGAATCTTGTTCTTTCATAATCCGCTCTAACAATTCCTGCATCCTAAATACCTCTTTTCTCGGGAACTTCCCCGTAAAGATAAAGATTCTTGCATTTAATTATAGCATAGACTGACAAAAAAACCACATATATTTCGTTTTTAGTCGAACAATCCAGAATTGTGCAAAACATAGAATTCAAAAAGAAAAAATTTATTTTTTTATTTCAAAATGCTTGCAAAAATATTTTTTTGTGATATGATTGCGTTAAAGAAGAATATTCTTCTTGTTTGGCCAAACAAAAAAGAAAAATTTTTCTAGAAGGGGGAGAGTACCAAAGTATTGTTTCCTTGCATCAGGATCTGCCCCCCTCATATCAGAAAGATTACTAGCAGCCTTCACTTGGGTTGACTAACACTCCGCACTCAAAAGAAGGGAGAAATCATACCATGATACCTGTAGAAAATATCTCCAGTTCAACAATGGGCAATCTCCTCTACTATGTAGCGATTGTGGGACTGTTGTTGGTAGTAGCTACACTGATCCGGTTAAAGGTTCCTCTGTTACGGAAAGCTTTCATCCCCGCCTCTTTGCTGGCCGGACTGATAGGCTTGGCTCTTGGCCCATACGCACTCGGAGTAATCCCCCAAGATATGATGTCTTCAATCGGGACATTGCCAACTCACATGATTACCGTGGTATTTGCCTGTATGCTTCTTGGCGTTAAAAAGCAGGAATCCGGCAAAGAAGTTTTTCACGATGCCGCTGCTGGTTTGGGCTGGCTATGGTCCAACAGCTTCATGCAGGTAGGTGTGGCCAGTCTGCTTTGTGCGGTGCTGTTTACTCCTGTGTTTGGCGTAAATCCTCTCTTTGGATCTCTGTTTGAAATCGGTTTTGCCGGAGGACATGGCACCGCCGGCGGCATGGCCAGTGTCTTCAAAGAGCAGCTGAACTGGGCTGACGGCGCCGACTTGGCTATGACCACAGCGACCATTGGTCTGCTGTGCGGTATTTTCGGCGGCATGATCATCATTAACTACGGCGTTCGCAAGAAATATACCAAGGTGCTGACTGAACCTGCCACGGGCGGAACTACCAAAGAAGTATTCCCTGAGGGAGCGCGCGAGCCTGCTGCTCATATGACCATCAGCCAGGACGTGGTAGAGCCCTTCGCCTTCCACCTTGGCATTATCGGCATTTCCATTCTCATCGGCCGTATCATCGTGTGGGGCTTTGCTCAGATCTTTGGTTACTCCGGTCTGCCTCTGTTCCCCTTCGCCATGATCGGTGGTTGGCTGCTGAATGCGATTATGCAGCGCACCTCGTTGCGGGACCTGCTGGATCGAAACATTTTCCAGCGTATTCAGGGAATGGCGCTTGAAATTCTGGTTGTCGGTGCAATGGCTTCCATCAAGATCCCTGTGGTGCTGGCTTACTGGGCTCCTCTGCTGATCGGTTCTGTTGTAATCATTGCTCTGATGGTGCTCTGGTTCTTCTGGCTGAGCCCCCGGATCTTCCAGGACTGTTGGTTTGAGCAGGGTATCATTCGCTTTGGTGCGTTCACCGGTGTTGCCGCTGTCGGCTATATGCTTCTTCGCACTGCCGACCCCAAAATGGAAACTGAGGCTGGAACCATCTATGCTCTGGACTGCCCGCTCATGAGCCCCTTTATCGGCGGCGGACTGGTCACCACGGCATATCCTTATATCATCCAAAGCTTTGGTGCTTTGAATACTGGTCTGATCTTCTGTGCAGGCTCCATCGCAATTATCCTGCTGCTGCGAGTCCTGTTCTGGAATCGGAATTTCAAAAAACAACAGCGGTAAACTTGCTAGTTGATCTGCTCATAGAAATTGATCCACGTGTAATAAAAGATTGGAGGAGTGACATGTGGAAGAAACAGTTGCTGTAATTGGAGCCGGTAATGGCGGCACTGCAATTGCCGGCTATCTGGCCAGCTGCGGTGCAAAGGTCAACCTATGTGATTTGTTCCCGGAGTACTTGGAAGGAATTAAAAGCGCGGGCGGCATTGAGCTTGTCTTAGAAGAGAAGACCAGCTTCCAAACCCTGAATATGGTCACCTCGGATGTATCAGAAGCAATTTCCGGCGTTCGGCTGATCATGGTAGTCACCCCTTCGTTTACCCATCGTATTATCGCCCGCTCCTGTGCCCCTGTGCTTCAGGATGGGCAGATCATCGTGCTCAACCCCGGCCGCACAGGCGGAGCTCTGGAATTTTTAGAGGTGATCCAGAAAGAGGGCTGTCACAAAGATATCATCGTGGCAGAAACACAAACTCTCATCTATTCCTGCCGAAAAGTAGGGGACAACAAGGCGGAAATATACGGGGTAAAGAAAGAAGTGGATCTGGGTGCATTTCCTGCAAACCGCACCCAGGAGGTGCTGGACGCACTCCATCCTTACTACCCCCAATTTCAAGCGGCAAAAAATTGTCTTGAAACCAGCTTGTCCAACATCGGCGCACTGTTTCATCCATCCCCCATTCTTCTGAATATCGGTCGGATCGAAAATGACAAAAACGGTTACCGCTACTATTGGGACGGGATCACTCCTTCGGTGGCCGTATTGGTAAAAGCTGTGGACCGGGAGCGGATGGCAGTAGCCCACGCTTTTGGTGTTGAGGTACTGAGTGCCGAAGAGTGGCTGCGCCAGTCTTATGACACCTATGGGGATGATCTTTACCAGCTTCTCCAGCATAATCAGGCCTATGGCGACATTCAAGCTCCCCACACCATCCAGGCCAGATATGTAACCGAGGATGTCCCCATGAGTCTTGTTCCTATTTCAGAGCTTGGACACATCGCAGGTGTGTCCACCCCCAACATTGATTCCGTCATTACCCTGACATCCACCATCTATCAAAGAGACTTCCGGGGTGAGGGCCGCAACGCCGTCAACCTCGGCATTCAGGAAATGACCTTAGAGCAGGTTGCTCACTACTTTGAGACAGGCAAGAAAGAAACCCAGCCCCTGTTGATGGGCGAAAGAAAAACGGAGGCGGCATCATGAGCGTCAATCTTTTATTTCTGAATAATGCGGATATGGACCGGCTCGGAGCTGGAGATATGCAGGCAGCAATTCACGATGTAGAGCGTGCCTATGTTCTGGTGGAACAGGGCAACGTGTTGGTTCCCGGCAAGTGCGTGATGCGTTGGGGCTCCACTCCGGAGGACGAGAATGTGCTGGGCCGTATCAATGCTATGCCTGGATATATCGGCGGCGAATACAATATGGCCGGCATCAAGTGGATCGGAAGCGGACCTCAGAACTATAAGAAGGGTCTGCCTCGGGCCAGTGTAACTGTGATTCTCAACGATCCGGACACCAAACTCCCCGTCTGCGTAGCCGACGGAACAGAAGTCAGCGCCAAGCGCACGGGCGCATCCGGCGGCGTGGCCATGAAGCTGCTCGCCCGCAAGGATGCTCAGGCAATGACCATCTGCGGTGCCGGTGCACAGGGCCGTACTCAGCTGGAGGCCGCACTGATCGTTCGTCCCTCCATCCATACTGTCTACGTCTATGATATCCGTATGGAAAGTTCGAAAAAGTTTGTGGAAGAAATGAGCGCCAAATACCCCGGCGTCGAGATGATCGCGGTGGAAAACCCAGAGGAAGGCTGCCGCAAGAGCGACATCATTGTCACGGTTACCTTGGCCAACGAGCCCATTGTCCAGGCCGAGTGGATCAAGAAGGGCGCCTTGATGCTGAACATGGCGGATTATGAATTTACATATGATTGTGTGAAGATGGCGGACAAAATCGTTGTCGACAACTGGGACACTATCAAGCACCGCATGATCAGCACAGTGGCACTTATGTGGAAAGACGGCCTGATCAAAGATGAGGATATCTATGCTCAGCTGGGGCAGATTCTGGATGGCCAGAAGAGCGGCCGGGATAACGATGATCAAATCATTTACTTCAATGCAGTCGGAACCGGCATTTTGGATCTCGCCGTAACCACCCGCTGCTATCGAAAGGCCCTGCAGGAGGGAGTCGGCACTACGCTGGCTTACTGGGAATAATCAATCCTTTTCGTCATATTGCGCACAATGCCGCGCTCTCCGTGTTCAAACGCAGGAGGGCGCGGCACTTTTATTCTCTGGCAAGCCACCTATTTGCACGTTATCCCCTGGAAATCTGCTCCTCATGTTCCTTCCACTTCTGATTCCAGTCGCTGTATGCGGGGTCTGCGCGGTGGTCGGTAAGCCCACCCTGCTTTTGCAGGTAGTCGGCCAAGAACTTGGTTGCCTTCACCGCACCGAAGTGGTTCAGGTGATCTCCCTTATCAAAGGTATCCTTTGTCCAGTCGATACCCACGGACTCCAGATTCATATCCACATAGGTACAGCCCAGCTCATCGGCAAACTTCTGGATGCCGTTGTGCCGCTCATAGCTCCAGTTGACAGGGCTCGGGGTGCTCACCAGCAGCAGCTGCGCGCCGTGGCGGTCGCACAGCTCCTTGATGGCTCTGACGTAATACTGATTCACCAGAGCCATGGATGCTACCTTGTCGGTGGGATGCATGTCTTCCTCGTTGTCACAGGGCACCACTTTGGTGATGTGGGCATGGCCTTTATAGGGATGGGTCTGGGTGGCGGTGACTTTCTGGGTGACATCATCCATGCTCAGGTCCTTCCAGCGGTCGTGGTAACGAAAGACCGGCAGGGCTCTGGACAGCTCCTCCAGCACCACATTATCCAGCTTGATGGGCCGGTAGATGGCCAGTGTCTCCAGGATGACCACCTTGGGATGCTGCTTCTCCAGCGCCCGCTCCAGCATGGTCCTGGTGTAGGTAAGCTTCTGGGCGTCGGTGCCGCAGGTATAGCTGGTGTACCCCGTCTCCTTCCACATCAGCAGCGGGGAGTAGCCGTTATACGATTCGCTGTCCCCCATCACCAGAATATCGATGGAGTCCGGGGGTTCCCCCAGGATACCATTGACCCGGGCATACTCCATTCCCGCCTCCGCAGTGTTATCTTTTGGTGCAAAAATACCAGATGCAATATAAAGTAAGGCAATCAGCCCAGCAAAAAAGAGCAGCCAGGCGATCACTCGTTTGAAATAACCCATGCAACGCCTCCTAGGAAATTAAAATCCCGCATAGATGGGGTCCACCGGCACATAGCCCGCACCGTAGGCGCCGAAGATAATCAAAGCCAGAAGGACGGCGTAGTAGACCGCCACACGCAGCACCACCGGCGACTGCCGCAGGCGCGTTCCAATGTGAACGTCCCGTTCCTGGGCGATTCCCACCAGCAGAAGCACAACCAGAAAAACCGCCACGAGCAGAAAATCCTTCTTTCTCATGCCCATCTGGAACAGGCTCCCGCTGCGGATACACGCCAAAGAAAACTGGGTGACCATCTTATGGAACATAGCCAGCCCGTTGTACAGTCCATTGGCCCGGAAAAACAGCTCGCCGATGCACACCAGGATCCCAGTGCGGACCATCTGGAAGCCGCGATAGGGGACGCTGGTGCGGGAGATGCCCAGAGCCCCCGTCCACCGGACCGTCAGAGGCTCGGTCAGATTGCCCATCAGGATCAGGACAAAGTGGTACATTCCAAAGAAGACATAGTTCCAGGCCGCTCCGTGCCACAGGCCGTTGCACAGCCATACGCAAAACAGGGCGATGGATCCGGCAACCAGGGGGCCATAGTGGCTGCCCAGACGCTTGCGGGCCTTTGTGGTGAGCTTTTTCAGGGGCTTGGACATGGACATGGGGTAGAAGATGTAGTCCTTGAACCAGGTGCCCAGGGAGATATGCCAGCGCTGCCAGAACTCCGGAATGGAACGTGAGAAGAAGGGACGCTGGAAGTTTTCCGGGATGTGAAAGCCGAAGATTCGTCCTGCTCCCACCGCCAGGTCCATGGTTCCGGAGAAGTCCATGTAGAGCTGGATGGTATAGCACACGGCGGCCACGGCGATGACCAGGCCGTCATAATCCTCATAGTGATCAAAGACCGTTTTGATAAACAGGTTGAGCCGGTCGGCCACCAGGATCTTCTTCAGCAGGCCGTAGCTCATCCGCTGCAATCCCAGCATAAGATTCTGGTAGCGCAGGGGAGGAGCCTCCCATAGCTGCTGGGCAGTCTGCTGATAGCGGCAGATAGGTCCCTCCATCAGCAGGGGGAAAAAGCTGAGGTAGAGGGCCAGACGGAAGAGATTGCGGTCGGCGGGCACTTTTTGACGGTAGACATCAAAGAGGTAGGAGGCCGCCTGCATGGTGTAAAAGGAGATGCCAATGGGCAGCAGAAAGTGAGGGATACGCAGGGTGACAGGCAGGGACAGGGCCTGCTGCAGGGCGTTATAGTTAGAGAGGAAGAAGGGGGTATACTTCAGCACCACCAGCATACCCAGCTGGAAGAGAAGGCCCAGAGCCAGGATCCTGCGCTGCTTGGTCTGCGCTCTGGCACGAAGGGCCCGGCGTTCCTCCTTGGGGGTCTCCTCCAGAAGCTCTTTGGTCCGGGCCTGGTCGTGGGCCAGCCACAGCCCGGTATGGTACATGGAGAGGGTAGACAGGAGCAAATAGGCGATCAGTTTTCCGCTGACCGCCCAGAAGCACACATAACTAAACAGCAGCAAAACCGCCCGCCGGCCCCGCTGCCCCGCCAAGGCGTAGAGCAAAACGGCGGCCGGCAGGTAGAGGGCCAGATATCCGGGGGAAAAGTAGGAGGAGAAAGAGAGCATCTTATCCTTCCTCGCGCAGACGCTGGATCATCTCCCAAAGGCGCTGGGCGGAGTTGAAGTTTTCCGGGATGATCTCCACGGTGGGTACGGTGATGTCAAAGGCATCCTCCATCTCCGCTACCAGGGAGAGGATGTCCAGGGAATCCAGATAGTGTCCGTCAATGAGCTCCTCACAGTGGAGGTAGTCCACATCGGGCTGGATCTCGTTCAAAATTTCAAGCAGCTGTTCCATGGTATCGTCTCACTTTCTGTTTTCATAATTTGGGGTATTCCAGGTGCAGGTCTGAACGGGGCTGCGCAGGCAGAGCACCTGTCCGTCCGGCCGGCGCAGCAGTACGCCGGGCAGGTCCCGGCTGAGAAAGAGGCTGATCCCCTCGGTCATGCAGTAGGCTCCCGCGTTGCCGAAGGCCAGCACATCCCCCACCTCCAGCCGGGAGAGGGGGAGCTGTTTGACCAGGATGTCATTGACGGTGCACAGGGAACCACAGATGTTCCAGTTCTCCATCCCATCTCCATCCCGGGTAGGCAGAAGCTCCACCTGGGGACGACGCATGGCCATACTCTGGCCGAAGTAGACCAACTGGTGGATGCCGCCGTCCACAATGGCGTAGTGCTGACTCTGATTGGTCTTTCGGTCCACCACCCGGGTCATATAGGTGCCGCAGCTGGCGGCGATGCTTCGTCCCAGCTCCAGGGTGAGCTTTCCGGGAAAAGACAGCTGGGCCAGCTGCTGGGCCGCCTGAAGGAGGACCTCCTCATCCTGCTCCGCGTCGTCGGCAAAGTAGGATACCGGGAAGCCCGGCCCCAGCTCCAGCTCCGGAATGGGACCGTACTGGTCCCGGAGGGAGGAGAGAAACTCCTCCAGCATGCGCAGCTCCCGCCCCAGGCGCTTGACCGAGGTCTTTTGGGTGCCGGAGAAATACTGGATACCCCGCACCTCAATCTGGGGGTCAGGCTGGGCCAGGATCTGGTGGATCTCCTGCCGCTCCAGTCCAAACTGGCTGCCGCTGGTCAGACGCAGCAGCAGCTTCAGCTGCCGTCCATACTTCCGGGCCACCTGGCACAACAGGTGGTACTGGGCCATGGACTCCACGGTGCAGATCATCTTCTCCACATCTTCCCGGCTGGCCAGCTCCTCCATCCACTGCGGATCCTTATATACGCCGGAGATCACATACTGCTCCGGCTTCAGGCCAAGCTGGCGGCAGATGGCATACTCCCCGGGGGAGCAGATCTCCAGCCGCTCTACCAGAGCGCTCACCTCCCGGGCCAGGAAGGGGTTGGCCTTCACCGCATAGCACAGGGCGGTATCCTGAGGCAGGACCTCCCGCAGGTGGGCCACCCGGCGCTCCAGCGTCTCCCCATCAAAGAGATAGAAGGGAGTGGAAAAGCGCCGGGTCAGCTCCAAAAGTTCTGTTTTATCCACGCTTTCCGCCTCCTTTCAGCAGTTCTTTGCGGTCGATCTTTCCATTTTTGGTCAGCGGGAACTTTTCTACCGCCGTCAGGGTGCTGGGCACCATGAAGTAGGGAAGCTGCTCCTTTATTTGGCGGCGCAGCTGGGCCGCCTCTACCCCGCCCACATAGAAGGCGTGGATCTTCTGCCGCTCCTCCTCGTAGACACAGCAGCAGCGGTCCACCTCCGGCAGGGCGGACACGGCCCGTTCGATCTCCTCCAGCTCCACCCGGTGACCCAGGTGCTTGATCTGAAAGTCCTTGCGGCCGCTGTACATAAATTCCCCGTCCTCGGTGTACCGGCCCAGGTCGCCGGTGCGGTAGATGAGCTCGGGGTAGGCAGGGTTGCGGGGGTCAGGCACAAAGGCGGCCGCCGTCTGCTGGGGCGAGCGGTAGTAGCCAAGGGCCAGCGCCGTACCCCGTACGCACAGCTCTCCCACCTGACCGGGCGCATGGATCTCCCGGTCCTCTCCGTCCAGTAGGAAGACCTCCTCGTTGGGGAAGGGGCGGCCGATGGGGATACCGCCCTGGTAGTCCCGCTCCCGGTCCAGGATGTGGTAGGTACAGTTGCAGGTGATCTCGGTGGGACCATAGAGATTGACAAACTGAGCCTTGGGAAGGTACTCCATCCAGGTTTTCAGATGCTTGAGCGGCATCACCTCGCCGCTGAAGAGCACCTTGCTCACCGTATCCGGGGTACGGTAGTCCAAACCGTGGAAGGTGCTAATGAGGCACAGGGCGGATACCGCCCAGATAAGGGTGGTAACCTTGTGCTCACACAAAAAGTCCAGCAGCTCCTTGGGCCGGGAGAAGAGCCGCCGTGGAATCATAACCAGGGTGGCCTGAGCCTTCAAAGCTCCGTAGATATCCTTGACCGAGACATCAAAATCGAAGGGAGCCTGATTGCCGATGCGGTCCGTCTGCGTAAAGGAAAATGTGTCGGTGAAGACATCGATGAAATCCAGCACCGAGCGGTGGCTCACCAGCACCCCCTTGGGAAGCCCCGTAGAGCCGGAGGTAAAGTTGACATAGAGGGGGTCGGTGCCGATCATCGCCGCACGGACTGCCGCCAGCTGGGACTGATCCTCCTGGCTGATCATCAGCTCCTCCACCAGCAGGATGGAGGAGGCGGGGAAGATCTCTTCCATCACACTGCGGTGGGCCTGATCGGTGATCACGTAGGATGCACCCAGCACGGATTGGATCTGCTGCAGCCGCGCCGCAGGCAGTTCGGGGTTAAAATAGGAGTAGAAGCCGCCGGCGTATACCACGCCAAAAAAGGCGCTCAGGGCGGCGCAGCCTTTTTCCATATAGATGGCTACCGGCTGCCGGGGCCGGATGCGCCGGGACAGGGCGGCGCCCACCGCCCGGCTGATATGGCACAGTTCCTGGTAGCTGAGGCTGTGTGTCTCATCCACACAGGCAGTCCGCTCCGGCGACAAAGACGCGGCCCGCTCCAGGTATTGAAGCACGTTTCGAATGGGAATCACCTGCCGTTTTGGATTAAGCAGCTTTTTCTGCTGTTGAAATTATCATAGCAGGCGCTGCTTAACGATTTGCGGTAGGGAATCTTAAAGATTCTTAACCTGCATACTCAGTAAACGTATAGGTAATTCCTCTTTCAGGGCAAAAACGGAATACCGAACAAGCGACAGAACAATCATGGGGCGCTTACCGGCGTTTTATCCATGTAGCGACCCTTTTGTCTGTTAATAAATTTTGAAAAATTTGTAATTATTTTGTCGAAAAGAGCTTAAAACATGGAATTTCTTCGAGAAGCATCTTGCATTTTTATCTAAAGTAGTAAAATAATTCCACGAGATAGGAAAGGAGGAAACCCACTAATTTAATCCTTGGCGCATTATAAAATAAGGAGGAAAACATCAATGACAAAAATGCGGACACGCATTGGCAGCATTGTTCTTGCGGTAGCAATGTTGCTAACTCTTCTTCCTGTAACTGCGTTTGCGAGTGGAACTGATCAGACTGTTTCACCTGTGCAGGTGGACAGCTTTGAAAAGCTTCAAAATGCTCAAACTGCGGTGGAAGGCTCTATCATTGAGGTCAGCGGGAATATCACCATGGAACAGCCTGTGACCTTTACGAACAAGGTCACTTTGAAACTGACCGAGACCGCAAATATCACCTATACCAGCGATAACAACGCTCAAATCTATCTGATTACCTTGCAGGACGGCTCTACCCTGGACATGGCTGCCGGGGCAAGGGTCGTCATGACTGGTACTGGAACACAGAATGCCAACCGTGATTGGCGGGTGATCTACTCTGATGGTGCTTTAACCGTTTCCCAGTTTGCCGGCGAGATTACTGTTGACAACGCCAGAGGGCGTGGCCTGTATGCCAAAAATGATCTGACTTTTACCGCTCCTATGGCCGGCAAGGTTACCATGAACAATCCCAATGGCGACAATCAATACACTTGCGGTATCGTTTCAAATGCAGGAAATATTGTATTTGAGAAGGGCATCACCGGTCAAATTAAAGTTGTATTTGGCGGTGGTAAAAACGGGTTTGGTATTATTGCGCAGAGTGGAAACGTTCGCATAAATGGTGACATCAGTGGCACAATTGATGTTCAATTGGGGACATCTCACATGGGATGTGGCATCAATGCTGCTACTGGTATCATTGTCACTGGCGATATCTCCGGCAGAATCTATGCTCGGGGCGGGTCTGGAAGTGGGTTCGGCATTTTTACATGGGATGGCGACATTTCTATTGCTGCAATCTCCGGTTCTGTTACCGGTGATTGTTACAACGAGATCATGAACAACTCTCAGAGCGGAGCCTCTGCCATCTACGCCTATGATGGCAATATCTACGGAACTGATGACACTACTCCGCTGGCGCTGACCGGTACCCTGTCCAGCACCGTGGGCCGCAATGATGCGTTCACCGTTCAGGTCAAGGGGAACGTCTCCATCTATATGGGCGAGGGTGCCAGCATCAATGCCCGATCTTCCTTTGGCGCTGAGTGGACAGACGTGACAGGCGATACCAGTAAGAAGCCTATGAGCAACAACTGGGGCGGCGCTGCTGCCGGCGTGGTTGCCGGCGGGACTATTGACATTGATGGTAACGATGATGCCATTACCGTCACCTCCACCAGTGCCGGCGGTAATCCGATCGAGGCCGCTTTCCAGGCAAAGACCGGTAAGCTGGAGAACGTCAGCAATATCACCAACTTCCTCTATGAGGTAGCGGAGGGTGATGAGGACTCCATCAAAGCTGCCAATGCCAAGCTGACGAGCGAGGACAAGGCGGCCATCAAAGGCTATGATGAGATGGTTGAGGATCTGCTCACGACCAAGGTGAACAATGAGCAGACACTGCGTGATGCCCTAGACAAAGCTGCAACCGGCGATATCATCGCGTTGGAGGGCGACATCGAGCTCTCCAGCCCCCTGGTAATTAATACTTCTGTCACCATCAACGGCAATAATTTTACTATCCAGGCCTCCGAAACATTTAGCGGTGATGTCATTACTGTTACTGCCGATAATACCACCATCCAGAATGTTAAGGTGGATGGCTGCAACAAGAGTGGTTACGGTATCCAGTTCTATACGGCTACAAATGGTCGGCTGGAAAACGTAACCGCCACGAACAATACCAAGAGCGGTATCAACGTAAACGCCTCCACTGTAACTGCTGTCGGTACCATTGACCTCTCCGGGAATAGCAAGAACAGCATCAATGTGGGCTTTGGCAAAAATATCAGCAGTGCCCCCGGCGCCTCCCTGGATATGACCAATGCTACCCTGGTAGGCGTGGACTTCATCTATGCAGATGCTAGCGATGTCCAGCGTGCTGATGCAGCTAATGTGGCAATTACAGTAACTGATGGTAACAACACATTTGTTGCAGTGGGGGACAATATCCTCGCACCGGTTTATTTTGTGCCCGAATCCACTGTAAAAGACAGCGCGAAGATCACCGTTGTCAATGAGAGCGGTACTCCCACCTATTACAGGTTCGTCTCTTCTCTGCAGGATGCCATTGACAACGCCGAGGATAATTCCACCATTATCCTGGCTGCTGACGAATATACGCTGAACAGCAACATCACACTCAACAAGAATGTGACCATTGTCGGCGCCAGCCAAGAAACCACCACTATTGTGGCCTACAATAATCAGTCTACTGAAAATGACTCCCGGATTAAGGTTGGGAGCGGGACTCAGGTCAAATTTGAGAATCTGACCTTTACTGCCTCTTACGTGGCTGATATCGTCGCTCCCATCATCCGCGTCGACGGCACCGGCAAACTGGAGCTGAACCGTTGCACCATCACTGACACCAGTGTGGGCTACTCCTCCGGTTATGGCCTAATCAGCACCGGCAACGCAGTTGCTGACAGCAAGGTGACCATGAAGAACTGCACCGTCAATAGTGTGCTGGGCAACAACGATAATGTCACCTATTATGTGCTGGGCCAGGGCGGCGTGTGCGAACTGGATATCCAGGACAACGTATTCAACCTGGGCAGCTGGTTTATGTTTAACATCCAGGCTAGCGGCATCATGAAGAACAATGTGTTCAACGGAGTGGACGGAGCGAGCGGCAGAGTGGTCAATGCTACCAATCTGAACGGTCTGGTCGTAGAGGGCAATACATTTGATGAGAGCCTTTACGGTACTCGGTTTGTAATTGGCGGCGACTATAAAATTACCGGAAACACCTTCGAGTCTCTGGGGGACGATCTGGCTATCGGCATCTATAACAAACCTGTTACCACCGCTGAGATTTCCAACAACATCTTCATGATGGAGGATGAATCCTACGGTATTCGTGTGACTGCTGATTGGGGCGGTGCTGCAGGTAATTTAAGTAATCTAATTCTGCACAATAACACCTTTAACGGCAACGGCATCTATGAGTTCCGCAACGACAGCTGGAGCGGTACTGCAGATCTTTCCGGGAGTGAGGCTACCGAGGAATTTACAGTAAATGTTGGTACTGAAACCACCATCAAGCTTCCCGATGCTATTGAAAAGAACGGCTATGCATTCTTGGGTTGGTATGATGGCAATAAACTGTACAATGCCGGTGAGGAAGTGACCATCACTTCTAATACCACCTTTACCGCCCGGTGGACCTACATTGACCAGGGCAGCACCTCCGGCGACTATCTTGTTAATGTGAATAAGGTCACTGGCGGCAAAATTACTGTAACTCCCGGCCGTGCCGATAAGGGTGACACTGTGACCATCACCGCGAAACCCAACGACGGCTATGAACTGGATACCCTGGTTGTCACCGACAAGAACGGCAACACGGTAAAGTTGACCGATAAAGGCAACGGCAAGTACACCTTCACCATGCCTGGCAGCCAGGTCACCGTGAATGCCTCCTTCGCAAAGGACAGCAGCAGCCCCGTTGATTCCTTCCTGGATGTCAACACCGGCGCCTGGTACTACGACGCAGTGAAGTATGCCGTGGAGAGCGGCCTCATGTCCGGCACCGGCACCTACACCTTCGAACCTAACACTACCCTCAGCCGCGGCATGATCGCCCAGATGCTCTATGCTCTGGAGGGCAAGCCCAGCATCTCTTCTGCCAACAACTTCACCGATGTGTCCTCCAGCGACTGGTACGACAAGGCTGCCAGCTGGGCTCAGTCCAAGGGCATCATCACCGGCTATGAGGACGGCAGATTCGGTCCCAACGATCCCCTCACCCGGGAGCAGCTGGCTCTGATTCTGTACAACTACGCCAAGAGCGAGGGCTATGGCACCAGCGCCAAGGCAGATCTGAGCAAGTTTGCCGACGGCACTTCCACTTCCCCTTGGGCTCAGCAGGCTATGTCCTGGGCGGTAGGCGAGGGTCTGCTGTCCGGCAGAGGTGTGAACATGCTCTATCCCACCGGCACCGCTACCCGCGCTGAGGTGGCTCAGATCATGATGAACTTCTGCGAGAATATAGCGAAGTAAATAAATAGACCTCATTTCAAAACAGCGGCTGGGAGGAAGCAAATTGCTTCCTCCCAGCCGCTGTTTTTTATCAGTGTTAAAACTTTTAAATAAATGCTATGGTTGAAGCAGCTGCCGTGGGTTCGCGCAGACCATTTGGAGCAGATCTTCTCTTGAAATGCCGCACTGCAACAAACACTGCATATACTCCAGCATTCCTTCATCACTATACGGGGAATTGACCTGCCCAAAATCAGTACTCAGCACCACAGACTTACAGCCCACATGTTGGATCTGCTGGGCAATTACTTCTATAGGCGTTCTCTGATAATAGCTGGTGAAATAACAATGTTCCACCATAGCCCCTTCCTGTACCGCCTGATACTGCTCCTCCAAAGAGTATTCATTCGCCGGATTATCCGCATGGGTCAACACCACATGCTCCACACCGCACTCCCGAGCAGCACGAACTACAGCCAGTCCCTCCCGGGAACTAAGGTGACCGGTTCCCACTACCATGTTATACTCTGCAGCAATTTCTAACACCTGATATACCTCGGGTAATAGATTCCTGTCATCTGAAAAGACACTTAAAAATTGAGACACGTCTATGCCATCATTGCTATGGCGGTACTGCTGGTATGATCTGGCCTCCAAAGTGGGAAACCAGAGCATTTTTCCTCCCATCTGCGCGGTGCGCTCCACCGCCTGAGGATTGATTCCTCCCACCGAACGATTCAGCGTAATGCCTCCCACAATATCCAGTTTGGGAAATAAGGATCTCAATACAGCCGCTCGGCCGGCAGTATCGGCAAAGTGGCTTTTGATTGCACATCCTGCCATACCTGTTTTCTCCAGACGACGAGCCAGTTCCAAGTCGTCACATTTACGCGGACTCACATCCGGAGCGGTATGAACATGCAGATCATACACCCCTCGCAGCAGTTCTTTCATTGCTTAGCCTCCCGATTTAATTAGTAAGGCAGGAAAATGGGCTGGAGCGCAACTACCACTACATAAGTGACCAGAAGCATGGGCAAACCAATCTTCATAAAGTCCACAAATTTATACTGAGTCCAACCCACAGTCATCATATTCTGAGGCGCAGCAAAGGGGGTTGCATAAGAGGCCGCACCTGCCAGAGTAATGGTCATGGCAACCGGATAGGTGCTGACCCCAATGGTCTGAGCAATCGAAATACCAATGGGCAGGAAAAGCATAATCGTGGGAATATTGGACATGACCTGAGTGAGCAACGCAGCCGCAAAGAAAATAATCGTAGTAATCATGAAGGGGCTGGGGTTATCACCCAGAATATTCAGAATCTCCTGTGCCACTGCATCGCCCAGGCCGCTGTTTGTCACGCCGGTAGAAATTGCCGTCAGAGAACCTACCAGGAGCATACAGTTCCAGTCAATGGCTCGGATTGCCTCCTGAACAGACATGCACTTAGTTCCTACAATTACCAGTGCGCCCACTGTGGCAGCAATGTGCATAGGAACATTATCCGGACTGACTGCAATGACCACAAGGACACACAGCAAAGTGATTACAGAGATGGCCGCCTTTTTCCGGTCCAGAGGCTTTTTTTCCGTCTTGGCAAACTCGGGGATATACTTGGTATCCGGAATCAGCTTACGTCCAATCAGAGTAAAATACAAAGTTCCCAAAATACACACGCCTACACCAAAGGGGGTGATGCTGAAAAAGCCAAAGGGCGTGATCCCTAACTCCTCCATTACACTGTTGGCAGTGGCATTGGAGCCTACACCTACCAAGGTGACAAAACCGCCAAATTGTGCACCAAACAACAGAGAGAGCAACGCTTTGGAAGGCCCAATCCCCGCCGCGATACACATGGCAGTTACCAGAGGTGCCATCGCGGTCATTACACCAATGTTACTGCATACAGAGCTAAGTGCGCAAGATACGACCAGCGTAGCCAGGATAATGTTGCGTTCGCTCTTGCCTGTAATTTTTACCATTTTCTCACCAATCAAATCGGTGATCCCAGCGTGGAACAACGAAGATCCAATTACCATCATACCGGCTAGCAACACAATTGTTGTACTGTTATAACCGGTAAAAATATCATTTACGGTAATAATTCCAGTGTAGGCAAATACAATAGAGGCCCCAATTGCGGTAACAATAATAGGCCAGGGTTCCCAAATAAAAAGCACCACTGTGGCAACGAGAATGATAAGAGCAATTGTCATTTGGCTCATAGTAGATTCTCCTTCACAATATTTTATCGAAAGAGCAAACTGTCAGGGCTGATACACATCATCAATGATCTCATATCCCTTTTCCGCCAGAGTCTTCTCCACCCAGGCCCGGTTGGCAGTGCCGTCCTTAGCGGCAGCCAACTTCTTCTCATCCGCGGCCTGGAACTTCTTGGCGTCCTCCAGAATGACCGCCGCGTCCTTGCGAGGGATAACGATCACGCCATCAGGGTCAGCCAGGATGATGTCCCCGGGATTGACGCTGACACCGCCGCAGGCGATGGGCACATTGATCTCACCAGGACCCTCCTTGTAGGGGCCGCCGGGAGTGGTGCCAGTGCAGTAGACGGGGAAGTCCCAGTTGCCGATCTCGTCAATATCGCGGATGGGACCGTCCAGAATAATGCCTGCAATCTTTTTGGTGTAGCGCAGATAGGCCATCATGATCTCGCCCATCAGTGCCCGGGTATCGTCCTCCTCGTTGGACACCACCAGCACGTCTCCCTCCTGGCAGAAGTTCAGGGCGGCGTGAAGGGTCAGGTTGTCGCCGGCCCGGCATTTGACCGTGTAGGCGGGACCCACCATCATCTGGTCCTTGGGCTTGCTGACCAGGTGGATTCGGGGGTTCATAGCGCAGCTGCGGCCCATGACGTCGGCAGTGTTGGAGGCCGGAATGGTCTTAAACTGGGCCATGATCTCGGGATCGGGCATCTCACGCTTCAAATAAATTCTCTTTCCCACACTCATAATTTTATCTCCTTTTTTGCCTCCAGGGCAATTATTTCTGAATCAGGTCCCGCAGCTCCGGCACAACAAACTTGGGGGTACGGCCGGAGAAGAAGCCATCAATGGCTTGCGCGCACGCCACGGAGGAGCGGCTGGAGGCCTCCTTGGTGGCCCCGCCGATATGGGGGGCGGTGAGCACGTTGTCCATGGACACCAGAGGGTTGGCCGGGTCAATGGGCTCCTTCTCCAGGGTGTCCAGACCGGCACCGGCAATTTTGCCAGCCTCCAGTGCTCGAATCAGGGCGGGCTCGTCCACGATGGAACCCCGGGCAGCGTTGATAAGATAGGCAGTCTCCTTCATCAGGTCAAACTCCCGGTCGCTCACCGAGTGGATGGTCTCAGGGGTGGCAGGGACGTGCAGGGAGACGTAGTCGCTGCGCTTGAAGATTTCATCCCGGTCCTGCACCAGCTGGATGTACTCAGGCAGGCCTTCCTGCTTGGCAAAGGGATCAAAGGCCAGCACCGTCATGTCAAAGCCCAGAGCCGCCTTCTTGGCCACCAACTTGCCGATGTTGCCCAGGCCTACCAAGCCCAGGGTCTTACCTTCCAGTTCCGTTTTGGGAATCCCCATCTTAGCCTGCCGGTAGTCGGTAAGATATAGGTTCTGCACCTTTCTGAAGTTCCGGGAACAGTAGAGCATGTAGAAGATGGTCAGCTCGGCCACCGAGATGGCGTTTGCCCCGCCGGCGGTGCACACCAGCACACCGTGCTTACGGGCAGCCTCCAGATCCACTCCGTCGTATCCCGCCCCGTGGCGGGCTATAATCTTCAGCTTGGGGGCAGCATCCAGGATCTTGGCGGTCACCTTGGCGGTACGGATAATGGCTGCATCACAATCTTTGATGTCGGCGATGATGTCCTTCTCGGTAAACCCCCGGCCATCCACTACCTCATACCCGTGCTCCCGCAGATACTCATATCCAGCAGGCAGGATGGGCTGAGGCAGCAGCACACGAATTGCCATATGGATTCCTCCTTATTTTCTTTGTGCGTTTTTTATAAAATGCCATTGCGTTTTTCCTGAAAACAGCGTAGTATAAACAATACCAAAAAGCAAACAGCGTTTTTTTCATTTTTCTACAAAGAAATTTTGTAGGGAGGCATCTGAATGGATCTGACCAGCCTGTATTATTTTCGGGAGCTCTCCAAAGATTTGAATATGACCAAAACTGCCGCCCGGCTCTATATCTCCCAACAGACCTTAAGCAACCACATCCATCGTCTGGAGCAGTATTACGACACGCCGCTGTTTTACCGCAAGCCTAGTCTCTCCCTCACCTGTGCCGGGGAGTTTGTTCTGGCCTTTGCCCAGGTGGTGGAAAAGGAGGAGGTCAACCTGCGGGACATTCTCTCAGACATTGAACACCAGGAACGCGGCACCTTACGGGTCGGCGCCAGCGCGGCACGGGGAACTCAGTTTCTTCCCCGCATTTTACCTGACTTCTACGCCCACTATCCACAGGTGGAACTGCGTTTTGTAGATGGCCTGTCCCAGCAACTAGAGCGGATGCTCTCCAACGGGGAATTGGATTTTGCTGTGGTACTCTCCGATGAGTACCGCCCTGATCTGGTGGAACATGAGCTGTGCCGGGACCCAATCTATCTCTGTGTCCCGGAAAACCTTCTGCAGCAATATTATTCTCCTCAACAGGTGCTAACATTGAAAAAAAGCGCTGCTAATGGGGCAAATATAAAAGACTTTTCTCACGTCCCATTTGCACTGATGACCAATCGACTCGGTTCCCGGCTTCAGGAATGCTTCCTTCGGGAGCATGTGACTTTGACGGTTCCCTTCACCGGTCCCTCCACCAGTCAGATTCTTCCGCTGTGTGCCATGGGTGTAACCGCCTGCTGCTGCTCCCACCTGAGCCTGGTGGCGGCGGGCAGCCAGCTTGGCGATCAAATTAACATTTTTCCTCTTTTAGATCAAGGAGAACCTATGGTTCAGCGTCTGAGCCTTTTGCGGCATCGTCAGCGCTATCTGACCCATTTTTCCAAGTACTTTATGGATCTGCTCTTTCAAACAGCTGCCCAGCTGGAACAAGTACAGATCAGCCGCACGGTCTAATCCGCATGCTTTTTTGTAAATATTTACTGTGATTTTAGTTCAATATTTAATTCAATTGTTTTAGTTATGGGAAGAATTATTAAACCTTAGTAATTGGTAAATATATTGTATTTGCCCTTGCTTTTCCATATCTATGTAGTATAATGGTTTTGCTGGCAAGGGAAGAGAGAAACCCAGTAGTTCCAAAAATATGAACAGAGGAGGAGTATAACTATGAAACATATCCGAACGCGTTTGTTTGGCATAACATTGTCTTTCATTATGCTCATAAGCCTGCTTCCTGTGACCGCATTAGCAAGAGGGGAAGCATGGGACGGCAAGACGGTGGATACCAGCTGGTATAATGACAGCGCCGCTGAATTCACCATCTCCGATTCCGCCGGTCTTGCCGGTCTGGCTAAGCTGGTCAATGCGGGAAACAACTTTAGCGGCAAGACCATCAAGCTGGGTGCCGACATTGACCTGGGCGGCAAAGAGTGGACGCCGATTGGTACGGATAGCAAGCCTTTCAAGGGTACCTTTGATGGCGCAAAAGAAGATAACGGAAACTACACCATCTCCAACCTGTACATCAACAAGGGGTTTAGCAATACCGTTGCTAACAGCTATGTTGGCCTCTTTGGGCTAACCAATTCCCCGGTCCCCGGCAGTTATCAAGAATGTGGATTTTGAGAACGTGGACATCCAGGGCGGCCTGTATGTTGGTACTGTAGTGGGCTATGGTTTCACTGGTAAGGAAATCTCTAACTGCCACGTCAGCGGCAAGATTGAGATCGACGGCTGGTGGTACATCGGCGGCATTGGCGGTAACGGCTATGTAAACAAGGTCGACGGATGTTCTGTCACTGGCGAAGAGGGCTCCTACATCAAGGGCAACGATGGCAGCTATGTGGGCGGTATCTGGGGCTACCGCGGCGAGGGGAATATGACTATTCCCAATTGCTCCGTTGCCAATGTTGCTATTTCCGGCGTGGACCGGGTGGGCGGCATCAGCGGTATTGCCCATTACGGCAATACCATTAAAGACTGTACAATTTCCAGCTCCACCATCACCACAACCAAGAACATTGGCAATACTGGTTTGATTGCCGGTGCCGATCTAAGTAGTGCAACCAGCATTGCCAAGATCCTGGATTGCACCGTTACCAATACTACTGCTACCTCTGAAGGAGTAGAAATCCTCACTAAAATTGGCTCATGTAATCATCAGGGAGATCCGGCTACAAAGCCTGCCACCGTGGGCGCTAATGTGACCTTTGATGAAAACGGCAAAATCACCAGTGGCACTCTGGAACAGGTTTCCGCTGAGCAACTTGCGGACAACGTGGTTGCTGTGCCCCAGGAAGACGGCACTCTCATAGTGGAGGATATGACCACAGGAAACGCACCTGTCGTAGTTAGCATAGGGGCTACAACAACGGCGTATAAAACTCTGGAAGATGCCATTGCCGCAGCTAATGCAGACATCAGCGGTAGTGTCGTTACCGTAACCATCACCAAGTCCGGCGAGTATGATCCCTTCACCATCACCCGCGCCAATGTTACCGTTGAGGCTGCGGATGATGTGGAGGCCACCATTACGGTGAGCAGCACCGATAGTGTGAAAAACACTATCAAGGCTTCGGACGTTACCTTAAGAAATCTGGACTTCATCTCTGAGAACGGAGCCAGCATTATCTACTACGTCGGCGGCCAGAACCCGGCAGACTCCGGCAACGATTTGACTCTGGACGGCTGCACCTTTACCGGTGACGGCACGGGTACCGCCCTGTTCATCCATCAGCCTGACATCACCATCACCGGCTGTACGTTCGAGAACTTCGAGCGGGGCTACTACACCTGCGGCGACAACCACGCTGCTGGTGAGATGATTTTTACTCACAACACCTTTACCAATGTCCGGGTGCCCATCGACGGCTATTGGGGCAAGCCTGTTGAAGACGGTAATTCGATTCAGATCAAAAACAACACCATCGATCCGGGAGACTGGGGTACTGCCTATCTTCAGTTGTGGGACTACGCCCAGTACCAGTATTGGCTGAATGGTGCGGAGTCCAAGCTGAATCCTAAAGGCAAGACCGCTCTGAACGCCACCATCAGCGGCAACACCTATAAAGGCGACGTGGTGATCTACAAGACCCACTGCGACTGGTTCAGGAAGAGCAATGTAACCATCGAGGATACCGGCGCAAAGGTCGTGGACCGGAAGCTGATCGTTCTGGACGGCCTGAAAAATGGTGACAGCGTTACGGTCACCAATAAGGATGGCAGCCCCATCACCGCGTTTAACGAATCGACCGGTGCCGTCCAGAAGGGCGACAAGTATGTGATCTACTCTCTGTCTGAGGGCGAGTACAAGGTCAACGTCACCCAAAAAGCAGATGAAAGCGGTACTTCTATCGTGACCCCCATGGAGTTGACGGTCAAGGCTCCTGTTGATGGCGAGGACAAGACCCAGTCTTTGAAGGTGCCTGAGCTGACAGACGCGAAGAAAATTATCGCCAAGGTGGGAGATATTGAGTACACCTCCCTGGCCGCAGCTATCGATGCTACCAAGGACGGCGGCACTGTGGAGCTGCTGCAAAATGTCACCATTGACACCTGGAATCAGGTTTGGGATGCCAAGGATCTCACCATCAACGGCAACGGCCACACGGTCACTGTTAAAAAGATTGAGTCTAAAGGCAACGGTGATTACCTGTTCTACGGTGCGGAGAATTTGAATGTCTCCAACCTGACGGTGAATCTCCCGGATGGGGACAGCGGTTTCTCCATGGTCTCCGGTAAGCTGGAAGGTGTGACCGTCAACGGCGGCGTATACGCAGTCGCTACTGGCGCCGCTCCCGCGGGACAGAAGGTCGTAATCAAAAACTGCACCTTTACCGGGCAGTCCGAGATGGCAATCTACACCCAGGAGAACGGCAATGCCGCCAACACCGTGATCGACGGCTGCACGTTCAACTCCGAGCGGGCCGTGATTCTGCGGAACAACGAGCAGTTTACCAACAATACGGTCAAGGGCAGCGCGGGCGTGACCATCTACAGCAGCGCCACCGCTACCGTGACGGGCAACACCTTTACGGAAGGCTCCCGCCTGAAAGTTTACGACACCAAATCTACCATCGAGAGAAACAAGCTTTTGGGCAATGTGGTGCTCGATGGATCTGTCCCCGAGAACAATAATGAAATCTCTCTGGACAAAAACTACTGGGGTGAAGGCCGTACGCCCAGCTTGGTTCTGGGTAATGATGCAAGCAAAGTGGACGGCGGCAAGACCGAGTACTATGTGCATCCCGACATGCGGCCTTCCGACCTGAACACCTATGTTCCTCCCACAACTGGCGGCGGCTCTTCTTCCAGCGGCGACTACCTGATCACCGTGGACAAGACCACCGGCGGCAAGGTCACCGTCAATCCTGGTCGCGCCGACAAGGGAGATGAGGTTACTATCACTGTGAAGCCTAACGACGGCTATGAGCTGGATCAGCTGTCTGTCACTGACAAGGACGGCGATTCCGTAAAGGTAACCAACAAGGGTAACGGCAAGTACACCTTTACCATGCCTGGAAGCCAGATCACTATCAAAGCCACCTTCAAGGCCGCCGAGAGCTCTGCTCTGGACAACTTTACCGATGTGAATTCCAATGCTTGGTACGCTGACGCCGTGGAGTTTGTAATCGAGGAAGGCCTCATGACCGGCACTTCTGATACCACTTTTGCTCCTGACACCTCCATGAGCCGAGCAATGATCTGGACCGTACTGGCCGCCTACAATGGTGCCAACACCAGCGGTGGTAACCCCTGGTATGCTCCCAGCCAGCAGTGGGCTATGATCAACGGCGTTTCTGACGGTTCTGCCCCCAACGGTTCCATCACTCGCGAGCAGCTCGCCGTAATGCTTTGGCGCGCCGCAGGCAGCCCCAGCACCAGCAAGAATCTCACCGGTTATGCTGATGCCAACGCTGTCAGCGATTGGGCTGTTGAAGCGCTTGCCTGGGCCGTGGATAACGGGATTATCTCCGGCATGAGCGGTAGCTCTCTGGCTCCTCAGAATACCGCTACTCGGGCTCAGGTTGCTGTAATGCTCATGCAGTTTGTTGAATGTATGGACGCCTAAAAATATAACAGCGCATCCAGCAATAAGGTTTATAAAAGGGCCTTGAAATCATCTGATTTCAAGGCCCTTTTAACTTATAACAAAACTGTACGCTTTTAACAATAAATTATATTTATGTTATTGGGTTCACAGACACCAAATCCTATCTCATCTACGCCTCCCCGCCAGCTGCCCTTTCAGCTTCTGCCTCAGACGGAGCACCTGGGATACGTGGTAGTTGGACACCACATCTTCTGTCGTCTCACCAACCGGTGTCTCCCGGCTGACCTTTGCTCCCAGAGCCAGCAGCGCCTGCCGGTTCTCCGGATTGAGCCGGCCTACCGCAGGCATGCTGCACAATGCCGCCAGCTCTACCATCAGAGCCTGAGCTGTATCCTCACAGGTGGAGAGCCGCTGAATTTCCCGCTTTTGCCGCTTACGCCGCAGCAGCCGCTGCTGAGAAAAAATCGCCAGCTGTCCTTCCAAGGCGTCTACCTTCTTTTCCAGATCATCCGCGTTGGGCAGATGGTCATCCCCATCGAACAAATCCTCCAGGATGCGGATCAGATCGTCATCCAGACTCTCCATCATCTGACGAATTGTTCGGCTGTTGTCATAGGGGAAGATCAGAGTATTCACCAGCATTCCAATGGCCAGCCCGATGGCGGTATCCCAGATGCGCCCCAGGGAATAGGAAACGGCCTCTACCTGGGGGTTGAGACAGATATTGACCAGCACCAGGCAGGGCAGTACCGGCACCAACTTCAATTTTAAGTGGTGATAGCTGGTGATGATCACTATAATCCCAATCCCCACGCCCACAATTCCAGGCGGGTGGAGCGCCATCAGCGCCATAGCCAGCAGCGCTCCCACTGTCACCCCACAGATCTGCGTCATGCAGGCCAGCAGGGAGGCGGTAAAAGTTGGTCCCACCGCGGAGATGGCACCAATGGTGGCGAACACCACTTTCGCGGTGCTGGCTCCGTAATATTCCACCACCATCAGGGACAGAGTCACCGCCAGAGCCGTCTTAATAGTACGCATTCCTACGGGAACTTTCTTGAGCAGAGTTTTGGGAGAACCGTTCATAGCAGCGCCTCCTTTCCCAGGAAAGCAGAGCAGGGGAGAGGCACTCTCTTTCCACGCAGGTATGTATCAGTTTTCCCTTTGCTGCGCTCAGTATAACACAGCCCCACCACCAGGACAACCGCTTTTCCCCCGCCTGCTTGACAGTCTTAAAATGCCTGTTATAATATCTCATAACATCACGTATTGCTATTTTCCGCCCTGGAAAGCGATAGTTTTTGTCCGGATTTGGACCTCATCCGCGTGTCGCGGCCGGGTTTATGGATTCCATCGTATTCGCTGCGCTCAGGAGAAAGCGCTGGCGGTATTACCGCACATCGCCGATGTGCTTCATGATACCGCTGCACGCTTCCCCATGCACATTTGTATCGCTGGACAGGCAAAGAAGGGAGGAGAGCTTTTTGATCGTCTATCGGGAGCTCTCCTCCCTTGTGCGTGATTTAGGGATTCCCGCCAAGACCTTGTACGGCGTGAGCAACACGGTGGAAACACACTACCACAAGGTCCAGCTTCCCAAACAGGATGGCGGCGTTCGGGAACTCTCTGTGCCCGATCCCATTCTCAAGCACATTCAGCGGCGCATTACTCAGCTCCTGCTGCTCCCCATGCCTATTTCCCGCTATGCCTCAGCCTACCGCTATGGCGCAAGCCCCCTGCGCAATGCCGCGCCCCACGCAGGCCAGCCCGGGATTTTAAAGCTGGACATCCGGCATTTCTTCGACAGCATTCTCTACTCCACAGTCAAAGAGAAGGCGTTCCCGCCGGAGATCTACGCCGAGCCGCTGCGCATCCTGCTGACCATGCTCTGCTACCGCCGGGATGCACTGCCTCAGGGCGCGCCCAGTTCCCCGGCCATCACCAATATCATCATGGCACAATTCGACGAAGAGGTAGGCGCATGGTGCCGCTCCCGCTCCATCCGCTATACCCGCTACTGCGACGACATGACCTTCTCCGGCGATTTTGACCCCAGAGAGGTCAAAGCCTTTGTCTCCCAAAAGCTGCGCGAGATGGGCTTCTTTCTCAACGAGAGCAAGAGCAAGTATCTCCCCGCCGGACAGCGGCAGACTGTCACCGGCCTTGTGGTAAATGAAAAGCCCGCTGTCCCATCCGATTACCTGCGCAGCCTGCGGCAGGAGCTGTATTTCTGCCAAAAATTCGGCGTGTCTGACCATATGGCCCACCTTGGGATTAAAGAATCCGAGGCGCACTATCTGGCCCGCCTGCTGGGCCGGGTAAACTATGTCCTGCAAATCACGCCCGGAAAAAAGGAGTGGGCGCAGGCCCGTGCCTGGCTGCTGGTCCAATTGTCTTCCTTAAACGATTCTTCTCCTGTTATTTCTTGACTTATTCTAAATAACTTATATTTTCTCTCAGAGTCCAAAGATTGCCCAGTTATCTCCTGTGAGGGAACCTTTCCTTTCAATGAACATAGTCATACGCTCTCTATTCGCTATAAATAGCTGGCTTATGCTTGGCGCATAGCCGTCTTTCTTGACAGACTGAAACGGCGTGACCCGCAGGTCACGCCGCTTCTACACTCTTTAGTATTAAATTGTGGGATTCCTCCATTTGATTCAGCTTTTTCAAAACACTGGCCATCATAACCCCTGCCACCAGCAAGGTAACAACGTCTGCAATAGGCGCAGAGTACAGCGGTCCCATAACCCCCGGCTCCACAAACATTGGGAATATCAGGATCAGAGGCACACACAGAATAAAGTCCCGCAGCAGAGAAAGAATCATAGACTGTACCGGCTTGCCCAGGGATTGCAGGAAGATGCTGATAGACTTATGGATACAGCCCAGCAGGATGGTGGAGAGATAGATCCGGAAGGCATAGGTCGCAAACTGGTTGTATAGGTCACTCTCGCTGCCAAACAGAGAGATGATCTGCACCGGGAAAAGCTGGAAGGCCAGCATGGACACCAGGCCGACCACAGCCTCTGCCAGCATCATCGTCTTAAAAATTTGGCGGACCCGCTGACCGTTGCCCGCGCCGTAGTTATAGCCCACAATAGGCTGACAGCCTGCGGCAATGCCTACCACAAAGGCAATGACGATCTGGAACACCTTCATCACAATGCCCACCACGGTCATGGGAATGTCGGCACCATACTCAGACAGAGCGCCATACTTCACCAGAGTGGTGTTCATCACACCCATAATGATTACAATGGACAGTTGGGGCAGCAGACTGCTGATACCCAAAGGCAGGATCTTTCCCAGCAGACCGCCCTGGGGCAGAAAGCTCTCTTTGTGCAGATGAAAAGAACGGGCGTGAAACAGGTAGCCCACTCCCAGGATGGTGGAGACGATCTGACCAGCAATGGTAGCCAGAGCCGCACCGGAAACACCCCACTGCAGCACAAAAATCGCAATGGGGTCCAGGATCACATTCAGAATGCAGCCCACCAGGGTAGACAGCATAGCAAATTTAGGACTGCCATCTGCCCGGATAATGGAGTTAAGGCCGTTTGTCACGATATAAAAGGGGATGCCGATGATAATAATATTGAAATAATCGATGGCATAGGGGAGATTGTTCTCTGTGGCACCAAAAGCCGCCAGAATCACATCCCGAAACAGGGCAAACAGCACCACCAGCACCGCACTGCAGATCAGCAGCAGGGTGATCGCGTTGCCCACACTGCGGTGGGCGCTCTCGGTATCATGCTTGCCCTGGCAAATACTCAGAAAAGCTGCACAGCCGTCACCAATCATCAGGGCTACTGCCAGCGCGATGACCGTGATGGGAAAGACCACATTGGTTGCACCGTTGCCCAGATATCCTACGCCCCAGCCAATGAAAATCTGGTCCACAATATTGTACAGGGACGAGACCAGCAGGGAGAGAATACAGGGAACAGCAAATTTCAGCATCAGGCCCCCAATCGGCGCCTGAGCCAGATAACGGTTGGATGTTTGCTCCATAGATTGACCTCCTTGACACAAAACAAAGCATCAAAAAGGCGGGTCCCCAAAAGTGTGATAACCACACTCGGGGACCCGCCCATGCAATTGTGAAGGTATTATAACACAAACAATTTGTGCCGCGTAATTGTGTCTTTCTCTAAATCTTCGCCCTATGATACAGGTGTATGTGTTTAATCTTTTCCTAAGTTCAATATCCATGTTTCTAACCCTTTATTTTTACGTTTTTTACTATATCTCCTGTGATATAAAACCACCCGGCACACCATACCGATGCGCCGGGCGGTTGTTTCCTTTATAAATTGATGATCAGGCTGTTTACAGCTTCACCTTTACCACGCATTTGCGGCAGTGGGCGGGTTTCTCCGGCGCAATCCCGGGGGCGTGGGCGTCACCGGGGAAGAAGACGGCAAACCGATCTCCGGTGAGGGTGATTTCATCCACCGGTCCGCGGTAAAACCAAATGTCGCTGTCCGGGCGGCCCTCCACTTCCTCCACCATATCCTCCAGAGGCGCAATCCCGATCTTTTCCTCCCCCTCCACCAGAAACTGGATATCAATGTAATCCCGGTGGGCCTCAGGGGTGTCGTTGGCGGGCTTACTGTCATAGGACTGGAGGGAGAAGAAGAGATCTCTCCCTTCTACTTCATACAGCTTATCCTCCAGGGTGGAAAAGTCGGTGGTACGCAGCAGCTCCAATCCCCGGTAGAGCCGGGGGAAGATGCCTTCATACTGCTCCAGATGCTTCAGGCTGTCATAGATCATAATGGATCGACTCCTTTTTCGTCCACGGCCGGACATTTTCCGCCGCTGTACCAGATCAGCCGGTGATCTCCGAGATCTTCACCTTGCGGTCCTCCCGCAGAGAGCGGGTGGCCGCATCGGCGGTGGCGATGGCGGCCCGGGCAGCCTGGCCGGTCATGAGGGGCCGGAACTCGTCGGGAACAGGCTCGCCGTGCATGATGCCGTTAAAATACTTCATCTCATTTTTCATGATGCCGTGCAGCCACAGGGGAGGCTTCTTGCCGGGGTGGCCGTACTGGATAGCACCGTCCATCTCAGTGCTGTGATAGATGTGGGTACGGTCGTCGTCCTCCTCCTTGGTCTCGTGGACCAGGTAGTGCTCCTCCTTGCCGTCCTTGGTCTTTACCGTCATGCCCACGTTGCACATGTCGATGCGGATGGCGCCCTCGGTGCCCTGGATGAGCACATAGTGCTCCGGCCAGTGGAAGGCGGAACCGTACTCAATGAGGGCGTAGGTGTTGTTGCCGAACTCCAGGTTCAGGAACAGCATATCGTCCTCGTCGCCGAACTGCTCTCCCTGATGGGCCACGTTGCCGCCGGTCATGGTGACCTCAGTGGCGGGACCCATGATGAACTGGATGCAGTCCACCTCATGGATGTGGTGGTACAGGTGTCCGCCGGATTTGGCACGGATCTTTTTCCAGCTGATCTCAGGCTGCGGCTCCTCCCAGCCGTTGCGGGCGGAGTGGGCATAGAGCACCCGGCCAATCTTGCCCTCAGCAATGAGCTGCTTGGCATGGCGCACGCCCCGGAAGAAATTCATGACATGGCCGGCCATAAAAATCACACCGTTTTCCTGGGCCGTCTTGACCATTTCGTCACAGTCGGCATAGCACAGGGCCATGGGCTTTTCACAGAAGACATGCTTCTTATGCCGGGCGGCGGTCAGCACGGGTTCCTTGTGGAGGTAGTTGGGAGTCGCCACCAGTACCGCGTCCACATCAGGCCGGGCGCACAGGGTATCCAGATCGGTCTCCACGTCACAGCCGTACTCCTTGGCGATGGTCTCCCCGTTTTCCGGGTCCAGGACGGCCACCACCCGGGCGCCCTCCTGCTCGTTCATGATGCGGCCCAGCTCGGCGCCGAAGTATCCCACACCCACAATGGCGTAACCGATGGTCTTCATAGTATGTAACCTGCCTTTCTTATTTTACCGCGCCGTCGGCCAGTCCGCCGGCGATTTTGTTTTGGATCATACAGAAGAAAATGATGGAGGGGAGAACCACAATGGCGCTGGCCGCCATCATGGAGCCCCAGTTGAGGATGTCCGCGCCCTCCAGGGTCTTGACCGCCACCGACAAGGTGGTCTTGGTGGAGCTGCTCACCAGCAGCAGGGCGTAGAGGAACTCGTTCCAAGCGTTGATGAACACATAGATGGCGGTGGAGACGATGCCGGGCCGGACCAGAGGCAGCACGATGCGGGTGAATACCTGGAACCGGTTGGCTCCGTCGATCCGCCCCGACTCCTCAATGTCGATGGGCACCGTCTTGAAAAATCCCACCAGCATCCACACGGCGTAGGGTACGCTGAAGGACATGTACACCAGCACCAGGCCCACCCGGCTGTTGGTCAGATGCAGCACATTCATGACCACGGCGTAGGGGATGACCAGCATGATGGAGGGGAACATGTAGGTGGTGATCAGGATCTTGGTCATGATGTTGCCCAGCTTGGGGAAGAAGCGGATGATACCATAGGCGGCCAGGGCGGAGATAAAGGTGGCGATGACCGTGGTACAAAGGGCAACGATCAGGCTGTTTTTGATGTTGACGGTAAATTTCAGGGTAAACAGGACGGTTTTGAAGTTTTCCAATGTCCAGTCAATGGGCAGGAAGGTGGTAGGATGGGCCAACATCTCTCCGCTGGACTTGAAGGCAGAGACCAGCAGCCACAGCAGGGGGAACACCGAGATGACGGACAGTACGATCAGATAGACATAGGAAAAACAGCCGCCCGGAGAGAATTTTTTCCGTTTATTCATCTTAGCCATCCTCCTTCTCCCAGCGGTTGATCACCGAGAAGTACAGCACGCACAGGATGATCAGGAAGAGCAGCAGCAGGATGGAGGCCGCCGAGGCCTTGCCCACCAGGCGTCCGGTCCAGCCGGTGTCGTAGATGAAGATGGGCATGGTGGTGCTGGCGCCCGCCGGACCGACAAAGACCCACCGGGTCACCTTGCTTCCATAGATGCCGCCGGTGCGGGCGGCATGGCTTTTTGACTTCATAGGGGCACCTCCCACTCTCCCTTTGAGAAGCAGGGGCGGGAAGAGTGTTCTTCCCGCCCCTTCATTTCGGTTGCGAAGTTGTTACATGACCATGGTGCTGAAGATCTCGTTGAGTTTGTCTTCCGCCGCCTTGGCTGCGGTCTCCACGTCGGTGCCATTGGTGATGATGTCCTGGAACATCTCCTCAATGACGCCCTGGCTGGTCAGCAGACCGGCCTGTGCACTGGGACCGTGCTCAAAGCCGATGGCACTGCCCTCATCCACCGCCTTGGCGATGACAGCGGCCTCGTCGGAGAACTGCTGCACGATGGGGTTGGACAGGTAGGTCTCGTTCTGGTCGATGCCCTTGATGGCGGGCAGCATGCCCACGGGAACGGCGGCCAGGAAGTTGAGGTAATTGTCCTCCTGATACAGGTACTCGATGAAGGCCTGGCAGATCTCAGGATGCTCGGAATTCTTCCAGGTCACCAGAGGAATGTGGGTAGCCTCGGCACTGTAATAGGGGTCGCCCTCCTTCAGAGTGGGCAGGGGAGCGCAGGAGACATACTGCAGCAGGTCAGGGCGGTTGGACTCCACGCCGCTGATCATAAAGCCGGAGTTGAAGTCAAAGGCCGTGGTGCCCTGATAGTACAGGGTGGCATGGTCGTTGACGGTGTAGTTGATGGTCTCGGCGGGGGAGCAGTTCTTATAAACCTTGACCCAGAAGTTGATGCCGTCAATGGCCAGGTCGCTGGTGAGGTTGGCAGTCAGATCGTCGTTGAGCAGGCTGCCGCCGCCGGAACGGACGTAGTAGTTGAGGTAACGGGTGCACAGCAGGTCGTTGGGGCTGCAGGAGAAGCCGCAGCCATACACGCCGTCCTTGGTCAGAGCCACCGCAGCGTCATAGAACTCATCCCAGGTCTTGGGGACCTCCAGGTTGTTGGCCTCCAGCAGGTCGGTGCGGTACCACATGACCTGAGCGTGGGAGTAATAAGGTACGCCGTAAGTAGCGCCGTCCATGGTCATGTCGGCCAGAGCGTTGGCAGAGAACAGGTCCCGACCGATGGCGTCGATGGTGCTGTCCATGGGTGCCAGCACGCCGGCATTGAGCATTTCCACGACCTCGCCGGTGTTCTGGGCGGTACTGATGTCGGGCAGGTCGCCGGTGTTGATGCCCGCGTTCCACTTGGTGTTGAAGTCGCCCCAGGCCATAGTCTCAATGTTGATTTTTACGCCGGGGTTATCCTTCATGAACTGGTCGGCAGCCGCCTGGATGGCCTCCATACGGGCGCCCTGAGTAAACGAATGCCAGAAGGTGATTTCTCCGCTGAGCTCACCGCCGGAGCCAGATCCTGAGGGAGTGCCGGAGCCGCCGGAGGAGGTTGTGCCGTTGTTACAACCAGCCAACAGGGAAAGGGAAAGCGCTGCTGCAAGGGAGATGCAAAGCAATTTCTTCATGTTCCAATCCTCCATTTCTGTTTTGTTTACTTTTACTATGTTTACAGTATATTTTGGAGGATATTGTTTTACAATATGACAAACCATCTAATACTAGCATAATACAGTCATTATTTGCTCGTTTTATTTTGACTATTTTTTACAATCTATTTTTTAATATCCCATTTTCTATTGTGCGTTTTTCCTGTATGCCTGGGGAGACACCCCGGAGTTCTTTTGGAAGATCCGGGAGAAATAGTTTGGGCCCTCAAATCCAACCTGATAGGCGATGGATGATATCCGGTCGTTAGTCACCAGCAGCCGCCGGGCCGCCACCGTCAGGCGCAGGTTCTGAATAAAGTCGCTGGGGGATTTCCCGGTGTGCTTCTTAAACAGCCTGCGCAGGGTGGAGGGGCTGACATTGACCATCTGGCACAGCACCTCTGAGGTATAATGTTCGGTAGGGTGGGTGACGATGTAGTCCACCAGCACGTTGATCCGGGGGTCCTGCCGGTAGGCCTCCAGGTCTTCCTCCTTTTGAAGAGTACGCTCAAAGGAATACTCCACCGTCGGCCGCTCCATGCGCTGAACATCCCCCGCCACCTGGTCCACCAGCCAGGCCACAATCAGCTCCAGATTCCCCCGGATGTGGAACACCTTGCTGGGGTTCTGGCTGGTAGCGTTCCGGTATACCTCCTGAAAGTGGCGCTCCATCTCATCCTGCTGGCCGCAATTGTTTACCGTCTGGATACGGTAATACTCCTGCAAAAAGTTGTCGGTAGCCAGTTGGGTGGTCACCTTAAACCGGATGCTGATAAACTCAAAGTAGTCCTCCAGAGCGTGACACTCCAGATAACACCCCTCCGGGATATAGATGACCTGCTTTTCATGGACGTAAAAGCTCTTCCCATTCAATATAAATTCCGCGCTTCCTTTCAGGATATAGCGCACCATGGTATATGGGATATAGCTGTTGGGATAGATCCATCCGGACCGGAATACATAGCGGTCCACATATAAAAAGTTAAACCGCATCGCCGTATACAGGGCGTGCTCGATCTCCACTTCATCTTCCCCCTTTTGTGTCAGGCCGTTTTTTTCATTCTAGCATCTGCTGTATCGGAACTCAAGGCGGCTCCCATGACATAAAACGGGCATCCATCCCGATTTTGTGGGAATGGATGCCCGCTTTTCGATTTGCAGCAATCAATATTCTCTCTGTACGATCTTTTTCTCACTGAGAATGGCCTCTATACGTTCCACATTCTGTGTGGACTGCGGCGCCGTCCGCCGTCCCAGCTCCGCCACCAGAGCCTCAATCACCGCCATGAAAACCATATCTCCGCTGGGATGATTGACGGAATTGGTATCAACAACCGCCTGGGCAAACTTAATAATGGGGTTCAAGCTGGTGTTGGTTACCAACGCCACTGGGATTCCCAGCGAGTGGCAGTATTCTGCTACCTCAATGGTTTTCCTGGTGCAGGGCCAGGCGGAAAATACCAGCAGAACATCTGTGGACTTCATCTTCAGTCCAACCCGGTCATAAATAAACTCCGTATCATTGCTCAGCTGAATCACCTGGGGGTGGAATGTACTCAAGGAGTACTCGCAGTACAGCGCCAACGCCTTGCTGGAGCGCAGTCCGATGGTGAAGATACGGTCAGCTTGGAACAGAAGGTCCGAAATCGCCTGAAACTGCTGGGTATTGGATGTGGTACACAGATTCTGAAGAACTTGCATTCCATCGTTGACCACCCGGTAGAGCAGGTTATTTCCATCTTCGGTCTCTTCGTTATGAAAGGTTTCTTTTAAGCTCAGGTACGACGTGGTTGTACGCATCAAAGATGCATCGAGCAGCTCCTTTTTGAACACGCTAAAACTAGGACGTCCCAGCGTCTGAACCAACCGCATCACCGTAGTGGTACCCACACCTGCGGCTTGGGCTAGTTCCGCTACCGTCATAACGCCAACTTGCTTATAATTCAGCGCCAAATAGGTACAGAGCTTCTGTTGCTTTTTCGGCAGCAGATCCTTTATGCGCACGATTTCATCCAATATATTCTCGGCCATTAAAGATTCACTCCGCTCTTTTTTGTAGAAAAAAATGGGAAACGCTTACTATAGACACAGAATACTATGCTTCTTCTTCCGCGTCAATAGCAGCAGGCATTTATCTTAATAATCCTAACCCCCTACATTTCTTTCTTTTTGGCTCGGAACGTTTATTCCTTTCCGTTGTAAAAAGGAACAAAACAGGAGCATCCATTCTGTATAAAAGAACAAATATTCCTTTTATGATAAAAATAGGTTGACTTATTCCTTTTTGGGTGTAGAATATAGCCAAGGTTAAGACCTGATCCCAAACAAAAATACAGCACTATATTCAGAAAGGAAGCTTTTGATTATGCAGCAGCGTGAAGCAATCTTCTACAGCGAAGGTACCAAGATGGTAGGTACCATTTACCTGCCCGATGACTACAAGGACGGCGAGAAGCGTCCCGGCATCATTGCCAACTCCGGCTGGACCGGCCTGAACAAGGTTTATCCCGCCATGTTCGCCCGCCAGATGACCAAGTTCGGCTATGTGTGCATGGGCTTTGACTACCGCGGCTTCAAGCCCTCCGGCGGCATCAGCGGCATGGATAAGTACACCACCCTGGAGATGGAAGTGGACGACGTGAACAACGCCGTGACCTTCTTCAAGCATCAGCCCGAGGTGGATCCCAACCACATCGCCCTGATCGGCTGGGGCGTGGGCGGCGCTGTCTGCGTCAATGCCGCTTATCGCGACAAGACCGTCAAGGCCGTGGCTACTCTGAACTCCTTCACCGATGGCCGCCGCTGGATGCGTATGGGCATGGGCAATGATAAGTTCTACAAGATGCTGCGCACCCTGGAGGAGGACAAGTATAAGCGGGTCAGCACCGGTGATCCCGTGCTGCGTCACCCCTATGAGTTCTATCCCAACATCGATGAGTCCGGTGATTTCTACACCGATCACACCCTGAAGGAGCTCAACGGCGGTCTGGAAGAGTCTATCGGCGGCGACTACCAGGAGCCCTTCCCCACCCCCATGTCCTCTGTCATTGCCGAGTCCTTTGTCCGCTTCAACGTACAGGACATTCTTCCCAAGCTGGCTCCTGACTGCGCTGTCTTCGTGGGCCACGGAAAGTATAACGAGCTGCATGACCGCGAGGAGGCAGAGGATGCCTATAAGCTGGCCAACGAGCCCAAGGCTTTGTACTACGTAGAGGGCAAGCACAACGAGTGGATGTTCGACGGCGACCCCAAACTGGAGGGTCTGTGCCAGGCAATGAACGATTTCTTCCAGGCTCATATCTGATTCATTGCTGTAAAACCAAAACTGAACACACTTATGGCGCCTCCGACAGAAAACTAAATCATTTTCCTTCGGAGGCGCCATTGTATTCGGCTGACTCTCTGAGCCTTGGAGAGAGACTAACAAAGGAGCGCGTAAAATGGAATATAACTACATGTCATTTTTAATGGATTTTTGCTTTATGTCCCTTTTGCTGGTCATTGCTCAGTTTTTAAGAGCAAAAATCAAATTTTTTCAGATGTTCTACATCCCGGCATCTTTGTTAGCAGGCATTATGGGGCTTTTATTAGGTCCTCAGTTTGCAAATATCATTCCTTGGAGCGGCCAGATTGGCTCGTATGCGTACATGCTGGTCTGTGTGCTTTTTGGCGGTCTGTTTTTGGGAAAAAAGGAGAAGATCTCGCCCAAGAAAATTTTCAATAAAGTGGGCGATTCCTTCTGTGTCAATATGGGCGCTGAGTTCTTCTGCTTTGGTATCGCATTGCTGGTCGGTGGCGCGCTTATTATGGTCATCTACCCCCAGGTGTTCACCGAAATTGCAGTTCTTATGCCTTCCGGATACTGCGGAGGTCACGGATATGCTTCCACGATCGGCACAGCGTTAAATAATCTTTTAGGCCGCACAGACGGTGTTGTCATTGGTCAAACATTTGCCACTATGGGACTTTTGACCGGTCTGTTTGTCGGCATTGCCTGCATCAACTATGCTACCCGCAAGGGGGCAACCCGTTTAGTGAAAAGCGCCCAGGCACTCCCCGAAGATTGCCGGACCGGAATCATTCCTGCGGAAAAGCAGGTCTCAATGGGCAAGGAAACTATCAATCCCATGTCTATGGATCCTCTTGCCTGGCACTTGGCGTTAACTCTAATTGCTACCTTGGCAGGCTACAAGTTTTATGACTTCTATAAACAGTACCTGCCTCAGATTGAACTGCCCGTTATGTGCTTAACCATGATTGCAGGTGTTATTTTACAGAGTATCTTAAATCACACCCCCTTTAAAGATAGTGTAGACGAGCACGTAGAAGGTCGGATTGGCAGCATGGTAACCGACTACTTGGTTGGTTTTGGTGTTGCCTCCATCTCCATTACCGTAGTTATGGAATTTATTGGTCCCATTGTTTTGCTGTGTGTACTTGGGGCTCTGACTTCTTTGACCCTGGTATTCGTTGTGGGCCGGAAGCTTTTCCGCAATTTCTGGTTCGAGCGTTCTATCTTCGTATTTGGCTGGACCACAGGCGTAGTGGCCATTGGCCTTACTCTGCTGCGTATTGTCGATCCCGAGGCAAAGAGCGGCACGTTGAGTGATTATGGATACTCCTATACTCTCCAGTCTGTTATTGAGGTGTTTATCATTGCACTGGTCCCCATTATGGCAGTTTCGTACGGTTGTATTGCCACAGGTGCTGTGCTGACTGTAATTGCCTTGGCGCTGTTCTTAACCGGAGCTAAGGTCTTCGGCGTCCACAATCAAAAAATGGATGAGCTACGTGAGGGTGAGGCAGAAATTATTGCCACAATTACAAACAATTAACGTCATCCCTCTTTATACGGTACTCACCCAACAACAGCGTAATATGCCGGATTTAAAACTGAATGATATGGGTCATTCAGAAAGAAAATAACAAAGGGGCGATCTGACAGATCGCCCCTTTATCTCTGGCCTAAATTGATAAGGAGGAAATCATGAACCAGAACAAATTACACCAGGAAGCAAAATCCTTGCTGGTAGGCGGTTATGATCTACATACCCACACCATTCCCTCCCATGTCTCCCGCTCCCTGGATGATTTTGAGCTGATTGAGCAGGCTACTCTCGCCGGGATGAAGGGAGTTATGATTAAGTGTCACTATGAACCCACCGGGGCCCGGGCGGCATTGGTAAACCGCAGGATGCCCACCGGAAGCGCAAAAGCATTTGGCGCAATCCCCTTAAATCACCCAGTAGGAGGAATCAATCCGTATGCGGTCCACAGCGCTCTGAAGATGGGGGCCAGTATGGTCTTTATGCCCACCCGCGATGCAGAAAATTGTCTTTTGTCCGGAGACATGCCCGGCGATTTCTTTCGTCGGCCCGGTATTTCCCTGTTGGATGAGTTCGGTTCTTTAAAACCGGAGGTATACGATGTGATGGATGTGGTCAAGGAGTATGATGCTGCCCTGGCTACCGGACACATCAGCACAAACGAAAGCGTAAAGCTTTGTGTGGAGGGCCGTCGCCGCGGAGTACGTATGGTTTTGACGCATCCAGAGTGGGATCGTACAACAGTCTCTCCTGAAACACAAAAAAGTCTAGCCCAAATGGGGGTCTGGGTAGAAAAGTGCTGGTATAACGTAGGGGAAGGGAACTGCTCCATAGAAGAAATGGCGTCACACATCCGTATTGTCGGTGCGGAACACTGCTTTCTATCCACAGACCGGGGACAAGCCGGTCGGGAGGCCCCCGTCGAAGGAATGACTCGCTTTGTTTCTCAGCTACTGCAACAGGGTATCACGACGGACGAAATCCACACCATGCTATGTGTCGTTCCGGAGTATGTATTGGACATTCATAAATAGTGTATTTCTTTTATTCTATCGTTGTCATTTCATATAGAAATAATTTATGACACCATACTCCCTCATCCTTCGGCTAGTCTCCTGTTTATCTATTGTATAGATTATCCGCAATCCGATTCAGTACACCCTGTAACTGACTATGCATTAAGAGGAGGACCGGATCCGTGAATAACAGCAATTCGACAGTCACGATTTTTGATGAGAACAACATCTGGAAAATTCTTTTTCGCATTGCGCCTCCCGTTATGCTGGCCCAGCTCATCCATGCCATGTACAATATCGTGGACAGCTACTTTGTGGGCAGATATTCCGGCGACGGACTGACCGCTCTGTCGGTAATTTTTCCAGTCCAGCTTATTGTCACTGCTCTGGCAGTTGGAACCGGGGTAGGCGTAAATACGCTGATGTCCCGGGATTATGCCAGAGGACGGGTACAGAGAGCAAACCGAACCGCCGGAACAGGCGCTGCTTTGGCGGTGATTAGCTGGGTCATATTTGCTGTACTAAGCAGCCTCTTTATGCGTCCCTATGTGGCAACTTCCGCTGAGTCCCCGCAAGCAGTGGAGTATGCAGTCACCTACGGCCGCATCGTATGTGTAGGCAGTCTGGGTGTTTTCTTGGAGAGCATCTGGAGCAAAGTACATCAGGCTGGCGGAAATATGCGCCTGCCCATGTTGGCCCAGATTTCCGGTGCACTGACCAACATTTTGCTGGATCCCATCCTCATCTTCGGACTTGGTCCCATTCCTGCCCTGGGAGTGGCTGGAGCCGGCTATGCCACTGTGGCAGGCCAGGTGGTAGCCGCACTGATTACCTCTTCCGCTCTGCGCAGACCGCCAAAGCTGCGCGCCTTGAGCCGGTATGCCCGGCAGATCTATAAGCTTGGCTATCCCTCTATTTTTATGCAGATGCTGTACACCGTGTACATTGTGGCGCTCAACGTAATTCTGGCCGGCTTCTGTGATGAGGCAGTCACAGTACTGGGACTCTACTATAAGGTGCAGTCGTTCTTCTTTATCCCCATGGCCGGACTTCAAACCTGCATTGTTCCCCTATTGAGCTATACCAATGCCAAGGGAAATTACCGTCGCTGCCAAGCTGTCCTGGTGGATGCCACTCTTCTGGCCATGAGCTTTATGCTGATAGGAGTAGCCTGTTTTGAACTGATTCCCGATCGTCTGCTGTCTATTTTCTCTCAAGACGTCCGAGTTTTGGAGATCGGCGTCCCGGCCTTCCGTATCATTGGGCTGAGCTTTCTTCCCGCCGTTCCCTCCTTGATGACGCCGGTATTTTTCCAGGCCATCGGCAAGGCCATTCCTAGTGTGATTCTGGCTCTGACCCGACAGATTTTTTGCCTAATTCCAATTTTCTGGGGACTTTCCCAGTTTGGCCTGGGCTACTCCTGGGGCGCGTTCCCCATTGCCGAAACGGTAACCGGAAGTGTTGGCTTGCTGCTCTACCTGCGCCAGCGCAGAGAATGGCAGCTCTACGGCGCCAGAGACTCCAAGCAGAAGCAGAAAGGACGTATTTCCATGAAGATGATTACCGCCATTATCAGCAAGAAAGACTCGGACGAAGTGTGCCGTGCTCTCAGCGAGGGTGGATACTACTTTACGAAAATGGCCTCTTCCGGCGGATTCCTCAGCTGGGGCAACACGACACTGATCATTGGAACTGAAGCCGACCGGGTCAAGCCTGCCATTGAGATCATCCGTGCCAACTGTTCCAAGCGGGTAGAAAACATTCCGTCCACCATGCAGCTGCCCGCACATTCAGTTACTGCCAACACCGAGGTTGTGGTTGGCGGAGCCACTATTTTCGTCACCGAAGTGGAGGAATTTGAGAAAATTTGACCATTTTTTCAATTTCGGCATAAATCATGGCAATCATGCTGCCGCTGGACTATATTCTTTCCACCTCAAATTAAAGCAGATTTACTGGTGTCCGATCCTGTAAACGCGCAGAACGCTCAGCATTTTTGCCAAATTGAATCATTCAATTTTCTCTGTTTAAATATGCAGATTGCGATTGACACCTGTTCCAATCTCTGATATAGTAAATTTATCCGATATAGATAAATAATTTTCTAAAATAGGAAAGCGATGATTTTAGAATGGGGGAAAACAGCAGTTATCTGCAGACTGTGGGTCGATCCTTGGAAATTCTGGAACTGATCGGCTTATTTCCCGGGCTCACATTAAGCGAAGTGGCCCGACAATGCAATATGAGCACCACCGTAGTCTACCGGCTTTTATATACCCTTACTGCTTCTGGTTTTTTGCAGCAGGAACCGGGAGGAAAGCGGTATTTTCTGGGTGACAAGGAGCTTCTCATTGGGGCACAAAGTCTGGATAACCGGGAAGTCAAGCGGATCGCCCAGTACTACATGTGGGACTACTACGAGCGCACCGGCGAACACTGTATTCTGACGATTCCCTGTGCCGGACGCAGTATTTGCATTGAAAAAATCGGTTCCATCCGGGATACTTCCAACTCTGTACGTTCCGGCGGGATCTATCCCATGCACAAAGGCGCCTCAAACCGTGTGCTGCTGGCCTTTTTGCCGCCCCATGAGCAGCAGCGTTATATGGATGGGTTATCCATGCACGGCTCTGCACGGCAAGCACTGGAAGCCAAGTTGGAGGAGATCGCCGCGTGCGGCTATGACTTCAGTGAGGGGACCCTTACTCCTGGCCGCTTCGGATTGGGGTTCCCCTTGTTTGACCGCAGCCGAAATCTCGTGGGTGCCATCAGCACCGGCGGCTATATCTCCGAACTCACCGACCAGAGCAAGCAGACTCTGGTGCGCAAGTTTGGAGAGGTAGCGGAACAAATCAATCTGGCTATGGGTGCCTTTCCAAGTATGGAATAAAGCAAAACGGGCATGCGCCCGCTTTGTTTTCCTTTTATTTTTCCGCATATAGAAAATATTTTCTTATTATTGAAATATACGGCGCGTTGCGCCTTATTTTGCTCCCTGTGTTTTCCGGATATCAGAAACATTTTCCTATGTTCGTTCATTCCCTCATGAAAAGAGGGATGGAGGATAGAAGCATATTACCGAGGAGGGACCACAATGCAAACAAAGGAAGAACGCAAGAAGCAGTACAAACAAGAGACCTACATCTCGGCTTTTGAGCCCGGAACCTTGATCCCCGGAATTCTCATCGCCTTTTTGGTAGGCGCCGTATGTATGAACATCATCGGCAAATTGGGAACGACACCAAACACATCCCTGCTGGGAGCCATCGTAGCCATGCTGGTGGCCCGCATCCCCCTGAATGCCTGTCTGAAATACTGCAATCTGGAGCGCCAGAACTTGCTTCAGACCATTGCATCGGCAGCTGGATTCTCTGCGGCCAACTGCGGCTTTATCGCTGTGGCCATGCTTTTCCTGATGGGGGAGGCCTCCTCCATTCTGATGATGGGCATCGGATGTATGATCGGCACCTCGGTCTCTATCTACATCATCGGCCGCATCTATGACTCTGCCATCTTCCCCGCCCAGGGCGCCTGGCCTCCCGGAGTGGCTACCGCTACCGCCATTCAGGCCGGCGACGAGGGCGGCAAAAAGGGCCGCCGTCTGCTGGAGGGCCTGGTGGTCGGCGTTGTGGGCAGCTACTTCAAGCTGCCGGTGGCTGGCATCGGCATCGTATTTATTGCCGATATCATTGCCATGACCGGTCTGGGCATCGGCCTGATCCTCCGTGGCTACTCCGAGCAGCTCTTCGGCTTTAACATGGGTGCTTCCAACATCCCCTCCGGCGTCATGATCGGTGCGGGCATGGTGGCCCTGGTCCAGTCTATCATCACTGTGCTCCGCGGCCACAAGAGCGCTTCTGCCCAGAAGATGGAGATCACTGTCTCCCAGGGCTCCGCCAAGAAGAGTCTCGCTTTGGCTCTGGGCCTGTTTGTGGGCGGCGCCGCCATTGTCGGTGCGCTGACCGGCATTTTCACCCAGATGCCTCTGGGCATGTCCGTACTGTGGGTGCTGTGGGCCGGCTTCTCCTCCGCCGTGGCCATGGTCCTGGTAGGCATGGCCGCCATGCACTCTGGCTGGTTCCCCGCCTTTGCCATCACCACCATTTTCATGACTCTGGGTATTCTCATGGGCTTCCCCGCTCTGCCTGTGGCCATCCTTACCGGCTATGTCAGCTCCGTCGGCCCCTGCTTTGCCGACATGGGCTATGACCTGAAGACCGGCTGGATCCTCCGCGGCAAGGGTGCCGATCCCGCCCGGGAGATCCAGGGCCGCAAGGAGCAGGTAAAGTTAGAGATGCTGGGCGGCATCATCGGCATCCTGGTGGTGCTGATGTTCGCCAACATGTATCTCTCCCAGGACATTATGCCTCCCATCAGCTATACCTTCGCCGCTGCCGCTCAGGCCGGCGCGAACCCCAGCCTGCTGCGGGAGCTGCTGCTGTGGGCCATTCCCGGTGCGATCATCCAGATCATCTTCGGCACCAAGATGGTGGGCGTCCTCTTTGCCACCGGCCTGCTGCTGAATAACCCCATCTACGGTATCGGCGTGCTGCTGGCTGTGGTAGTGCGTCTCATCTTCGGCACCGAATTTATGGAAGTGCGTGACTCCGGTCTGATTGCCGGCGACGGCCTGTACGGCTTCTTCAGCAATCTCATCCGTTCTATGCTCATGTAACAGGTTTTATGTTCTTGGAAAGGAAGCGGTAACCATGCAAACAAACTCCACCCGTCTCACTGCCCAGTCGGTAAGCTGGGCTGCTCTGGGAGGTTCCATCCTGGGCGGCGGCGGAGGCGGCTCGGCGGACACCGGCGCGCAGACCGGCAACCTGGCCGTTGAGTTCAGCGACCTGCACTTGACCCCTATTGACGCGGTAGACCCCGACGCCATCATTGTAACTGCCTCTATGGTAGGCGCCCCGGCTGCCAAGGAGAAGTACGTCAGTCCCGCAGACCTGCTGCGCTGCGTGGAACTGTTCACGCAAAAAACCGGCCTAAAGCCCGGCGGCATTGTCACCAACGAAAACGGCGGCGGTTCCACCTTCAACGGCTGGCTCCAGGCCTCCGTGCTGGGCATCCCCTTACTGGATGCCCCCTGCAACGGACGGGCTCACCCCACCGGAGTTATGGGCAGCCTGAACCTTCACCGGGACCCCAGCTATGTCACCACCATGACCTGCGTGGGCGGCCGGGAGGAGCTGGGCCGCCATGTGGAGTGCACCGTCACCGGCTCCATCACCCACTGTTCCAAGCTGGTACGGGCTTCCGCCGTGGAGGCGGGCGGTCTGGTCGCCGTGGTGCGCAACCCGGTATCCGCCCAGTTCCTGCGGGAAAACAGCGCTCTGGGCGGACTTTCCCACGCCATTGAAACAGGTCGATGCTATGCGCAGGGTCTGGAGCGTTCCGTGGACTACGCCGTACATGCTGTGGCCGACTTTTTAGGCGGCCAGGTACTCACCCGCGGCACCGTAGAGGACTATCAGCTGCGCAGCGAGGGCGGCTTTGACGTGGGCACCGTAAAGGTGTGCGGCTATGAGATGTCCTTTTGGAACGAGTATATGACAGTAGACGGCCCGGACGGGGAGCGGATGGGCACCTTCCCCGACCTCATCATGACCTTTGACGCCCAGACCGGACGTCCCACCCCCACTTCCGATCTGGCGCCGGGGCAGGAGATCTATCTCATCCGCACCAGCTATCGCAACCTGAAGCTGTCCGCCCCCATGTTTGACAAGGAACTGCTGGCCGAGGTGGAGGGCATCATCCACCGTCCCATGCTGGCTCACGTTGATTTTTAATTCATTGACAGGAGGTTTTTCCCATGCTTATCAAGCAAGTAATTGAACTCATCGACATTCTCGATTCTCCCTCCGCCTCCGGCGCGGCCGTGGAGCAGTACCTGCGCGCCATCGATCCCCAGGCCAATATTGAGGTCTATGCCCTCCAGGGTCCCAAGGGAAAAACCGACATGGTGAAGGTGCGTATCCCCGGCACGCGGGGCAAGTCCTCCGGCGGCAGCGCTCCCACCATCGGCCTGCTGGGCCGTCTGGGCGGCCTGGGCGCCCGTCCTGAGCGTATCGGCTTCGTTTCCGACGGCGACGGCGCTCTGTGCGCCCTGTCGGTGGCTGCCAAGCTGTTGGACATGAAGGTAAAGGGCGACCATCTGGAGGGAGATGTGTTCATCTCCACCCACGTCTGCCCCAACGCCCCCACCCGTCCTCACACCCCCGTTCCTTTCATGGACTCCCCGGTGGAGATGGCTCAGGTCAACCGCGAGGAGGTCACCGACGAGCTGGACGCTATCCTCTCTGTGGACACCACCAAGGGCAATAAGATCATCAACACCCGGGACTTCTCCATCTCTCCTACCGTCATGCAGGGCTACATTCTGAAGGTCAGCAGTGACCTGGTGGACCTCATGGAGATCACCCTGGGCAAGCCCGCCCATGTCTTCCCCCTCTCCCAGCAGGATATCACCCCCTATGGCAACGACCTGTATCACCTCAACAGCATCCTGCAGCCCGCCACCGCCACCAAAGCCCCGGTGGTAGGCGTGGCCATTGCCACCCAGACCCCGGTGCCCGGCTGCGCCACCGGCGCCAGCCACTTTGCCGACATCGAGGAAGCCGCCCGCTTTATGCTGGAGGCCGCCAAGGCCTTTGGCCGCGGTGAGCTGTCCTTCTACGACAAGGAGGAGTTTGCCCGCATTCAGGCGCTCTATGGCGATATGAGTCATTTCCAGGGCTTCGGCAAACAATAACAGCTATGCGGCCCTGGTCCATCCAGGGCCGCATTTTGCAAAAAGGAGGGTCTTCTACTATGATCAAAGTGGGCGCTATCACCATCGGCCAATCTCCCAGAACCGACGTGACCCAGGACATTCTCCCCCTGCTGGGGGACCAGGTAGAGCTTCTCCAGGCCGGCGGTCTGGAGGGTCTTACCCGGGAGGAGAGCGAAGGCGTTCAGCCTGGCCCGGACGACGAGGTGCTGATCTCCCGCCTGCGGGACGGAAGCTCCGCCGTCTTTGCCAAGCGCTATGTCCTCCCCAGACTGCAAAATTGCATTGACCAGCTGGAGCAGCAGGGTGTAGAAATAATTCTGTTCCTCTGCACTGGAGATTTTCCTGCCGTATTTCACTCCAAGGTGCCCCTGATTTTCCCCTGCAAGGTCCTCAACGGCCTGGTTCCCGCTCTGGCCGGCCGGAGCAGGATCGCCGTCGTCACTCCCACGCCCCAGCAGGTGGCCCAATCGGAGAGCAAATGGAAGGAATATGTTTCCCAAGTTACCGTGATTCCCGCCTCTCCCTACGGAAGCCCCGAGGAGCTGGACCGGGCAGCCCGCCAGGCAGCGGAAATGGACGTAGACCTGGTGGTGATGGACTGCATTGGATACAGTGCAGAAATGAAAGCCAAGTTCCATGAAATTTCGGGAAAGCCGGTCATTTTGTCCCGCACCTTGGCCACCCGAGTTCTGATGGAACTGTTATCTTGAAAGCGAGGTATATTATGAATCTGGTAGAAATCGGAACCCGTGTACTGACTTCCTGCATGGATGTAAAAGCGGGGGAGACGGTACTGGTGGTGACGGACGACGAAAAGTTTCAGATCGGCCAGGCACTGTATCAAGCAGCTAAGGAACTGGGCGCGGACGCCATGCTGGTGACCATGTCTCCCCGCGAGGTATCCGGGCAGGAGCCTCCCGCCTCCATTGCCGCCGCCATGAAGGCCGCCGATGTGGTACTGTGCCCCATGAGCACTTCCATCACCCACACCCGCGCCAAGATCGAAGCGGCAAAGGCCGGGGCGCGGATCGCCACCATGCCCAATATCACGGAGGACATGTTCCGTCAGGGTGCTATGACCGCGGACTACGATACCGTGATGGAGCTGACCAACCGGGTGACTGAGATGCTCACCCAGGCTTCCACCGCCCGCATCGAAAAAGACGGCCATGTACTGACTCTGGATCTGGCCGGCCGCCCCGGCATTCCCAGCCCCGGCGTGTACCGGGAAAAAGGCCAGGCCGGAAATCTTCCTTCCGGCGAGGCCTACATTGCCCCGCTGGAAAGCGGCTCCAACGGTTCTATGATCATTGACGGCTCCATGGTGGGCATCGGTCTGCTGGAGTCTCCCCTTCATGTGCAGGTCAAGGACGGAAAACTGCAGAGCATCCAGGGCGCCGAGGCTGAAAAGGTGGGCTTCCTGCTGAACAATGAGCGCAATGCCACCCTGTGTGAGCTGGGCATCGGCACCAACTACGCCGCCAGACTGACCGGCGTGATTCTGGAGGATGAGAAGGCCTATCAGACCGTGCACATTGCCTTTGGAACCAACATCGGATTTGGCGGAACAAATAAAGCGGACTGCCACATCGACGGAATCATCAAAAATCCTACGCTCTACCTGGATGATGTCCTGGTCCTGAAAGACGGCGCTTTCCAGATCTGAGAGGAGGTTGTCCATGGCGGTCGCACAGTTCACCCTCTGGGGCACGCAATGCCAATGGCTGATTGCCCGTTGCATCCTGGACAGCAGTCTGTTCGCCCCCTACCTCTCCCAGGGAAAAATCCTGTTCAAAGGCTCCTCCACTGTCTCCTGTCTGACTGCGCTGTTGGCTGACACCCCTATGCGTATCTGCGGACGAATTACAAAAAACGGGATGAAACGATCCTACGCGGAGAGCCAGGGCGCCCATTTTCTGCTCTATGAGCGGGGAGAAATCCGAAATGTTGATTCCTGTCTGGAGCAAACCCTGCAAGCAATGGGACCTGATGATCTGTTTGTAACCGGAGCAAACGCACTGGATGCGTTTGGCCATGCCGCACTGCTGATCGGCAGTTCCAGTGGGGGCGGCTATGGGACCTGCATGCCCTTCCTGTATACGGAAGGAATCCGCACCTTGATCCTGACCAGTGTGATGAAGCTCATCCCAGGGGATCTGACCCGCTTGAGCCCGCAGATTTCCAGAAAAAAGTGTGATTTTTCCTATGGCATGGCCTGCAGTCTTGCCCCCATACCGGGAGAAGTTCTGACCGAGGCCCAGGCCATTGAGTCCTATGCCCGTGTAAACGCTCTGGTTTTTGCCAAAGGTGGATTTTCCGGTGCAGAAGCCTCCGTAGCGATTCAGATTGAAGGGGAGCAGGAAGAAGTGGAAAAAGTCCTCCACCTGGTAGAACAGATCAAAGCCCTTCCGTCCCAGCCGCCTGTGGATGCAGACAGCTTAGCGGAATGCACCTATCCCTGTTCCGGCTGCAGCCAGCACCGCTCCTGCGCATACGCCAACAAGCAGACTATTTTTCATTCCATTAAAATGTCATGAAGGCAGGGGAGTATGATATGAAGAAATACAGAGTTGGCCTGATCCGCGTATTGACCACAGACGACACGCAGCTGATGCAGATGCACGGGGCGCTGATCGAACAGTATTTTCCCATGCTGCAGGTCGAATCCCGTTGTATTCCAGACCAGCCGGAGGGGATCCACGACGACCAGACTATGGCCTTAGGCGCTCCCAAGGTGGTAGCTATGGCAAAAGAAATGTGGCAAGAGGGCTTTGACGCGATCATTGTCAGCTGTGCCGGAGACCCCGGAGTTGCACAAGCGCGCCAGGCAGTTCCCATCCCGGTCATCGGGGCTGGGGAGAGTACTGCTGCCCTATGCATGTTCTATGGCAGCCACCCCGCTGTGCTGGGAATCACCGAGGATGTTCCGGCCGGTTATCAGCGAGTCTTTGGCGATCATATTGTAGATAACGCCCGCGGCAAGGGCGTAGAGAGCGTCCTCGACCTGATGACGCCCCAGGGGTATTCCGCCACCGTGGAGCAGGCACAGCGGCAAAAGCAGCTGGGCGCAGACGTCATCGCTCTAAGCTGTACCGGGATGTCCAGCATTCAAATTGCTCCGGCCCTGGAACGAGAAACCGGCCTTCCCGTGCTGGACCCTGTAATGTGCGAGGGTCTGATGACCCTCTTCGAACTGATTCGAAAAGACGCTCGAACCCAATGAACTATATTGGTCCAGCCCTTTTAAAAACAGAATATTCCTTCGGTGTTATACTCACTGTTATGAGCAATGTCTGAAAATATGAGGTGTTGATATGCATACAGTCTGTTCCAGTGATGTCCTGACCCAATGCAGCTTAGCCCAGGCAGAGTATCAGGATTGGATAAACCAAGGGCTCAAGCTGAACATGGCACGTGGCAAACCCGGCCGGCAGCAGCTGGACCTGGTTTCCGGCCTTCTCACCGCATTGACCGACCCCGCAGAGTGCTTTGACGACGGCATCGACGCCCGGAACTATGGCGAGATCGCCGGTTTATCCAGTGCAAGAAGTCTCTTCGCAGAGCTGCTTGGCTGTCTTCCTGAACAGGTATTCGTGGGCGGTAACTCCAGTCTGACCCTGATGTATGATACCATTGCAAAGGCCATGACGCACGGTCTTCTGCACAGCGAACGGCCCTGGAGTCAACAAAAGGGACTCAAATGGCTCTGTCCCGCTCCCGGCTATGACCGTCATTTCAAGATCACAGAATCTTTCGGATTTGAACTGATTACCGTGCCGATGACGCCGGAAGGCCCCGACATGGATGTGGTGGAGCAACTGATCCAGGACCCGTGCGTGAAAGGAATGTGGAACGTTCCGAAATACTCTAATCCGGATGGAATCGTCTATTCTCCCCAAACCGTCCAGCGCCTGGCCGCTATGAAACCTGCCGCTCCGGATTTCCTGCTGATGTGGGACAACGCTTATTGCGTACATGAGTTTGAGGGGGAATTCCTTCCCTTTGCCGATATCATAAGTCTCTGCGCACAAAACGGAAATCCGGACATGGTATTTGAATATGCTTCCACCTCCAAAATCACCATCCCGGGTGCCGGCGTGGCATGCTTTGCCTGCAGCCAGGCAAACATGGAGTATATGCTCCGGCTGCTGGATGTCCAGGTCATCAGCTATGATAAGGTCAATCAGCTGCGGCATGTTCGGTATCTGAAAGACAAGGCCCATGTTTTAAACCTCATGAAGCAGCATGCCGAGATTTTAAAGCAACGGTTTGATGTGGTAACAAGCACCCTGGAGAAGGAAATCGCACCCTTGGGTCTGGCCACCTGGAATCGTCCCAAAGGCGGCTACTTTGTCTCGGTAAACACTCTTCCCGGCCTGGCTAAACGCACGATTGAGCTCTGCAGGCAGGCCGGCGTGATCATGACCAACGCAGGGGCCACCTTCCCCTATGGCATCGACCCAAAGGATCAGAATATTCGCATTGCCCCCTCGTATCCCTCTGTGTCTGAACTTCAGCAGGCCATGGACGTATTTTGCTGCTGTTTAAAGTGCGCCGCCTTTGAACAGATGAGCCAAAACAGCTAACCCCTGTCTTCTCATTTTCCCTCTCAGTACACGCCATATTTTGAAAAAAAGCGTACCGGATCATCTTTTCCGGTACGCTTTTCTCTCTTTTGGTCGCTATATCGTCCGCTGTCAGCAGCAGGTGCGTTTCCCGCCAAAGGCCGACAGATACTCCGCCAGTGCAGCTGCTTCCTGCTCCACCTCGTCATAAAAGCGGGCAATATGGAAGCCATCTGCCGCTCCATGATGAATTTCAAAGGAGAGGGGCATTCTCATGCGGCCGCCGTCCAGCTCCGCTTTTCCCCAGCTGATCATGGGCGCCAAAAACAGGCCGTCCCCGCAGAGGTTGATATCCAAGGCAGAATACTTGATCCACGGCAGGCAGGAGACGCAGAATGTATTCTCCGGCATCCCCGGCACACGGTAGCCTCGGTACTCCTTGCCCGCTGCGATATCTTCCTGACACCCGCGGTAGAAGGCTTCAAAATCCGGCTCCCACCGGGACCAGATGCAGGTAAAGGTCTCGTCCTCTTCGTGGAAAACCAAATGGGAGGGGAAGACCTCATCCCATTGCACCAGCTTTTCCTCCTGAGGCAAATAGGCCAGCTTAAATTCGCTGTGCCGGTTGATTACCTTGCAGATCACATATAAAAAGGCAATATAAAAGCTTCTGCCGCAGGTTTTTGCCGCAGCCCGAAGCTGGGTGACGTCCACGTCCTTTGTGATGGACACAAAGCACTTTGCCTGTTGGGTGAAATGGAGATAGTGCTCCTTGCGTGGCCAGGTCTCCAGATCAATCTCTTGATAACCCATGGTCAATTCTCCTTTAGAAAAATACTATATTGTGACTCTGCCTGCCCGTCCCGCTCCTTGGGGAAGACCTCCACAAAAGTCTTATAAAAGTCGTATAACTCTCCATCTTCCCGGGCACACAGCAAAAACCGGCTGATAACGGCTCCCGTCCGGTATGACTTCTGGATAAGGGCAAGCTGTTGCTGCAGGTTATTTTTGTAGGGCTGGGTATGTTCTTCTCTCATCAAGCATGCGGCATAGGTGCCGCCGCGATCCTGCCATAAAATCTGCTCGGGCGGAAACTGGTCCAGCTGCTCGGTCGGCACCGTCAGTCCCCGGTGCTCCTGCTGCAAACAACAGGAGTGCTGTACCCGGGAATAGAGATACGGATTTCCGATGTACTGGCGCAGCTTGTCCTGCTCAATCAGGTCAAAGGAGACGATACATTCCGTATCAATATCCTCAATGGCGTAAGGCCGCGTTCTTAACCGCTCCACCTCGTCAATGGCCGCCAGATGGCAGCGTAGTTTTTCCATCCGTAGCCGCACCTGCTCCTGCAATGCCACCAGTTCGCCCATTTTCTCCTCCAGCAACTCCCTGTGCTGACCGGGCGTTGTTTGTTCCATGTCCCGAATCTGCTTGAGGGGGAGCCCCAGGCTCTTATAAAACACAGCATCGGAAATGGCCATCAGGTCGGATACGGAATAGGTCCGGTACTGATTCTCCTTATTTTTGTCCGGCGCTAAAATCCCACATTCTTCCCAATACCGCAGCGTGGATGGGGCCAGATCAAAAAAGCGGGCAATCTCTCCAATTTGAAACGTTTTTTCCATAACATCACCTATCTCAGTGGTTGTTATCGTATCATATGTCCTCTTGACCTTCAAGGGCCTTGAAGGTTTACAATGACATCCGGAGGGATTGGAATGGAAAAAACCTTGATATTTTCTTCTGCAAGTGAGGTCCGGTTTCGCGCGGTTCTGCGTTTTATCGTCCCAACCTACCTGACTTCCTTGTTCAATACATTATATACCATTGTGGACGGCATTTTTGTCTCCTCCTATGTTGGCACCAACGCGCTGGCTGCCATCAACATCGTATACCCCATTGTTAATGTGCTGTACGGCATCGCCCTGATCTTTGCCACCGGCGGCAGTGCGGTGGCCGCTCTGCTCATCGGCTCCAGGAGAGAGGAGGAGGCCAACCGTGCCTTTTCTGTCAGTCTTATTTGTTCTCTTCTTCTGGGATGCGGGATCTCCCTGCTTTTTGGACTGAATCTGTCTCCTGTGCTGGACTGGCTGGGGGCTACCCCCGCCATCATGGCAGACTGTCAAACCTACGCGATCTGGTGGTTGATGGGCGCTCCGCTGGTCATCGGCAAGGAATTGTTCACCTATTTCATTCGGGTGGACGGAGCGCCTACATACAGCTTTCTGACCGCGCTGGCCGGCGGGATCTGCAACATTGTGCTGGACTATCTGCTGGTGGCCCGGCTGAACATGGGCATCCAGGGTGCTGCTGCAGCAACTATTCTTGGACTGCTTCTTTCCTTCTGCATGGGCATATTCTATTTTGCCGCGCGGAAAAAAATCTTTCGTTTTACTACCCGCGGTCTGACGGCCTCTCTGTCCTGCCGCTGTATGGTCAATGGCGTCTCAGAATGTGTCAATCAGCTGGCCATTGCCATTACCACAGTGGTATTTAACCGCACCGCCATGGTCTTCGCCGGAGAGGACGGCATTGCGGCGGTCTCCATCATCATGTATCTGCAATTTTTGGTCATCGGCATCTACTTTGGGTTCTCCATGGGTATCGCACCGCCCCTTGGCTACGCCTACGGTGACGGACAGCGGGATGTCTGCCGGGTTTTGGAGTCCTATGCCCGGCGCTTCTTTACGGTTGCTCCCTTTGTTTTATATGCCATGACCTATTTTCTGGCTCCGCTGGGGGTGAGCTTCTTTGCCCAGCCGCAAAGCAGTGTCTACACTCTGGCTGTCTCCGGGATGCGGCTGTACGGACTTGGCTTTCTCTTCTCGGGCATCAGCATCTTCTGCGCCATCCGCTTCATGGCCTATGGAAAGGGACACCTGTCCGGCATCATCACCTTTCTGCGCTCCTTTGCCCTGCTGCTTCTGTTTTTGACGTTGCTCCCCAAGCTGCTGGAACTCAACGGCGTCTGGCTTGCGGTCCCCTTTGCCGAGGTTTTAACCCTATTGGTTGCCCTGGGCATCACATATTTCGACGAAAAGCGTGGAGAGGAATAAGTACCTTTCCGCATCATACGGCCCGCTGCAATCCGCAGCGGGTCTATTTTTGTATCTGTAAACTTGCTCCATGGGACCTTGCATAATTTTTTTGGCTGAAATTATTTAAGTTGCACAAACAATTTTAAATTACAATACAGCATTTGAAAAATTGCACTATAACCATACAACTTTATCGTATTTTTCTTAAGACTTGTTGAATTATGCAGCCCTCAGATGGTAAATTAAATAAAACAGGCGCGATATGATGCCTAAAAACTGGATAAATGATACAAATTGAAAAGGAGCGAATAGAATGAAAAAGCGGCTACTTAGTATGACTCTTGCAATGGCCATGACAGTTGGACTGCTTGCCGGCTGCAGCGGCGGAAACGGCGGCAGCTCCGGTTCCGGTAAGAGCTCCAGCTGGAAGGTCACCTGCCCCTGGGCCCCCTCCGGCGTGGCAGCCATGGTCAGCCAGAAGACGGCGGCTAAATCCACCCAGTATTCCGACAACATCACTCTGGTGGCCGAGGCCATTGCCGGCGACGCCGCCACCGTAAACACCTGGGTCATGGATACCAAGGCCAACGCCCCTGAGCTGGTCTTCGTGGGTGAGGGCCTGCTGTCCATTACCTCCATCATCGATCCCGCCAAGCTGCAGTTCACCCAGGACGATTTCGTCTTCGTGGAGAACCTGTATTCCTCCATCTTCGTTCTGTCCGCCGAGGCCAGTCTGAACATCAAGACCATCGCCGACCTGGAGGCCTATGTGGCTCAGGGTAATGAGATCAGCGTGGCCGTCAACGGCGCTGTGGGCTCCGAGGCCTTCCTGGCCGCCTCTCTGTTCGGCAAGATGGGCGCCGGCGACAAGCTGAAGCTGGTTGCCTACCAGTCCGCCGCCGAGGCCGCCCAGGCCGTGGCCAAGGGCGAAACTCAGTTCGCCGTCTCCCACCAGTCTCAGATCCTGGAGACCTATCAGCAGGGCGGCGTGAACATCGTGTGCGCCTTTGATGAGAAGGCCATCGAGAACGGCCCCTTCGCCGGCGTCGAGGGCGTAGGCGAGAAGGGTTATCCCTACTTCCGCAACCGCTGCTTCATCATGGCCCGTGCCGGCACCGATGAGGAAACCGTGGCCCAGCTCAAGGAGCTGTACGACAAGATCCTGGCCGACGAGGAAGTGGTCACCTGGCTGCAGGACACCATGCTGCTGGAAGTTGACACCATGAGTCAGGATGACGTGAACGCCCACGTGGAAAATGTAAAGAGCATCGTCAACGAGTACAAGGATCTCGTTGCCGGCTGATCCTGCCAATCCGTAACAATTGGGGGATGGGATGGGTAAAATCCCTCCCATCCCCTTTTTCTGTGATTTTGGTGTGTGAAGGAGGTTTCTGAATGAAATGGGTCAATGAATTTCACGCCCGCATGGACCGCTGGGGAGAGCGCCTGAGCAAAAAAGAGCTGCGCATCCCGGTGGACCTCACCGTGGGCGTGCTGTTTTTCCTGTTTGCCCTGGCCATCCTGTATGTCCTGCCTCAGCAGGTGGCCATCTCGGAGAAGGACACCGTCAACGGCCGGGCTTTCCCCACCTTGCTGATGGTGGTCATGATGATCTGCTGCGCCATGCTGGTGGCCAAGGAGATCTATAAGCTTATCACCAAGCAGCCTTTGAACTGGAAGGTCATCAACCTGCAGACCGAGCTGAAAGCGCTGGTCATTCTGGCCATTTTGGTGGTGACCTATCTGCTGTGCCGCTACACCGACCTGTTTGTGGTGGGCGCTATCTTCTGCTGCCTGGGCTTTCTGGTCTATTTCCGCTGTAAAAAGCCCTCGTACTATGTCATTACCCTGACCCTTGCGGTAGCCATCTGGGCGGCCTTCCGGTTCGTCCTGCATGTGGACTTTTAAACGAGAGGAGGCCATCTTATGCTGCAATATATCGTTCCGGCCACCGGCCTTCTCTTCACGCTGGAAAATATCCTGTGGATCAACATCGGCGTGTTTGTGGGCTCGGTCTTTGCCGCCATCCCCGGTTTGAGCGTCATTCTGTGCGTCATTTTGTTCCTGCCGGTCACCTACACCATGACCGCCATCCCCGGTATGATGTTCCTGCTGGGCATCTACTGCGCCGGCGGCTACGGCGGCAGCGTGTCCGCCATCCTCATCAACACCCCCGGCACGCCCCACGCCGCGGCCACCATGCTGGACGGCCACCCGCTCTCCCGCCAGGGCCGCACCAAGGCGGCGCTGAAAATCGCCCTGTACGCCTCCACCTTCGGCGGCGTGTTCTCCGCCCTGATGCTGTTGTTCCTGGGGCCCCAGGTGGCCAAGATCGCCGCCCAGCTGGGCACCGCCGAGTACTTCATGGTCTGCGTCTTCGGTCTGACCATCATCGCCGGCGTGTCGGGCAAGAGCATCATCGTGGTCTGGTCTCCGCCTGCCTGGGCCTGCTCATCTCCTGCGTGGGCACCGACCCCATAACCAGCTATGACCGCTTCACCTTCGGCATCCCCCGTTTGTACTTAGGCCTGGATCTGGCCGTGTGCCTCATCGGTCTGTTCGCCCTGGTGGAGATCCTGGCCAAGGCGGAAAAGAAGCTGGGCGAGCTGCGCCTGGACACCGCCAAGATGCATGACGACGGCAAGATCACCCGCCAGGAATTCAAGCGGATGATCCGCCCGGTGCTTATGTCCTCCCTCATCGGCGTGATGGTGGGCATCGTCCCCGGCACCGGCGCCTCCGAGGCCTCCTGGTTCAGCTATAACACCGCCAAGAACCTGTCCAAGCACCCCGAGGAGTTTGGAAAGGGCTCTGTGGAGGGCATTGCTGCCGCCGAGTCGGCCAACAACGCCGTCACCGGCGCCACCCTCATCCCCCTGCTCACCCTGGGCATTCCCGGCGACGGTACCGTGGCCATCATGCTCTCCGCCCTGATGATCAACGGCCTGAACCCCGGCCTTTCTCTGTTCACTACAGACGGCGATATCATGTATGCCATCATGCTGGGACTCATCCTGGTCAACCTCTTTATGCTGCTCCAGGGCAAGTTCCTTACCACCCTGTTTGCCAAAGTGGTCTCCATCCCCCAGGAGATTCTTACCCCCATCATTGTGATCTTCTGCTTTGCCGGAGCCTACTCCGTCAACGAGAACTACTTTGACGTGGCGGTGTCCCTGGTGTTCGGCGCCCTGGCCTGGGTGCTGCGCAAGCTGGACCTGCCTCCCGTGCCCATCCTGCTGGGCCTGGTGCTGGGCCGCATGACCGAGACCAACTTCCGCCGGGCGCTGCTCATCTCCAACGGCGACGCCAGCATCTTCCTCCAGAGCATCTACTGCAAGATCTTCCTGGCCCTCATCATCATCGCTGTGGCCGCCATCGTCCGCGGCAAGCTGAAGGAACAAAAGGCCGCCAAGATTGCCGCCGCGGCCCAGAAGGAGAACGACTGATATGGCATACAATATCATCTTTTACTTTACCGACCAGCAGCGCTGGGACACCTGCGGCTGCTTTGGCCAGCCTCTGAACATCACCCCCAACCTGGACCAGCTGGCCCGGGAGGGCGTGAAGTTTGACAACGCCTTTTCCCCCCAGCCGGTGTGCGGCCCCTGCCGCGCCCTGTTCCAGACGGGCAAATACCCCACCGAGACGGGCTGCTTCCGCAACAACATTATGCTGCCCTCCAACGTGAAGACACTGGGCAGCTACATTGAGGAGGCGGGCTATGAGACCGCCTACATCGGCAAGTGGCATCTGGCCAGCGACGGCGAGCTGGAGAAAAAGCCCACCATTGACCACACCATCACCGCCATCCCCAAGGAGCTGCGGGGCGGCTACACCGGCTTCTGGCGGGCGGCCGACGTGCTTGAGTTCACCTCCCACGGCTACGACGGCTATGTCTTTGACGAGAACAACAACCGCATCGACTTCAAGGGCTACCGGGCCAACTGCATGACCGACCTGGCCCTGGAGTTCTTTGACCAGTACGACAAGCAGAAGCCCTTCTTCATGACCATCTCCCAAATTGAGCCCCATCACCAGAACGACCGTGGCCACTATGAGGGCCCCGAGGGCTCCAAGGAGAAGTACAAAAACTTCATTCTGCCCCACGACCTGGAGGTTTTGAAGGGCAATGCCGCCGAGGAGTACCCCGACTACCTGGGCCAGTGCGCCAGCCTGGACGAGAACCTGGGCCGGCTGGTGGAGCGTTTGAAGAAGGAAGGCCTGTACGACAACACGGTCATCATCTTTGCCTCTGACCACGGCTCCCACTTCCTCACCCGCAACCGGGACAGCCACCTCAACGGCTACGACGACTATAAGCGTACCTGCCACGACGGCGCCCTCCACGTACCCCTGGTCATCGCCGGCGGCCCCTACAAGGGCGGCGTGGCGGTGGAGGAGCTGGTCTCCACCGAGAGCCTGCCCAAGACCATTCTGGCCCTGGCGGGCGTGGATGTGGGCGAGGCCATGATCGGGGAGAATCTCCTTGACGTGGTGGAAAAAAGAACGGATAATAGACCTAATCAGGTGTTTGCCCAGATCTCCGAGAGCCGGGTGGGCCGCTGTGTCCGCACCCCGGACTATCTCTATTCCGTGTACGCCCCCGGCGTCAACGGCGGCGAGGCCGCCGCGTCGGACACCTACGCCGACGACTTCCTCTACGATCTGAAGGCCGACCCCTGGCAGCTGAACAACGTGGTGGCCGACCCGGCCTATGCTCAGGCCAAGGCAGACATGCGCGCTTGCCTGCTGGACTGGATCGAAAAGGCGGAGGGATACCGCCCCACCATCACGGACTGAGGAGTGGGTTTGTTTGGCGGGCTCCGGGAAAAAGACAGAAGAGGTCTACCGCTGGCTGATGGCCTACATCGACGAGAACAAGTTTTCCGGCAACCTGAGGCTGCCCTCGGAAAACGCACTGTGCCGCCGGTTGGACATGAGCCGTGAGACGGTGCGCGCCGCTCTGGATCGCATGGCCCAGGAGGGGCTGGTGCGGCGTGTCAAGGGCAGCGGCACCTACATCAACAAGGAGATCGCCCTGTCCCGGGAGCTGGGCATCGGCTCCGCCCCGCTGAAAATCGGCCTCATTCTCCAGGGCCAGGACACCAACGCCAACTCCGAGCTGCTGGAGGGCATCAAAAGCGTGCTGCCTGCCGACCAGGTGGACCTGCGGGTGTTCTTTACCGACAATAAGTTCTCCAATGAGCGCAGTTGTCTCCAGGCGGTGGTCCACCAGAATTTTCAGGGGTTCATCATCGACGGGGTGAAGGCCAGTCTGCTAAACCCCAACCTGGACTGCTATAAGGAGATCTATCGGCGGCATATCCCGGTCATCTTCTACAACAACTACTACAAAAATCTCCGCTGCCCCCGGGTCATTGTCAACGACACGGAGTGCGCCGACCGGCTCATCGGCCTGCTCATTGAGCGGGGCCACCGGCACATCGCAGGCATCTTTGTCTACGACAACTACCAGAGCATCGAGAAGTTTCAAGGTACCGCCGCCGCCATGCAGAAGCGGGGGGTGGAGTTCCAGGACGACTACATCAAGTGGTGCGTCTCCAACGAGGCCCACGACCAGCGCTTTGCTCGCTCCATCGACCGCTTCTTGAAGGGGCTGCCCAAGTACACTGCCATTGTGTGCTGCAACTACATGATTTACCGCCTGGTGCGCCGGGTGCTGGAGGAGCAGGGCAAGCGGGTGCCGGAGGACTGCTCTCTGGTGTGCTTTGACTACTCCGGGCCGGACTGGGAGGCAGAGGGGATCACCTGCTCCGTCCACCAGGGCAGGCAGATGGGCCGCCTGGTGGCCACCCGGCTGATGACCATGATCGAGCGCCGGGACTGCGACGACAAAAACTACACCTACGTTATGAAGCCCAAAATTTATGAGGGCACCTCTATCCGAACCTTGTAAAAAAGCTCTGAGCGGCCCCACAGGAACCGCTCAGAGCTTTTGCTTATCGCAGGGCTGCCGCCGCCTGGCGCAGGCGGGGCAGGGCATAGTCGAAAAATTGCCGGAAGGCGGGGCAGTAGTAGTTCTCCCCCTGGGGACCAAAGACCGTCCAGTCCCGGGGACAGCCGCCCCGGCAGATGGCCAGGTAGGGGCACTGGGCACAGCCCTCCGGGCGGGTGCGGCCCCGCGCCAAAAATTCCTGGCTCCGGGGGCTGTTCATAGCCTGCGTCACTCCGGTCTCATTGATATTTCCTAAGTACCACTCATCCAGCACAAAGAAGTCACAGGGGTACAGGCTGCCGTCTCCCTCCACCACCAGGTAGCTGCCGCAGGCCCCTGATGCCGCGCAGGTGCTGGGCGGCATCCCGGCCAGAATACGCAGATAGTCGTCAAAAAGGCGGATGCTTACATAGCGTCCTGCCTGCCAGTCCCGGTACCAGCAGTCAAACAGGCCGCACAAAAAGTGTCCGTAGCGCTGAGGGGAGAGTGAGTAGGGCATGCTGCCCCGGGGAGCCTCCAGAGGGTCCAGGCAGGGGATAAACTGAAGGGGATGATTGCCCAATTTGTTCAAAGACTGGTACACCTTTTGAGGGCTGCGGGCCATGGGCCCAGTGACCACACAGAGAAGGTTTGTCTCCACCCCCGCCTTGTCCAGTTCATGTAAGGCCGCCACCGCCCGGTTCCAGGTACCCTTGCCCTGGGGGTCCACCCGCAGAGCGTCGTGAAGGTCCCGGGCGCCGTCCAATGAGAGACCCACCAGGAAACGATTGGCCCGGAAAAACTCCGCCCACTCCGCCGTGACCGCCATGCCGTTGGTCTGGATGGAGTGGTTCACGGTAACGCCGGAGGGGATGAGCTCCCCCTCCATGGCCACAAAATCCCGGAAGAAGTCCAGCCCCGCCAGGGTGGGCTCGCCTCCCTGGAAGGTGATCTGAATGACGTCCCCAGACTCAGCCGCCTGGGCGGCGGCACGCAGCAGGTGCTCTGCCGTCTCATGGGACATGATGCCCATGCTCTGGGTCTCCCGACACTGGGCCACATCCTCATAAAAGCAGTAGCGGCAGCGCAGGCCGCACAGGCTGGAGGCCGGTTTCACTAAAAAGGTAAGCTGTTTCATGGTCTCCCCTCCCTGAGGCTTTTGCTTAGTATACCAGATTCACAGGGTTCAGCCAATGGTTTGCAGCACCAGTCCCACCAGCAGGTTGCCCACGCCGCACAGCACCATCACCAGGATGGGGTTCCATTTCAGCCCCCGCAGAGCGGCAAAGGCGGCGGCAAACAGCACAAGGCCAACCCAGTTGACATTGACAATGGCCATTTCTGCGCCGCCAAAGACCACCTGGAGCAGGATGGACAGACCCGCCGAGGCGATGAGAGCCACCACTGCTGGGCGCAGGCTGGCCAGTACGCTCTGGAGAATAGACAAATTTTTATACCGATAGTAGATAAAAGCCAGCAGCGAGACGATAAACAGGGACGGAAAGATGCACCCCAGGGTAGCCACCAGCGCTCCGGGCAGCCCTGCAATGCGGATGCCCACAAAGGTGGCCGAGTTGACGGCAATAGGGCCGGGGGTCATTTCCGCAATGGTGACCAGGTCGGTAAACTCGTTCATAGTGAGCCAACCGTGAAGCTGAACGGTTTGGGCCTGAATGAGGGGCATGGCGGCATAGCCGCCTCCCACAGAGAACAGGCCGATCTGGAGGAAGCTCCAGAAGAGCTGCAAGTAAATCACTGGAGTTCCCCTCCCTTCTTCCGCTGGAGCATGGCAAGCACCACACCCAGCAGTCCGGCGGCCAGAATGATGTAGATCACGTTGACGCCGTAGACAAAGGTGGCGATAAAGGCAGCTGCCATTACCACCATGTGGATGGAGGACTTGGTCTTCACCACGTTGGCTCCCAAGCCCCACACCACGTCCAGAATGACGGCCGCCACGCCCGCCTGCATTCCCTTTAAAACCAGCGCCACATAGGGATTGGCGGCAAAGGCGGCGTAAAAGAGGGAAATCACCGACAAAATGGTGATGGGGGGCAGCACGGTGCCGATGACCGCCGTGACCATGCCCAGAAATCCTCCCACCCGCCAGCCAACCAGGATGGCTGCGTTGACGGCGATCGCTCCCGGGGAAGACTGGGCCAGAGCGGTGAGATCCAGCATCTCCTGCTCATCGATCCAGCCCAGCTCATCCACAAATTTCCGCTTCATAAAGGTAATGATGACAAAGCCTCCCCCAAAGGTGAAGGCACTGATATACAGCATACTGAAAAACAGCTTTAATAAGGTCCCTTTTTTGTCCTCCCGCGCCATAGCATCCCGCTCCTTTCCCCTCCATTATATCTGCCCGGGATGAATGAGTAAAATGCTATCTTTTTATCAGATCCATAATGAAATCAGCATGAAAAGAGGTCCAGGCCATGACGCTCCGCCATATGAAAATTTTTCTGGCCGTCTATCAGACTCAGCACATCACCAAGGCCGCCCAACAGCTGCGCATGACCCAGCCCGCCGTCACCCGGGCCATCCAGGAGATCGAGTCGTACTACGGCATCCGTCTCTTTGAGCGCATCAACCGCAAGCTCTACATCACCCAGACCGGTACCATGTTTTACACCTATGCGGTCCACATTGTGGATTCCTTTGACCAGATGGAGAAGGGCCTGCGGGACTGGGACCAGCTGGGGCTTCTCCGGGTTGGGACCACCATTGCCCTGGGTACCGACCTGCTGCCCCGGGTGCTGGTGCGCTTTCAGCAGTCCCATCCCAATTTGCAGATCCGTTCCGTGGTGTCCAACGGCGCGGCCCTTCAGCAAGCTCTGCTGGACAACGAATTGGACTTTGCCGTGATGGAGGGAAGCGTAGGGCAGGAGGAGCTGGCCCGACGGGCCATTGCCCCCGACCGGCTGGTGCTCATTCTGCCGCCGGATGACCCCAGAGCCCGTCAGGAGCGCCTGGAGCTCAAGGATCTGGCCCAGGATTCTTTGCTGCTCCGGGACAAGGGGAGCGTAGGACGGGCCTTTGTGGAACGGGTCTTTGCCATGCATGAACTGCCCTTGGTGCCCACCATGGAAAGCGTGAGTACCCAGGCCATCATCCAGGCGGTACACCTGGGGCTGGGTATCTCCTTTCTGCCGGAGCGTCTGGTAAGCGGCGCTGTCCAGTCCGGCTTGGTGGCCACCAAGGAGCTGTGTGACGAGACCTTTGAGCGGGAAAACTACATTGTCTGGCACCGGCACAAGTTTTTGACCTCCTCCGCCCAGGAACTGATGGACTGCTTTGATCAGATGAGTGGGGAGCTTCCGATAGCCACTGGATCTACTACATCATTATGGAAGCCACCAACAGCCACGATTGCACCGCCGCTTTCAGCGGCAAGTCCTGAAAATAACATTTATCGTTAAAACTTTACATGATGAAAAATAAGAACAGGGCTTTGCACACACCTAACTGTGCAAAGCCCTGTTTTACTGTTTGAATCTCTCAGTATTTCGTCTCCGGGGTAATGCTTTTGCAGTCTGCCCCCAGATAAGATGCAATCTCGTTGCGCACCTCCATAAGTTCCGGCACCAGCGCATTGATACGCTCATCGGTCATCCGGCTGATAGGTGCGGAAATGGATAGGGCGTGGCTGACATTTCCTTGCCAGTCCGGAATCGCCGCCGCCACACAGCGCACCCCCAGCTCGTTCTCCTCGTTGTCCAGGGCATAGCCCTGGCAGCGGATCTCATGGATCTCCCGGAGAAAAGCCTCCTGCCGCACAATGGTATGGGCCGTATAGCTCTCATGCTCTGTTCCCTTCCAGTAATCCACCACCTTGCTGTCCGGCTGAAACGCCAGAATGGCCTTTCCCATCCCGGTACAGTACATGGGGCGGCGCATACCGATCCGGGAGACCATGCGGATGGCGCCGTGGATGCTCTCTACCTTATAAATATAGACCACTTCATTGCCGTCCCACTCCACCAGGTGGACCGTCTCTCCCGTGCGGCGGCTCAGCCGCTCCATAGGCTCCCTGGCCAGCTCCACTACATCCAGATTCTGCTGCACATAGTCGCTTAGCTCACAGATACGCATTCCTGCCCGGTACACCCCATCGCCCATTTTGCGCACATAGCCCCGCTCTGCCATAGCCGTCAGCATACGGTGGACGGTGCTTTTATGCAGGCCGGTGAGCTCCGTGATCTGGTGAATCGCCATGCCTCCGGGGCTCTTGCACAGCAGTTCCAGCAGTGTAAACGCCCGGTCCAGAGCCTGAACGCCCCCTTTTTCCATGCCAGCTTCCTCCCTCGTTTTATAATATGAAACTATGTCCCAATTTTAACTGTTTCCCACAGTTTGGGCAAGTGATTTTTTGCACAATCGCCATCTTGTTTTTTATTTGGCATGGCTTATAATTAAAGTGCAAATTACGGAACGCAGTTTCATATTATGAAATATAGGGGGAAATGTTTATGACCGAACTGCAGAAGCGCTTTTTCTCCATTGGCATTATTCCTGTCATTGCCATTGACGACGCTGAGAAAGCGGTACCTCTGGCCCGTGCTCTGGTAAAGGGCGGCCTGCCCGCTGCCGAGGTTACCTTCCGCACCGCTGCCGCCGAGGAAGCTATCCGCCGCATTGTTGCCGAAGTGCCCGACATGCTGGTGGGCGCCGGCACCGTGCTCACTAAGGAGCAGGCCGACCGTGCCATTGCCGCCGGCTCTCAGTTTATCGTCAGCCCCGGCTTCAACCCCGAGATCACCCGCTACGTTCTGGACAAGGGCGTGGTCATGATGCCCGGCACCGCCACTCCTGGTGAGATGGAGCAGGCCATGAGCATGGGTCTGGATGTGGTGAAGTTCTTCCCCGCTGAGCAGAACGGCGGCGTGGCCAAGCTGAAGGCTCTGGCCGGCCCCTACACCAACCTGCGCTGGATGCCCACCGGCGGCGTGAACACCAAGAACATGATGGACTACCTGGGCTTTGACCGCATCATCGCCTGCGGCGGCACCTGGATGGTGAAGAAGGACCTGATCGAGGGCGAGCAGTGGGATGAGATCACCCGCATCTGCAAGGAGGCCGTCAAGACCATGCTGGGCTTCTCTCTGGCCCACGTGGGCATCAACTGCGCCGACGAGGCTCAGGCCGAGCAGACCGCCAAGACCCTGTGCGCTCTGTTTGATCTGGAGTACAAGCCCGGCAACTCCTCTATCTTTGCCGGCTCCGCCGTGGAGTGCAACAAGGCTCCCGGCCGCGGCACCAACGGCCACATCGCCATCGGTACCAACAACGTGGACCGTGCCGTCTACCACCTGGGTCTGCGGGGCGTGACCTTCGATGAGTCCAGCCGCAAGACCGATGCCAAGGGCAACACCAAGGCCATCTACCTCAAGGACGAGCTGGCCGGCTTTGCCGTACACCTGGTAAAGAAATAATCGAGCAAAACCATTCTATTTGAGTTTGTGATAAGGAGTAGAGCACGATGAAAGTTGTTACCTTCGGCGAGCTGATGATCCGGCTCCAGCCCTATAACTATGAGCGTTTTGTCCAGGCTGATCACCTGGAGTTCACCTTCGGCGGCGGCGAGGCCAATGTGGCTGTTTCCCTGGCCAACTACGGTCTGGATGCCGCCTATGTCACCAAGCTGCCCGCCCACGCCATCGGCCAGGCTGCCGTCAACTCTCTGCGCCGCTACGGCGTGGACACCTCCATGATCGTCCGCGGCGGCGACCGTGTGGGCATCTACTTCAACGAGAAGGGCGCCTCCCAGCGCGGCAGCGTGTGCATCTACGACCGCGCCCACTCCGCCATCCAGGAGTCCCAGCCCAGCGACTTTGACTGGGACAAGATCTTTGAGGGCGTGGACTGGTTCCACTTCACCGGCATCACCCCCGCTCTGGGCCCCAACCTGGTGGAGACCTGCAAGCAGGCCTGTAAGGCCGCCAAGGCCCACGGCGTGAAGATCTCCTGCGACCTCAACTACCGGGGCAAGCTGTGGACCCGTCAGCAGGCCCGGGAGGCCATGACTGAGCTGTGCCAGTACGTGGACGTGTGCATCTCCAACGAGGAGGACGCCAAGGACGTGTTCGGCATTGAGGCCGAGTCCACCGACATCTACGCCGGCGAGATTAACCACGAGGGCTATAAGTCTGTGGCCAAGCAGCTGGCTGACAAGTTCGGCTTTGAGAAGGTGGCCATCACCCTGCGTGAGTCCCACTCCGCTTCCGACAACGGCTGGAGCGCCATGCTCTATGATGTGGCCTCCAACGAGTACTGCTTCTCCAAGAAGTACGAGCTGCGCATCATCGACCGCGTGGGCGGCGGCGACAGCTTCGGCGGCGGTCTGATCTACGCTCTGCTCAATGGAAAGTCCACCCAGGAGGCCGTGGAGTTTGCCGTGGCCGCTTCCGCTCTGAAGCACACCATCGAGGGTGACTACAACATGGTCACCGTCGCTGAGGTGGAGAAGCTGGCCGGCGGCGACGGTTCCGGCCGTATCCAGCGCTGATTTTGATTGTTTGACTTTCTCCTTCATTCCTTTTTATCCTTGCCTTGGGGCTGGGCGTAAAACGCCCGGCCCCAAGGCCATTTTTTATGAATCTTCCGGAGGTACCTATGGAACACAGCAATCCTTTGCTTCGACACAGTGACAGTCCCTGCAAATTCATTACCATCGGTGAGATCATGCTCCGCCTGACCCCGCCCAACTATGAGAAGATCCGGGCGTCCACCGGCTTTGAAGCCAGCTACGGCGGCAGCGAGGCCAACATCGCCCTCTCTCTGGCCAACCTTGGCGTGGACTCCACCTTTTTCAGCGTGGTGCCCAACAACAGCCTGGGCAAAAGCGCAGTGCGCATGCTGCGCAGCAACGACGTCCACTGCACCCCTATGATTCTCTCTACTCCGGAGGAGACCCCCACCCACCGGCTGGGCACCTACTACCTGGAGACGGGCTACGGCATCCGCTCCAGTAAGGTCACCTATGACCGCAAGCACAGCGCTATCACAGAATACGATTTCTCCCAGGTAGATCTGGACGCACTGCTGGAGGGCTTTGACTGGCTCCATCTCAGCGGCATCACCCCCGCACTCAGCCCCTCCTGTGCCCAGCTCGTCCTAGACTGCCTCAAGGTCGCCCGGAACAAAGGCATGACGATCAGCTTTGACGGCAACTTCCGCTCCGCCCTGTGGAGCTGGGAGGAGGCCCGGGACTTCTGCACCCAGTGTCTGCCCTATGTGGATGTCCTGCTGGGCATTGAGCCCTACCACCTGTGGCGGGACGAAAAGGACCACAGTAAGGGGGACTGGAAGGACGGAGTCCCACTACACCCCAGCTACGAGGAACAGGACATGATCTTCCAGGCCTTTGTGGCGCGCTATCCCAACCTCAAGTGTATCGCCCGCCATGTACGCTATGCCCACAGCGGCAGCGAAAACAGTCTGAAGGCCTTCATGTGGCTGGATGGCCACACCTTTGAAAGCCGCCTGTTTACCTTCACCATTCTGGACCGGGTGGGGGGCGGCGACGCCTTTGCCAGCGGACTGATCTATGCCATGATGCACCATTATTCCCCCATGGATACCCTGAATTTCGCTGTGGCCAGCAGCGCCATCAAGCACACCATCCACGGCGACGGCAACATCACCGACGATGTGGACACCATTCGCAACCTGATGAATATGAACTACGACATCAAGCGGTAAGAAAAACTGCGCGGAGAAAACATCGGCTTCTCTCCGCGCAGTCTGCTTTTTGGGTCAAAAATTTGGACCCGTCTTCTTTCCGAGACGGGTCCACAGTGTTATGAGAGGGAAATCACAGGGTAACGCCATCTTTGAAGATGGCAATCTCCCGGAACCCATACTCCTCGCTTTTGGATTGCTTGCCGGATGCAACCTGCAGCACCAGATCAAACAGGCGCTGGGCCGCATCGGGAATGGGCTCACCGTCGGCCACCGGGCCGGCGTCGAAGTCGATCCAGCCCGACTTCTTGGCGGCCAGCTGGCTGTTGCTGGCGATCTTGATGGTGGGGGCGGGGGCACCGAAGGGGGTGCCGCGGCCGGTGGTAAAGAGCACAATGTGCGCCCCGGCGGCGGTCATGGCAGTGGCCGAGACCAGGTCGTTGCCCGGACCATAGAGCATGTTCAGGCCGTGGGCCGTCACCGCTTCACCATAGCCAATCACGTCAGAGATGGGGGCGGTGCCTCCCTTTTGGACACAGCCGCAGGACTTGTCCTCCAGGGTGGTGATGCCGCCCTGCTTGTTGCCGGGGGAGGGGTTCTCGTACACCGTCTCATGGTGGCTCAGGAAGTAATCCTTGAAGCTGTTGAGCATGTGGGCCGCTTTATCAAAGGCCTCGCGGCTGACGCAGCGGCTCAGCAGCATGCCCTCCGCGCCGAACATCTCCGGCACCTCGGTGAGCACCGTGCTGCCGCCCCGGGCGATCATCATATCGCTGAAGGCACCCACAGTGGGGTTGGCAGTGACGCCGGACAGGCCGTCGGAGCCGCCGCACTTCATGCCGATGACCAGGTCGCTGACGGGAATGGGCTCCCGGTGGAACTGGCCGGCGTAGGCGGCGCACTGCTCCAGCAGCTGACGCCCAGCGGCAAACTCGTCCTCCACCTCCTGACAGGTGAGGAACTTCACCCGGTCGGAATCATAGGGGCCAAGCTCCTCCACAAACTGGTCGTGCTGGAGGTTCTCGCAGCCCAGGCTCAGCACCAGGACGGCGCCGGCGTTGGGGTGGCGGGCCAAGGCGGCCAGCAGCTTGCGGGTCTGGGCATGATCGGCGCCAGTCTGGCTGCACCCATAGGGGTGGGGGAAGGCATACAGGCCATCAATGCTGCCGCTTACCAGGTCCTGGTTGTCGGCCACCAGCTTCTTGGCCACATCGTTGACGCAGCCCACGGTGGGGATGATCCAGATCTCATTGCGGACCGCGGCCCGGCCGTCCTTGCGGCGGTAGCCCTGGAAGGTCTCGGCAGGGACCGGGGTGACCTCCGGCACGGCAGGCTGGTAGGTGTACTCCTCCTCGCCGGAGAGATTGGTGCGTATGTTGTGGGTGTGGACCCACATGCCGGTCTCCACCCCGGCCGTGGCGTGACCAATGGGATAGCCGTACTTCACTATCCTCGGCTACGTCACAAATCGTTACCTCGGCGCCCTTGGCCTTAGCGGCTACAGCAGCCAGAACACCGATGGTGCCCGCGCCCACTACCAGCACCCGCTCGCCCTTTTGCACATTGGCCCGGGACACGCCGTGGTAGCTGATGCAGAAAGGCTCGATGAGAGCCAAAGTCTTGGCAGGCAGGCCCTTGCCGTCATAGATCCGCTCAATGGGCATGGTGATATATTCCGCAAAGCCACCCTCACGCTGAACGCCCATGGTCTGGTTATCGGTGCAGGCATTCACCAGGCCCCGGCGGCAGGAATAACAAGTGCCGCAATTGAAGTAGGGGTTGCAGGTCACGATCATGCCGGGCTTCAGACCGCGGTCATTGTCATCGATCTCCACAATTTCGGCTGCCAGTTCATGGCCCGGAATACGGGGATAGGATACGTAAGCGTTCGCCCCGCGATAAGAACCCAGGTCACTGCCGCAGATACCGCCGTAGAGCATTTTCAGCAGTGCCTCGCCAGGCTTGCGGACCGGTTTCTCGATGTCCTGGATTTCCACCTTTCCCGGTTCCTGGATGCAAATTGCTTTCATTTCAAGTCCCTCCAAATCCAACTTGTTTTCCCCTATTTTTCTTGCATATCGCTTGTATCCAAGTAGTATACAAGATTGATTACGCTTTGATTCTATGCCCGTTGTTTTGATTTGTCAATTATTCTTTTTAAATGAAGCCGATTTTTGTCATTGTTAATAATTTCATCTAGTTTAATATAGTTAATATCACAACAGCCGAGTTTTCATCAACTCTCCCTCAGGTCCTTCCAGGAAAACCTTTGGAATTCCTCTTGAAAAACAAGGAGAATTTCATTATCATTAAATCAATATCGATATGTATAGAAGGAGCTTCTCCATGTCCTCT
>ENA-UEYL01000202-UEYL01000202.1-human-gut-metagenome-genome-assembly--contig:-NODE-202-length-66452-cov-22.921220_pt1 | contig 66452 bp, 63 predicted proteins | sample MGYA00242941_ERZ507946 | MGnify/ENA primary metagenome ERZ507946 (study PRJEB26167, sample SAMN06115482) | human gut metagenome | host: Homo sapiens | place: China:Guizhou | collected 2015-03-11...
AAACTCTTAGAAAATCAAGAACTTTTAAATGAGTGTGGAATTTACTTCTGCACTGGAATTTACTTTTTCAAGTTAGCCTCTCATATCATCTTATGCATCAAAACCTGAATGTACAGGCAGGCCTCTGTGCTCAACAGGAGTGGAAAAAACTATCTGTGTACTTGTCTTGCCGAATTTCTGCAGAGTGTTGATAAAGTCATCAAGCTCCTCCGTATTCAAAAACTCCACCTCTATGAGCATAGAATACTCTCCTGTCACACAATTGCACTCTATGACATTCTCCACACTCTCAATAAACGGATAAAACTCTTCCTTTTGTACAGGCTCCAGGTCCAGATTGACAAAAGCCTTTATCTTATAGCCCAGATTAACCGAATCAACAGCGGCATGATAGCCCTTTATGATTCCCTTGCTCTCCAATCTCTCTATTCTGGCTGTTACAGCCGGTGATGACAAAAACACCTGTGCCGCTATCTCCTTTATCGCTATACGTGCATTTTCCTGTAGCAGCTCTACTATTTTCTCATCAATCATATCCAATGCATTCTTAGTCAATGTACCGCCTCCTAACCTCTCTTTTGTAAATGTGATTTTTCCAACAAAAAAGAGGGCGCAGATAACCTAATATCTGAACGCCCTCGTTCGCTTTACTTTTTTAATTAATTACTCTAAAAAAATAATATCATTAATCAATATTACTTGTCAAGATTAAGATCTGTAATCTCCGTTAATTTTTACATAATCATATGTAAGATCACAGCCCCATGCCTTGGCTGACACATCTCCCTGGTGTAAATCTATGTCGATGTAAATCTCATCCTCATGCAGTATCTTTGCTGCCTCCTCCTCTGAGAAGTCAACTCCGGCACCGTTCTCGCACACCTTGATGCTTCCTGCTGTTGAGCGCAGGTGAAGCTCCACCTTGTCTATATCAAAATCAGCCTCCGCATAGCCTATAGCACAAAGTATTCGTCCCCAGTTGGCATCCTCGCCAAACATAGCACACTTTAAAAGTGGTGAACGGATAACGCTCTTTGCCACAATAATTGCTGTATCAAGATCAGGCGCACCTGCGCATGTGCACTCTAACAGCTTTGAAGCGCCCTCTCCATCCTTTGCAAGCATTCTTGTAAGATTTGAAAGCACCTCGTACAGTGCATCCTTAAAGATCTGATAATCATCATTCTCTGTAGTAATAGGTGTGTTTCCTGCAAGGCCGTTTGCCATGATGCTTACCATATCATTGGTAGAGGTATCGCCGTCAATGCTTAAGCAGTTGTAGGTAACCTTTACAATCTCGCTCAGGGCCTTCTGGATGAGCTCCGATGAGATGGCAACATCTGATGTGATAAAGTTTAAGGTAGTAGCCATGTTCGGATGAATCATGCCGCTTCCCTTTGCCATACCGCCTACTGTACACTCACTGTCTCCAAGCATGAACTTTACCGCATACTGCTTTGGAACGGTATCTGTAGTCATGATAGCGTTTACAGCCTTGTCATTGCCGTCTGCCGAAAGTCCCTTTGCAAGCTCCTTTATATGGCTCTCGATAGGCTCAATAGGAAGCACCTGGCCAATAACTCCTGTAGATGCCACGATAACCTCATTTGGGTCAATCGAAAGCTCTGCTGCTGCAAGCTCGCACATTTTCTGTGCCTTCTCCACTCCATCAGCATTGCAGGTGTTGGCGTTTTTGCTGTTGGCAATAACAGCCTTTGCCGTATGTCCTGATGCCTCAAGGTGTGCCTTTGTCACCTGAATAGGTGCGCCCTTCACCTTGTTTGTTGTGTAAACAGCCGCTGCCTGACACTGCGTTTCTGAATAAACTAAAGCCAGGTCATTTTTGTTTTTATCACTGTTTAATCCGCAGTTCAGTCCGTTTGCAACAAAGCCCTTTGCTGCACAGACTCCCTTTTTTACCTTTGTAAAACTCATTTGTATAATACCTCGATTCTTCTAAATATGTCTAATCCCCAACATATCGTAGTATTGATGTATGAATGATAGCTTGTAACATCCTTTCGTTACTCTATCTCCTTCATGACGCTCTTGTAAGCCGGACGGATAATCTTGTTCATGCCGACAATCTCCTCAAGCCTGTGGGCACTCCATCCAACGATTCGCGCAATGGCAAAAAGAGGTGTGTAAAGCTCCATAGGAATACCAAGCATCTCATAAACAAAGCCACTGTAAAAATCGACATTAGGAGAAACACCCTTAAAGATATGGCGCTTTTCAGCGATAATCTCAGGAGCCACCTTCTCTATTGTATTATAGAGATTCATCTCCTTATCTCTATTCTTTGCCACCGAAAGCTTCTCCACATAGCCTCTGAATATACGCTCTCTCGGGTCAGAAAGTGAATACACGGCATGTCCCATTCCATAGATGAGCCCCTTGTGGTCAAATACCTCACCATCCATCATTTTTCTGAGGTAAGCTCTCACCTCATCCTCATCATCCCAGTCCTTCACATGTGAACGGATATCCTGCATCATCTCCATCACCTTGATGTTGGCACCGCCATGCTTTGGTCCCTTAAGGGATGACATGGCTGCCGCAATAGCAGAATATGTATCTGTACCTGCCGACGTAACCACACGGGTGGTAAATGTGGAGTTGTTTCCACCGCCGTGCTCCATATGCAGAATAAGCGCCATATCAAGCACCCTTGCTTCAAGCTCTGTATATTGATTGTCAGCTCTGAGCATCCTAAGGAAGTTTTCAGCTGTCGAAAGCTTTGGATCCGGCCTGTGAATATACATGCTCTGATCATTTTCATAATGATTATACGCATGATAACCGTAAACTGCAAGCATCGGGAATATTGCAACAAGTGATAAGCACTGTCTGATATTGTTGTCGATGCCCGCCTTTGCTACAAGAGGATCATATGAAGCCAGTGTCAGTATACTTCTCGTCATGGAATTCATGATATCCTTTGACGGAGCCTTCATGATGACATCCCTCGTAAAGTTGGTAGGAAGGGTTCTGCTTCTTCCTAAAACCTCTGTAAACTCAGCCAATTCACTCTCAGATGGCAGCTGCCCGAAAAGCAGCAGATAAGCAATTTTTTCAAAACCAAACTCACCGGGCCTTAAGTTATTTGTAAGTGTCTTTACATTGTAGCCCCTGTACCACAATTGTCCGTCACATGGCACGCTGCTGCCATCCTCGCCCGTTTTAAATGAAACAATCTCCGAAATATTCGTAAGACCTGTCAGAACTCCCTTTCCGTTTACATCCCTAAGTCCTCTGTTGACACCATATTCCCTGAAAAGACTATCTGAAATTGTGTCATTTTTAATACAGATATCCTGTTTTTTTGCAGCGTAATCCGCTAATAAATTATTGCTTTTTGTCATCCATTCACCCTTCCTTTTTACCTTTTAGAATATATTATATCCGTTTTCTTAGAAATTGGCAAACCCATTCATGAATCCATAGCCAAAAATTTTATTCGGATAGTCGGTTTTTTCTTTTCTGCGGCAGTTTCTTACCATGACATTTTTTATATCCACACCGTTTGCGAGCAAAACATTGCCTCTCACTATCATCCACTCCATGATGAGAGCCGCCACCGCTGCAGTGATTGCAGCAGCCGCCGATGTGCCACTTAGTGCTATATACATTCCTCTTAGATTTGCCCCTGTGATATCCACAGCCGGTGCTACGAGATCCGGCTTTATTCCACCGTCTGCGTCAAAGCCCCTTCCCGACTCTAAAAGTATTGCATCATTTAGGGAATTATAGCCTCCCGCCGTTATCACAAGCTTAGCATCCGAAGGCATGGTCAGCGTGGTATCAGGCTCCGAGACAATAAAGCTCACATCAGTATCAAGAAGTCCTGTCATCGGGAGCCACATATTAAAAACGCCTCCAATAGTACTAAGTGGAAATACCCTGATGGTCCACACTCCCTTCACCACCTTTTGAAAGCGGATAAATATAAGCAAATCCCTCGTCTGTCTGCCGGTCTGCCTGTAGTCAATAGTCACCTGTGTTCCCTCAAGCAGAAATGAGTATTCACCGCTGTCTATTCGCATTGGTACCCCGGCTGGATTTGATTGTCCGCTAGGCGATATGACAGAAAGCGTAAATAGCTCAGGTGAAAGTGCCCAGCATTCCAGATAAAAGCCATCCATATCCTGCTCAACATTTATCTCAATATCATCGACTGTATCTGTTATGCGCCCTTTATAATGATGCCTGCTGTTCGCCTCATTGCCCGCTGCCGCAACCACAGCCCTGCCTCTTTTTGCCGTGATATAGTCCAGATACTCTGAAAGATCCTCAGCTCCCGTGTGGCTTCCGTTATTACAGCCAAGCGCCATGCAAAAGACAGCCGGTGCTCCCTTTTGACCTGCAAACTCATCTGCAAAATGCACTGCTCTCATCACATCAACCTCCGAGTACACCATTTTACGATCCGGAATAAAGTAGAAATCATACAGCTTTTGAGGTGCCCTTTTCAGCTTTACGACAATAAGCTTAGCCTGTGGTGCCACCCCTGCAAAATCATCCTGCGGTCTGTCATTGCCACATATCACGCTCGCCACAAACGTACCATGCCCATCCTCATCGCCCGGTATGCTCTCATATGGATTTTCCGATAAAATAGCAGCATTTATCTCATCCTCTGAATAAACCGTATCCGTATTCTGATCCCAGAGCACTGCAATCTTCGTCTTACCCTCAGGTGTCAAAAAAGCCTCCTGCGCATAATTCACACCTGTGTCAATAACCACCACATACACACCATTTCCGTATAGTCCCGGAACAAACTCCCTTTGAAGCCTGAAAACACCGCTCTTTACAAGCCCCTGCGTGGATAAAGGAGCAAGACACTTTGGAATAGCCGAATACGAATAAACTCCCACCAGAAGTGGTGGGAGTCTTTCGTAATCCTCATATGTCCATATCTCGTAATCATCGCCCAATGTCTCTATGATATCAGGAGCTATTACCGGTGGAATGAACTCCTTTTTTGATACTATGAACTGCATATTTTACCTCATATGATATAATATTTAGATATGAGGGTCAAAAGATATTTTGACCCTCATATAATTATATTCTATAAATAAAAATATGCTACCATATTTATCTAATATAAACAAAGCTTCGACCAAAATTTACTCGCGGCTTCCATGACATGTAAAATAAATCACCTGGTAATCCTGCGAAAGCACCGCAAGCAGCCTTCTGCCGCGCGCAAGCTTCTCATCATCCAGATTCACAAACGGATCGTCAAGTATGAGGAACGGCTTCTCTCCCGGATACATCGCATCCACAAGCGCAAAACGCATACATATGCCTATCAGGTCCTTGTAGCCTGCCGACATGGTTCTCACATCGCGAAGCTGCCCCTGCTCCTTCATCCTGATGGAAATATTGGCATCCACCTGCCAGTCCCTGTCTGTATTTTCTGTCAGGATACCGAAGTACTTCTGGAAGCCATTGGAAATAGGTGCCATATATCTGGCAGTAAACTGCTCCCTTGCCCTGGTCAGATAGTCTGATGTAAGCCCAAGTATCTCGTACTTATGCTTTTCCTCAGCCTGTATCTGCTTGCAGTTGCGATACTCCTGCTCCTTTTCATCCCTCATATCAAGCTGCTCCTGCAGATCATCCATCTGTCTGCCGTACTGCACTAAGGATGCCCTGATTTCATCGAGGCTGTTTTCCACCTTTGAAATCATCTCATTGAGCTCATCAAGTGTATATGGACACTCATTTGGTGCAAGAAGCTTGTCCATATCGTTGTCATTCTCAAACTGCTTTTTCTTCTGCATTGCACTGTCCATATTTTCCTTTGCAAAGCCAACCTCTGCGAGCTGCTTTTTCATCTGTGCAAGTGCCTGTGTATATTCTGTAGCGCTGTCATATCCATAGAGGCTTAAATACTCATCAAGCGAAGCCTTTGCCTTCTCATAGTCTGCCTTTGTCTTAGCGCGCTTTCCTATCTGCTCGTTGAAACGGCTGTAGTCGTGAGCCTTTGTGCGAAGCTCATAAAGCTTCTCCTGATACTGTGATTCATCTGCTTCAATTGAAAAGCTGTCAAAAAACTGCGATACCTCTTGCTCCATTGACGTGATGCCGTTTTGGATCTGCTCAAGCTGCTCCTTTAATTCCTGAATCGGTATCTCCTTCTGCTTTATATTTTCCTCGCGCTCAGCCATAAGCCTGATGTAAGCTCTCTGCTTTTTGTTGTTCAGACGGATTCCATAAACCATCATAACAACTCCGCAAAGCGCCATAGCGATTCCCGCTATGCCTACCGCAAGGAACATGATTTCCTTCACATTGTACTTCTCATTCAGGCTGAATACTGTGGCAACAACCGCTACCAAAAGGCCGATAACCATAATCACAATGCCTGCCGGTACCAGCTTAGTCTTCTCCGGTGCCTCCGGTTCCTCCTCATCACCTGCCATCTTCGCAAGGGAAGTCATCTGTGAGAGCTTGAGCTCCATGTGGCTGTACTCATTCTTGACACTCTGGATGTTAGCAATCTTCTTTTGCATCTCATCCAGCCCGTCATCAGATGGTACACCATCCTTAAACATGCCTGAAAGTGTATCTAAATACTGCTCCTCCTCAGGTGTAAAGCTCAGATTATCTTCTACAGCCTTTAAGCTTTCAAGCTCTCCGGCCTGCTTTGTTTTTTCCAAAAGCTCCGCATCATCCGGTGCTTTATCTCCAAAAACTGCCAATGCTGCATTGTAATTGCTCTTTTTCTCCTTTGCAACGGCACAAAGCTGCTCGTAGTTTTCACGAAGTGCCTGCTTTCTGCTGTCCTCAGATGCCACCTGAAGCGCCCTGCCGTACTCGGCTCTGATTCCGGTAAGCTCCTTCTTCTGGGCGGTTTTCTCATCTATTTTCTCTGAAAGCTGTGCTGCCGCCTCATCCGCGGCCTGATACTTCTTAAGCTCCTGTTCCAAGGCTGTGAGTGTATTTACACGCTTTTTGATGGAGCCTGTGATACGGTTTGGGGACATCTTGTTCATCATGTCCTTAATGTCCGCTGTCGCCGACTCGAAGTTGTTGATGTCATTTGTATTTTCTGCCATATTGCCAAGCTTTGCGCTGATGCTGTCCGAGGACGAAAACATGCAGTCTGCCTGTGCTATGTATATCGTTCTCTTGAACGAGCTGCGGTCGAGGTCAAAGAGCTCCTCTCCCAGCAGTGTTGAAAAATCATCACACTCAATCATGGTTGCAAGCCTGTATAAGTGAAAATCATCCTGCTTTTCTGTAAGTCCAAATGTCCTTACAAGTCTGTACTCCACTCCATCGGCCTCAAAATCAAGCTCTCCACCATAAGTGCCGCCCTGCCATGGCTTATAGAGCTTTCTTTCCCTCTCAAAGGCGCCCGGCTCCTTTTTCGTATCAAAGCCGTACAGCATAGCCTTCAAAAAAGCCGCAAGCGTACTCTTTCCCCAGCCGTTTGGCTGGTTTATGACATTGACTCCATCATTGAAATTGATATTAAGATCGGACAGCTTTCCGAAGTTGTTTATGTGACAAGCTATTAACTTCAATTTCTAAATCTCCTCCCCGCTAAGCGCCGATATACCGCATCTGATGACCTCAGACTTCTGCTCCTCGGTCATATCTGAGCCAAGCACCATCCGTATGAACTCACCCTTAAGTGATGCATCCTTTTCGTATTCACTGTAATTGATGAGAAGTCTTGTCTCATCATACACCTTTTCATAGTAGAAATATTCATTGAACATATCCTTGAGGAAATCTGTGTTTATCTCACAATCCACGTCCACCTCACCTACAAGCACGAACTTTACCATGCTTCTCGATGAATATTCACTGTCCGAAATAGCCTTTTCCATTTTCACAGCCACATCCTGTGTGGTCATGGCTCCTGTCACATCCACATACAGCGTGTAGAGGCTCCTGTACGCAAACGGTACAAAGCTAAAGCCTGCCGTGAGCTTCTCATCATCTATATCAAGCACCACAAATCCCTTTTGTCCACACTCATCAAAGCCTCTTCCCTCTAAGCAGCCGCTGTAGCAGTACATGCCACGGTTGTCAAGCTGCCCGCTCTGATACTCATGCACATGGCCGAGTGCGAGATAATCAATGCCCTTATTCTTAAGGTCACCTGTGGAAATCTCATCACCGAGCTGTCCGTGGAGAGTGACAACGTTGTAATTGTCATTGTCGAGCACAAGAGAATTGTACATGGCGGCCTGGTTAGACTTGTCTATCTCAAGACCTGTTATTGTGATATTTCCATAGCTGTATGAGGTCCACTGATTAGAAAAAAGCTTAAGGTTGTCAGGGATTTCATCGAGCTTCGATATGAAATTGTCCGAGTCGTGATTACCCTTAAGATAATAGAAATCGATATCCGGATTTGACGTAATCGAATCCTTTACCAGATTTCTGGCAGTCGCTGACACATTTCTCGTGTCAAATAAATCGCCTGCTATGATAATCGCCTTTACATCGTTATTTTTGGCGTACTCTATCATCCTTGAATATGTACGCAGTATTTCCATTTTTCTCTCTTTTGCCTGCTCCTTTGACAGATTCGAGGTCATCTTCGAATCCAGATGCAGGTCTGCACAGTGGATAATTTTCATTTTTCCAATTCCTCTTGATATATGAACGTTTATAAATCATTACAGACTACACATAGATTCATTACGCATAGCCTGATTGCATCATTTACAGCCAATTCACAATTTCATAATCATTTAACAATTAAATGTGCTGACTGTCTGCAAGCTCAGGTGTACCTCTCATCTGAATGAGCGGGCCGCCCTTCTTCTCCACATAGTCCTTAGTGATTGTAACCGTGCCGATATTGTCATCCTTTGGTATCTCATACATGATATCGAGCATGAAATCCTCTATAATCGCACGAAGTGCTCTGGCTCCGACCTTCTTCTCCTTTGCCATCTTAGCGATGGCATAGAGTGCATCATCGTCGAACTCAAGCCTTACCTCATCCATCTCAAGGAGCTTCTGATACTGCTTGATTATGGCATTCTTTGGCTCCTTCAATATCTTTACAAGCATATCCTCTGTGAGCGCCTCAAGTGAGAACATGATAGGAAGTCGTCCGATAAATTCAGGAATCATTCCGAATTTGCGGATATCATCAACAGTTGCCTGCATGAGCAGGTTCTCATCCCCATCATACTTGTCCTTCAAATCAGCCTTGAAGCCTATAGAAGCCTCCTTGTTCAGGCGCTCCTTTATGATATCCTCAAGTCCCGGGAAAGCACCTCCACATATAAAGAGAATATTTCTCGTGTCAACTGTGGTCATCGGAACCATGGCATTCTTGCTGCTGGCACCAACCGGCACCTCAACCTCTGAGCCCTCTAAAAGCTTAAGCATACCCTGCTGCACTGACTCTCCGCTCACATCACGCTGGTTGGCATTTCTCTTCTTTGCAAGCTTGTCTATCTCATCTATAAAAATGATACCGTGCTCAGCTCTCTCCACGTCATTATCTGCAGCCGCAAGAAGCTTACTTACCACACTTTCGATATCGTCACCGATATATCCGGCCTCAGTAAGTGATGTGGCATCTGTTATGGCAAGTGGCACATCTAAAAGCTTTGCAAGAGTCTTTACGAGATATGTCTTTCCTGAACCTGTAGGTCCGATCATGAGCATATTTGATTTCTCAATCTCCACACCATCATATTTATTTGAAGCCTGCTTTGCAGTTGTATTCTCTTCCTGCGCCTTATGCTTATTGTCAGCCATGACACGCTTGTAGTGGTTATATACTGCAACCGACATGACCTTCTTTGCATGCTCCTGACCTACCACATAGTCATCAAGACTCGCCTTAATCTTATGCGGTGCAGGAATTGAGTGAATGTCAAGAATCGGCTCGACCTTTTTCTCTTCCTTTGGTTTTTTCTTCTTAAGCTTCTGGCTGTTTGGTATGCCTCCTGTCAGATCTGACAAATTTATCATGCTGATATTGGGCATATTGCCAAAATCCATATTGCTTATATTTCCCAGATTTCCGAGGTTGCCAAAATTACCGTTGCTCATGGAGTCAAAGGTCTTTTGCATACAATCGTTGCAGATGCACAGATTTGGCTGGATATGTATCATCTTGCCTGCCACGCTCTCCGGTCTGCGGCAGATATAGCAGACATCCTCGTAGTCGTTTGACTTGTTATCGTTTGTATTATCTATGTTATTTGTAGTTTCTTCATTATTATCCTGAATATTGTCAGGTACTTCCTTGAAATCATCATTATTCATAGGTGAATTACCGCCTTTGTATCATTTGGCTGCTTTATCAGCCATTTAACTATTATACACTACTGAATGGGCTCGTGCAAGACAGCCGGTTTTTCTTTTTATATAAAAAACTCCCTGCACCTTATTGGTGCAGGAAGTACTTAACTAATCAGCATGTTCATCATAATTCTCTTGTTCACCATATGCATCTTTATAGTATAATATGCCATTACTGTAGCGAATCTCCCCATCTGAAACATTTTCATCAATGACATATTGTTTTCGCCTGTTATGGGACATTTATAAATCACACTTTCCTTCTGATAATAAACATATTTGTCTGTCACAAAAAACCATTTGACTGTAGCAATATTTTCAAGAATCTCGCTTGCGTCAGATGATTCTTTATCTGCTAATCCATAAAAATCCTCTGTGTTATCACCCCCTGAGGAATATACAAGCTCGTTTTTTAACGAATTTAAATCAACACTGTATACACTAATGCCTACATTTCTATCATTTTCCAAAAGATAATAACACTTGTCCTCACTAAGATAAATATTTGTAATCCTTCCTGAAAGCGGAAAAACATTTCTGGTAACTGCAACAGTATTATTACTGTTATCCTTGCGATATACGACATCTTCATTTTGGTCAATATAATAGACATATTCATCCTTTGACAAACTTATCTGTCCGTTAAGTATGCCATCAATTACCACATCACCACCAGCTGAATTCTTACTACAGCCTGTCAGAATCAAACATATAATTATTCCTGTTAAAAATCTCTTTTTCAGATGATAATGTGAGAATTTCAAAAAGATAATAAGTAAAAGAAGCACAATCACAAAACAGCTTACTAAAAGTATTCCTGCAAAATATTTCTTATACCAAACATATACTTTGAAAAATCTTCTAACTGTCTTTCTTCATAGTCAGCAGGGTTCAGCCGTTTCATTTCCTGCCACACCTTACGCTTGTAAGAGGGCAGGTCAGAAATGTATTCACAGCCGACGTTTGTCTGCATATCCTTAAAAATATCGCTCATGTAATCACTCCAATCTGAAATTTTGGTAAGAAAAAAGCAGTCAATCCTAAGACTAACTGCTTTGTGTATAGGTGTATAAAATTATCATATTTTCCTAATGATTTATAACTGTTTATCAAAATACATAATTGCAATCAATTCAAGCAAATTACGCAAACCAATAAAAAGTTCTCCAAAAAGAATTACTCGGTCAAGTGTAAACATAATTTGAATATCTATAAATAATGGTACTGATGTTGCAATCGCTAATAATACAATCAATGTCCAATTTGCTATATTAGCAGACTGATTTGCTTTTAGCTGTATCGTCAACCAGCGTTCATCACCCTTATATTCAACTTGCTTTTTTGCTTTCAATATATAAAGCCACAACGTTGCTCCTAATGCTAAAACAAGAAAAATCAAGATAATAATTTGCTCATTCATACTATTTGTCCTCCCTATGCTCGAAAACTTCATCAATAGAAACACCAAATACTTCTGCAATTTTAAATGCCAATTCTAATGACGGAGTATATTTATATTTTTCTATTGATATAACTGCTTGTCGTGAAATTCCAACTTTTTCAGCTAAATCTGCTTGTGTCCAGTCCCTTTCAGCACGTAAAACTTTAATTCTGTTCCATATCAAAGTTATCGCTCCTCTCCAAAATATAATGTACTGATTACTTTTATTGTAATGTACTCATTACATTTTGTCAACACAAGAATACATATAGAATTATGATTTAAAGCATTTGGATTTAAAGGGTAAATAGTAACCCGAGAATCCCCTTTGTAACCCAAGACTCCCTCTTTGTAAATGAAAATCCTGTTTTGTAAGCGAGATTCCCGGTTTGTAAATGAAATTCCCGGTTTGTAAGCAAGATTCCCGAATTTTCATTTCTATTTCGATATGATATAATACGTTCAGCAATAAATTTGCGTACAACAACCAGAGATCAATTCTCTCTCGAAATTTTTGTATTCGGAGAATCCATCCCTGTTTTTGATTGGATAGAGTTGTTCTATTCTGGCTCTGACGGCACTCAGCAAATTTATTTGTTACTTTTTGAGAAGTTTAGGCTTTAAGATGATGTTCTCGGCGGCAACCGGTGAGCATCCCAGTCTCTTAAGCACATCTTCTCCATAGTAAAAGCTGAATGTTTCGTATGGGCTACGGTTGTTCAGCTTTTTTCTTTTATAAGAATTGATATGGTTCATCATCAGAGTAATATCCTGTTGTGTCAGCTCATCGAAACTGCTTCCTTTTGGCAGGATACGACGTATCAATTCATGGTTGACTTCACAGGCTCCTTTTTGATAAGGAGCACTTGGATCGCAATAAAATATCTTTGTTCTATTGCATGGAATGGTGCTACGTTTTTCGATTTCCTTTGGATTTGAAAACTCACTTCCGTTATCTGTCAGAATAACCGGAAACAAGCTATTAAATGTTTTTGCCCCAAGGACTTCATCCAATAAGTTTATGATCTCTATTACAGAGGCTGATGTATTTGCGTCCCGCAAAAAAGCCAGCATGAGACTGCTTTCTACAAAGTGTATGGTAAGAAGACATTTTCCTCCCACACGACCAATCACGCTATCCATTTGTACAATGGTCGTTTCCGGGTTTGCTCCCAGATATTTTTGAAAGTCAGCGTAGCTTCGTTCAATACGGCAGCCCCGGTCAACTTTAAATTCAGGCTTCTTATAACGGGGACGGTATTTCACTTTACGGGGCAGATCAATGTTCCTGATATCAAAGAGCTGGGCATCCACGTAGTTATACAATGTCTTTTCACTGCACATCAGTTCATCTACATGAGCAAGATAGATTTGATGAAGCGACTGCCCGTTTTTAACTAAAGGACTGATGATCCCGTTAATTCTTGCAATATCATCTTCGTTGGACATGATACCGGTTCTGGCTTCCGAAACAGCATGATGTGCACGCTCATGTGCATCTGCCGGATCATAAATACGTTTTAATAACGTGCATTTCGGCAGCTGACTGCAGCCATTACAAACATAAGGTGGCTTATTTTTGACAGAACAGACATCTTCTACAAAATCAGAACAATGTAAGGTGCATTCAGAGCACAGGCTGCATTTGTAAGCAGATTGGTGTGTACAGCTTGTTCCGCAAATCCTTTTTTCTTTGCATGTAGCACGGAATTTACAAGGATTATACGGATATCCAGGACGACCGCTTTTCTTGTCATAGGAATACTTTTTAATCTCCTTGGCAATGGTTGTACGGTCCTTTCCTAACTCTTTGCCAATTGCCCCAAAGGATGCATTCTCCTGAAGGCGTTGAGCAATAATCATTCGATCTTCATAAGATAAAAACTTTGACATGGTGACTCCTTTCCAGCCGCCAGAAATCAAAGCATAACAGAAAAGAGACCAACTATCCAGTCAGTCTCAATTCATTTGTAAAAGAAAATCCATACCTTTCTTTTACACTGATAACTATTAACTTTTACACTTATCCAAGATAGCGGGTATGGAATCTTGGATTACAATTGAGGATTTGGATTTAAAGGATTTAAAGCATTTGGTAAAGCATTTAAAGCAAATTTAAAGCAAATTTTCAATTTTTATTTTTTTAATTTCTGTTCTAACATTCATAATTGATAATGCAATATAAATCCTATGGAAGATAATCATACTTCTGAATTACCATTCCATGACGGAGCTGTAAAATGGCTTAAACAAAACATGATAATTACTGAAACTACAAATCAATACCTTGTTTCAGATTTAAACAATGCTGTATTTCCTTATATGTTGCAACCGTGGGCTGTTGAGGAATTGCAAAATAATAGTGAATTACTCGCCACTTTCCATACAGCATATATCCAAATAGACACCAAATATAAAGCTCAAAGTCGATATAACGACACTTACTCTAGTTTTCCATATTAAGCAATCAAAGGATAGTGTGAATGTTCATTATCCTTTTTTTATTGACTGCTGGTTCTGTGGATTGCCTGCGTTCTAATTGCCTTTATTCTTCAACACAATATCCTCTGCTTTTACATACCAGTCCACATCTGCACCCATATAGGTTTTTCTTGATACCGTATCGGCTACGGGTTTGACAAGCTCCACGACTGCATTATACGGAAATTCCCTTAACGGTACTTCTGGCGGTACAGACACGGGGATAATTCCACCATGCAGACTGCACTTCAAATCATAGATACGCTTTTTAAGCTGGGTACTCGGTGTGCCGTCCTCATTCTGCAAGAACACATCACGCACCGCTGTAAATTTTAATTCTCCAAATATTTTCTCTTTGTCAATAACAAACCCGTTTGATAATCTCATAAATTCTTCACTCCTTTACTTTTCTTCAAGCAGAATAATAGAGCATCTACCGGGTGAATTTATACGGACACATCGTTCCTATATTGTTAATATGACACACATATACAGAATTACATCTAGTACCATAGAATTATCGAATCATTTAACTATACAAATTGCACGTTCTTACTATAAAGATGTTATAAATGCATTTGCAAAATATACCAGGAGATTTGATATTACAGGAGAATTTTAATGCTTATAGAAACAATCTTGCATTTGAGGATAAATCTCTTCCATTAAAATGATTAACACAATTTCTTCTAACAAAAAAACATGCTTAGTCAGATTGCTATCTGCATAAGCATGTTTTTTATTAAATGTTTATTTCAACAACAGCTCAATAAGAAGCTTGTTTACAATCGCAGGATTTGCCTTGCCCTTTGTGGCCTTCATGGTCTGACCTACAAGTGCTCCGATAGCTTTCTTCTTGCCATTGTGATAATCCTCCACTGCCTGTGGATTTGCATCGATTACAGCCTGGATTGTGGCTTTAAGCTCACCCTCATCATTCATGCTCTTAAGACCGTTCTCCTCGACATACTGCTCAGGGTCGATATCATCCGAGAATATTTTCTCAAATACTTCCTTGGCAACAGATGAGTTGATCGTGCCTGCATCCACCAGATCTACAAGCTTTGCAAGGTTTACAGGTGAGAATTTTATCTCATCTGCATCCATATCATTATCCTTTAACAGTCGCATTGTCTCAACCATCAGCCAGTTTGAAACCTTCTTCGGCTTGCCGCAGAGCTTTGTGGCATCCTCAAATATGTCTGCCATATGCTTTGACTCTGTGAGTATCTTTGCATCATACTCAGGGATGTCGTATTCCTTCTTGTAGCGTGCAAGCTTCTGTGGACGAAGCTCAGGCTGCTTTGCCTTTATCTGTGCAATCCATTCATCGGATACGACGATTGGCACGAGGTCAGGCTCAGGGAAATATCTGTAGTCCTGCGCATCCTCTTTTGAACGCATGGCATGTGATGATTCCTTGTTGTCATCCCATCTACGTGTCTCCTGTACTACCTTTCTGCCCATCTCAAGAAGTTCTATCTGACGCTCACGCTCACCCTCGATGGCATGTGCAATAGCCTTGAAGGAGTTAAGATTTTTCATCTCCGTACGTGTACCAAACTTCTTTGCGCCCACCTCTCTGACTGAGATGTTGACATCGGCACGCATTGAGCCCTCATTCAATTTACAGTCAGATGCTCCGAGATACTGGATGGTCTGACGCAGAGTCTCAAGGTATGCGATAACCTCCTCAGCGGAGCGCATGTCAGGCTCTGATACTATCTCTATAAGAGGTACTCCGGAACGGTTGTAATCTACGATAGATACGTCCTCCCACTCGTCATGTACGAGCTTTCCGGCATCCTCCTCCATGTGGATTTCATGGATTCTGACGTTTTTCTTTCCGTTTGCTGTCTCAATCTCCACTGAACCGTTGCGGCAGATTGGCAGATAAAGCTGTGATATCTGATAGTTCTGTGGGTTATCTGGATAAAAATAGTTCTTTCTGTCAAATTTGCTGTACTGTGTGATGGTACAGTTGGTGGCAAGTCCTACTGCCACTGCGTACTCTACAACCTGCTTGTTTAAAACAGGAAGTGAGCCCGGCTGTCCTGTGCAGACAGGACATGTATGTGTATTTGGTGCGCCTCCGAATGCTGTGGAGCAGGCGCAAAAGATCTTTGTTTTTGTAGCTAACTCTACATGGACCTCAAGTCCGATGACTGTCTCATAGTTTTTCATATCCTTTTTGCCTCCTTCCTACTGTGCGCATACAGCTTCTTTGTCTGCTGTATTTTTCCCTACGTATTCTAACGCTATATTGCTGTGCTTGTATTCACGTGTCTTTTCAAAGCTGTAGGCTGCACGGATGATGTTTTTCTCCTTGAAACAGTCTCCGATAAGCTGTAATCCTATTGGGAGTCCGTTTTTGTCCATGCCGCACGGAAGCGATATTCCCGGAAGTCCTGCAAGGTTTACAGATATTGTGTAGATATCACCGAGATACATCTGGATTGGATCACTTAAGCTCTCTCCAATCTTTGGAGCTGTGGTTGGTGCTGCCGGTCCGAGTATCACATCATATTTGGCAAAGGCATCATCAAAGGCTTTTTTGATAAGTGCTTTTACCCTTAATGCCTTTAAGTAATATGCATCATAATATCCTGATGAAAGCACGAAGGAGCCGAGCATGATTCTTCTCTTTACCTCAGGTCCAAAGCCCTCAGAACGCGATTTCTTGTACATGTTGTGAAGGTCTGTGTACTCCTTTGTACGGTATCCGTATTTGACACCGTCGAATCTGGCAAGGTTTGAGCTTGCCTCCGCACAGGCGATTACATAGTAAGCCGGGATGGCATACTCTACAAGTCCAAGGTCAAATTCCTCCACAACAGCACCTTTTTTCTTTAATTCATCTGCCGCTGCAAGGATTGCCGATTTTACCTCCGGGTCAAGTCCATCTCCGAGATAATCCTTTGGAATACCAATCTTCATACCCTTTACGTCATCTACAAGAGCCTCTGTAAATTTAAGATCATCTCTGTTTACTGATGTCGAATCCTTCTTATCATATGAAGCAATTGTCTCAAGTATTGTGGCACAATCTGTGACATCCTTTGCGATTGGTCCGATCTGGTCAAGCGATGAGCCATAGGCAATGAGTCCATATCGTGAAACTGTTCCGTAAGTTGGCTTTATTCCTGTCACACCACAGAAGGAGCTTGGCTGTCTTATGGATCCGCCTGTATCCGAACCGAGTGCAAACGGTACCTCCTCTGCTGCAACTGCTGCACAGCTTCCGCCTGATGAACCGCCCGGTACGTGCTCTGTATTCCATGGGTTTTTGGTTGCTCCAAAGGCAGATGTCTCTGTTGTGCTTCCCATGGCAAACTCATCCATGTTGGTTTTTCCAACGATGACACAGCCTGCATCCTCAAGACGCTTAACAGCCTCTGCTGTGTAGGTCGGAATGAAATTGTAGAGTATCTTTGATGAACATGTGGTGAGAAGACCTTCTGTACACATGTTATCCTTTATGGCTACAGGCACACCCGCAAGCGCCCCTTTTAGCTCTCCCGCATCAATTTTTGCCTGAACCTCTGCTGCTTTTTTAAGTGCACCCTCTTCGTCTATTGTGACAAAGCTGTTTATCTTTTCTTCTTTTGCTTTTATAGAAGCAATGGCAGCCTTTACAGCCTCTTCCACTGTAACTTCCTTTGCCTGTATTTTCTTGCCGAGTTCCACGGCAGTTAAAGACATTAAATCCATTTTTCTCCTCCTTGCCGTTATTCGCCGATTGTCTTTGGTACCTTGAATCCGCCGTCCTTCTTGACCGGTGCATTGGCAAGTGTTGCTTCACTTCCGTCACCGTTTGTGACAACATCATCTCTGAATACATTGTTTACAGGGAATACGTGGCTCATAGGCTCAATTCCCGAAGTATCAAGTTCCTCAAGCTTGTCGATATAATCAAGCATATCTGCCATATCCTTCTTGGCTGCCTCTGCCTCCTTAGGTGAAAGCTCAAGCTTTGCAAGGATTCCAACATACTCCATAGTCTCGTCTGAGATAACGTTTCTCATGACACCATCCTCGCCCATTACCTTTGTGGTAACAGCCTGCTGCTCAGGAGTCTCCTCAACCGGCTCCTCCTCAAGAGCTGCGCTTCTGACCTTTGCATATACCGCTTCATCGCATATGCCCTGATTGTTGAAGCCTGCATGGCGTAAAGTACCCTCATAATCCATGCCTGCGGCAGCCATCACCTTGCCGGAATTTGGATTTTCAGTATCATGTCTGGCCCATACACGTCCGGCACCGACCTCATTAATGAAAAATCTGATGATAGCTGTGAGTGCCTCTGTCATGTAGCCGTTATTCCAGAAACGCTTTCCAATACAATAACCGATTTCAACCGACTCAACTCTCTCATCAATTTTAATTGCACTTATAGTTCCGATAGGCTGCTCGAGGTCATTAAGCTCTATAGCCCACTGGTAAAAATCTTTCTCGTCATACTTAGATATCCATTCCTTTAAAATAGTCTCTGTAGTATCAACACTCTCATGCGCCGGCCATGTAAGATATTTTGTCACTTCCGGGTCATTCGCCCAGTTGTAAAACATGTTCTCCGCATCTTCTATTTCAAATCTTCGAAGAGTAAGCCGCTCTGTGGCGATTTCTCTTGTTCCTATATGATTCATACGATATCCTTTCTCTCTTTCCTGATATTTTATTTTTTTGGAAATGTACCAATATCTGCCCAGGGTGCGCTAAACACTCTGCAACGCATGGGGGTATATATATTGCGAAGACAAATTTTTAACAATTCCGACGCTCACAGCCTGTAATACCTCACAGCATACCTCCTGCCAATAACCTATCCGCAGGGAATGTCGGAACAAGCTTAAAAATTTTCTGAACAAAATATATACACACATGCCACCACACAGCCTGCATGCGCACCCGTCACACCCCAGAAGCTGTGACCTATGGCTCCAATCTGCTGAGATCACGAGGAAACAATGTGGCCTCACGCACATTGTCTTCTCCGATAAGCTGCATTGTAAGTCTCTCAAGTCCGATTCCAAGACCTCCATGTGGCGGCATTCCGTGCTTAAAGGCTGAAAGATAGCTCTCCATGCCCTCTGTCTCCATACCACGCTTTGCGATTTTTTCCATAAGCTTGTTGTAGTCGTGGATTCGCTGGCCTCCTGTTGTGATTTCAAGACCTCTGAAAAGCAGATCAAAGCTTAAGGTGTATGTCTCATCTGCCGGATCATCCATGGCATAGAACGGTCTTTTCTTTGAAGGATAATGTGTGACAAATACAAAATCACTGCCATATTCTTCCTTGAAGTACTGCCCGATAAGCACCTCCTCCTCCGGCTCTAAGTCGAATGGGTTTCTGAACTGTCTGTTATATTTTTCTGCGACACGCTGCTTTGCCTCGTCAAATCTGACTCTTGGTATGCTTGTCACGTCAGGCAGCTTAATCTTTAAAAGCTCAAGCTCCTTGGCGTATGAGGTCTTTAAAAGCTCCATGGTGTACTGCAAAAAACCTGTCTCCATCTCCATGATATCCTCGAAGCCGTCAATGTAGCCCATCTCGAAATCGAGTGATGTATACTCATTCAGATGTCTCTTTGTATTGTGCTTTTCTGCTCTGAAAACAGGTGCAGTCTCAAATACCCTGTCAAAGACACCTACCATCATCTGCTTGTAAAACTGTGGGCTCTGCTGCAAAATAGCTGGTCTGTGGAAATATTCAAGCTTGAAGAGGTTGGCTCCTCCCTCCGCTGACTTTGCACCAAGCTTTGGCGTATGAATCTCTGTAAATCCATTATTGTAAAGGAAATCCCTAAAGCCCCTTGTGATACCCTCCTGTATACGGAACGTAGCACGCTCTCTTGGATTTCTGAGTGCCACTGCCCTGTTATTGAGCTTTGCCTCAAGTGATGTATTCAGTTTCCATTTGTTTATCTGAAGCGGCATAGGCTCCGCCGGCTCAGATAAAATTGTGATAGTGTCAAGACGAAGTTCGAAGCCGTTTGGAGAACGGTCGTCACTCTTGTATGTGCCACACACCTCCACGGTATCTGCTTCCTTTAGATCATCGACGCTAAACTGGGATTTGCCCGGCTCGTATACACACTGTATGAGTCCGTCCCTGCGCCTTAAGACGATGAATGCAACCTCACCCATATCTCTTATGGTGTGAATTGCACCCTTTACTTTGATGTTTTTGCCCTCGTAGTCGCCTGCAAGAATTTCTGCGATACCGAGGTCTTCCTTTTGAACTGCTCCTGTTAAGAATTCCATATTTTTGTGCTCCTTTGATTTTTTAAGCGGGACGGAAAAAAGCCCCGGAGCATATCAAATTAATGAAATGCTCCGGGGCGAAAATTCTAAAAATATTCCGCGGTACCACCCGCTTTGAGAAAAAGGTCTGTTCCTGTTCCTCCACTCTTATCCGTAACGTGGATGAATCGTATCTGCCTACTTTTGATATATAAAAAGCTTAATTCACATACGATAAACCTATCTATGCAATAAACCATATCAATCGTTCAACAAATCTGCTCCGGTAGTGTTCCTGCAATCAGCTCTTCCAAACAGCGCTCTCAGTCGGTGACGCTGTATTCCTGTCGGTGTCTGGTGATCCAAGTCTCCTTCAACGCATTTATTGTTCTTTTGTTGTTTAACGTTATAACACAATAAACTTATTATTTCAACCCATCATAGTCAAAACTTAAGAAAATAAAGTATAGGAATATATTATAGTTTTTCTTAATTATGGTTATAACAAAGCCTTCTTTATCAGAAATTATTAAATAAATTTAAGCCATATACTATTGCCTTTATTGAATTCGTATTGTAGAGTATATCTGGTATAAATAGCTAATAAATAATAATGAGGCAGGTAACACTTATGAAAAAACTATTATTTTTTGATATAGACGGCACTCTCGTGGATTTCGGCAATAGCACCATGAGCCCATCAACCACCGATGCTCTAATAAGAGCAAAACAAAACGGTCATATGATTTTTCTTTGCACCGGACGTAGCTACAATCAGATTTATCCATCATTAAAAGCCTTTGATTTTGACGGAGTGGTGGCTGCTGCCGGCGGCTATGTCACTGTGGGTGATAAGGTAATTGCACATCATGTCTATGGGCAGAATCTGTTACAGAAGGTTCTTGACACTGTTGGTGACAACAACACAGGACTTATCTTCCAGACAAAGGATAAAAGCATCACCAACCACAAGTGGGCCGACAAATTCATATCAGCATTCTCAAAGCAGTTTGACATGCATGTGATACAGGACAACCCGACATTTAAGGATATCGTGATTGATGATGAATTATCAAGCTTTTCTAACCGATACGCTGATGTTGAAAGCACTATTTACTGCAATTGCGACTACCACATTGATGATTTAAGAAGACTCCTCGGTGATGAATTTGTTGTAACCCTGAGCAGCTTTAAAGAGCCTGAACCTTACAGCGGTGAGATTACATTGCGCGGTGTCAACAAGGCAACCGGCATACGTGATGTGGTAGAGTTTCTTCACATGAGCCAGGCTGATACAATAGGCTTTGGCGATGGCCAGAATGATTTTGATATGCTGCGCTACTGTGATGTCGGTGTTGCCATGGGCAATTCCAGCGATGAAGTCAAGGCTGTTGCCGATATAGTGACAGACGATATCAAAGAGGATGGGCTTAAAAATGCCATGGTGCATCTTGGACTTGTCTAAAAATGCACCATGGCATACTCTATGCCTCAATATTCATAAATCTGTCCCACTCGCACTCGTCCTTTGATGCCGATACAATCAAGGTGTACGAGCGCTCATCAGTTCCGTCGAATACGAAGGTATAGTTTTCATTCTCCTTCTCGATTAAATATGCGTATCCGTCAAGAAAATTGTTGAAGGTGTCGATATAATCTGCCTCATCTATCTCCTCGTCAGCCGTGGTGCTCTTTAGGTTGCCATCGGCATCATATGTCTTAAAGCCCTCGCGTATGAATGAAATAATATTTGCATCTGAAAGCTTTAATATAAGGCCGTTTGTCCTCATATCACGGATATCTCTGTTTTTAGAATTATCTGCCTTTATGATTACGTTGTCAAGGCATATTTTGAAGGTGCCAAAGCTCATCATGATATCGCTCACATGCACATCCGAAAATTTGAAATGTGTAAACTCGTTTTCTGTCCTATATTTCATCTGTTATCCTCCGTTTATACTCATGCCGATATTTTATCAGATAATTTTGCTTTGGGCAACTTGCATTTTATAATGTGCCGTACAGCTCAAGTGTATGGCCCACACTGCCTGCACCTATAAAATAATAGTCGCTTTGAGTGTCACCGTCTATAAAGATATACTGTCCGTACATCTTTATATTGCAAAAGAGTGCTGTCCGGCTTGATGCAGTAGCGATTCCATATCCCTTGTTTGACACGATAAGCGGCAGCCTCTGCTGTCTGCCTCCGAACGAAATATATCTGGCTTTGTTTGTCAAATCAGTAAGGTCTGTCGCAAGTATTCCCTTGGATTTGAGCTTTTCCGATTTGTCCCAGTCAAAAAATGTGTAGCACTCGCCATTATTTAAAAGCCTTGGCTCTGTGGCATTTTCACTTACAAGGAGATTTCTGTCGGCATCAAAATACTGTATGGCTCCGTTTTTCTTTTCTATCCTTAGTATCAGCTTCTCTGTTTGAATTTCAATAAGCGATTTGGATTCCTTTGCCACCCATTTGAAGGCTGTATCGGCCTTTTGCTTCCAATAGGTTTTGTGTGGCTTCCCTCCAATTCCTTTTACAAAGATTACGCGTACTATCTCAGGTGTTATTGGTATCACATAAAGTGTGCCGTCCGCTGTGGCGATTTCAACATGCGATTTACCTTTTTTGAGCCATTTTACCGCAAACTTGCCCTTTGAATGTCCCTTTACATGAAGTATATCGTTGTCCGGGATTGAGCCGTATGCGTATGGGGAGGGATTTAGAGGGAGGCTGCTCTTTTTTGCAGCCTTACTTACTTCCTTAATCTTAATTTTATTTGCCATATCTGTAGCAGTACATTGTGTTTGATTTTCCCTGTCTTTTTTTACAAATGCAGATAAATCAAGCTTCTTATTATTATTATCATCCGACTTTGTCAACTGCTCAGGCTTTAATGCAATGCGCGATGGACCAAAATACTCTCTTTCATCCATATCGCGTCTGCCATCAACACGCTTTTGCTCTTCTATCTCTTTTTCTGTCAGTTGCTGCTTTTCATATTCCTTTGCCTTAGTAAGCGGCTCTGCAGAAAACTCCTTCTGATGCCTGTTGGAAGGAGCAGGGTCTGCAATAAGCGGTGTCAGCCTGCCCCGGTGGAATACAGCAAGCTCATGAAGTGCACGGGTAGCCGCAACGTACAAAAGCTTCACATGACTATCATCAGCCGGATATTTTCTCTCTGATGGGTCAAACAGCAATACAGCATCAAACTCAAGTCCCTTTGTATACGCGACCGGAAGTACCATGACTCCTGCACCAAACTGTGCCGTTTCAATATCATCATCTGCTATTTCTATATGTTTTTTAAGCTCAGCAGACACCTTGAGAGCCTCTGCCTCATCACGGCACACGACAGCTATCGTCTCATAGCCTTCACTCTGCCAGCCTTTTATCGTGTCAACCGATGCCGAAATCAGTGAGCGCACATTGGCATACTCCTCTATGCGCACTGCGTTTCCATGCCTGATAATAGGCTCCACCGGATAGATTGCAAAATCTCCATGGCGCAGTATCTCTGTTGCAAATTCTGATATCTCAACAGTGTTTCTGTAGCTCTTTCGAAGCAGACCGAATGCATCATATGTGCCTGTGAGTATCAGCTTTTTCAAGTCCTCCCAGTCATTTAAGCCATACTCAAAATGTATATTCTGCGAGGTATCGCCCATGATAGTGTATGTGCAGTTCCTGAGGCAGTAATGCAGACAGCAGTATGCCATCATGCCAAAATCCTGTGCCTCATCAATAACCACATGACTCGCCTCACGAACCGGATCTGTCTCCTTGATGCGCTTATAAATATACGCAAGCGCTGCCAGATCATACACATCAAATGAGTCATTTGGAATATCTATATCGTATTCCTTCTCCTTCTGACTAAGCAGAAAATCCCTGTAAAAATCATACACAGAGCCTTTCCAGTCATCCTTACCGAAATAGGTTTTGTATTTTTTATCAAGCTTTCTGCGCTCCTTTGCAGGGAACTTCACTTCCTTACCGAGAACCTCATTTTCATACTTCGAGTAAATTATCTCATTTAACATGAGGATTTTACTCTGCATGGAAAGAAGCGGATTATCATGCAGATAAGTGTCTATCAGCACCTTTCCTACAAGCAGATTGCCTGTTTTTTCCATGTAGACCTCATCTCTTGGAATACACTTTTCCTCGTAATCTAAACAGAATTTTTCAAGAGCTTCAAACCATTCTTTACTGCCCTTTATGCTGTTTCTACTGTCATTTTTGCTGACTTCATGTATGCTGTACTTTTTGTCATCCCAATCCTCGTACAAAAGCCTTGTAAAAAGCTGCTCCATAGTCATCTGTTTTATGCCGTACACATCAAGCTCCGGAAGCACGCTTGTAATATAGTTCAACAAAATGTGGTTACTGCCTATAATGTAGAAATCCTCCGGTCTGAAATCATCAGCATAATTATATAAAATGTACGATATCCTGTGCATTGCAACCGTTGTCTTTCCTGAGCCTGCAACTCCCTGCACAATGATATTCGTCTTTGGCGAACGGCGGATAATAAGGTTTTGCTCCTTTTGGATTGTCGCGATAATCTCTCCGAGCACTGCCTTTTTATTCTTAGCCAGATACTTTGTCAGAAGCTCATCATTTGCTACGACATCTGAATCAAAAAAGTCGATGAGCTTATCCTCTGCAATCTCATAGGTGCGCTTTCTGTTTAAATCAATCTCAAAAGTACCCTCTGAGCTCACCGTGTACTTACATGGTCCAAGACTGCTCTCATAATATACGGATGCAATCGGTGCTCTCCAGTCAATGACCACAGGCTCTGATGCATTCTTTGCAATACCGACTCTGCCTATATAGTAGGACTCCTGTGACTTCTGACGCGGATCCTTAAAATCTATTCTGCCAAAATACGGCTTTTTCCGCGCCTTTTCACATCTTACGATATTTCTCTCGTTCTCATGAAGCTGCGCCGTCGCATTGTTCCACAGGGCAAGTCCCTCCTTGTCCTGCGCCTCGTAGACATCTCTTAAATCCTCTAAATCATCTGTCAGCTTTTTTACCGATTCCTTTGCACGGTCCAGATTATCCTGTGCAATCCCTATGATATTTTGAAGCTGTCTCTGCTCGTCTTTTAATGAAATTCCCGGTAAATCATTTTCTGTGCCCATCATGCCTCCACGACTTATATATGCTGTGATTATACTATACTTTTAATCTCATCTATCCTGTCAACACAGGCAAAAAGCATCTTTTTAAGCTCTTCATCAGGCTGTGTCAAATCCGGTACCATAACAACCTTACAGCCTGCAGAATATGCACTTTTGATGCCATTTGGCGAATCCTCTACCGCCATGCACTCATCAGGTGCCAGCTTAAGCTCGCTGCATGCAAACTCATACACATCAGGTGCCGGCTTTCCATGCTCCACCATAGGTGCACAGATGATCTTGTCAAAATATCCGTAGAGCCCTATCTTTTTAAGATATTTCTCAGCTCTTTCTATATCATTCGCTGTGGAAATCGCTCTGTGAATGCCTTTTTCCTTCAAATATGTAAGTATCTCGATTGCACCGGGCTTAAGCTCAATCCCCACCTTTTCCAGATGCTCCTCCATAATTTTGCGACGGTAAGCCCTGATTTTATTATAATCCATATCCAGATCATGAAACATATCCTTAAGATGCTGCGGTGCATACGGCTGCCCGAGGCTTCGCATTGAAAGTGCCTGCTCATCCGTCATCTCATAGCCGAAGTGCTCAAGTGCCATTGGCCAGAAAATACGATAATATTTCTCGGTATCTATGAGTGTTCCGTCCATATCAAATATTACTGCTTTTACCATTGATTCTCCTTACGTTCTGCCGGGCTTTACTATGCTTCACCTGTTAATTTTACCACGGTCATATCATGATGCATGGCCTTTATCACCGGACCAAACATGTCCTTTGTCTTTATCCTGAGGCTGGATGTATTTATGCATGGATGACACCCAACCCACTCACCTCTTAGCACATCCTCATCCACCAGGAGTCTGACCGCATTGTCATGGTCGTTCATCAGTCCCATCACACTGACTGAGCCCGGTGTGATATCCAGATATTTTTCCATATCCTGCGGACTTGCAAACGAAAGTCTCGCGCTGCCTATCTGATGCGAGAGCTCTTTTGTCTTAAAGGTCTTGTCTCCCGGTATCATGAGCAGATAAAAATCAGTTTTCTGGCGGTTGCACAGAAAAAGATTCTTGCAGATTGTTGCGCCGAGTGTCTTGTCAATCTCCTCACAAACCTCCATCGTAAATGCCGCTTCGTGGTCTATTCTCTGATATTCGATTCCCAGTTTGTCCAAAAAATCGTATGTACGGATTTCTTTATCCAGTCTGCCTGTGGTATCTGTCGGTCTTCCATTCTGTAATTGCATTTGTGCCTCCTGAAATAGTGTATTTGTATTCGCCGCTGCGCAGCTATAGATTATACACCTCTTTAGTGTATTCTAACAAGCCCCGGCATCCACTCATGACATCATCAAAGGTCTCATCAAAATCACCTGTATACCATGGATCTGCGACATCGCGCGCTGCTGTAAGCTTATGATTTGTCCCGTAATCAGCAAATGACAGCATCTTAAATATCTTCTGCTGACTGTCACTGCCACCTGCAATCCTTGTCATATTCCTGATATTTGCAGTGTCCATTCCAATCAGAAGGTCATAGTATAAATAATCATCGCGTGTCATCTGTCTCGCGCGGTGTGGAATAAGAGGAATATGCTCCTCGTATAGTTTGTTTTTGGTGCCGTAGTGCGGCGGATTGCCTATTTCCTCACGGCTGGTCGCAGCTGAATCTATCTCGAAAACAGCATCGAGGTGCTGCCTGTGGACCAGATGGGTGAAGATGCTTTGGGCCATGGTGCTGCGGCAGATATTGCCGTGGCAAACCATGAGCACTTTAATTTTATCTTGCATATCTTCGTTTTTCCTTGTATATCCTTATTTTTCCTAGGTTTTATCACACTTTCACGACATCTAACCTAGTGTACCTATCCTAGCATAAAATCGCATATTTTACCATATCTTGGTAAGTAAAATGAGTACAAATCTAGGTATAAACCCGATTCGTACTCATCAGTACTTTTTCCCTATGACATTTATTTCCTTACTTGGCACACTTTTTCATTTCTTTTTCTACCCTTTCAAGCCTCTCCATTTCTCTCTGTGCATCTTCCAACTTAAGGTGTGTATACACATTTGAGGTAACACTTATATCTGTATGTCCCATTAAATATTTCAATGTTTCTACAGATATTCCTCTCTTTGCCGCATTCGTACAAAATGTATGGCGGCACACATGCGGTGTTATCTTTGGAAGTTGCACTCGATAAATTCTATTGTACTTCTCAACCACATGCTGAAAGCGTTTTTTCCATTGATAAGGCATCATTGGTTTCCCACGCTTATCCAGAAACAAAAAGCCTGTATAGCCATCTATCATTTCCTCGACTTTAGGTTTCTTTCTGTTCTGTACTACCCTCTTGAATGCTGCATAAACTTCATCCGACATTGGTAATACTCGTGTTCCAGCTTCAGTTTTTGTTTTTTCTATGTACTTTCCCTTATTCCCTACATACTGTAACTGATGATTCACGTTGATTGTTCTTTTCTCCAAGTCTATATCCTTTAACGTAAGTCCGCAAAACTCTGCTTTTGTCAACTAAAATCTAAAAAAATATTATTTTTTCACACAAAAAGACACCATAGAACCAGCTCTATGATGTCCTCTTTATAATTTTATGTGATTTTCTTTCAAATTAGCTCTCTAAATTATTCCATTCTGTATATACTTTAACTGTTGCATGAAATTTCGTTTGAGGCTCTATATATTTTTCTTTTATTGTTGCATCATCAACAAGTTGACGAATCTCATCATGATACAACTTCTTAAAACGCTCTTTGTCAACTTTTCCGTCTAAATATTTGGCACAAGCCTCATCGTATGCATTCAAAACCCCTTCTAATGCGGAATTAAGCATCGATTTACGCAATTCAATATCTTCATCATTCTTAAATTGAACAACCTTATCCTCATAACGACTTCTAGCACTCAAAATCAATTCCCGTATCTGCATCTCAACCTGAGCCATCTGCATATCATTCGCAGTTTTAGTCAAATCATTTGCAACTGAAGCCAACTCATTTCCCTTTTGAGATGCCTTAAAACTCACATATAGTGCTATAACACTGACCAAAACGGCAAGTGCTGTTAATATAACCATTGCCAAATCCATTTGCCAGTACCTACTCTTTCTTATTTACCTTACTCTCAACCATATTAACAAGAGATAAGAAAGCAGAATTGTCTGATTCACAAAGTATAAATGAATCTGTAGTCTCATCATAATCACCTGTATGCAAACACTCAAACAAAAATTCCAATTCCTGTTGAGACAAATTTGCTTGATTAATTCTATTTATAACTTCTACCATTCTCTGACTATTTAGCAACCTTCTTAACTCATTAGAAAAAATAGCTATTCTTCTCCTATCCATGTTTTTCTCCTTTCGAAGCAAATACAGCATATAAATATAATATATTTTATCACTATCTATATTTTTTTCAATATAAATTCGTGAATAATCTACTTTTCCTAAAATAAAATTTTAAATGTCCGCATGCCCAAAGTATCAGTGGAATTTAGTTCTACACTGGAATTTACTTTTTCAAGTTAGCATATGCATATCAAGTAATGTTTTCACCTTTTCCTCTGTGAAGCTTGTTCGCTCATATCGTGATGAAATCACATCATACATTGTAGTGCCTTTATCTTTATGGGTTCCTATCACAATATAGAACAGGTTCGCTAAACAATCATCCTCGACCATTGGAATCAATGTATTTGTATGAACCTTTTTCATCATGTTTGTTACAAAGAAATTCTCTGTATCAAGCTCTAACTCACCAGCCCCTGTTATTTTCATACCATAAACCTCATCCGATGTAATGCCCTTAAGCGCATCCTTTATCTGCTTTTCTGTCAGCTCCACGACCTCTCCTTTGGGTAAACTGTAAGCCTCAAAACATATCGGTCTGCTTCCTAAAAAAATCTCGTTTGTAATGATTAATTTTCTACACATATCGTTTTCCTCCTGCATTTCGCATTTATTATTTTTTCTGGACATTTCTTTTTATGTCCTCCTTACATTTAATACAATAACGCTGGGAAAATGTGGTGTCAGTAGTGTGAATAGCCAAGGATTTTGATATGGAATTAGTGATAGTGTAGATAATGCAAAAAAGGACACCCATTTTACTGGATGCCCTTCTATAAATATCTCTACACATATGTTTTATCATTTCTCACTTCATGCCATTTTATATATTCATCTACTTGACTAAAAGCCTCTTTAAGTCGTTTCATTATTTCTGGGTGTGTTTTCTCTACAAATTCTATATATTCTTCACTTACAATTTCTCCATGCACACCTCTAGTTGCTATTTTATTAACTTGAAGAATCAAATCACATGTTACTCCATCAATTACTTGTATATGATTTAACTGCTGAACCATTTTAGGAATTGGCATATACCCATTATAACCAAGCCGTTCACTCATTTCTCGCAGATTCTTCTCGATGTCTAATCGTATTTTAAATAAATATACATTTTTATCTGTCTCCTTAGATAATGTATCTTTTTCATCGTTCTTTGGATAAGTTGAATGCAACTCTGTTACTTTTTGTAATAATTCTTCCATCTGTTTCAGAGAAGGCAATGTTGAATTATTAAAACTAAAGTTGTTAGCAACTGAATTTGTTAACTGCAAATTATTCATTTGTGTCTGAATACTTTTCAGCGACTCCTTTACTTCTTCTGTTTCCTTTTGAACCTCCTTCTTTATTTTCACTCCTAAAAATTCCATTTCAGAAAAAAGAGGTAACAAAAGCAAAATAAGCCATACAATAAATATAAGGTTTCTTGAATTTAATTCTTTAAACTGATATATTTCTAAACGATAATACCATACATATGCAGATGAAAGTCCCAATAAAATTATGTACCAACATTTTTTCTTTACGAACTCCCACAATTTTTTCATAACCGATTTCATAGGCACTTTGTTCCTTTCATTTATATTGCAACATTATAACATGTTTTGTTCCTTTACATCACCACGTATATAGTGTTTCTGCAGTTACATATTTACAGCAGTGATATAAGTAAATCATAGGTAAAAACTTAATCACAAATTGTTCAAAAGCTCTATTTTACTACATTTCAGCCATTTTATTATGGACTGCCGTGACAGATGAATAGTATTTTTATCATGATTGTAATATTCTTTCATATTTTTGTATAACTTTGCATATCTTTGCAAATACCCATTAATACACTAATTTCACTTACGTTAGTATGCCACGCAGCAGATTACAAGTACATATAATCTGGCATATTTCAGCATATATTGGTATATCTTGTCATATTTTTGTCTGCAAAATTGGTAAAAATATTGGTAAATTTCCTTCCACTATCACATATAATCAATATAATATCCACAAACTTATCATAAGATAATCCATCATCCGATAGATTGTAAGTTATCGTTTTTAATTATTTTTCATCATCACAAAATACTGTGTATCTGAAAGTCCCATTGCATTTTAATATACTTCTTATATAACAATCTCAAGGAGCTTAATGATAAGAGATGCTTTTTAGATGGAATTTTGATGGAAATACTATTTCATTGAAATCTAAAATAAAGTTTATCTCTTCTTTACAGTCAAGATAATTTACCACCACAATAATAAGTAAAATAACAGCTGAAACCAATATAGATAGAATTGTACCTATCTTAGAAGTATCTATGCCAGCAGAATAAAATACTGTAAGCATTCCAATTTCTATTGGAATTACTGCTGAAGTAATTAATTCTTTATAACTTTCTTTATTTCTAAGTCTTCTAACCATAAAACGATATGCATCTTCATTATTAATAATCGCCTCAAACGTTTTCTCGATATATTCTTTCCACGCACTATATTTTTCAAATTTCAAAGCCCCATTTTTAATTTTTTTCTTATTTTTCCCAATTATTTTATAGGTTGAAATTTCCTTTTGATAATCTATGCCATATGCTGAATTTTTTAGATACTTATTTATTTCGATATTACTTACAATATTAACACCAGCTATTAGTATCATTAAAATGCCTATAATACCAAGCCATAAAAAAAATAAATCTATCTTTTGACCTGGCCATTTAGATTTAAAATAAAATTTTATCAACAGCATTTCTATAACACTTATGATACACTTGCCAATTCCCACACACAAACAAATCTTATTTTTTCTATTTGATATTTGTCTTACTTCCATTTTTAATATTTCCTCCAATAATTATATATCACCTATTTCAAAAATTGCAATTTATCACTCACACTATTCCAATCCATGCACCTCTTCCTCCAACTTACGAAGATATTCTATAATTTCTTCGTATTCCGGTATCTCCCCATATATCATATTTCGCATAGCCTGGTAATCTTCTTTTAGAGCTTTATGTATTCGTTCTCCTGGCACAAGCATAATTGTTCCTAATGTTGCAGTCTCATAATGTGCACTCTTTGCATAATAGAATTTCTGTTTAAATGTAATATCCTTTTCTAGCAATTCCTTTCTCTTAAATGCACTTTCTTTTACCCATGAATTGCCCATATTATACACATCATACAAATGTCTCGCATACCTAACTGGTAAAATTTTTTCTTCAGGAAAATTTGCAATTTTATGTAATATTGTAAGTTTTTCCCAGAAAGTTCTTTCAACATCAATTGTCAACACTGATGTATTCTTTTGCTCAAACAATGTGGGATACTTCTCTGCTGCAAATGGTGTAATAACTGTCTCGTGTGATGGTAACCACTCTGCCAATGGACCAATCTCTAATCTAACACATGACCGTAGATATCCTGTTGCAAATATCTGCGGATAATAAAAATTAACAACCATCTTATCATCTTTATCAACAGAAACCCATTCCCCTCTTCCTAACTTTCCTTCTATTTCTATATTCAATTGAGGTACTAGTTCTTTTTCATAGAATTTCGCAGCTTCCGTATTTATCCGTTTGTTAAACTGATCCTGTTTCGTTTTTGATCTTTCTTCCCACGGATTAACGTTGTTTACAATTTTTCTCCAGTCAAGTATCAAATCTATATCCTCAGAAAAACGTTCAATCACATGATACGACTTAGAAAGACTTGTACCGCCTTTAAATACAAAAGCATTTTTATACTTACAATCATGGAAAAGATGATCTATCATAAAGCATACCCAAAAATCTTTTTCAACTACATTAGGTTGCATTCCCATTGAAATTGCAGTAGCATGAAAAAGTTCAGTTCTATCTTTGATCTGTAGTCTTGCGATTTTTCTCATTAATCAGCACATACCTTTCTAATCACTGCGTATATCCATTCACTAACATTTGTAGCTTCCTCTATCATTTTTATTTTTTGTTCTTTCAATAATTGATTTTTTATTTTTAATATAATATTATCATCCACTCGCTCTTTACCTAATGTCTTTAATGCTTCGATTACTAAAATTGTAGGTTCAGACATAAATGATATTTCTCTATTTGCTCTGTGTTTAAATGAAACAGTTATATTATCCCATGAGAATTTTCTATATGGTCCATCGCTGATATATGACCAAACTACAGGAACCTGTGTTGATAAACCTAGTTTATTTAAAGCAATATCCCCACATGGAGCAATAGTCCAATGAAAATTTCTAGCAATAGCATATGCAACGGTTTCTGGATTAACAGGAACATTTTTCTCAAGTAAACTACTATATACAGGCTTCTCGTACACTCCATCTAAAATTCTGCGAATTGTCTTTTCTTTTACCTGTCTGCCAAGACACTTTCTCACAGTTGTTATCGTTGCTAAATCTGCAAAATCAGAAGTAACAAACACCGTTCCACCATCTGATAATTCTATTCTTTTTTTTATTTCGGAGTAAATTCCATTGGACATATAAGCGCCTCCTTTGTCACGATTATTATATATTTTTCGTGACATCATTTCAACTCTTTTAATTATGTATTTATGTTGATTCTATATTTTTTTTAATTCACTTTTTAAAACACAATTTGCCAGGGCTCAAATCAATTTTGGTAAATCGTTGGTAAAAATCACAATATAATGGTCGAAAGCCAGTAAATTCAATGCTTTGCTAGTATTGTTAATAGGCTGCCGTGGCAGATGAATAATATTTTAATCATGCCTTAAAAACTCCTTGAAAATGCTGATTTTCCCTGATTTTACGCCACTTTATACGATTTGCTGTGATAGATTGTTTTCTTCGTTTTCGTCGCATATCGTGGCATAAATTCGTATATTTTGTCATCCAAATTTAGTAAAACAGCTCGATTTTCTCATTTTACTAAAGACTTTTTCCACTTAGGTTATCTTTAGTTGTATCAATACTTTTAAATTTTAAGCCATTTTAGCATATTTGCCAAGTTCTTCCTTGGCATCCTCTGCTCCCAGATGCGTATATGTATTCAGGGTAACTCCTATATCAGAATGCCCCATTAGATATTGAAGTGTCTTGGGATTCATTCCGCTTTTTGCCATGTTACTGCAATAAGTATGTCTGCAAACATGAGGTGTGGTCTTAGGTAATGGGATGTGAATCTCATCGTAAACCACATCAACTCCACTCCGCGAGAAATCCTCAGTGGAAGGACACCATATGAAGTTGCATTAGAAACGCTTGGTGAAGATATCTTTAAAGCATTTCAGCTTAAGCCGATTGAACCAGATAAGGTTAATCTGACGCCTACAAATCATGTGCGCTACCCATTGCGCTACTTTGTATATTGGTAACCCAATTTTCGCTGAATTGGTATACTTATCTTGTAACGTAACCCTGTTACGGGAAGCCAGATTTAGGATTTTCGCAATGCAGGCAAATACTTTATGCTATTTCAATCAAAGTAGTCGCATTAGACACTTTAATCTGAGTATCTAATTCCTTTAAAAGTGTATTGTTCTTTTCCTCCAGGCTCTCTATCTTTTTCTTGATATCAAGCGGATCCACAAGTTCTGTTGTGTTTTCCTTCACATATGCATCCACGACTCCAAGAGGCTTATCGTCTTTTGTTTTACTGTCTTTTCCGAGAATGCTAAGGCGCATGCTCTCAGCAGTATTCTGAATATACTTTATCCTCATTTGGCTTTATGGTATCCACAAAACTTGCTTTGTCAATTTTATCTGATATCTTCTTTACTAGTAGGTCTCTTTCGTCAAGAGCCTGTGTTACTAACATCTTTTCGCTCATAAAAAATCCTCCCTTAAAATTATCTCTTAATATAATTCTAAGGGAGGATTCATGTAATGTCATTGAACTTGTAGTTCAAAAATTATGCTGCATTTAATTCTCTCATTTTCTTATAGTAGGTATAAACTCTTCTCTCCTGATCCGTAAGACATGCATCCATTTGACTTTTTGTTCTTCCAGCATTTCCGCAAACAATTGAATCCATAGGAACTTGAAGCATTTTGCTAATTGCATACAGATTATCGACTGTTGGCATACTAACGCCATCCAACCATCGATAAACACTCTGCACACATCCAAACCCTAAATATTCTTGAATATCTTTTGGTTTTACTCCTCTCATATCCATAATTCTTCGAAGATTAACACCTGTTTCTTTTTTATTAATTGTTGGAAACATACTATCGCCTCCTTTGCACTAAATTCTTGTTCTACTCAGTTCTTACACATACTTTCTTCCCCGAAAAAGCAATTCCAAACTTCAAGATTTCCGTAATTCCATCCTCTTTCATTTCAGAATCGTATCGCAACTCACCAATTTGCTTTAATGCTTCATTAGACCATTTTTCAAGCTCAACATCGCTTAATTTTTCTTTCCACTTTAATTCCAAAATAATACCAGGATACCTTTTTTCTCTTGGAATTAAAGAAACATCAAATCTGCCATCTCCAGATTCTCGGTTCGATTTAATCTTATACTGATTATCCATTAATGCTATTAATCCTAGCATCAAACCATGATAAAATCCTTCAGCTCCACCATCGAAAAAGCTAATTGATTTATCCATATATTCCCCAATAGCGCTCTGCAACTTCTTGTAATCATTGGCATAAAGACTTTCTGCAATCTTATTTGCTGTAGTCCTTGTAATTGCTCCAGTTTGCAAGAAATGTGACAAAATTTCACTCTTATATACAGCTGCAATCTCTCTATTTGGAATTGATACTTCACATAAATATGAACCATCTGCTTGCAGTTCCTTTTTAGGAGTTTTCAAATAGCCAGCAACCAACAATAAGCTATAAATATTTGCTGGATCCTCCGCAAGCGATCTATACACCACATTTTGATCAATTCTTGCAACTACTCTTTCTCCTTGCAAAAGGTCATATAATCTTTCTGTAATATCATCTGTAGCCACTCTTAGTCCATCATCAAGGATTTCATTTTTTCCTGTATTTACCCAATATGCTTGAGGAAGGCATCCCTTGGAAATATAGTTGATTACAGACCATGGATTATATATTTCTTCGCTACCAAACAAATATCCATCGTACCAGTCTTTAAGTTCCTCCTCTTTATCTGATACTCCATAGTAACTGAGCATTGCTTTCACTTCAGATTCTGTAAATCCAAAAAAGCTATCGTATTCTTCATCCATTACGGAGTTCACTGTTAAATTATTTAGACCACTAAAGATACTTTCCTGAGCAATACGCAAAATTCCTGTTAGGAAACCATAGGATAAATTCTTATTATCCTTAAATGCTCCTGAAAAGAAATTTCTCATGAATCCAATAATTTCATCGTAGAAATCCTTAGAGTATCCCTCTTGAATCGGAGTATCATATTCATCAATAATGATTACTGGAGCCTTATCATAATGTGAAGCAAGCATTTTAGATAGTCTTTCTAGCGAAGAAGTAAGCTCCACTTCATTAGCTGTAGCGCTAATAATCTTTGTAAAATACTCCTTCTCATATTGTGAGAGCTTATCACTATTTAGTAGCTCTTGATGTCTTCCATACTCTTCTTGAAGTAGTCCCCTTATTTTATCTATTGTTGCGTCCCAAGTATCAAATTTAACATCCTTAAAAGTTAAGAATATGACTGGATATTTTCCTTGATGTGAACGATACTCTTCTCCACATTGCCAAATTTTTTTATCGGCAAAATACTTACTAGTATTCTTATCTGATATTTCAAAGAACACTCTGAGCATATCCATATTCAAGGTCTTTCCGAATCTCCTTGGTCTCGTAAACAAAGATACCAATGGCTTTTTATCCAAGAATTCTTTGATTAATAACGTCTTGTCGACATAGTAATATTCTTCTTGCGCACGAACATAGTCAGAGATGCCGATTGGTAATGATTTAACTTCTGCTTTCGCAACCATATTTTTCTTGATGTATTTTCCATTAGACACTCTTCCATCCATTGGCTTTGGAGCGTCGTCTGGAATTAACCAAGATCCTTTTTCTTTTATTGCACCCTGTATTCTTCCTTTTTTGCACATATCATTTACGGAACGTGGAGAAACATTCCACTCTAAAGCCTTTTCTTTACAAGTTTTCATATATATATCAGCTCCTGTCATTCGCAATATTATTCCTCATCTTACGCAAATTATACCTCAGTAAAACGTAAAAAGTCAAATCAATTCGATATTTTGCGTTTAATTATTGCGTTTGCTTAATATTTTGCGTCTTGTATTTTTCGGCACTTTTATTTTGGTTTTTTCAGTCCACAAACTTGTTTGTAGCATATTACTCAGACAAGTTTAACTCCACTGAAAAAGGACCAGCCCAGCTGATCCTCTCCCATCCCCGCAAGAGTGTTATTTTTGTGTTATTTTTTAACCTCGCATACCCGCAAGCCCTTGCTATTACTGGCTTTCTAGAAGAAACGACATAATCTGCCGTGGCAGATGAATAGTATTTTTATCATAGTTTCGTTTCTCCTTAATTTGCCCGGAAATGTTTACCTTGCAGCCAAAAGTACGGTTTCTGGGCAAATTATAGCATATTGTTGCAAGTCTATTCTTACAATTCCATCAGAAAATGTTCATGCAGCGCACGTTTCACCTGATCGAAATTACCTCGCTCCGGACATTGGATGGAAACAACCAATCCCTTCTCTGGGAGAATCGTTGTAATCTGTCCGAATGCGCCATCAGCACGATAGGATCCTGGATATGGACTGATCCAGAACTGATAGCCATATCCTACATGCCAGAGATCTGCAGATGGCTCGAAGGTAAATTTCGGGGTGGACACCTCCTGCACCCAGTCCCTGCTGACAATCTGCTCGCCCTTCCAGTTACCCTCAGCCAGATAGAGCTGTCCCAGTTTCATCATCTCGGTACAAGTCAGATACATACCTCCGCCGCCATTCGGATGTCCCTGTGGATCATGCTCCCAGAGCGGCCATCCCATATCAAGGGGCTGGAATACCTTCTCATACAGATACTCTCCCATCCGCTTGCCAACGGCCCGTTCTACCATATGAGCAGCCAGAATACTGTCGGCAGAGGAATAGCAGAATGCACTGCCTGGCTCCACAGGAACCGGCTGTGCCATCATATATTTCTCATAATCCGGTGCTCCGACGCCCGGACGTCTGTCCGCATTCATCAGAAGTGCCTTACCAAAGCCACTGGACATGCAGAGTAGATGTTTCAACTGAATCTTCTCCAGATTTGGATCCGGATTTGAAGGAAGTTTATCTTTAAACACTTCCGCCACGTGATCTTCCAGGCTTAGTTTTCCCTCTTCTATTGCGAGTCCAACTGCTGTTACCGTAAAACTCTTGGTATGTGAATAAATATTTCTCGGTGCATTTGCTGCGTAGTGCATCTCACAGAGTACCTTGTTCTCATCTCCGACACTGATAGCTTCCAGCGGCAGATTGTGGCTGCTGACATAACGATGAAATTCCAAAAACTTCTCTTCCAGTAACATAATACCTCTATCCTTTCCGGCAAATCTCTGATCTGGTTCTATTATCTCATACACATCTCTGCATCTGTCGGCAGTGGCATCAGCGGTGCGGACGGCAGGGTCTGATACCAATAAGCAACACTGGTGTAATCATCGTAACGCGGTCCGGTCCAGCCCATGTTGTCGAGTGTCATACGAAACTTATTCTCAAAACGGATCGGGTCTGCAATATGGAAATGATACAGCAGGAATCTCTGCTGTCCGTTATAGAATTCCCGGTTGTCTCCATAGATTGCATACATGCCGGTATATAAGCCGCTGAAGGTCTGATAGCTCTTGATGATGATGTCATTTCCAAATCCATAGGAACCGCCGAAGTAGTCTTCAGTTCCGGTATAGTGGATAGACGGATACGGATCATCGTCCAGATACATGCGGGCTTCGCCTTCTACCCAACAGGTATTGTTACCATTCATACCAGTTGCCAGAGTCACACCGACAAATTGTCCCCTGCCTTCGATTCCGTCAACGATTGTGTAGGTACGACCCTTCTGAACCGGGTGCTCTTGGCGATAGGTGGCATGGAAATAACCAGCTTCCGCCGGAATCTCCTGATAAGCTCCGGTGATAATATAATAGAGATTTTCATCCTTGTCACCACGGTTTTCCATCGTGATCCGAGCTTTCTTATGGAACGGCATCTCAAAATAGCTGTTATAGCCGCGACCAGGAGCTACCAGCATCATGGCAGAATTCAACACCGGATATTTGCCATCCCGGTCCACGAAATTTTCATCATAGGCACATCCGAAGAATGCAGAGAGCGGAGCTTCCACAGACGGATATTCCTGATCATCCCAATACATACGGATGATAAAATGGTGCCCTACATATCCGGTAAACCACATATGCTGGATCACACCCGGTCCTACAGCATCTACCAGAGTTACGGTTTCCCCTGCTGGAATCGTCACGGTCGGACGAAGCTTGGTGCAGTCACCGCCCTGGGAACCACCTGCGCGTACACCGGTTGGATTCTCTGCGGAAAATGCAAACGTTTTGGAGTTCTGGATCATACAATAGTTGTTCATATTCTTCTCCTCTCTAATCAAACCTGGATCATCTGAAATTATTGCTTACTACGCTATCGCGTTTCTCTATTCACTATAACATTTATCTCCCATGAAGTGACGGAATTACAGAATCATTCCGTCTGCGCCTTCTCATTTTCTTCCCGGATAATCTCCTTTATTCAAGCACTTAAGCTGATTATACCATAAATCTATGAACAAAGTTTATCTGTAAAGAAAATTGATACAGAGTTTTTCAAAATCGGTCCATCTGCTCCCGGGTAACCACCTGCCTACAACTTGTATTGCTATTTCCTATCGTTCCGAACAATGCAACCATTGCCTAAATTGTATAGTTCTTCTTTTTGATTATACTCAATTGCAATTCAAAATGATTTCGATTTGTTTTTATAAAGCCCTCTTTTTGTAACTTTGATATCTCTGTAGACATTGCTGCACGATCAATACAAAGATAATCTGCTAGCTGCTGCCTATCAAAAGGAATATCAAAAGATAACGACGAATGTCTGATAGATTCTGCCGACAGATATGATAATAGTTTATCTCTCGTCGTTCGCTTCCCAACATGTGTGATCTTATCGTTCAGAATCAGTATCTTATTTGCCAGGACACTGACCAGATTACGGATCAGCTTCTGATGATGCTCACACGCAGTTGGACAGGTAATCAGAAGTCTTTTGACATTTAAGAGAATAATCTCACAATCCTCATCTGCTACCACACTGATATTTAAGACAGCTCTCTGGCTTGCTGCATACGGCTCACCAAAAAAATCTCCTGCGTGACATTTTGACAAAATATTTCGATGTCCCCAGATGTCTTCTTGAATAATGAGGACGCAGCCGGACACCACAATCCCCATTACTTCGGTAATATCACCTGCTCTGAAAATATAAGAATCTCGCTTTTTAGAAATTGTTGTTGCGTTTACACAATGCAATATGGATAATATCTCGTTATCAGTTAGACCTTTAAAAAATGGACTGTTTCTTAGGATTGATAAATATTTTTGCAAAATAGTTCCTCCCTGTTGGAAATCAAACATACTAGTTGTATTTATAATACTATAATTCTAGCATAAACAAACGCTAAATACTATTGACGGAGGTTAAAAATGATAAGAAAGATTATAAAGATTGATAAAGAAAAATGTAACGGCTGTGGTGCCTGTGCATCTGCCTGCCACGAAGGCGCCATTGATATCATTGACGGAAAAGCAGAATTGGTGAGAGAACATTTCTGCGACGGACTAGGAGATTGTCTCCCTGAATGCCCTACCGGAGCCATCTCATTTGAGGAGAGAGAAGCACCTGCATATGATGAAGAAGCCGTAAAAGAAGCTCAGAAGAAAATAGCTGCCAAAAACCGGGCAATATCCTCTCACTCCGGCTGTCCTGGATCTAAAATCATGCAGATCAGACGAACTGAAACATCTGAGCCTGTAAAAGCCACTTCAACCGCAGATTCAGGATCAAAGCTTCAAAACTGGCCTGTACAGATTAAACTTGCTCCTGTTAATGCACCATATTTTAACGGCTCAAAGCTTTTAATCGCAGCTGATTGTACTGCTTACGCTTATGCCGCCTTTCATCAGGATTTTATTCGAAACAAGGTAACTTTAATTGGTTGTCCTAAATTAGATCAGGTGGATTATAGTGAAAAGCTGACTGCTATTATTCAAAATAACAACATTCAAAGTGTAACTATTGTCCGAATGGAAGTTCCTTGCTGTGGCGGCCTGGAGATTGCGGCCAAAAATGCTCTTCAAGCTAGTGGAAAATTCATACCATGGCAAGTTGTAACAATAAGTATTGATGGAAAAATCATGGAATAAAGTCAGCAACCACCAGTTCAACTGGTGGTTTGCCGTAGCCCCTTCAAAGGGCTATGTTACTGCTCGCCCACCCAAAAGTGGGGCGATGTCTCAGGTATTCTTACTGTTCCTCTATAATTAGACTTTTCATTCATCTTCCTCTTTCTCGTAATCTTCATCATCCATTGCATCGCTCTTTTCCCTATTGCAATGTCTATGGAGTAATTGAGCGTTTGATATATCTGTCTTGCCCCCTTGCGAAAACGGAACAATGTGGTCAACCTCAGCATCGTCTATATCAAGAATTTCATTATTGCACCACGAGCAAATATATCCTGGATAAAACAGTTCCTTCTTCACATTGTCCGAAAAAACTCTGCTGCTATCATCACTTCCATAGCTCCCAGTAATCTTTGTTATAAGGTTGTAAACAGTAATAATTCTGCCAAGCACCCTCTTTCTCGAACCTGTTGCTACATATGTATCCTCTCGATATTGATCATTATTTAATTTCAAATTCTCAATTGAATTTCTTATTTCATCAGCGTGTGCCATAAGGTCATGATTATTAAAGAATGAAAACGGTATAATAATGGAATCATACACGGAACCACTAAACTTTCCTATTACCTTTCCGTTCTCACGATTAACTGCAAAAAATGCCGTATCACCGAGTATCTGCTTAATAATATCAATTGTTTTATTGAATAAAGCCTTACTTTCGGCTATCTCAGAATCGTCTGCATTCTGATGACTAAACATATAATCATTCATGGTCTTCATAATAGAAGACTTATAATCAGTGAAGTTGCGAAGAGCAAAGAAACGAAGAATTCTCTCCTGATACTGTTTCCTCTTGTTTTCGTCATGGAAAAGTATAGGAAGATACCTATTCCCCGCCAAATCCTCAAGCATCCTGTTATAACTTCCACGATAAATACAATTACGAAGTTCCTGTGGTTTTAACGAGATTGCTCCTTGATTTAGGCGAGCAAATATCTCATACTTGAGTTCCTGTGACTCCTTAAGGATGCATATAGCATTCAGTGATGAAGATTTTAGCTTCTTTTGTAACGCCTTATCCATATCCTTGAAATACAAACCATTTAACTCCTTCAACTCGCTTAAGCCTGTAAGCGGAAACTTGTTTTCAAGATAAAATACAAAAGAAGTAATTCTTTGCTGTCCATCAATCACACTCCAAGTCTCATCATTTTCCTGACATAAATATACTGTAGGAATAGGAATTCCTATAATCATTGACTCTATCAATTTTGATGATTGTTTCTGTGTATATACAAAATCTCTCTGATAATCAGGATCAGTTACAATATCCCCATCATCAAACATCTCCCTAATTGTTGATAAAGGAAAGTCCTTCTGAGTAGTATAAACTGTCTTATCCTCCATAAGTAACCCTCACCTTCGATATTTATATAATAATTCGTAATTGACTCTTATTGAAGAGTACAATACCATGAATAGTTATTATATCACAAATCCATCAAAATTGGTCAGAAACTTTTGATTAATAATTGCTTGAAAATTGTTCAAAAAAGCCGAAGCAAGTCATTAGCCTGTAATCTGAGGTTAGCTATACCACGTTGAACATATTCTGTTTCAAAGGCTTATCGTACTTATCCGAATATACCATCAAATATTGTAATGGTTTTGGAATGATGATTGACATCTGAATCTTGTAAACCCATTATCCCCTGTCTACCATGTGGTTGAATCTGTATTCCCAATGCACGGCTACTAAAGATATACAATCCTTATTATATGTTACAAACGTTTTATCGACAGAATATCATAGTCCCATTTCGGTTCCCTGTTCTTTCCTCTGTTGCGATTCACAAGTTTCGGACATATTCTGAATCTTGTACCATTGTATCCGCATCTTCTCTGTTCCGAAATATCATCATGAGCTGTCTGCCATGTAATATATTTTTTATCTTCATCACTAATACCCGTTGGATACTTAGGATGTTTTTTTCTTGGAAATAATTCAAATGAAAAATATTTAAAATCCCATCTGCCGCTATTATTCTTATGTCCATCCAGCTTAATTATATCAATCCACATCCCGGTTGTATCAATCGACCATACAATATCTCTTGCCACAAATACCGCTGCCGACTCTCCTGACTCAACATAGCTGATATAAGCTGCATCATATTTTATCTTATTCATAAATCTCTCCTATGAAACCCGCACTGATTGTAACAGATTACATTATTCCTTAAACCATTCTAATAGCTTTCTTCCCTTATTATTGATACTCCACATCCACTTTTCATCCTTGCCTTTAGATGCCACATTTTTATAATCAGTAACCTCTTCAAGTTCGCCCATCAGATTTAATGTACTATATTCTCTCTTATAATATCCCTCATCAAAAAGTTCACGGCTGTAGCCGTTATATGAAAGATATCCTATCAGAATCTCTTCCGGGATATCAACCCGCACGGGATGTGACCACCAACCATCCGTTAAATGAACAGGGCCAAGTTTCTCCAATATTGGCAGCATAATTCTTGCCTTTCTCATGGATATTCGAAAGTGTATACCATCCTCACCCTCGTACCCATCATCTATTTCAGCTGAATCATCAACCGGCTTATATCCTTTATCTATAAATTCACATATAAGATTCTTTGAGAGTTTTCTTATATTAAACTCTGCCTCCGGATTCTGTTTCAATACCTTCATCAGAAAATCTGTCTGTACATATTTAATCACCTTATGCAGTCCCTCAGACTGATTTATAAACTGGATACTTCCTACTCTGTCTATAAACCCATATGGTATCCTCTTCAAATCTTCATTGAATGTATCAATATCAATATGTGTTTTTTCAAGATACTCTGATCCGTAGATATAAAGAAGACCAAACAAGTCCTGTTGTGCAAGATTCAGATGCAGGTTATTTACTATTGCATTGGTTTCCTCATCAAAAAGAAAATCAGGCCATCTGTCTGGGCGAAGTTTATCTTCTTCAATAAGCATCTCCTTTATCAGCTTATCTACTGGGACATTAAATACCGCCGCCAAATCCATGTATCGGTCAAGGTTAATCTTGTTTTTTCCCTTCTCCCAATTCTGTACTGCAACAACAGATACATCCATCTTTTCTGCAAGCTGAGCCTGTGTAAGCCCTGCCGCTTCCCTACACTTCTTTATAAATGTACTCATATTCATCTCTCCTAAAATAACATATTCCAAAAAACATTAAAACAAACTTATACTTTATAATAGATAAAGTTTTTCTTTATGTCTATTGTTTAGGGTTGTTCTTTAAGTAACATATAATAACATAATCTAAGAAAAAGACATAAAATCCATCCCAATCCAAAATCATTTGACTTTTTCCCGGTAAAACATTAAAATAATAGAAATCATACAACACAACTAGGAAAAGAGGAATATGCAATGGAACACATCTCAAGAGAACAGGCCTTCGACCTGCTTAAAGAATACAATAAAGACCCATTCCATATACAGCACGCTCTAACTGTTGAGGCTGTCATGAAATGGTATGCAACCAAGCTCGGATATGGCGATGATTCTGAATATTGGGGTATTGTAGGATTACTCCATGACATTGATTTCGAGCTTTATCCTGATCAGCACTGCATAAAAGCTCCGGAGCTTTTGCGAAAAGGCGGTGTCGGTGAAGATATAATACACGCCGTTGTATCACATGGCTACGGTATCACCGTGGATATCGCACCTGAGCACGAAATGGAAAAAGTGCTTTTTGCCGCTGATGAGCTTACCGGTCTTATCTGGGCTGCCGCCCTTATGCGTCCATCAAAAAGCACAAAGGATATGGAGCTTAAATCCTTAAAGAAAAAATACAAGAGTAAGGGCTTTGCTGTCGGCTGCTCACGCGAGATAATTGAACGTGGTGCCACGCAGCTCGGCTGGGAGCTTGAAAAGCTTCTTACAATGACCCTCGATGCTATGAAGGCCACTGAGGACGATATCAAAGCTGAAATGAATGAATAACCTATAAAACCCGCTCTCTATGCCTCCCTGCACTTCTCATATGCAAAAAGTGCTGCACCAAGCGCTCCGCAAAGCTGTGCCTCATCGCAAATATACAGCTTTGCGCCGAGCTTTTCTTCAAGTGCATTTGTGATGCCTTTGTTCTTTGCCACTCCGCCTGTCATCATATACTCACCCGGATTATCCTGCCCAAGCCTTGCTGCAAGTGCGCCTACCTTTGAAGCTACAGACATGTTTAGTCCGTGGATAATATCAGAAACAGCCTTGTTCTGTGCCACCAGCGATACTACCTCAGACTCTGCAAAAACCGTACACATGCTTGAAATCACAATGTTTTCCTTCCACTCAAGTCCCATGGTGCTCATCTCCTCAAGTGAAAGTCCGAGTGTCCTTGCCATCATCTCCAGAAAACGTCCGGTTCCTGCCGCACATTTATCGTTCATCAGGAAATTTTTCACAGCACCATTTTCATCTATGCTGATTGCCTTTATATCCTGTCCACCTATGTCAATAACTGTGCGCACGTTGGGATTCAGATAATGCGCGCCCTTTGCATGGCATGTAATCTCTGTGATGCTGTCATCGCCGCTGTTGATGTATGCACGTCCATATCCTGTTGTTACAATCCTTACAATATCATCCTTTGATATACCGGCCTTTTCGACAGCCTTCTCAAGACTCTTTTCGGCGCTCATCATAGCGCCGCCACCTGTCGGAATAATCATTGTCGATTTGATTTTTCCGTCCTGATCCAGTATCACCACATCTGTGCTTGTTGAGCCGCTGTCAATTCCTGCTACATAGTAGACTCCTGATTCCATCCTTCTTCTTGCCTCCTCGCTTATGCCTTTTGTAGGGTCCATGTCATCTGAGCCCTCTATTGTCTCTGCAAATGCCTGTATTCTTGTCAGAAGTTGCCCGGCACTCTGGCTTGTAAAATCCGTCTCAAGCTTCAAAAGAGGCACCTTAACATTATTCTTTATGCTTGCGTACTCAAAACCGTAATAATCGCAGAACTTTATCGTGTGATATATAATGCCCTTAAGACTTGGATCTAAAAAGAGCTGGTTTCTTCTTGTATTATTGTTCATTCTGGCGCATGGCATCTGTCCGAGCAGGCTCTCTGCATATGCTAAAAAGAGTGTCTCATCATCCATATTTCTAAGATCTTTCTGTAAAACAATGAGATTTCTACCAGATGTGCATGTCATATTTTCCACATCCATCTGCATATTTTCACGTATTGTCCTCTCAAGTATACTGCTCACATGCACACCCATAAGACCTATGTAAGGCTTGCGCTCAGCTTGAGGCTTTGCAAAGGACTTTATAAAAAGCTCCCTGTCGAATGTCCTGTGCGAATATCTCTCATATGCCTTCTTCAAGCGAATAAGTGACTGTGCAAATTTTATGTTCTCACACTCGTTATCCTCATGAGGCAGATCAAGCATATACAGGAATTTGCATTTCTTTGTATTCTCTATGATATCATAGACTCTGCGCATTGAATCACAGCAGTTCACTAGCACAAGCTCCTCTACCTTGCCCTCGAGCACAGCCTGTATGACTGATTTGCCGAATCCGCAGAGATTCGCATGAGCTATCTTATCTGATTTATCAAAATTCTCCGGCATCTCCTCAAGCACAGCACATTCCTGTCCAAAGCCCTTAAACAGCTCTACCGGAGCATATTTACAAACATAATTTATCATCTGTTTTCCACTTTCTGAAATTGGTTTATAGTAAATATCCACACACCGCACGCAATAACCGGTGTATTATTTCTAATTACGTTCCTGGTCTGTAAGCATCTCCACAAAGGCCTGAAGCCTTGTGGAAATCTGTCCGTCACTGGCATTGGCCGGGTTGCAGCCGTCTCCGTCTAAAACCATGGTTGGAAGTCCTTCCCTCTCGAGTGAGCGCTTTATAAGGCTTGATGCACCGATTGTATTCTTACAGCCCCAGTGCGCAAAAAGTACAGCACCGTCTGCTCCAACTGTGTCGGCAAGCTCCTTTGCCTCCTCTATTCTCTGGTTCACGCTGCCATTATATATGCAGTAAACCATTTTCTCGGCAAGTGCCTCATATGGGTCATCCGACTCCATGCTTCTGAAGCCATCCGCTATAAAATCGCTTGCGCTGATATGGATTGTATCACTGTAATTGAACACATCCTTCACTGCATCCTGCAAAAACGGCATGGTGTGCATCCAAAGTACATGAAAGCCATCTCCTGCCGGTGCACGTCTCACATCATCCATAAGAAGCTGTGTATATCTGACTGATTCATCAGTTCCTGCAAGCAGATGACACATGAAAAGAGCATACAGCTCATTGGTGAGAGTTGATGCAATATCATGTCCTTTTCTCAGGTGAAGCTGCCTGTAATAATTATTTGATGCAATTTTACTCTTGTCCACAGCCTTTTTCACAGACTCCTCTGTGATTTCTCTGCCTGTGACATCCTGTAAGAAATTCTTAAGCTCTCTAAGCTGCTTTGCCACATACATAACAGAGTCATAATTCTTCTCATATGGAACATCTATATAAAAGCTTGGTATTTCATAACGCTCCTTTAGATACGGAAATGTCATCATATTGCCATCGCATGCCAGGTTTGTATACACCATGCACTTTGGCTTTGGCACTATACCATTTAATGCTGCGCCCAGAAAAACCCTGTGATAAGAGCACATAGTTTCCGGAAAACCTTCCTTCTCAGTCTGCCTGAGAAAGGCCTGCTCACATTTAGTTCCTGCAATAAAACACGATAATGCCTCAACCGAATACGGTGTGAGACCTGCCGCCGTCAAAAGCTCACCCGGTACAAAAATACTGACCATAGCGGCATTTTCAGGCTTTGCAAGTGCCTGTATAATATTATTCATGACAACCTTTGCCACATATTGCCCTGACATTGGAAGCTTTCTGTCCGGAAATAATGCTAATCTCTTTTCCTGTAATCTATATCCTGCAAGTAAAAGCTTCCTTGCCCTGACAGGATCTTTTTCTGCTGTCTCGCCTACTTTTGCTCCAAATCTATCTACTATACTCATCTGATATTTCAGCTCTTTTCTTTATTCAAATATATATAAATATTCTGTTTACCATACTATTATAGCAATTATGCACAAAAAGTAAACTCTCATTTTAGCTATATTTCACTATAACTATTGTCAGATATCCTTTTGCCTCGGTAAGCTCATCCAGCCCCCTGTATACACGCTCCGACTCCATGCCACAATTGGTCACACCATACACTGTCATGTCAGCTTCTTCGTCTGTATCTGCCTCGCCATTGGCCGCTGTGCGAAGCACCTCTATCAGCTCTGCAAGCTTCTTTCCCGATTTCATGTATACACAGGTGCCACCGTAGCCCACAGTATCCCTCACATCATACGAAGCCGGTATGATATGTATCTCATCCATCATCTCACCAAGCGAAATGCCAAGCCGCGCTGCAGCTGCACAAAACGACGGCACACCGCTTATCATCACTGCCGTAAAACCTGCCTGCATGACACGCTTATGGATATACATATATGTCGAATACACGCTTGGATCGCCGATTGTAAGCATTGCCACATTTTTCCCATCTTCAAGCTCACTTACTATGTCACTGTATATCTTATTATGTGATATAGTAAGCTTTTCCTTGTCCTTTATCATGAGAAACGGGGTGCACATAATATGTTTTTTCTCTATCTCCGGTAAAACAGCCTGCACTATGCTGTACGCATAGCATTCCTCTTTTGAAACTGCAGGGATTGCAATTATATCACATGCTTTTATTGTATTAATAGCCTTTAAAGTCATAAGCTCGGGATCTCCCGGACCTACACCGATACCATATAACACACCAATATTATTTTTATTGTCATCACCGGCTCTTTCTATCTGCTTGTCCATCTTTATAATTTCCTGCTTTCTATACCACATCTACAAGTAATACATTCCTAACAAAATCATCTCAAATCGATATCATATATTCTTCTTGTATCAATTATCGTCTCTGCACCATTATCATCCACAACTATCATCAGGTGCCCTATGCTATCAAGCTTTTTAAGATACCCTGTCACATGCTCATAGCTGCCACCCTCCTTGTGCTCATCCGGCACAAAATATGTCACCTCAAAATAATTCTCTGCCATGGTATTTATGACATTTTCGTCATATAAACTGTCTGAATTGAAATTACGCTTTCTATAAAGCATAATGAGCTCATTCATTTTCTCATCAAGTTCTCTTTTTTTGTCCTCATCAGGCTCATGCCACTCGTTTGTCAGCCTCGCTGTCTCTGCAATAGCCTCCTCATGACCTGTAAGAGCCGCAAAAGGTGCAAACTGTGCTGAGCGGTCCCATATAGACATCTGCGGATGTACCTTTGACACATGATGTGGTAAATCTATAATATCATCATATTTTCCCATGCCATACTCCTTATATACTTTTTCGTAACTATTATAAACCACTAAGAAAAATCCGATTAAGAACCACAACGGTTGCTGCTATGCCTTGTGTCCGCCAATCTGATTGTTCCTTGAAATAGTTGTGGCACCCTCCTCAAGATTCATACCCTTTAGCATGGCATTCTTTCCATATTTCTTCTTGACGGAAATCATAGCCTCCTGAAGCTTTCTCTCCCTGGAAAGCGCCTCATCCTCTTTCTGCTTTTCCTTAGCCCTCGCCTGATAATCTGTAAATAAATCAAGCTGCTCAAACTGCTCACTTTCCTGCACCTTGCTCTCATCACAGACCCTGTTTGCCACCACAGTAATCCTTCGTGTCAGAAGAGAAGGATCTATGATACGGTCATAAAGCTCCATCACAGCATCCATGATGATGCGCGTGGATGACGTATAACGCCCTAAATTTGCTGTACCATGTGCATGCTTTGGAACCTTTCTACCGTATCGGTCTATGGTAATTTCACCTGTATAATCTCTGTTTGTACCTTTCTTACCGCCAATACTGTCTCTGCCTTTATTATTTACTGCGTGGTCATAATTATTGCCTGAAAAGCTATCAGCCTTATTAGACAGATTTGCAATATCATACCCTATAGTGAGTACTATCTGGTCTGTAACCAGCCTCTTATCTACCAGATCAAGCACAAGAAGGTCCGTCATCTCACGCACAATAAGCTTTGTCTTCTCATAATCATACGGCTCCTGAAGCACCTGCCCTGAGCTGATGCTGTTGGTCTGCGGTCTGTATGCCTTGATATCAGCTATTGTAACAGGCTCATACCCCCATGCATGGTCTATAAGAAGCTCTGCATTGATGCCAAACATCTTATACAGCTTTTCCTCATTGTAAAAATCATTCGGACCGCCTGTTGAGCACCTGGCCACATCTCCCATTGTATACATGCCGGCTGCCTCGAGCTTTTTGGCATAACCTGCTCCCACTCTCCAGAAATCGGTAATCGGCCTGTGGTCCCATAGCTTTCGCCTATAGCTATTCTCATTAAGCTCTGCTATACGCACTCCTCGCTCATCAGGCATGGCATGCTTTGCCATAATATCCATGGCTATCTTGCACAGATACAGATTGGTACCAATGCCGCAGGTTGCCGTGATACCGGTATCCTTAAGGACATCGTCTATCATCTTAGACGCAAGCTCCCTTGCCGTCATATGATAAGTGCGAAGATAGTGTGTCACATCCATAAAAACCTCATCTATCGAATAAACACTGATATCCTCAGGTGCGATATACTTAAGATAAATATTGTATATGCGTGTACTGTAATCCATATACAAAGCCATACGCGGCGGTGCAACAATGTATGTCAGCTCATACTCAGGATGTGCATCAAGCAGATTCGCATTATATGATGCATAATCAAAGCCTGCCATTGTGCTTTCTGTTATATCATTTTCTGCTATATCAATTTCTGTTACATATTTTTTTCTTTCATCCGGATTGCCCTCAGCCTGGAGTCTTTTTTGCTGTTCACCTGCTGATTGTTTTCTATCAGCTTGTTCGCCCTCAATTTGTCGGCTTCTCTCCACTGTCCCGGCAGCATGCCCACTCGCCATAAGCTTCGACAGACGCAGCTTGTTTACCTCCTTCACACGCTGTACCACCTCAAAAAGGCGCGCTCTGCCCGGTATGCCATATGCCTTAAGAGCCGGCGATACTGCAAGACAGATAGTCTTCTCCGTGCGGGTTGGATCTGCCACGACCAGATTAGTGGTCAGAGCATCCTTTCCCCTCTCTCTGCACTCTACTGATGCATAAAATGATTTTAAATCTATTGCCACATAAATGTGCTCTTCATTATGCTTGTCCATATTATAATTTTACATGGATTATGTTTAAATGTCAAGAACATATGTTTGTATATGTGAATTATATCCGCACACAACAATGCCCCGCCAAGGATGGCGGGGCAAGGCGTTATGTGCCATGGACGGCACATAAAAGCTAATTATATCATTTTCGTACTATAACCATTATGAACCACTATGAATCACTAAGCTTTAAAACACTACACTACAAGGAAGAACTTCACAAGGAAAAGAAGCGAAATAGCATAAGTAAGGATAGAAACCTCCTTTGCTTTTCCTGTAAAGACCTTGAGTACAGTATATGTGATAAGTCCAAGACCTATACCATGTCCGATAGATCCTGAGATAGGCATTGCAATAAGCATGAGTGCTACCGGAGCAACCTGTGAGAGATCCTCGAAATCCACCTTCTTAAGACCTCCAAGCATCAGGATACCTACATAGATAAGTGCTGATGATGTTGCTGCGGCAGGAATGATTGCTGCAAACGGTGCAATAAAGATGCATGCAAGGAACAGAATACCTGTTGTAAAAGCTGTAAGACCTGTTCGTCCACCGGCCTCTACACCTGATGCAGACTCAACAAATGTTGTTACGGTAGATGTACCTGTTACAGCACCAACCATTGTGGCAACTGAATCCGAAATCAAGGCCTCCTTCATATTTGGCATATTTCCCTCTTTGTCAACCATTCCTGCACGTGATGCAGTACCAACGAGTGTTCCGATGGTATCAAACATATCAATAATACAGAATGTGATGATGAGTGAAACTGCTGTAAACCATCCAATACTGATGAAATCCTTGAAATCGAACTTGAACAGTGTTGTATCTGCCATATCCTTAAACTGTGGCACAAATGAAGCTGTTGCAAGTGATGCAAAAGGATTTGTTCCAAAGAAGATAGCTTCTCCTGCCCAGTAAACCACGCAGGCTGCAAGCATACCAAAAAGTACTGCTCCGTTGACACCCTTGTGAGCTAAAATAATGATAACAAAAAGTCCGATGAACATGGTCACAACAGTGAGCACCATTGAAGAATATCCATCTGTCATATTTGTTTTGGCAAGTCCCGGTGTAAGTGCACCGAAGAAATCCTTCATCACATAAAATGGTCCACCATCCTTTGAGTAAACACCGGCATTTGAGCCAAAGCCGATATTTAAAAGCATAAGACCGATAGCCGGTGAAATGCCCATGCGGACACCATAAGGAATGGCATCCACTATCTTGTCACGGATATTGAATATTGAAAGTATGAAGAATAAAATACCCTCAATAAGGATGATACACAGTGCAGCCTGAAATGAGTCAACATATGACAGGCCTGTGATGCTTACGATATTGGCAACTACTACAGCAAAGAAGCTGTTGAGTCCCATACCCGGAGCCAGTGCAAACGGCTTGTTGGCAAGAAATGCCATGACAAACATACCGACTGCCGAAGCAATACATGTTGCCAGGAACACTCCGTTCCATAGTGCTTTTGTTCCCTCAGCACCAAATCCGGTGAGGAGGTTTGGGTTAAGAGCAATGATATATGCCATGGTCATGAATGTTGTCAGACCGGCAAGAATCTCTGTCTTGACCGTTGTGTTGTTTTGTTTGAGTTTGAAGATTTTCTCTAACATTTTTCTTCCTTTCCTTTTATCTTTTTTGCAGCTGTTATCCGCTTTTCCTGCTACAGACGCCTGTTAATAGCTGCATTATATAAAAAATTGTGAATCACAATTGATTCCTTGTTTTTTCCACGAACTCACTCGTGAAAACATCAAGTGTAACCGGCTTTGAATAGAAATAGCCCTGAATAATATTACAGCCAAACTGCTGTAATAGCCTTACCTGCTCCTCATTCTCTGCCCCCTCGGCAACACACTCTATGCCAAGCTCATTAATCATGGATATGAGGTGCTTTAACATAATCCTGCTCTTCTCATTGCTCTCAAGGTTCTTGACCAGGGAACGGTCAATTTTGCCAATGCTGAATGGAAACTTAAAGAGCATCTCAAGATTAGAGTACTTCGTGCCAAAGTCATCCATCGAAAGACGAAAGCCCATCGAAATAAGAGACTGGGCAATATTATTTATCAATACAATGTCCATATCACCAACAGACTCTGTTATCTCTATCTGAACAAGCCCCTCCGGGAGATCATACCTGTTCATTATCTCCTTCACCTGATCCAAGAGGTCTGCATATTCCAGTGTATTTTTTGAAAAATTCACAGATACCGGAACCACTCTCCTGTCACTTATACAGCGAAGCTTCTGCGCCTTGCATACCTCATCAAGTACAAATAAATCAATAAGATGCGAGCATCTGTTTTCTTCTAAAATCTCGATAAAATGAATTGGTCCTACAACGCCATGAGCCTCATCAAAAAATCTGATAAGGGCCTCCGCCCCGACTGTGATGCCTGTTCTTGAATCAACCTTCGGCTGATAATACACCATGAAGCTTCCCTTTTCAATCTCAGAAACCACGTCCTTAAATACCTTATTTCTCATTATACTGTCAAGACTCTTAAGCTTTGCGTCCTTTTCAATATCATACATTAAGCGAACCTCTGAGAGCTGCCTTGCTATGTCGGGCTTGTCCGTCCAACTAAAGCCTGTCGATACTGAGAAATCCAGATCATCAAGGCTTTCCCTTACTATCCTGACAAGTCCCATAAATGATTTTTTATCAATATCCTTGCAAAAAACAACTATCTCATCCTGCTCGTACCTGTATATATCATAGCCTGTAAAAACGCCACTGATCACATCTGCAACCATCCTAAGACGCTCATTTCCTGCCGCATATCCAAATTTATCATTTATATCTGAAAGCCTTATGATATCTGATGCAAATACTCCCATTGAGCTGCAGTCATACTCCACATAGCTCTCTCCGAGATTGTTAAAGGTTTCCCTCTTTCTTAAGCCCGTAACCTGGTCAAAATTGAGCCTGTACTCATACTCAGCCCTTGCCTTCTCATAAAACAAACTATTCGATATTGAAATGCCAATCATATCAATCAAATCCATACTTCCTGAATTGGCTCTTGGATTCATAACCGCGATGGCACCAAAGCATTGTTCTGCTTTGTTTAGCAGAACCGCAGATGTAGACCATATTCTGACATCAGCCATACGCTTGAATAAATCCCTGTATCCACCCTCAATTGACTGAATATCACTTATAAACACACGACCGGCGTCATTAAACAGAGCGAGAAAATCTGTAATTGCACCTCTTGAAACAGATTCATTAACCACCTTTGCCATAATCTTGGCACTTGGTATATGTATCTCCTCAATTGTGTCCCACGCACTCTCTCCATTATAAATGACAGCCACACAATCTGCATTATAAAACTCTCTAAGCAGCCGTAAATAGTTCCTATACCCCAAGCCTTCAGTGGTATCATTAATAGCATCAATGAAATTCTGCATAAACGATCTGTAGTTGATTATCCGTCTCATAACAGCATTCAGCTTTGACTCATCACTCAAATCTATCATCATGAGCAGTCTATAGCCATTATAATCCTTATGATTCAGCTTGATTATGAGCTTCTTTTCGCCTAAAAGCTTTGCAACTATATTGTCGGGATGATCCTTTCCTGAAAAAACCGATACTCTGTTTCCCTGCTCTTTTTTCCGTAAAAACAAATCAATAAACCCATCCTCAAACGGCTTTGAAATAAATTCATCAATCTGAGATGCTGTCATAACGCTTGAATTTCTGATAGCCTTATTGACAAATACTATTCTACGGCTCTCCTCATCTACTGCAAGTATATAGTCCGGCATTTCATCATACGAGAATATCTCCATATCTGACAGCCTGCAGGATACATCTGTATTGGAAGGAGCGCAGGAATTATGAGCAACGCTTATATCATTTTTCCTGATAGAATCGAAAAACGATATGCGATTCTTTCCCTGCCTCTTTGAGTAATACATGGCCTGATCCGCCTCATAGTACAGATCCTTAAATGTCAGTTCTCTATCATCGCCTGTAGTCATGCCGATTGATGCAGAATACTCCATATCAAAGATAATATTCTTCAGTCTGCCTGACAGCTTTACGCAGAACTCGTCCACAGCATCACTGTCCTCTAATCCAAATACAATCGCTGCAAACTCATCACCGCCAAGCCTGCCAACTATACCATTGGCTCCAACTGCTTCCTTAAGCACCTGTCCTGTCTGGCTTAATACCCTATCCCCCACATTGTGTCCCAAGGTGTCATTTACTATCTTGAAATCATCCACATCAAGCATCACAAATAAAAGCTTTGTTCCCTTTTGCCTGATAAGTGATGTACATTTATTCTCAAATGCAAGGTGATTGTATGTGCCTGTCAGCGAATCCAAAAGCCCCTTTTCATCTCTGATATCAAACATTACTCCAACTACCATACATACCTTTTTATCCAAACCAGGTATGCTGACCATGTACATCTCAACCGGCCTGCTCTTGCCATCCTCTGATATAAAGCTAAGCTGGAATGCAGTTCGCATAGGCCGAAGCAGACATTTATCGAGCTGCTTTTTGAAGCATTCGATGCTGTCTTCCGGACACACTGACATGTATGTGTCAATATTTTGTTTAAAAAGTGGATATGCTGTCTCCTGAGCCGGAGAAGAGTTGACTATTTTGAAAATATATGCCTCATCATCTTCCACATAGTACTCAAACATGCGCTCATGATTGTTTTCTGCAACAATCTTCATCAGCTCATAGTAAGCCTCTGTTATTCTATCTGTAATTCTTCTCCCTCTGTTCCGCTTATCTGCCATGTGGAAACCCCATTATCTACATATTCATAAACTTTACTTCAAATTAAATTCTCATCAGAGCTTTTCAATTTTCTAAAATACTCTGTCAGCCACCTGCGGCAGCTCAGAGAATTTGCGAATAGCAGGCACATCGTCATCTATTGTGCCAAACCCGTATGCTGCATGGATGAACTTTACTCCTGCCTTTTTGCTGGAATCGTAATCTCCCTGTATGTCTCCGACATACACTGCCTCATCTATATTATTGCGCTCTACAATAAGCTTTATGTTTTCTGACTTCTCAAGCTCATTGTTGCCGTAGCACTCAGTATCCTTAAAAAACCTGCCAAGTCCGTGGTACGCAAAAAAAGACTCTATATAACCACGCTGACAATTGCTGACTATATAAAGGTCATAGCTTTCTGACAGCTCATCAAGTGTCTTTTCTACATCAGGATAAAGCTCTCCTCCGTGAGCGGTCAGGTAATCGTTTTCTTCCCTATAGCATACATTAATTAACTCATCTCTGCAAGTACAATTAGGAAAGATAATGGATGCCAGTACATCCATTGTCTTTCCCATTACTGAATACATGTCTTCTTTTGTGATAGGTGCCCTCTCATAGCCATAATCTGCTATGGCCTTATTCCATGATTTTGCCACATTCTCTGCAGAATCCCAGAGAGTTCCATCCATATCAAAAATAATACCCTTATGCTTCATCTATTGCCTTTCCGATATCATGTCTCATGTATTTATTATCAAACTGTACCCACTCTGTTGCCTCGTAAGCCTTGGCTCTGGCCTCCTTGAGTGTGGCGCCTGTTGCTGTGATACCAAGCACACGTCCTCCGTTTGTAACGATATTGCCGTCAGCATCAAATTTGGTGCCGGCATGATAGCAGTAATAATCCTCTTTGCCTTCAAACTTCTCAAAGCCTGTTATCTTAAAGCCCTTCTCATACTTGACAGGATATCCGTCTGATGCCAGAACTACGCATACGCATGCATTGTCCTCAAACTGCAAATCTATTGTGTCAAGAGTTCCGTCTACACAGGCCTCCATCACATCAATGATATCATTCTTCATACGAGGAAGCACAACCTGAGCCTCAGGATCTCCGAATCTCGCATTGTACTCAAGCACCTTTGGTCCATCCTCTGTGAGCATGAGTCCGAAGAAGATAACTCCTGTAAAAGGTCTGCCCTCTTTAGCCATAGCATCTACAGTTGCCTGATAAATATACTTCTTGCAGAAATCATCGACCTCATTGGTATAGAACGGACTAGGTGAGAAATTGCCCATGCCGCCTGTATTAAGACCTGTATCTCCATCGCCTGCACGCTTGTGGTCCTGCGCAGATGACATAATCCTGATAGTCTTTCCGTCTACAAATGAAAGCACAGAAACCTCACGGCCTGTCATGAACTCCTCAACTACCATGGTGTTTCCGGCTGTTCCGAACTTCTTATCCTCCATGATGGTTCTGACACCCTCTTTTGCCTCCTCAAGAGTATTACAGATAAGCACACCCTTTCCAAGAGCAAGTCCGTCTGCCTTTAAAACGATAGGGAACTTTGCTGTCTCTAAATATTTAAGAGCCTCTTTTGCATCAGTAAAATTCTCATATGCCGCAGTAGGGATATTATACTTTTTCATGAGGTCCTTTGAAAATGCCTTTGAGCCCTCAAGAATAGCTGCATTCTTCTTTGGTCCGAAGCACTTGAGCCCTGCCTTTTCGAACTCGTCAACGATACCTCCTACAAGTGGATCATCCATACCGATGATTGTAAAATCAATGGCATTATCCTTTGCAAATGATACGAGCTTATCAAATTCCATCGCACCGATTGGCACACACTCTGCAAGTGCTGCGATACCTGCATTACCAGGTGCACAGTATATCTTGTCAACGCGTGGGCTCTTTGCAACAGCCCTGCATATTGCATGCTCTCTTCCGCCGCTTCCTACTACTAATACCTTCATTTTTGCCTCCTATACCTAAGCTATATATATGCTTTTCATTGTCCGTTAATCATAATCTACCTGTGTTTACATACTAATTACTTACAGCACTGTCATTACTTCTCATCTATAATAACATGTCCGTCTTCTACTGACACCCTGCCATTTGCTATCAGGTCGATAGCGTGTGGCATGATTTTCCACTCAGCCTGCTCCATAACCCTGCGCTGAAGCACCTCAGGTGTGTCGCCCTGCTTTACCTCGACTGCCTTCTGTAAAATAATAGGACCTGTGTCTGTGCCTTCATCCACAAAGTGGCAGGTGGCACCTGTCACCTTCACACCGCGTGCAAGCACTCCCTCATGCACCTTAAGGCCATAGTAGCCTGTGCCGCAGAAGGATGGTATGAGCGATGGATGGATATTTATGATTCTGTTTCTGTACTGCTTTATCATCTCAGGTGGAATCACTACCAGAAAGCCTGCCAGTACGACTAAATCCACATGATATGAGTTAAGCTGCTTTAAAAAATCCTCATTGAAGGCAGCTCTGTTTTCATAGCTCTTTGGTGAGATACACACTGCCTTTATTCCTGCCTTTTTAGCTCTCTCAAGGGCATATGCATCTGCGTTGTTGCTTATAACAACCTCTATCTGTGTGTTTGTAATTGTTCCGTTATCTATTGCATCTATGATGGCCTGAAGATTGGTGCCGCCACCAGATACACATACTGCAATTTTCATTCTTTTTCCTCACAAAGCCGTATACGTAATTATACGAGATCTACACCCTTCTCGCCGTCAATAATCTTTCCGACTACATATGGTGTATCTCCGGCAGACTTCATAGCCTCCATAGTCTTGTCCACGTCTGCAGGGTCAACTGCGACAATCATTCCAAGTCCCATGTTGTAGGTATTGTACATCATCTGCTCCTCGACATTACCCTCTCTTGCCATCATTGTAAAGATTGGTGGAACAGGGTAGCTGTTTTTCTCAACTACGGCACGCTTGCCATCGATGAGCATACGTGGAATATTCTCATAGAAGCCACCGCCTGTTATATGGCTGCAGGCCTTTACCGTAACTCCTGCATCCTTTACAGCCTTAAGAGCCTTTACATAGATTCTTGTAGGTGCAAGAAGTGCCTCTCCAAGTGTAGTGCCAAGCTCCTCATGATATGTATTTAATGTTTCCTTGTCCATCTTGAAAATCTTTCTGACAAGTGAAAATCCATTTGAGTGTACGCCTGTGGATGCCATTCCGATAAGTACATCACCATCCTTTAAGCCCTCGCCAGTGATGATGTCCTTTCTGTCAACCACACCAACCGCAAAGCCTGCAAGGTCATACTCGTCCTCAGGCATAAGACCCGGATGCTCTGCTGTCTCGCCACCAACGAGTGCACAGCCTGACTGCTTACAGCCCTCTGCCACACCGCTTACGATTGTAGCAATCTTCTCCGGATAGTTCTTGCCGCATGCTATATAATCAAGGAAAAATAATGGCTCACCGCCTGCACATGCCACATCATTTACACACATGGCAACTGCATCGATTCCGATTGTATCATGCTTGTCCATGATGAAAGCAAGCTTTACCTTGGTTCCGCATCCATCTGTTCCCGATAAAAGCACCGGATCCTCCATATCCTTGATGGAAGCAAGTGAGAACGCTCCTGAGAAGCCTCCGAGACCACCTAACACCTCCGGTCTCATAGTCTCCTTTACATGCTTTTTCATAAGCTCTACTGACTTGTAACCTGCCTCGATATCAACACCTGAATTCTTGTAATCCATTATTGTTCCTCCTAATAATCTGCAATTCGTTCAATACCTATAGTATACCTTCATAGTGCCAAATTTTCCAATTATATATTGTAATTATTCTTATTAGTTTTACTAATATAATATATCTTTTATAGAAATAATACTTATAATTTATTTCACAGAGTATATTGACATCAGACATCCATCGTCCTACACTATCCATGCAAATAAATATCAGGATTTACATGACAAGCTGTCAAATCACAAAGGAGAACAAGAATGCTTAAACAGATAAAAAATTTTCTGATAATGACTCTCAGTATCACCATTATGGCAATCGGTGTATACTATTTCAAGTTCCCAAACAACTTTACCTTCGGTGGCGTAACCGGTGCCGCAGTTGTGTTTGCAAAGATTACACCTCTCTCAGCGAGTATGTTTTCTACTATTGTGAACATGCTTCTGCTTGTAGTGGGCTTTTTCTTTCTCGGCAAAGGCTTTGCGATTAAGACCACCTATGCCACAATACTTTTGTCTGTTGAGCTCCTGGTACTTGAAAAACTTGACCCGCTCACTCATCCTCTCTCAAACGAGCCAATGCTTGAGCTGATTTTTGCCATCGCTCTTCCTGCAATCGCATCTGCACTGCTTTTCTATGTAGGTGCTTCAAGTGGCGGAACCGATGTCATCGCCATGATTGTAAAAAAATATGCACATGTAGAAAATATCGGCATGGCTTTATTTCTCACCGACCTCGTCATGATTATAATTGCCTGCTTTGTGTTTGACATAAAGACTGCTCTGTATTCATTTGTCGGACTTGTTGTGAAATCATTTATGATTGATGCAATCATCGAAAATATCATGCTCAGAAAATCCATAATGCTCATCTGCGATGACAAGGATGTGATATGCGATTACATTACCAACACTCTGGAGAAGAGCGCCACATATGTGGAGGCCAGAGGTGCCTACACCGGTGAGAAAAACTATATTGTTTTCAGCACACTCACAAAGAAGCAGGCCGTGGAGCTTAGAAGCTTCATACATCAGAATAAGCTGCATGCTTTTATGTCTGTTATGAGTACCAGTGAAGTATTTGGTAAGGGATTTTCCTCTCTGTAAATTTTATTGCAGCATCATGCAATAGTCCAGTCTTCAAGCTTTAATCCATCAACACGACAAAATTCTCTTGTATTATTTGTCACAAGAATAAGGTCTTTGGACAAAGCATGAGCTGCAATCAAAGTATCCATTGGTCCGATTGGTGATCCCATAGTTTCAAGTCCAGCACGCACCAGACCATACTTTTCCGCTGCAATACCATCAAATTGTAAAATTGTAATTGATGATAAAAACAGAGAGAGCGCAAGATAATTTTTTTCGCGATACGTGCTTTTCTCCACACCGTGCATTAATTCGCCGTAGCTAATTGCTGATATACATAATTCATCTGATTTGTGTGATAAAATATGCTTTATTACTTCCTTAGGTTTATTTTTTATTGCATATATGCAAATATTCGTATCCAACATGTATTTCATAAAAACCCCTTTTCATTAAAAACTTTCTCGTACCTGTACTTCTGGCTGCATGCGTCCTTCTTTCATGAAATCATCTGTAAACATATCCAGACTACTAAGCAGTCCTGCCCACTCATTATCTTTAGGTATTAGAAAAACCACATCTCCGACTTTATTTATCATAACCTCGTCTCCATCAAAACGACATTCCTTAGGTAATCTAACTGCCTGGCTTCGCCCATTCTCAAATAGCTTAGCTGTTAACATAATAGAACACCTCCTTTTGCATTTAGTATATATCACGGTATATATTGTGTCAACCAGTTTTTAATATGGCATTTATCTTTTATCATAAAACAGCCGTAACCGCGATTTTCTTTTTCAATCGCAGCTACGGCTGTTATATACATGTATTAACTATATACATAAACCAGTTTATTTCAAAAACCAGAACGCTATTCTAGTGCTTCGGAATAAGCTTCTCGGTACCACCCATGTATGGCTGAAGTGCCTTAGGGATATTTACAGAGCCATCTGCATTCAGGTTGTTCTCAAGGAATGCGATAAGCATACGTGGCGGAGCAACAACTGTGTTGTTAAGAGTATGTGCAAAGTATTTCTTGCCATCCTCGCCCTTCACACGAATCTTAAGACGTCTTGCCTGTGCATCGCCTAAGTTAGAGCAGCTTCCAACCTCGAAGTACTTCTTCTGTCTTGGTGACCATGCCTCTACATCACATGATTTAACCTTGAGATCTGCGAGGTCTCCTGAACAGCACTCAAGAGTACGGACAGGCACATCGAGACTTCTGAAAAGCTCTACTGTGTACTTCCACATCTTCTCATACCATTCCTTTGAATCCTGTGGCTTGCAGACAACAATCATCTCCTGCTTCTCAAACTGGTGAATACGGTAAACACCTCTCTCCTCAATGCCGTGTGCACCCTTTTCCTTACGGAAGCAAGGTGAGTAGCTTGTGAGTGTATATGGAAGCTTTGACTCATCGTTTATTGTATCGATGAACTTACCGATCATTGAGTGCTCAGATGTGCCGATAAGGTAGAGATCCTCTCCCTCAATCTTGTACATCATGGCATCCATCTCCTCAAAGCTCATAACACCTGTTACGACATTTGAACGGATCATGAATGGTGGGATGCAGTATGTAAAGCCCTTTCCAATCATGAAGTCACGCGCATATGCTGTCATGGCTGAGTGAAGACGTGCGATATCTCCCATCAGATAATAGAAACCGTTTCCTGCAACCTTTCCTGCTGCATCGAGGTCTATTCCATCAAATCTCTCCATGATATCTGTATGATAAGGAATCTCGAAATCAGGAACAACAGGCTCACCAAACTTCTCGTTCTCCACGTTGAAGGTATCATCCTTTCCGATCGGAACTGATGGATCGATGATGTTTGGAATCTTCATCATATCCTCAAGCACCTTGTCCTGATACTCCTTCTCGAGTGGCTCAAGCTCTGTAAGGCGCTTTGAAATCTGTGCTACCTCAGCCTTTACAGCCTCAGCCTCTTCCTTCTTGCCCTGTGCCATAAGAGCACCAATCTGCTTAGAGACCTGATTCTTCTTTGCACGAAGATCATCAGCCTCCTGCTGTGCTTCTCTGGCTTTCTTGTCATACTCGATTACTTCATCGACGAGCGGAAGCTTGTGGTCCTGGAATTTCTTTTTAATATTTTCTTTTACGAGATCCGGATTCTCTCTTAAAAACTTTAAGTCTATCATAATTCCTCCAAAGTATTATGTTTTTATAACTTATAACATTTTACTCTGAAAACCCTTAAAATGCAAGAGGATACTTGTCAGTAAGTGTCTTGATGATAGCCTTTGCAGGCTCAACTGCGCTCTCGCCCTCTTTGATGATCATGGCGATTGCCTCTGCAACCTTGTCGAAATCATCCTCCTTTAAGCCTCTTGATGTGGCAGCAGGTGTTCCGAGACGGATACCGCTTGTGACAAATGGCTTCTGTGGGTCGTTAGGAATAGTATTCTTGTTGGCTGTTATATGAGCCGCATCGAGAAGCTTCTCGATAGACTTTCCTGTGAGACCAAACGGAGTTAAGTCCACGAGCATGAGGTGGTTGTCTGTGCCGTCTGATACAATCTTGATGCCACGGCTCTGAAGCCCCTTGCAAAGTGCCTGTGCGTTCTTTACAATCTGCTTCTGATACTCCTTGAACTCAGGCTGTAATGCCTCCTTGAAGCAGACTGCCTTTGCAGCGATAACGTGCATGAGAGGTCCACCCTGGATTCCCGGGAAAATAGCCTTGTTGAAATTGTACTTATCCTGCATCTCCTGGCTGCAGAGAATCATTCCTCCACGAGGTCCGCGGAGAGTCTTGTGTGTAGTGGTTGTGGTGACATGTGCATATGGGATTGGGCTTGGATGAAGTCCTGCGGCTACAAGTCCTGCGATATGAGCCATATCAACCATGAGCACTGCGTCTACCTTATCTGCAATATCTCTGAAACGCTTGAAATCTATAGTTCTCGCATATGCAGATGCACCTGCGATAATCATCTTTGGCTTGCACTCAAGGGCGATCTCCTCTACCTTGTCGTAATCGATGAAGCCCTCGTCATTTACTCCATAAGGCACTACATGAAAATATGAGCCTGAGAAGTTGACCGGTGAACCATGTGTGAGGTGTCCGCCGTGGTCAAGATTCATTCCCATGATGGTATCGCCCGGCTTTAAGATGGCGAACTGTACTGCCATGTTGGCCTGAGCACCTGAGTGTGGCTGTACATTTACATACTCTGCGCCGAAAAGCTCCTTGGCTCTTTCTCTGGCAAGCTCCTCTACCTCGTCCACGCACTCGCAGCCTCCATAGTATCTTCTTCCCGGATATCCCTCAGCGTACTTATTGGTGAGAATGCTTCCCATAGCTGACATAACAGCAGGGCTTACCCAGTTCTCAGAAGCAATAAGCTCGATGTGGCTGTTCTGGCGCTCAAATTCGTCTGTGATGGCGCTTGCAATCTCCTGATCTTCTTTCTTGATGTCGTCAAGTGTATACATATATGTGTCTCCTTTTCTTTATTGCAAGATGCTTGCATTATTTATCGCAATTATATGCTTTGCTGCGATTTATTACTTTGATGCGCTACCGCGCAAAAATAATCCTTGCTACAATTCTACTATTTAAAGCAGAAAGTAGCAAGGATTATTTGATATATCCTTCATATTTAATTCTAATAAATAACTATACCCAAATCAAATAACTAAAATCACATATATGAATACATTTAAAAAATACGGTCATCCTATAAAAAAGGAGGTCTGAAAACATGACTACTGACCAAAAAGAAAAACGAAATGATGAATATAACAAATATGTAAAGCGCGTCACACCTACTCACTGCCTTTCTGCAAACATGCTTAAGGCATTTATACTCGGTGGAATCATATGCACTATCGGACAGCTTATATTAAATACCTGCACACAATACTTCGGTTTAAGCAGTGACGAAGCATCTGCCTGGTGCAGCATGATTTTGATTCTTATAAGCTGCGTACTGACATCGCTAAACCTATATGCACCGCTTGCAAACTGGGGAGGAGCAGGAGCTCTTGTTCCTATAACCGGCTTTGCAAACGGAGTATGCTCATCCGCATGTGAATTTCAGGTCGAGGGGCAGGTATTTGGCATAGGCTGTCAGATATTCAGGATTGCAGGTCCCGTGATACTGTACGGCATATTTTCAAGCTGGGTGCTTGGTGTGATATATCTTGTTGTAACGGGCTTGTGATTGATTAGTATTTATGGCAATTCTTGTGTAGGTAAAGATTAAACGACATAAAACATATGTGAAAAAATATTTTCCCATTGCCAATCCCCTTCCTTATTTCTATAATATTCTCATACCATATATTCAAATGCGGCATATAAAGAAAGGGGATTTTCAATGGACACTTTATCAGAAGTTTTTAAGGCTATCGCAAGCTACCCGTGGCAGGTAAATGTGGGTGTTCTTTCACTAATACCACTGTACATCATAGATTTTAAGTTTTTCTGCAAACTAAATATTGGTTTACAGCGCAAGATAGCTCTTGCAAAGGAGCGCGGACATGTGGCGAGAGGCATGATTGTGAAGGAGGATGCGAAGAGGCTCGTTGTCAATAATTCACAATCCGCTTACAGCTACTGGGCTGCCAGATACACATATACTGTAGACGGAAAGGAGTACCGCAAGCGTTTTTCATGCGATAACAGACATAGCACCCGTTCTGAGCTTAGGACTATCATAAATGTGTACTGGCTTGATGACCCGAACAAGCCTTTCTGGGACTATAGCAGCGATTCACTTGGCGCATGGTTTGGAATTTTTACGATAATGTTTCCATGGATTGGGGCTATACTTATCATACAGCTGTTAGGCGGTGCCGATGCAATAGCGCAGTACAATAACAGTCGGATGTGATACCTTTTGGCACAAAAAATCCGCTATACCAAATACAATGGTTAGCGGATTTTACTATTTACATTTTGATAAATTATTCCTGCCTGATGCTACACAGTCTCAGGCACCTTATAACCTGCTTCACTCATTAATTTCTCAAACTCACTGACACTGACACCCGCTTCCTCTGCTGCAGTATCAATATCGAGCTTGCCTTTTGTTACCAAAGTAAACAACATCTTATTTTCTCCTTCCTCGATAGCATCAGCTCTTTCAAGCTCAAGCTGCCTGTCAAATTCATAATTTAACTGCATACTCTTCGTCAC
>ENA-UEYL01000232-UEYL01000232.1-human-gut-metagenome-genome-assembly--contig:-NODE-232-length-61522-cov-7.576890_pt1 | contig 61522 bp, 54 predicted proteins | sample MGYA00242941_ERZ507946 | MGnify/ENA primary metagenome ERZ507946 (study PRJEB26167, sample SAMN06115482) | human gut metagenome | host: Homo sapiens | place: China:Guizhou | collected 2015-03-11...
CCCGTCAATATGCTGAAAACGGTTCTGTTTGGCTTTATGGATGAAGGATACATTTCTCTCCGGAAACTGGAAGATAAGTGCAAAGTCAAATCTCGTTATCAAGATCTCCTATGGAAAATATTGTATTTCGCGGTTTTATTCTCTTCTTTTTATAGAAAATCATTCCTAATGAAGTACATTCTCAAGGACAGTTTTTTTCAGAAAGTTTTAAAATATTGTAGCATTTGTGTGACAAAGGTACTATAATAAAAGACAAGAAACGCGAAGTAAATTCGCAGAAGGGGGTTTATGTAATGATTAGCTTTTTTGTGTGTCTTGCAATCTTAATTCTTGGCTACTTCATTTACGGCGGCTATGTCGAGAGTTGTTTCCGTCCTCCCATCGATGACAGAAAAACTCCGGCATACAGACTGGAAGATGGTGTCGACTATGTTCCGATGGGAACGGGCCGCGTCTTCTTGATCCAGCTGCTGAACATCGCCGGACTGGGCCCGATTTTCGGTGCTTTGGCCGGTGCTATGTGGGGGCCTGCTGTATTCCTTTGGATTACCTTTGGTACGGTTTTTGCAGGCGGTGTCCACGACTTTATTTCTGGACTGCTGTCTGAAAGAAACGATGGTGCCTCCATTTCTGAAATCGTAGGCAAGTACCTCGGCGATACCATGAGACATATCATGCGTGGATTCTCCGTTATCCTCCTGATTCTCGTTGGTGTTGCTTTCACGACGGGTCCTGCAGGCCTTCTGACCAAGATTACGACCCAGAGCTTCAACTTCTGGCTGGTTGTCCTGTTGATCTACTACTTCATCGCAACCTTCCTGCCGATTGATAAGGTTATTGGTAAGCTCTATCCGTTCTTTGGTTTCTGCCTGATCTTCATGGCTGTTGGTGTTGGGACCATGCTCTTTGTGAAGGGTTATACCATTCCTGAAATCAGCTTCACCAACATGCATCCGAAAGGAACCCCAATCTGGCCGATCATGTTCATCACTGTCGCCTGCGGCGCTATCTCTGGTTTCCATTCCACGCAGTCTCCGCTGATGGCTCGCTGCATCAAGAGCGAACGTGAATGCCACAAGATTTTCTATGGTGCCATGGTTTGCGAAGGCATCATTGCCCTGATCTGGGCTGCTGCTGGTACGACCTTCTATGATGGTACGCAGGGCCTTGCCAAGGCTTTTGTTACCTACAAGGGCGCTGGCGGTGTTGTTTATGACATCTGCTCCGGTCTGATGGGTACGGTTGGCACGATCATTGCCATGATCGGTGTTATTGCCTGCCCTGTATCTTCTGCCGATACGGCTTTCCGTTCTGCCCGCTACACCATCTGCGACTGGTTCAAGATTGACCAGCACACGATGGCAAGCCGTCTGAAACTTTCCCTTCCTATCATCGCTGTCGGTGGGATCCTGACCCAGGTTGACGTGACCATCCTTTGGAGATACTTCTCCTGGACGAACCAAACCTTGGCTGTCTTCGTTCTCTGGGCTGGTGCAATGTATCTCCTGGCTAACAAGGGCAACTATGTGATTGCTTTGGTTCCTGGTACGTTCATGAGCGCTGTATCCTGCACGTACATCCTCATGGCTAAGGAAGGCCTTGGTCTTTCGACCAGCATTGCTTATCCTGCTGGTATTGCCGTGGCTGTCATTGCAAACATCCTCTTCTGGAAGCGCGCAAAGAAAGTTGAACGCGGTGAAATCGACCTGGCTGATAAACCGGTTGAAGGCTGATTGAAATCGTAAAATCACTTGGAAGGCATGGCCTTCCAAGTGATTTTTTCATTAAAAGGACCGATACGGAACAAAGTGTTCCGTATCGGTCCTTTTATGGATTCCAGGGATAGAGCCTGTTATTTGACTTCGTGGATCCAGCCTTTGGGACCTTCGATTTCACCCATCTGGATTCCGCGCAGGGTCTTATAGAGCTTGGTCAAGACAGGGCCCATTTTATCCATGCCGCTTTTGATATTGATGACCTTGCCGTGATCGACAACGCGGCCGACAGGGCAGATAACAGCCGCAGTACCACACAGGCCGGCTTCTGCAAAATCAGCTACTTCTGAGAAAGCAACGGGCCGATGTTCCACCTTCATGCCCAGCATATCTTCCGCAATGGCAATCAGGCTGCGGCGCGTGATAGACGGCAGGATGGAGTCGGATTTAGGTGTGACAAGGGTACCGTCTTTTGTGACAAAAAGGAAGTTGGCACCGCCTGTTTCTTCGACATAGGTGCGGGTAGCCGGATCAAGGTACATGTTTTCGTCAAAGCCATTGGCATGGGCGGTCATATAAGCATGAAGACTCATGGCATAGTTCAGGCCAGCCTTGATATGGCCTGTCCCACGAGGGGCCGCGCGATCAAAGTCGGAAACACAAATCGTGATTGGTTTGACCCCATTTTTGAAGTAGTTGCCTACCGGTGTCCCAAACAGACGGAACTGGTATTCATTGGCTGGCTTGACGCCGATGACGGAACCGGTTGCAAAAAGATAGGGACGCAGGTAAAGGGCTCCGCCTGATTCAAAGGGGGGAATCCAATCCTTGTTGGCACGCACGACTTCATCGACAGCTTCCATGAACATGGCTTCCGGAACAGGCGGCATTTCAATGCGCTTTGCTGAATCTGCCATGCGTTTTGCGTTCTGGTCTGGACGGAACGTAACGGTTCTGCCGTCTTTGGTCTTGTAGGCTTTCAGGCCTTCAAAGACCTGTTGGCAATATTGAAGGATTCCAGCGCATTCGTTAAGGGGTACGGTGGGATCATCTGTCAGGGCACCGGAACCCCATTTTCCATCTTTATAGTCGGCTGTATACCGTTTGGAAATTGGCATATAATCAAAACCTAAGCTGGACCAATCAAGTGATACCTTTGTCATAAGTCATTCAGATCCTTTCCAATAAGTTGTAACTTAATTAAATAAGTACCAAACTATAATAGTTAAAACGCCAAAATTTGTCAATTATTTAAAGACACATAGATAAATATGTGCAATAATAATGGTATTAATGGATTATTCTTTACACTATCCATAAGTAAAGGACGAATGCTTTTTTGCATACAATGTAAAAGAAACAATTCGTTCCAAATGAAAATGAATGTCCGATTTCGCACTTTTGACACATATTTTTCATTTAACATTCATTTTTTCGGCAGTAAAATAAATGAAACAATCAGTGTTTCACTGATTTTCATGAGTCAATTCAATGATAGGGAAAGAAGGAATCTGGAATGAAGAAAAAGTCTATGATTATGACGGTTGCCGCTCTTGCCGCCTTCACTTCCATTGCAGGCGCAGCTCCCGCAACAAGTTGGGAACAGGGCCAATGGCAAGTTGATTTAGGGGCATCCGATCCCAAAGCAAAATTTGATGGACTGGAAAGCGATACGAAATGGAACTTTAATGGTGGTCTGGGTTACGCCCTTTCTGATAAATGGGCCCTGCGTTATGACTATCATGGGCTTAAGACCGAAGCTGGCGACTTCAAGACTGCTGGCAATGAAAACGAAGTCAATTTGATGTACAGCCTGGGTCGGAATGCAGCCCTTTTTGCAGGCTGGGCCCGCATCAACAATGACTTCGATGGCAGTGTGGCACGGGGGACTTATGGTATTGACAGCTCTGACAGTGTTGTGAACAATGTGGCCCAGTTTGGTGCCATTGTGAAAGCTGACCTTGCCAAGAATCTCTCCCTGTATGCAGAAGGTGCTTTGGGAACCAAGAAGACTTCTATGTGGGAAGCCGGTCTTAGCTATACGGTTGCCAAGGATTGGGATCTGAATGCCGGGTATCGTTATCTTGACACCAAGCTGGATGATGACAATAATATCAAATACAGAGGCTTCTTGGTCGGCCTGACCTATCGTTTTGGCGGGCATAAGGCTGAAGCCACTCCTGTTGTGGAAGAACCGGCTCCTGTTGTGGAGGAACCGGTCCAAGAACCCGCCCATGTCTACAATGACTACTATCTGGACAGCATTCATTTTGCTTCTGATGCTGATCAGCCGCTTCCTTCTGAACGTGCCAAGATGGATCGTCTTGTCCAGGTTGCTAAGGATCATCCGGACTCCACGTTCAAACTGGTTGGGAATACGGATTCTGATGCTTCCGATGCCTATAATGAAGACCTTTCCAAGCGCCGTGTCGACCATGTCGCCCAGTATGTTTCCAACAATGGGGTTTCTAGCGATCGTCTGAAACTCAACTACAAGGGTGAAAAGGATCCGGCTGCTTCCAATGCGACGGAACAGGGAAAAGCCGATAACCGTCGGGTGGATGTATGGGAACATAAATAATTTCACGCGGACCTAAATCCGCAAACGCGCCCCAGGAATTTTTTCTGGGGCGTTTTTTTGATGCTCTTCTTATTCAATAGATCCGCTTGGCGAACAGGACTTTGGACTTGTGCAGGCTATATCCATATGCCTCTGTCTTTAAAAGAAGGACAAAAGGCTAAGCTGCATTTGGAATATCCCTGTAAAGAATAGAACAATGTTACATATAAAATGGGATTATACAAAATTTATGTAATAAATTTCTTTACAAATGAGAAAAAAGTGGTATAGTAGAGGACATCTTAAACTTTGTGTTCAGTATACAATACAGAGGCTATCTTATAAGGAAGAAGGTTCTTAGCATGGCAAGTTATTTTCATCCGGTGACGCCGGAACTGCTCGAAGATCTCAAGAAAGTGGTAGGGGAGAAATATGTTCGTTACGACGAAGATACCCTGGAGCAGTACCAAACTGACGAAGAAGGCAATCCTCATTTTTTCAAGAAGCCAGAAGTCGTCGTTTTCCCTGGTTCTACAGAGGAAGTTGCAGCTATTGTCAAACTTGCCAATCAGTACCTTGTCCCCATTACGCCGAGGGCTGCAGGTTCCGGCGTGGCCTGTGGGGCCATTCCTATCTACCATGGCATGGTGGTGGAACTGGAGCGGATGAACCAGATCTTGGAATTGAATGCAGATGCCATGTACGCCGTCGTACAGACGGGCGTCTATTGCGGCCAACTGCAGGAAGAGGCCAAAAAACATGGTCTGCTCTATGCAGCTGATCCCTCTTCTGCCTCCTCCAGTCAGGTCGGCGGCAATGTCGCCAATAATGCGGGCGGCAACAAGGCTGTTAAGTACGGGACGACGCGCAATCAGATCTATGCCCTCAAAGTGGTGACGCCGACGGGAGATATTGTTGATGTTGGGGCACGGCTGCAAAAATGCTCGACCGGCCTTGCTTTGGAACAGCTTTTTGCTGGTTCCGAGGGAACCCTCGGCATCATTACGGAAATTACGGTCAAACTGCGTCCTTTGCCGCCATACAGTTTCAATATGGTCTGCGTCTTCAAAACGGACGAAGAAGCCTTTGCCCTGCCCAATAAGATCCTTAAGGCCGGCGTTGATCCGACAAGCCTTGAATATATGGACAACGAGGCCATTGTCATGACGGAAAAGTACCTCGATATGCACTTTCCTCATGCAGATGAAGGCGCCTGCTATGTTATCGTGACCGTTGAGACTTTTACAGAAGATGAACTTGACCGGAAGATGGAGCTGCTCTGCAATCTTGCCGAAGAAAATGGGTCTATTGATGAATTTGAAGCTGATGAACGCATCTGGAAGCTGCGCAAGGAATTTGCCGAAGCTGCCAGGGCCATCGATAAGATGTTCCAGACGGAGGACTTTGTTGTTCCTCTCGACAAGATTGGCGATATGACCAAACAAATTCCGGAACTGCGGAAAAAATACGGCCTTTACTGCGTGACCGTTGCCCATATCGGGGATGGCAACATCCATGTCCTGCCCCTTAATAAATATGGCCTGACCCCGGATGAATGGTTTGAAAAAATCAAGGCCTTCCATGCCGATCTCTTCCCCCGAGTCTATGCCCTGGGTGGAAAGATGAGCGGCGAGCACGGTGTAGGCTACAAAAAGCTGGAAGAGTTTGCCCGCAATACGCCGGAAGGGGAAGTGAAGATTATCAAGGCCATCAAACGGGCCCTTGATCCCAATAACATCATGAACCCTGGAAAACTGGTTGATATGAATGGCGACTTTATTGCCTAGGAAATGTAAAAAGGAACCGCGGAGCAAAAGCTCCGTGGTTCCTTTTCCCTTTGTTATTTCTTTGTTGGCGTGACTTCAATGAAACTTAGGTTGCTGCGGGAATCATGGCTTCCTGTCATCTCTCCTGAGACGGGATCGATGATGATGGCGTTGACGTCACCCATATACGGTTTGACGGTCAGGTGATAGCCCCGTGCCTCAAGGTCTTTTTTTTGGGCCTCGGTCAGTCCGTTTTCCGGTTCCAGACGGATTTCATCAGGCTGCCACTGCATATGGAAGCGCGGTGCCGAAACAGCCTCGTTGACAGGCATCTTGTGGTCAATGACATTCGAAATGACTTGCAGGACAGTTGTGATGATGCGGCTTCCGCCCGGACTTCCGACAACCATGAAAATCTTGCCATCCTTGGAAATGATGGAAGGACTCATGGAACTTAAGGGACGTTTATAAGGGGCAATGGCATTGGCATCACCGCCAATGACGCCGTACATATTGGGTATGCCCGGCTTTGCCGAAAAATCATCCATCTCGTCGTTGAGAAGGAAGCCGGCACCTTCGACGGCAACCCCACTGCCGTACCAGTCATTGATGGTGTATGTGACGGAAACAGCGTTGCCAAAACGGTCTGCGACGGAGTAATGCGTGGTCTGAGTTCCTTCCTTCAGGGGGGAAAGACCTGGTTTTACAAGGTCACTGGGTGTGGCTTTTCTTGTATCGATACTTTCATAAAGCCGCTTGGCGTAAGCTTTATCCGTGAGTTCCTTCAAAGGTACTTTTACAAAGTCGGGATCACCGAAATATTCACTGCGGTCGGCATATGCGCGCCGCATGGCTTCGGCCATGATATGGATGGTCTCAGGCGTTTGGAACCCACTCTTTTCAATGTCCGCGTTTTCCATGATATTCAGGATTTCTGCGATGATGGGTCCGCCGGAAGAAGGCGGGGCCATGGAAATGATTTTGTATCCCCGATAAGTGGTTTCGCTTGGCTTCCGCCAGACCGGTTTATATTGGGCCAGGTCAGCGGCTGTAATGAGGCCGCCATTTTTCTTCATATCCTTGACAATCAGTTTGGCTGTCTTGCCCGTGTAGAAATCGCGCGGGTCATCGGCAATACGGCGCAGGACCTTTCCGAGGTCCTTTTGGATAAAGCGTTCCCCTTCTTGATACAGGCTGCCGTCCTTGTGGAGGAAATATTTGCGGGAGGCTTTGTAAGGCGTGAAGCGTTCCGTCCCCACATCTTTCAGGGTTCCTGCCATATTCCGGGAAACGGAAAAGCCTTTTTCTGCCATTTCAATGGATGGTTCCATGAGTTCTTTCAGACTTTTGGTTCCATATTTGTTCAGCATTTCAGTCATCCCAGCAACTGTGCCCGGTACGCCAACGGAAAGATAGCCCAGACGGCTCTTATTGCTGTCTACATTGCCTTTTTCATCAAGGTACATATCCTTTGTGGCCTTCCCCGGGGCTGTTTCCCGGAAATCAAGGGCAATGTCCTCTCCATCCTTCGTATGGATGATCGCAAATCCGCCGCCGCCGATATTGCCGGCATTTGGATGACAGACCGCTAGGGCATAGCCTACGGCGACAGCGGCATCGATGGCGTTGCCGCCCCTATCAAGGACGTCCTGTCCAATCTGATCGGCAAGGGCTTGGGAGGAAACAACCATCCCTTTCCCTTTGCTGGTGATCAGGGGATTGTCCGGTGCCGTAAAAGCCGCCCTCGGACCCAAGAGTGAAAGCGCCATTGCCACGGCAGCAAGGGCTTTCTTTTTCGCCTTTGCCTTTGACCAAGTAATCATACAAACCTCCTTTTGAAAATGAATCGGGAAAAGCTTCGATAAGTCCATTATAGGGGACAAGATGGAAGGAGACAACAAAGGGAAAAACGCAAATGCCTCTCCTCAAAAAGATGTATGAAAAGATACAGTACAGCAGGGAAAAAGGGAGCCGCAAGGGGTATGTTTTTCTTCCTGACCATACTATAATGGAAGAATAGGATAGGGAAAGGAGTCGATCCTTATGGAATTTCAAGAAGTAAAAGAAAAAATCGATACGCTTGCCAAATGGGTGGGGGAAAGTCAAAATATTGTTTTTTTCGGCGGAGCTGGGGTTTCGACAGAAAGCGGGATCCCCGACTTCCGCAGCGTCGATGGCCTTTATCACCAAAAGTATGATTTCCCGCCGGAAACGATTTTAAGTCATACGTTTTTTAAAGCGCATCCTGACGAATTCTATCGTTTCTATCATGATAAGATGCTCTGCCTCGACGCCAAACCGAATGCCGCCCACAAGAAATTGGCTCAGTGGGAACGGGAAGGCCGGCTGAAGGCTGTCATTACCCAGAATATTGATGGCCTGCATCAGGCAGCCGGCAGCCGGAATGTTCTTGAACTGCATGGCAGCGTACATCGTAATTACTGTCAAAAATGCCATAAATTCTTTGATGCAGCCTATATGAAAGTTCATGACGGGATTCCTCATTGCGACGTCTGTGGCGGCGTCATCAAGCCCGACGTGGTCCTTTATGAGGAAGGCCTTGATATGGATACCCTGGACCGGGCGGTTTCCTACATCCGTCAGGCTGATGTGCTTATTGTAGGCGGCACGAGTCTTGTGGTCTATCCGGCAGCCGGTCTTATCCGCTACTATCAAGGTAAGAAACTGGTCCTCATCAATAAAGGGACGACCGCCTACGATCAGGATGCCCAGCTTGTCATTTCACAAGCCATCGGAAAAGTCATGGAACAATTGCCTTGAAAAGATGATTTTTTCACGCAATTTGTGATATAATGGCCTAAAATGTCCTTTTGATTTGGGGGTAATGTAGATGTTAGATTTGAAGTTTGTTCGGGAAAATCTAGATAAAGTGGCCGAAGCACTGAAGAATCGTCACACAGAAGTGGATCTTGATGCTTTCAGGAAGCTTGACCAAGAGCGCCGTGACCTGCTCCAGGAAGTGGAAGCCGATAAGAGCCTGCGCAACAGCGTCAGTGCCGAAATCAGCAAGATGAAGAAAAATGGTGAAGATGCTTCGGAGAAGATCCTTTCCATGCGTACCCTCGGGGATAAGATTGCTGAAACGGATAAGAAACTCAAGGAAGTGGAACAGGGACTGCGTGACATCATGCTGACGATTCCCAATATGCCTGATGCCAGTGTTCCAGTGGGCAAGGATGATACGGAAAACCCGGAAGTCCGTAAATGGGGTGAACCGACGCACTTTGATTTTGAACCCAAGGCCCATTGGGATCTTGGGGAAAACCTGGGCATCCTCGATTCCGATCGAGCAGCCAAGGTTTCGGGCGGCCGTTTCTACTATTATCTGGGGCTTGGAGCCCGTCTGGAACGTGCGGTCTATAACTTCATGCTTGATCAGCATACCCAGAAAGATGGCTATACGGAAGTCATCCCCCCTTATATTGTCAATCGGGAGACCATGACCGGTACAGGCCAACTCCCGAAATTCCATGAAGATATGTACCGCCTTGAAGGGATGGAGATGTATCTGATCCCGACGGCGGAAGTTCCCCTGACGAACTACTACCGCGATGAAATTATTGACGGCGCCAAGCTGCCGATTTATTTGACGGCCTTTACCCCTTGCTTCCGTGCAGAGGCCGGGAGCGCTGGGCGTGACACGCGGGGCCTTATCCGTCAGCACCAGTTCCATAAGGTGGAAATGGTGAAATTTACCAAACCGGAAGATTCCTTTGATGAGTTGGAAAAGCTGACCCACGATGCCGAAGGAATCCTCCAGGCCCTTGGACTGCCGTATCATGTGGTTTGCCTCTGCACAGGTGATCTTGGCTTCTCGGCGGCCAAATGCTACGACATCGAGGTCTGGTTCCCTGCACAGAACAAGTACCGTGAGATCTCTTCCTGTTCCAACTGTGTCGATTTTCAGGCGCGCCGTGCCAATATCCGGTTCCGCCGCGACAGTAAATCCAAGCCGGAATTTGTCCATACCCTCAATGGGTCCGGTCTTGCCGTTGGCCGTACGGTGGCCGCCATTCTCGAAAACTATCAGCAGGCAGACGGCAGTATCGTAGTTCCTGAAGTCTTGAGACCGTATATGGGCTGCGACGTCATTGCTAAACCCTAAGTCAGATGAAATGAATGGGATTCCTTCATGGAAGGAATCCCATTTTTGCTTTTTATGGAGGTATTTTGCTTGTTTTAGCTCCATAAGGGAACCATGTGGTTATGAATATTTATTCATGATTTTTTCGTTTTATTGAGAGGGGAAAAAAGAAGGTGAGGGCCCTCCTTTAATAAAAAAGGCGTATGACGGTGTAAGCAAAAGAATTTATTAGGCTGTAAAAGATGATATAGATTTAAAAATATTCATATGCCTTTTTCCTCCTAATGGGCTTTGGCTCCGTATAGAGCCGTATGAGGCCGTAAGAGATAGTATGAGTGAGAAAATGGAATAATTGCTTTTATTCATTTAAATTATAGGGCAATCTAGCGTTTTTCATATTTTTCCTTCAATCTCCTCAAAAGTCCTCCAATTTTCTCTATTTTCCTCTTGCCTTTTCTGCACTCTGTAGTATAATTAACAGCGAACTAAAATATGCGTCGCTGACGCCAGAGGGGGATGGATAGATGAACGAACAAGCCTTTTTTCAATTGAGTCAAGATGCAGTCAGCCGGTTAGCTGAAAGATACGGCACTCCTTTGCTGGTGCTTTCCTTGGAACAGATTGAAAAAAATTATGACATCCTGCGGACCCATATCCCGCAGATGAAAATCCATTATGCAATGAAGGCCAATCCGGATTTGAGGATCCTGGAGACCATGATAGATAAAAATGCTGATTTTGACGTTGCAAGTGACGGGGAAATCCGTACCTTGGCAAGCCTCGGTGTTCCGGGGGAAAAGATGATCTATGCCAACCCCATCAAGACGGAAGCTGGTCTCAAGGCCTGCGTCGATGCCGGTGTAACGCGCATGACTTTTGACAGCGAATCGGAAATCCGCAAAATTGCCAAATGGGTACCCCGTGCAACCGTGCTTCTGCGCCTGCGCATCGATAATCCAAAGGCCCATGTAGACCTTAACAAGAAATTTGGCGCACCGCGGGAAAAGGCCCTGTTCCTTATGAGACTGGCCCGGCAGGCTGGCCTTGATATGGCAGGTATCGCTTTCCATGTAGGCAGTCAGGTTACAACGGCTGATCCATATCTCCACGCCTTTGATGTCGTCCATGAACTCATGGAAGAAGCAAAAAATGAAGGGTTTGATCTCCCCATCATGGATATTGGCGGTGGGTTCCCCATTCCGGAAACGGGTGTCCATTACAACCTGACGGCTATTTTGGATCAGATTGCTGCCCGCCTGCGGGAAGATTTTTCCGATAAGATCATTTGGAGTGAACCTGGCCGCTATATGGCTGGCACGGCCCAAAATCTCATTACCAAGGTCATTGGCGTCAATGAACGCAATGGTCAGGTCTGGTATTTCCTCGATGATGGTATTTACGGGACCTTCTCCGGCGTAATCTTCGATCAGTGGGACTATAAGCTCATCAGCTTCAAGGAAGGGAAGAAAATCCCGGCAACCTTTGCTGGCCCGAGCTGTGATTCCTTGGATATCATGTTCCGCGGCAAGATGACTGAACCCCTTGATGTGGATGACTTGCTCCTTGTCCCTGTCTGCGGTGCCTATACATCGGCCTCAGCAACGACCTTCAACGGGTTCAAAAAGGCTCGTATGGTCATTTGGGAAGATGTACGGGATGAACTTGGCTTGGGTAATGAGCAGCTTTCCCTTGCTGTATAAGCTTTGAACCGTAACCGGTCTCCTGCGGGGGACCGGTTTTTTACGCCTTATTTTGCAAAACATGGTATAATGACGCATGGAAAGGATGGATTTCTATGAGAAAAATACTGCGCCCCTTCTTTTTTCTTGTTTGCGTCCTGGCTCTTTTGACAGCTGGATGCGGGGAAAAAGCGGCAGTGCCCAAGATTGAGCCCGTCCAGTATCCGGGCTGGATTGAAGTCAACTTGGATCCGGATGCCCGGTTTTCGGTTCCTTCTGCTTTTTTTGTGGAAACGGAAGCCATCCGGCAAAAGATGGAATCTGGAGAAATGGACCCCTATGTAAAAACCCTCCTTGAAAAAGATCGGGCCCAATATTCCCAAAAAGGAAGCATCGTCCTTGTGACAACCGATCAAGGGGCGGCTTTTCTTGCGGATGGAAGCCATGCGGCACGAATTACGTTTCAAACCGTGGGAAGCCCTATGAAGCTTCCTCGGTATGGGCAGAACCTAGGCATGGATGAAAAGGCCCTCAAGGAATTTGGCACAGCCACCATGGATGGCATCAAATTCAGTGATGGAAAGAGCCTTCCCGACGGATATACGGTCACTTATAGTAACTGGAGCCCGATGAAGACAGAAATCATAAACGGTGTGGAGCATCTTTTTACGGCCTACGATAAGACCATCCTAAAAGAAGGTGTTGCCCTTGTGACGGTTCGCATCCTGCGCTGGACCTTCCTCAATAATGACCGCATCCATATCTTGACGGCCTCCTATCCTAAGAAGGAGGAAGCCTATTGGAATGATGATGGGCGGAAGCTCAAGAACATTGTGAGGACCCTTGCCATTGTACCGTCAAAGTCGGCGGCGGAAGAAAGCTTCCCTGATAAGGTCAAGGCCCTCCTGCCATAGGTAAATGGCTCCTTTCTAACAAAAAAACAAAGACCGCTGCGTGAAAAGCAGCGGTCTTTTTAGATGGGTAGAAAGGGTCACTCAGCCGGAACGGTTTCCATCGTCTTCTCCTTGCGGGAAGATCCATAGAGCTTTTTTCCAATAAAAGCAATCAGGTAGCAGCAAACGGTATAGATGATGCCGAATTTCAGCATGTCCATGGCTGTCCCTTTGACGAGGATGGCATACATGATGGGCGTGCTTACAAGCTCGATGACCTGTCGGATAGCGTAGGACAGGGAGTAGTCCGTCATAACAGGAGAGTCAAAATTGGGATCGCAGATTTTAAGGAGTGTGGCACCTGTCATCATGACGCCTGTGTTGATGCCAAAGCTGAGGATGCCTCGTTCAAAAGGATAGCTGTCGGGAAGGAAATATTGGAACATCTTGATGGTCGTATAGTAGACCAGAACAAAGCCTGCCGCAGAAATGACGAGGATGGGGAGAATATAATCCAAGACGGCGCGGATAGGCATGCTGGCGATGGCAGCGATAATGGAGAAATCAGCAAAGATACCGCAGATATGGTTCTTGACTTTAACATCAATCATCCATTCCAAATGCAGTTTTTGAATACCATAGTTGACGGCATACATCAGAAGCAGGGCATAGGGCCAAACGGGTACGTCCTGAAGTCCGATGATCTGATATTTGACAAATAGGCCGCGCAGATAATAAGCCAGCCCACAGTCGGCAAGGATAATGGCCAGGTGAACGGTCAGCGGTTCAATGGCGGCGCTTTGGGTGGTCTCTCGTCCCATTTGTCCCTGTTTGCTTATTTCCTTCGTGAAACCATAGGTATCTTCTGTCGGAAGAGAGGCTGACCCTTTCAAAAAGGCTGTTTCCCCTTTTGCCGCAGCGCGGTTGATGATCATGACGCCTAGCAGGATTCCACCAAGCAGTCCAATGGTGGCAAAGGTGGTAAGAACGCCCTGGGACAGTTCCCAGTAGGAGGCACCCCCTTCCATGAGCAGGCTCCCAATGGCACCGGCCATGCCGTGACCGCCGTTGAAGCCCTGACAGATTTCGTAGCCGAATTGGTTATAAAATTCGAGACCAGGAATAAAGGCCATAAAAAGCAGGGGAAGTCCAACGCCCAAGATGATCTGGAAGCCAAAAGCTCCGCTTGCAATGCCGCTCACAATGGCAATCTTTGCGGCTTCCTTGCGGTTTTCCTGGGGGTCGAGCTGTTTTTTCCTGACGAAGTTTCCTAGGGGAATCCCGGCAAACATGGGAACCACGAGAATACCTGCAAGCAGGGACCACGTCTTGTTCCATTCAGGGGATATGGGGGAATACCCCGTAAGACCAAGGACTTCCGGTCCTAAAAGAAGTCCGAGGAATCCGCCGATGACAGAAGCGGGAACCAGGAAGCGTCTAAATAGGGAAATCTTGGCTCGAAGATAGAGTCCGATAAGGAGCAGGACACCAAGGAAAGCGGTACTCTTGAGAAGTTCTTGCAGGATCTTGCTGGTCATGAAAAGGCCTCCTTTGATATAAAATACAGAATTATCAATTATATCGTATCAATAATTTATCACTTTGTCTATAATTTGTTTTTGTACAGTGGACATAATATAAAACGAAGGCCGATTTACTATTCTATCCAAGTTAGAAGGCGAACAGGGATGCTTGTTACAAAAAATAGTTATCCTCAGGAAAGTGTCCATGTTACAGGGAGTTTTTAAGAATTTTGATGTATAGGCATCCTTTGTAATGGAAAAAAACGCGATGACTGATGTAATTATCAGAATTATGGGCATAATTCGTTGCCAGAGCGATTCAAATTATATATAATGAGGGTATTCCTTGGACAAGTGCTGAGGAAAAAGGAGGAATTCCATATGAGAGAACTGCTGAAGATTGGTTTTGTAGGAACGGGCATCATGGGAAAATCCATGCTTCGCAACCTTGGGAAAAAGGGATATGAAATGCATGCCTATGCTCGGCACGCTGAGAAGATTGCAGACCTTGAATCCGAAGGGGTTATCCTTCATGAAACACTTGCTGCCTGCGTCAAAGCTGTCGATGTCATGATTTCCATTGTCGGTTTTCCTAAAGATGTGGAAGCGGTCTATTTCGGAGAAGGGGGCATCTTCGCCAGTGCCCACCGCGGACAATATGTCATTGATATGACTACGACAAGTCCAACCCTTGCAAAAGAACTCCACGAAAAAGGAAGTGCCCTTGGCCTTCATGTCCTCGATGCACCGGTTACGGGCGGGGATACGGGCGCTAAAAACGCAACCCTTTCCATCCTTGCTGGCGGTGAGAAACAGGATTTTCAGGCCATGCGTCCTGTCTTTGAGGGCATGGGAACCAACATCAACTACATGGGACCGGCTGGTTCCGGTCAGCATGCCAAGATGGCCAACCAGATCATGATTGCCGGCGCCATGAGCGGCATTTGTGAAGCCCTGAACTATGCGAAAAAAGAGGGCCTTGACCTGGACACCCTTTTAGCTGCCGTATCCACCGGGGCGGCGGGCAGTGCTCAGCTCAATGCTTTTGGAAGCAAGATGGTCCATGGTGATTTCGCACCAGGTTTTTTCCTGAAACACTTCATCAAGGATATGAATCTTGCCGATGAAGAAGCGGGCAAGATGGGGCTTACCCTGCCCGTCCTCAAACAGGTCCTTGCTGAATATCGGACCCTCGAGGCAAAAGGAATGGGGAATTTAGGAACGCAGGCGCTTTTTGCTTACTACGCTGACAAAGAAAAATAAACCGAGGCGGGATGGTTTCCTGCGAAATCCACTTCAGAAAGGATGAAACTACATGATGAAGAAAAAATGGTGTAAACTAGCAGCTCTTGCCCTTACCTGCGGCAGCCTTCTTGCAGCAGGCTGCGGTGGCGGCGGAGACAAGAAAGAGGCCGCTTCGGGCGGTAAGAAGGTCTCGGGAAATGTCATGGTCTATACGTCCATGTACCCTGATGTCGTTAATTCCCGTGTAAAACCAGCTGTTCAAAAGGCGTTCCCCAACTTAAAGGTAAATTGGTTCCAAGGCGGTACAGAAAAGATCAAGACAAAGATTGCCGGAGAAATCAAGGCAGATAAGATCAGCGACGATGTTCTCATGGTGGCTGACCCATCTTATTATATCTATCTCAAGGAAAAGGGACTTCTTCTGGATTACAAATCCCCTGAAATAAAGCATCATATCATGGAAACGGATAAGGATGGTGCTTGGACTTCCGTCCGTGTCTGCAACATGATCATTGCCTACAATAAGGATAAGACTGCGAAAGAAGATATCCCAACAAGCTGGGAAGACCTGACAAATCCAAAGTATAAAGGCCGTATTGCCATGCCGAACCCGCTTCTGTCCGGGACCGCTTATGTCGCTGTTGGAGCTCTTGCTGATAAATTTGGCTGGGAGTATTTTGACCGTCTGAAAGCCAATGGGCTCCGTGTTGAAGAAGGCAACAGTGCCATTCAAAATAAACTTCTCACAGGTGAATATATGGCTGCCGTCATCTTGGAAGAAAATGTGCTGAAACTCCAGCAGACCAAGAAGGAACCTTTGGAAGTCGTTTATCCGAAGGAAGGGTGCATCCTTATTTCTTCACCGATTGGTATCTTCAAGGCGACGAAGAATCCTGATGGCGCCAAAGCTCTTACAGATTGGTGGCTCAGCAAAGAAGGTCAGGAAGCCGTGACTGCTGGTTGGATGTATTCTGTTCGGGATGATGTGGAAAAACCGCAGGGATCCAAACATACGCTGAAGGAATTGCTCCAAAATGCCATTAAGGTAGATTGGGATAACTTAACTAAGAATGAAGCCCAAATCAAGGAAGAATTCCGGGCTCGTGTCCTCGATAAATAAAAGATCACCTTCCGCAGCCATCGGACTGTGAGCGGGGAGCTGGGGAACATCCTCTGGCCTCCCCGCTTTTTCAAGCGGAAAAGGAGTTTATAGTGAAACGATATCAAATGCCGCGCCTTGACAGTAAGTTTATGGTTATCGCGCTATCTGTCCTCATTCTTCTTTATTTCATTGTACTGCCTTTGGCTGTACTTATTATCGACAGCATTGTTGTTGATGGACACCTGGATGTGTCAAGTTATCTTTCTGTCTATGGACAGGCCGTCAATATGAAGGCCCTGACCAATACGGCAAGAATCTCTATTCTCGTCATGATTCTTTCCGTCCTGATAACTTTCCCTTTGGCCTGGCTTATCGGCCGGACGGATTTGCCGGGACGGAAAAAGTTCCGGACCATCCTTGTTGCCAGTTACATGATTCCCCCTTATGTTGGGGCCATTGCTTGGACGCAGCTTCTTAATCCTGATGTAGGGTATCTCAATGACCTATTTAAAACCATCTTTTCCTTGAGCGAAGCCCCTTTTAATATTTATACGGAAGGTGGCCTTATCTGGGTCTTGACCCTTTTTTATTCCCCTTTTGCCTTTATTACCATTTCTCGTGCCATGGAAAAAATGGATCCCACACTGGAAGAAGCTTCCCGCGTTTCCGGTGCTTCGCCGCTTCGCGTCCTGTGGGATGTGACATTGCCGCTCATGGCGCCGAGTATCCTCGCCGGCGGTCTCTTGGTCTTTATTGGGGCTGGTTCTGCCTTCGGAATTCCGGCCATTGTGGGCATGCCCGGAAACATCGAAGTCCTGACAACGCGCATTGTATCCTTTGTCTACATGGGGAACGATAGCGGTATCCGCAATGCGACAACCCTCGCCGTATCGCTTATGATTCTTGCCAACGGGCTGCTCTTTTTCATGACTTGGTTCATGGGACGCAAGGACTATACAACCATTGGCGGAAAAAGCACTCGGCCAGCCTTGGTTGAATTGGGAAGATGGAAAGGTCTTGCGACTATTCTTGTAGCGGTCTATGCTTTTATTGCCGTGATCCTGCCATTGGGGTCCATTGTCATTACAAGCTTCATGGTGAGCATGTCCAAAGGACTCAGCCTTGATAATTTCGGTTTTGACGCATGGATGCCGGTCCTTGAAAACAGCCAGTACCTGGATTGCATCTGGCGCTCTTTGGGGTATGCCTTCATTGCTGCAACAATTGGCACGATCCTTTCCCTTTTTGTGGCTTATCTATCGGTTAAAACGAAGGTGAAGGGCCGCAGTCTGCCAGACCTGCTTGTGATGGTTGGCGGCAGCACGCCCAGCGTTGTTATTGCACTGGCCCTCATCATAACCTTTTCGGGCAACTACGGCTTAAACCTTTATTCCACCATGTGGATCCTCATTGTCAGCTATCTTGTGAAGTACATGACCATGAGTGTCCGAACCATTGCTGCTTCCCTAAGCCAGGTTTCTTCAAGTCTTGAAGAGGCTGGACTGAACTCTGGTGCGGGCTGGCTTCGTATCTGCAAGGACATTATCATGCCGCTGATTGCTCCTTCCATTGTAGCGGGTTGGTTCCTCATCTTTATGCCGTCCTTCTATGAATTGACCATGTCAAACCTGCTTTATGGCAGTGATACCCAGACCATTGGCGTCCTTCTTTACGAACTGCAGACCTATGCTGATACGCAGAATGCCTCAGTTATGTCTGTTATCATTCTTCTCATTGTCATGGTGGGGAACCTCATCTTGAACAAAGTGTCAAAAGGGCATATTGCCATTTAGCAAGGAGGAAAACAAATTATGTCTCAAGTCAAACTCGAGCATCTTTATAAACGCTTTGGAAATGTAACGGCTGTGGGAGATTTCAACCTTGACGTGAAAGATGGGGAATTCATCTCGTTCCTAGGACCTTCAGGATGTGGCAAAACGACGACCCTACGGATGATTGCCGGCTTTGAGCGTCCCACGGAAGGCTCCATTACCTTGGGGGATACTGTAGTTTCCAGTGCAAGTGATGGCTTTTTCATGGCACCGGAAAAACGGGATATAGGCATGGTTTTCCAGTCTTATGCTGTTTGGCCCCATATGACGGTTGCAGAAAATGTGGCTTATCCTTTGAAAATCCAAGGTGTCAGCAAGAATGAACGGGCCCGCCGTGTCGAAGAAGCTCTTAAGATGGTTCACCTCGACCAATACGGGACACGCTATCCCAACCAACTTTCTGGCGGGCAGCAGCAGCGTGTAGCTCTTGCCCGTGCGCTTATTGCCCATCCTGGCCTGCTCCTTTTGGATGAACCTCTTTCAAACCTTGATGCCAAGCTTCGGGAAAGCATGCGCTTTGAAATCTCGACACTCCAGAAAGAGCTGGGCATCACGGTTATTTACGTCACCCACGATCAATCGGAAGCCATGACCATGAGCGATCGCATTGTCGTCATGAATGGCGGTGAAATCCAGCAGATTGGACGTCCTTTTGATGTCTATACCCATCCTGCCAATAAGATGGTGGCCGATTTTATTGGTCTTGTCAATTTCGTGCCTGCTGCGATGCGGGGTGACAGGGCCTTTATCAAGAATACGGATGTTTCTTTCCCTAATGAGGCAGGAATCCCGGAAGGAGATGGCATCATTGCCGTCCGTCCTGAAAACGTAAGCCTTTCCAAGGACGGTGGGATGCTTAAGGGTACGGTGCGGCATCGTTTCTATATGGGAGATGCTGTCGACTATCGCATTGAGACCGTGGCTGGTATGATCCGAGTCATGACCCATGGCGGTGCGTACCATACTTGGAAAGATGGAGAGGAGATTTATCTCGATTTTCGTGATATAATCTTATTGGGTAACGAAAGAAACAATTATATTATCACTTGATTGGAGGAAATTTTCATGAAAAAAGAAATTGCTACCAAAAATGCCCCTTCTGCGATTGGACCCTATTCCCAGGGGATTGAAGCTTCCGGTACGACGGTCTATGTATCCGGTCAGATTCCTATCGATCCTAAGACGGGCGAGTTTGCTGGCGATGATATCGTCACCCAGACGAAACAGTCCTTGACGAATGTCAAGAATATCCTTGCTGAAGCTGGATGCAGCCTTGATGATGTCGTTAAGACGACGGTCCTTCTTGCGGATATCAAGGATTTTGGTCCAATGAACGAAGTCTATGGGGAATTTTTTAAAGGCGTTTGCCCGGCTCGTGCCTGCTTCCAGGTAGCAGCGCTTCCTAAAGGTGCCCTTGTGGAAATCGAGGCCTTTGCCGTTAAATAAGATCTTTCGTTTGACCGCTGCTTTTTGCAGCGGTCTTTTTTTTGAAATATATGTTAGCTAATTCTAATTTATATAATAATAAAAAATATGTGAATTATTGTCATAAAATGTAATGGTAATGAGCGGAAATTGAGAAATATTTTGAGATTTTCGCAAAAATCATCCAGATTTTGGCTTGTTTCAGGAGAAAGAAAAGGCTATAATGACAAAATAAAGAGATTCAAAGCTAAAGAATCTCCTGATGAGTTAGCTTTATATTATCTTGGAAAGAGGTGCTATCTATGGAAAAAGAAGATTGGATGCATGTTGGTATGGTTGTGGGCGGTGCTGCTTTGGGGCTTGCGGCCCGTGTCTTTTTCAAAAGCAAATGCATGAAAAAAGCAGCCATTGGCGCGACGGCTGCTGCCCTGCGTGTACAGAAATGCGCTGAAAAAAGTGCGGCCTGCCTCAATGCCCAGGCTGATGATATCGTGGCCCAAGCCAAGGAAGAAAATCGTAAACGGGAAGAAGCGGAATTGGCTGAAATGAGGGCTAAAGAAGACGCCTTGACACCTGTGGAAGATAAAGCCTAAGCCTTTATTTCCTAGGAAGAAAGGATGGGACAATCGTGAAATTTCAAATGATTCATGAGGTCCGGGACCGGATCCATGTTCGCTGCTTGTCCGCTAAAGGAGTCGTCTTCCGTGGGTTTGATGCCCGGCAGGGCGCTGTGATCCTTTCCAGCCTGGAAAGGATCAGTGGAGTTTGTAAAGTTAAGCTTTACAGTGCATCGGGCGAAGTTGCGATTACCTTTGCTCCGGACAAGAGGGCTTTTCTTCGTCCTATTCTTTTGGACACCTTGGCCTATCTTGACCCCAATGATCCGGGCCTCCAAAAGTCCAGCAAGCATCAGGCAGATGCCCTAATCCTCAATCGGACCTACCGCAATCGCCTGATTTCCCATGTGACGCGTCATTTTGCCTGTAAGTGGTTCCTGCCCATGCCTGTGCGCACGCTCCGGGCCTGGTATCACACCCTAGGCTTTATCCGTAAGGGTGTCAAGAGCCTTCTTTCAGGCAAACTTGATGTACCGGTCCTTGATGCAACAGCCATTACGGCGGCTATGCTTCAAAACGACCTTGGTACAGCCGGCTCGATCATGCTACTGCTTGGAATTGGAGATATCCTGGAAGCGTGGACCCTAAAAAAATCCGTTCATGATCTGGCTTCCCATATGTCCATTAACGTAGATACCGCGTGGAAGGTCCTTGAAAATGGGACGGAAATCGAAGTGCCCTTAACAGAAGTGGATAAGGGTGATGTCATCAGTGTCAAGATGGGAAGTACCATTCCCCTTGATGGGGTGGTGACGGGCGGTGAAGCCCTCGTGAACCAGGCTTCCATGACAGGTGAATCGATGCCGGTTCGTAAGACCGTCGATGGACCCGTCTTTGCTGGGACCGTTGTGGAAGATGGGGAAATCCGCATCCGTGTGACGGGAACGGTGGGGGATACTCGTTTTGACCGGATCGTTAAGATGATCGAGGATTCGGAAGCTTTTAAATCGAACCTTGAAGGAAGGGCCAATCATTTGGCTGACCGTCTTGTGCCGTGGTGCTTAGGCGGAACCCTCCTGACCTATCTGATCACGCGCAATGTCATGAAGGCCATGGCGGTCCTCATGGTTGACTTCTCCTGTGCGCTCAAGCTTTCCATGCCGCTGGCGGTACTGTCAGCCATGCGTGAATGCAGTACCTACAAGATCACGGTCAAGGGTGGCAAGTTCCTCGAAGCGGTGGCAGAGGCGGATACCATTGTCTTTGATAAGACGGGGACACTGACCCTTGCCAAGCCGAAGGTTGCTGACGTCATTTGTTTTGATGGCTACACTCGGGAAAAGGTCCTTCGCTATGCCGCCTGCCTGGAAGAACATTTTCCCCACTCTGTGGCCAATGCCATTGTGCGTCAGGCTGCCGATGAAGGCATCACCCATGATGAACTCCATAGTAAAGTGGAATACATCGTAGCCCATGGAATCGCCTCCCGTGTCGGGGACAAACGGATTGTCATCGGGTCCCATCACTTCATCTTTGAAGATGAGCACTGCCGTGTCCCGGCGGGTCAGGAAGCCCTGTTCGAAAGCCGTTCCCCCGAATATTCCCATGTCTTTATGGCCTTAAATGGGGTCCTTATGGCCATCATCTGCATTTCCGATCCCTTGCGCCCGGAAGCTGTGGAGGTCATGAAGGAGCTGCGCCGCGTTGGCTTCCAGGACCTTGTCATGATGACGGGAGACAGCAAACGGACAGCAGAAAACGTAGCCGCAACGTTGGGGCTTGATCAGTTTTATGCGGAAGTCCTGCCTGAGGAAAAGGCCCAGTTCGTCAAAGCCGCCAAGGCCGACGGACACCGTGTCGTCATGGTAGGCGATGGGATCAATGATTCCCCCGCCTTATCCGAAGCAGACGCTGGGATTGCCATTGCCGAAGGGGCTGATATTGCCCGTGAAATTGCCGATATCACCATTTCGGCCCGCGACTTGCATCAGCTCATTGTTCTAAAGGAACTGAGCAACCTGCTCATGAAGCGTGTCAATTTCAACTATGATTTTGTTGTTTCCTTTAATGCCGCGCTGATTGCCCTTGGCGTAGCCGGTATCCTGCCGCCAGCGACAACGGCATTGCTGCACAATGGATCGACCATTGCCCTCAGCCTTCACAGCATGACGAATCTCAAGGAATTTGTTTAAAAAAGCGGATAAAAGAACCTAAGGAAGGGACCGAAGGATGTTTCCTGTCGGCCCTTTTTTGTGGTATGAAAAAAGCGGGCACCGGAAGAAAAACTTCTTCTGATACCCCCTTATCAATCAAAACTGGGAGAGCCGCTTTTTGAGAGGCGGCAAGACAATGGAAAGGAGAATCGTTTTTGTGACAACGCCGACCGCGCACTGGAAGAGGCGGGGATAGAGCAGGTTCATCATGGGTGTATGGAAGAGTACGCTCAGCCAGTAAGTGTTGAGGACGAAACTGACCCCGACTTGGGTAAGGAAGACGGCGAGCAGGATGGCTTTTCGACTTAGGCTGCGACGAAAAATCAGACCATAAAGATAGCCATCGAGAAAGGAGGAGAGTGTAAAGCCGGGAAAGTAGGGACCTACGGGGAAAAGAATTGCACCGATGAGGTCACCCAGGGCGCCTGTCAGTCCGCCCGCAAGGGGACCGCCGCAGAGAGCAGCGGCAGCAACGGGCAGGAAACTAAGTCCAATCTTTAGGTTCCATGTGTGAAGGGAGAGAAATCGGGCAAGGATGATTTCCATGGCCGTGCAAAACCCAATGAGGGTGATCCATTTGCCGGGATGGTAGGAACGCTTCTGGTCCATGGCAGGCTCCTTTCGTCAGCGAAGGGATTCTTTTCGTTTCATGGCAAAGCCCAAGAGGTCAGAAATAAGGCGGGCTGCCAGATAACCCGTCGTGCCGCCGATGTCGTCAAAAGGCGGGGCTACTTCTGTCATGACAACCCCTTTGAGGTCGCTTGACGAGCCAATGGCTTCAAGGATATCGACCGCTTCGTCGTAATTGAAGCCGCCGAACATGGGGGAACCCGTAGCCGGTGCATAAACGGCATCCATCGCATCGATATCAAAACATACGACAAATTGTTTGGCAAGCCCAAATTCCTTAAGGATCCGGTCAATGCCCAACCGGCGGACATCGCGGCAGGAATAGATTTGATCTCCGTGCTCACGGGCTTCTTCAAAATCATCGGGGCCGCTGCTGCCAATGCCGCGGACACCCAGATGGAGGATGCGTCCCACATAGGAAAGACCAGCGGCATTTCTCATGGGGGAGCCGTTAAAGAATTTTTGGCCGTCAAGGGGTTTGGTCCAATCCAGATGAGCATCAATATGAACGATATCAAAGTCCCCAATACCTTCCAGGCCCTGCAGGACAGGGAAGTCAACAGCGCAGTCTCCGCCTAGGACAACAGGAAGGGCTCCTTGTTTCTGAATGATGGAAACGGCACTTTCCAAGTTTGCCATGGTGCCTTTGAGGTCACCGGGAATGTAGTCTACATCCCCACAGTCCACAACATGCCAACGATTGGCATCCATATAGTACTGTTTGCGTTCTGAATCATAGGTACCGCCTTTTTTGTAGGTAAAGCGGGTTGAGCCCAAGCGAATCCCGCGAGGGCCTAGGCGGCAGCCCGTGCGGCCTTGGATGGCAAGGTCAAAGGGGGCGCCAAGGACGGCAATATCCGCATTCAAATGATAGATATCTGTTGCCAGGTCACTTTTAGCAAAGGTTGCAATCCCCGTAGGGGCCATATTGAGAGGCTTTTGAAGGCTGTAGTTATCCATATTTCATCATGCTCCTTTAACTGCATTGCAGGTCTTTTTGTTGTGCCTTCATTATAGGAAGTGAAGAAAGGGAAGTCAATGAAATTAGACACAATTTTGCAATGTAGACACTATAGTGAAACAAAATCGTTGACAAGGCAAATGACGATTTCCTATAATGAAGAAAAAACATGATTCATTTAGAAAGGAGCCTAGTCATGGCGGATCAATCTTCTGCTGCCCCTTATGTCAATTCTGTACTGCATGCAGTCAGGATTCTTGAACTTTACGCGGCCCAGCGCCGAGAATCCCTGTCCCTTACGGAAATCAGCCGGGCCCTTTCCCTGCATAAAACGACCGTATATCGGATCCTGCGGACCCTGCAGCATGCTGGCTGGATTGAACAGTCCGAAAAAAGCGGTCAATACAGACTTGGAACGGGAATCCTCATGGTCGCCTCCGCTGTTTCTGTTCACAATACAGTAAAGGACCTCATTACAGAAGCCCTGAACGATTTGTCCAATCGCTTTAATGAGACCGTTGTCATTTCGACGCTTCTTGGGCACCAAGGTGTCTGTGTGGATATGGTCCAGTCCCGGCATCGCCTTTCTGTCATGGGTCATAAGGGGTATATCGTGCCCCTTCATATTGGCGCGTCGGGCAAGATGCTTCTTGCCATGCAGAATGAAAGCCTTCGGGATATGCTCATTGGAGAGCTCCTTACAGAAAAAACCGAGCGGCGGATCCTCAAAAACCAGCTTTTGACCATTCTCCAGGATGGCTATGCTGTTTCCCGGGGCGAAGTTGACGAAGGTGTGGCGGCTGTAGCGGTACCCCTTCATTTGGGACAGAATGGGTATGTCATCAGTCTATCCGGACCGGAAATGCGCCTTGAAACAATTGGTTTTTCCCGCATCCGGGATACACTGCTTAAGACCGTCAGGAACCTGGAACAAAAAGGACGAATGCTGAAACCATAAAAAAGGCTATGAAGGTGTCATTGCATCTTCATAGCCTTTTGGGGTTGTCTTACAGCCATTCCTGCAGGATATAAAAGACCGTACCGCCGCAAATGATGGCAGCGCCCAAGGACTTTGTCCGAATGACGATAGGCGCGATGAGAAGGGTCGTTAAAAGAGGAATATTGTCAAGGGAGAGGCAGAGCGTTCCGTCTTTTAATAAAAGATCAGGGAAAACCAAAGCACCGAAAATGGCAGGGGGGACAAAATGAAGCCACTGGGTAAACCAGCTGGGGAGAGTACGGTTTTTGAGCAGAGCCATGGGAAAGAAACGGGGCAGGAAGGTGGCAAGGGCCATGGCAAAGATGGCGCCCATTGCATAGGTATTGCTATAACTATTGGCAAGACGGAAGGATTCCCAAAAATCATTCATGGCGAGCCTCCTTTTTCCTCGTAAGGACAGTAAGAAAAATGGAGGCTGTCAGGCTTGCCAGGACGATGTGCAGCTTGAAAGGAACAAAAGTTGAAAAAAAGACGGAAATGAGACCGGAGGCAATGCCTGCCGTGACAAGGGCCCGTGAACCCATATAGTTTGACCAGATACCAAGGAACATCGCCGTAAGGATATAGGAAACAAGGGCCAGATTCAAGTGGAGAAAGGACCCTAAATAGCAGCCCAAGGCACTGGAAAGGGACCAGACCAGCATACTGATGAGGTTGATTGTTTGGGCCTCCTCCGGCGACCAATCTGCATTGCCCTCAAAAGCTGCTAGATTGACGGCAAAGCACTCATCTGTCAGTCCATAAGCAAAAAGGGTGGTAAAAAGCCCGCTTTTCTTGCGGACATAGGGTGCCAGGGTCGATGTAAAGAGCGCGTTACGAAGACTGGTGACAAAAACCGTCAAAAAGATTGACAAGAGGGAAGCTCCATCCATCATCATGGCTATACCAATGAACTGGGAACTGCCGCCATAGACAAGGACGCTCATGGCAAAGAGGGTCGCCGGCATGAGTCCCGCTTTTTGACCAAGCATGCCACAGGCAAGCCCAAGGACTGTATAGCCTATGAGAATGGGCAGGTCTTTTTGAAATACACGAGCAGAAAAACGAAGCAAATGAAACACCTCATGACTTCTTTAAGAAAAATTTGTATACATTATATACTTTTGTTCGAAAGAAAGGAACCCTGTATGGCCCAAGAAATACAAAAAAGAAATTCCACTTGCATTAAAAAAATAAATGAATTATATTAAAGAAGCTAATTATAGCAAGGCCTTTTGAAGGAGAAGTTCTTCGTATGCTATAATATCGTTGTCGGATATTTTTTTAAAAAGAACCTAAATTATTCGGAAAGAGCCTGGGATCCCTTTTATATAGGCCCCATCCTCTTTCTTGATTGCTGAAGAATAGGAGTGAAGAGAATATGGCAGAAATCAGACCGTTTCGGGCCCTGCGCCCCATTCCGGAACTCATTGGCAAGATTGCTGAGTTGCCTTATGATGTGATGAACCAAAAAGAAGCCCGGGATATGCTTCGCAAAAATCCCTTGAGTTTTTTGCAAGTGACCCGCTCAGATGCAGTTTTGCCGGAATCTGTCGCAGAAGATGATCCCCAGGTTTATGAAAAAGCACGGGAAAACCTGGAGACGTATATCAGCCGTGGGGAGATGATCCAAGATCCGGCGCCCTGCTACTATATTTATCGTCAGCAAATGGGGCCTTATATCCAGATTGGTCTTGTTGCAGTCGCTTCACTCAAAGAATACGAGGAGAAGGTCATCCGCAAACATGAACTTACGCGGGAAAAGAAAGAGCGGGACCGGGTCCAGCATATCCTAGCGACAAAGGCCCAAACGGGACCTGTTTTTCTTGCTTATAAGAGCAAAGGACAGCTTTCTGCTTTTCTGTTGGACTATATGGGAAACCATACGCCGACCTATGACTTTATCGGAGAAGATGAGGTCCGCCATACCCTGTATGTCATGAGTGAATCGCTGAAAGTCCAGGAAGTGACCCGCCTTTTTAAGCAGGTCCCGCAGCTTTATATTGCCGATGGACATCATCGCTGTGAGGCAGCCTATCAAGTCGCCAAGCAATTGGGCGCTCGAAAAGGTCAGACGGGAACCGAGGAATACAATTATGTCCTGTCGGTCATCTTTCCGTCATCCATGCTCCATATCCTGCCCTATCATCGACTGATTCGCGATTTGGGCGGACTTACGGCGGACGATTTCCTGAAAAAAGTAAGCCTTTCTTTTGACGTAGAGGACCTGATACGGCCCGCCGAACCGTCTGTTCCCCATACGTTTTGTCTCTATTTTGGCGGCAAATGGCGGCGTCTCACGGCTAAAAAAGGTACATATGATGCCGCTGACCCCATTAAGAGTCTTGATGCCAGCATCCTCCAGGATCTTCTCCTTTCGGCAATCCTTGGCATCAAGGATCCCCGAAAGGATCCCCGTCTTGAGTTCATGGGCGGTATCCGAGGGGTGAACGGTCTTATGGATGCCGTAGACAGCGGTGCCTTTATAGCTGCAATTGCCATGTATCCAACGACCATGGAAGAGCTCATCCGTGTTGCCGACGCAGGACTGATCATGCCGCCCAAATCGACTTGGTTTGAGCCCAAACTGCGGGATGCCATGACCATTCATTTGATAGGAGATGAACAAGATGGGAAGAATCTTTAATTTTGGGGCAGGACCCTCCATGCTCCCGCTGCCTGTATTGGAACTGGCCCAAGCCGAGCTGCTTGATTATAAGGGTAGCGGTATGTCTGTTATGGAAATCAGTCATCGTTCTGCTCTTTTTGAAGACATCAACCATGAAGCACAGAAAGACATCAAGACCCTTTTGCATCTGGATGATAATTGGAGCGTCATGTTCATGGGCGGAGGCGGTACGCTGCAGTTTTCCATGATCCCTATGAACTTCTTGATGCCAGGGAAAGTCGGTGCCTATGCCGACACGGGCAATTTTGCCCATAAAGCTATGCTGGAAGCAGACAAGATCGGTGAAACGGCCATTGCCTATTCAAGCCGCAGCACTGGTTATGACCGGGTGCCAAAAAAAGGCGAGATCCAGATGCCCCATCAGGCGGCATACCTTTATATCAATTCCAATAACACGGTCTATGGAACAGAATATCATGAATATCCTGAGACAGGACACGTGCCCCTTATTGCAGATTTTTCGTCGGATTTCCTGAGCCGTCCTGTCCCTATGGATCGTTTCTCCCTCGTTTATGGCGGGGCCCAGAAAAATATTGGACCTGCCGGCGTGACCGTTGTCATTGGGAAAAAGAGCTTCCTGCGCGGAAGGGACAGCCGCCTTCCCCTTATGCTGAACTACGAGACGTTCATGGATCATGATTCGACCTATAATACGCCGCCTGTCTTCGGTATCTACATAGTCGGTCTTGTGGCCAAATGGCTCCTTGCACAAGGTGGTCTGGAAGCTATGGCGGTTCGCAATGCCAGAAAGAGCAAAATCATTTATGATGTGATCGACGCTTATCCTGACTTTTATGTAGGACGAGCCCAGAAGGACAGCCGATCCCTCATGAATGCGACCTTTAATCTGCCCACGCTGGAGCTGGAAGCCCTTTTTGTGGAAAGCGCTGCCCAAAATGGGATGGTGGGTCTTAAGGGGCACCGTGTTTCCGGCGGGATCCGGGCCTCTATGTATAATGCCATGCCGCAGGAAGGCTGCGAAACCTTGGCTGCTTTTATGGATGATTTCTATCGGCGCCACCGCTGATTATGGGGATAAAAGACCTCTCACGTACGGTTCTCCGCGTGGGAGGTCTTTTGTCTTCCGCGAAAGGGAAGGAATGTGGAAAGACGAAGGAGCCTTGTTGGGGGCGTGCTTATTTTTGTGGTTGACGGAACCCGCGTTATCTGTAACAATAATAATTGACACAATTTAAAATTGTAAGAATCTTTCAATGACGAGGAGGTGTCCCCATGAAAGGGTATGCTATGCTGAAAATCGGCGAGTCCGGATGGATTGAAAAGGAGCGGCCTGTCTGCGGTCCTCTTGATGCGATTTGCCGGCCTATTGCGGTTGCCATCTGTTCTTCCGACGTTCACACCTTATGGTCCGGCGCCATTGGCGAACGGCACAACATGATTCTAGGCCATGAATGCTGCGCTGAAGTTGTAGAAGTTGGCAGCTTGGTCAAGGATTTCAAGCCGGGGGACCGGGTCCTTGTTCCGGCCATCACGCCGGATTGGAGTTCTGCCGCTGCCCAGGCTGGCTGGCAGCAGCATTCAGGCGGCATGCTCGGCGGTTGGAAATTCTCCAATTATAAAGATGGTGTCTTTGCAGATTTCTTCCATGTCAATGATGCGGATGGTAACCTGGCTCATCTGCCTGAGGGCATGGATCCTGCAGACGCATGCATCATGTCCGATATGGTCCCGACGGGTTTTCACGCTGTCGAACAGGCCGATGTTCAATTTGGCGATGCGGTCCTTGTCATCGGCATTGGCCCTGTCGGTCTCATGGCTGTCCGCGCCTGTGCCCTGCGCGGTGCGAGCCGGATCATAGCTGTTGGAACGCGTCCCGTCTGTATAGAAGTGGCTAAAGACTATGGGGCTGATGAATTCATCAGCTACAAGGATGGCTCAATCTTTGAACAGGTCTTGGAACGGACAAATGGTGCCGGCGTAGACCGTGTCTGCATTGCCGGGGGCAACGTGGATACCTTTAGTGAGGCCATCAAGTGTCTGAAACCGGGCGGCCGGATTGGCAACGTCAACTACCTCGGATCCGGTGATTATGTCAAGATTCCCCGCGTGGAATGGGGGGCTGGCATGTCAAACAAAACCATTTCCGGCGGACTCATGCCGGGCGGACGGCTGCGCATGGAGAAACTGGCAAGTCTTGTAACAAGCGGGCGCCTCGATCTCCATAAGGAAGTTACCCATATTTTTAGGGGCCGGGATCACGTCGAAGAAGCACTCTTTATGATGCGCGATAAGCCGCGGGACCTGATCAAACCAATCGTTATTTGGGAATAAATATTGCAAGGGGGAGGGGCGGCGTCCCCTCCCTTTTCCTATCAAGGAGGCCATCATGAAAGTTCTCATTGTATCCGGTTTCCTCGGTGCCGGCAAAACCACGTTTATCCGTCATTTGACGGATACGCTCCTTGATGTGGATTTCGCCATTTTTGAAAATGAGATTGGGGAAACGGATGTTGATGCCAAGGTCCTGCAGGAAGGAGCGCGGCATCTGAATATCTATGAAATGACGGAAAACTGTGTCTGCTGTACGGGAAAGGCCGATTTTCTTAGCAATCTCGTGACCATCCTTTCTGCCTTGGATCCGGAAGTCCTCATCATCGAGCCCACGGGGGCAGCTAGGCTCAGCGCCCTCATGGCTTCCATCAAGGAACTTCATTATGATGCCATCGAGCTGCTGCCGCCCATTACGATTGTTGATGCGATGGCGTTCTTTAAGGAAAACCAGCCACTTACGGACCTCTTGCTGGACCAGATCAAGCAGGCAGCCACCCTGATCCTTTCTAAATCCGAGCATCTGGATGAATGTGAGATGGCCCATTTCCATAAAGTCCTGCATGAGCTCAATCCGGCGGCGGAAATCATTACATGCGCTTATACGGGGCTTCCCGAGGCCTTTTTTCGGCGTTGTTTGGAAGGACGAGGGGAAACGAGTTTCTTGGAAAAAGGCGGGAACATGGTCCCCCTTCATAACCACGACCACAGCCATGACCATGGAGAAAATCCTGTGGAAACAGTAACCCTGACCGATGTCTCCGTGCCGCACCCCCTTTATCTCATGCGCTTTTTGGATCTTGTGACCAAAGGTGCTTTTGGTAAGGTGCCACGGGCCAAAGGGTATCTTCCCTGCGGCAGGGAATGGATCCGTTTTGACCTTGTGGGGGACCGCTGGCTGATTTCCGGCTTTTCTTCACAGCAAGTGGCCAAGGTGGTGCTGATTGGGCAGAATCTTGATGAAGGGGCTGCAAGCCGCTATTTTTCCGCGTCATGAGGGGAATAAAACCGGCATGATTTTGTTTTTCCGGAAAAGCATTTTGTCACATGAACGTCACTTGACAGAAGGTGGATGAATCCGCTACAATCGAAATGTACCCATACGGGGTATACTTTATCATTTCAATCAGAAAGTGTGGGAAATTTATGAAAAAAATCTTGCTTGTCTTTCTTGCAGTTGTTGTCATCATTGGGGGGACCTTGATGGGAAGCTACAATGGTCTTGTCAGTGCCAATGAACAAGTAACGGGCCAATGGAGCCAAGTGGAGAACCAGCTTCAGCGCCGCAATGATCTGATTCCGAACCTTGTCAATACGGTCAAGGGTTATGCCGCCCATGAGACACAGGTCTATGCCGATGTGGCAAATGCTCGGGCCAAACTGGCTGGTGCGCAGAATGTCTCCGATGCGGCTCAAGCGAGCGGAGAACTTGATGGGGCCTTGTCCCGTCTCCTTGCAATTGCCGAAAATTATCCGGACCTTAAGAGCAACACCAACTTCCTTCAGCTCCAAGATGAACTGGCCGGTACAGAAAATCGCATTGCCGTGGCCCGCCGTGACTACAATCAGTCTGTTCAGTCCTTCAATGCCAAGATCAAATCCTTCCCGACCAATATTCTTGCCGGGATATTTGGCTTTACCGCAAGGGATTATTTTAAGGCCGACGAAAGTGCCAAGACGGTTCCGCAGGTAAAATTCTAACGAACCTTGGGGAAGGAAGGAGACATTCCCATGAAAAAGAAACTCTTATGGCTGCTCCTTGCTCTCCAGGTGATTTTCTTCCTGCCTTGGAGTGCGGTACAAGCGGCCGGCATTCCGCCTAAACCAGCGCAGGATATCTATGTTGTGGACCGCGCCGGTGTTCTGTCCCAAAAGACAAAAAAGATTATCCTTACTTATAGTACGGCCCTTGCCCAAAGGACTAAGGCGCAGGTCGTTGTCCTTACCGTACCGACCCTTGATGGGGTAAGCGTGGAAGACTATGGACTCTCCGTCCTGCGCGAATGGGGCATTGGCAATAAGAAAGAAAACAATGGCGTTCTCCTTCTTGTAGCCACCAAGGACCGAAAGAGCCGCATTGAAGTCGGGTATGGTCTGGAAGGTATCCTTCCCGATGGACTTACGGGACGGATCCAGGATCAGTACATGCTGCCTCTTTTTCGTAAGGGTGATTATGATCAAGGCATCTTGAATGGATATTCGGCTGTACTCCAGACCGTGGCTAAAGGCTATGGCCTGAGTGCTAACGACCTGGCGGCGGAAGGGATTCCACAGGCTCGGGAAGACTCGGAAGGGTTGCCTTTTTTAACGCGGGTCATTCTCTTGGGGGGCCTTGTTCTGCTGTTTCTGATTGATCGCCTGCTTTTTGGAGGGGCCATTCTCCGCACTCTCTTTTACCTTTTCTTTTTTCGCGGCGGCGGCCGCGGGGGTTTCGGAGGAGGCGGCGGCTTTGGCGGAGGCGGTTTTGGAGGCGGCTCCGGTGGGGGCGGCGGTTCCAGCCGCAGCTGGTAACAAAGAAAAGTACTCATGGATTTCCATGGGTACTTTTTGTCTATCTGGGAATGAGTTTTGGCCAAATAAAAAATGACTGCCTGAAAAGAGCAGTCATTTTTAGAATCAACTTATTTGTAGGTCAGTTCCTGATAGCCAATGTAGCAGGTTGCCGGATTCAGCAGGGCTTCTCCCGTGAAAGCATCCGTTTCAAAGGTGGCCTTGTAGACAACAAAGGGGGTGCCATCCTTGTCATCGGTCTTTTTCGTGACGACGATGTTGCGGGCATCAGCATAACAAGCCTTGATGGCCTCCTTGACGTCTTCTTCCGTCTTTGTAACGGTGACGCTGCCAGGATAGTTGGAACTCTTTACTTCGACTTCCTTGACTTTCTGGGTGGCTCGATCAACTTCGACTTCATAGCGTTCCAGGGTGTCAGGATCCAGGAATTCCAGCTCGAATTCATTGTCATCAGTTTTGGCACTGACAAGTTTTGCCGCAGCAGGAACAACTTTCTGGGCATTGGTTACAGCCGTCTGTTTGGCTGCAATCGTAGCGGAAACGCCAGCAGCAAAGGCCGGGACGGCACCAGCAAAGGTTCCGGACAGAACAGCAGCAACGGCCGCGGTTACAGCATATTTTTTCATGTTCATGGGTATACACTCCTCTCAAATCACATATAATCATTATACGATAAGAAAAGTGAAGGGACCATGAAAAACTGAGAATTTCACGAATTTGACGCAAAGCCTACAGAAATAAGAAATTGCTATGTAATATTTATTACAAATTATTAGAAACGAAAATCCCGTTCCCCGTGAATGATCTTATCCAAGTAGGCTTGGCATGTGCTCCGGACCTGAGGATTGGGAATCTTATCAAGCTCCTTTGCAATGACGGCTTCTCCTTTTTTGCGAGTGTTATCCGAGGCGTAGTCTACAAGATATTCCTTCAGCGTAAGGAGGGCATTCGGCTGACAGCAGTTGGAGATTTCTCCCGTCTTTGCAAGGGACATGAAGCGGTCCCCTGTCCGACCGGCTCGGTAGCAGGCCGTGCAGAAGCTCGGGATATATCCATCTGTCAGGAGCCAGTTGATGACTTCATCCAATGTCCGATTGTCATTCACCTCAAACTGGGCAGAATCTTCTTCCTCTTCTTCAGCATAACCGCCGACACTCGTACGGGAAGCCCCACTGATCTGGGAAACTCCAACTTCGATGACGGAAGCCCGGGTTTTTGCAGATTCACGGGTCGAAATGATGATGCCCGTGTAGGGAACCGTAATGCGAAGGATGGCAATGATCTTTTTAAAAAGGTCATCGGAAATGGAGTTGGGGAATGCGTCCACGGAAATATCATCAGCTGGACGAATGCGGGGGACGCTGATGGTGTGGGGGCCGACACCGAAGACCGCTTCCAGGTGTTCCTTATGCATGAGAAGGCCGGCAAAATCATACCGATAATTATTGAGTCCATAAAGGACACCGACGCCAACGTCATCAATCCCTCCTGTCATGGCACGGTCCATGGCTTCCGTGTGATAGGCATAGTCATGTTTGGGCCCATGGGGATGAAGGGTTTCATAATTTTTCCGATGGTAGGTTTCCTGGAAAAGGATATAGGTGCCAATCCCTGCTTCTTTGAGCTTGCGGTAATTTTCCACGGTTGTTGCGGCGATGTTGACGTTGACGCGGCGAATGGCCCCGTTTTTATGTTTGATACTATAAATGGTACGGATGCTTTCGAGGACGTATTCAATCGGATTATTGACGGGGTCCTCGCCTGTTTCAAGGGCCAGGCGCTTGTGTCCCATATCCTGCAGTGCCGTAACTTCCCGGACAATTTCTTCCTGCGACAGTTTCTTTCGGGCGATGTGTCGGTTCTTGGCATGATAGGGACAGTAGACACATCCATTGATACAGTAGTTTGAAAGATAAAGGGGCGCAAACAGGACGATGCGCTGCCCATAGATCTTATCCTTGATCTTGCGGGCAAGGTCATAGATGGCTTCCGTCACTTCCGGGTCCTCGCTTTTAAGGAGCACAGAGGCTTCCCGATGGCTCAGGCCTTTTAAGTGGCTGGCTTTTTCAACAAGGGATAGGCAGAATTCCTTGTCTTTACTCTTTTCGTCAGCGTAGGTGAGGGTTTCCATGATTTCCTCGTGATTGATGAATTCATCAGCTTTCGAGGAGGCGGGGTTGTAGGGAACTGTCATAGTGGATGATTCTCTCCTTTGGGTGGTTGATTTCCCGAACAGTGGTGTGGGCACAAAAAAAGCATGCCAAAAAAGGCATGCAAACAGAATCGGTCCATTCACTGCCTTAGTACTTGGGGGTTCCTTGTACGCAGGGAGTTTTTGTTATTTTACTGCAAAAACAAAAGTTATGCAACAAAAAGAGGCATTGTTTCAATGATCAGGAACGACACGATGCCGACAAATGTGGTGATTGCGACTGTGGTGATTGCGACGATTTGGCTGTCCAGTCCGGAATCTGAAAGGGCAAAAATCCTATAATAAGGAAAATGATTGGGTGTGGGTTTCTCTTTTTTTCATTTACCTTTTGCGAATCGGTGAAGAGAGATTGCGCAGCAAACTGACTTATAGGGCAGCGACAATCGGAGCCGGCGGAGTGTCCTCTGCCGATAAAGCCGAAGTCCCAATGTAAGACGGTGGAGTGCGGAGCCCATGTAGCGCCTAACATAGGATCAGGCGGTTGCCCAAAAAGTAATGGCCGTGAATCGGAGTGCTTTTTGCTCCTGATAAAAAACGGAGGCCATCAGGATAGGGCCACGTCAAGGACCATCATGACTGAAAACCCCAAGGAAAAGCTCAGGACACCAATGTCGGAATGACGGCCTTGGCTCATTTCCGGAATGAGCTCTTCGACGACGACATAGAGCATGGCACCGGCAGCAAAGCTCAAAAAATAAGGCATGAGAGGAATGATCTGCGTTGCAAAGTAAATGGTAAGAATCGCACCGATGGGTTCAACAATGCCTGAGAGGATTCCGTACCCACTAGCTTTTCCCATGCTCCAGCCCCGTTCGTAAAGGGGCATTGAAATGATGGCTCCTTCCGGTACGTTCTGGATGGCAATCCCGAGGGAAAGGGCGAGGGCGGCAGATAGGGAAATGAGGGAATTGCCGCTTGCATAGCTGGCGTAGACGATCCCAATCGCCATCCCTTCCGGAATGTTGTGGATCGTGACAGCAAGGAGCATGAGAAGGGTCTTATCGAGTTTTGTCACAGGCCCTTCCGGTTCCGTTGTCATCTGGTGCAGATGGGGGATGGCATGGTCCAGGATGAGGAGAAAGAAGACGCCAATCCAAAAACCGATGAAACTTGGCAGAAAGGCCCAGCGGCCGAGGGCTTCCGAAAAATCCAGGGCCGGTGCGAGCAGGCTCCAGAAAGACGCGGCCGTCATGACCCCGGCCGCAAAGCCTGTGAGTGCTCGGTTGACCTTTTCGCTGAGGCCTTTTTTCAGGAAAAAAACAAAACAGGCACCGAGACTTGTTCCAATAAAGGGAATGAGGACTCCCCAGAAAATAACCCCCTTCATGACTTAACCAAAAAGACGGGAGAAGAGGCTTTTCTTTTCATAAGGCTCGGTCTTCATGCCTTCATAGTTGTAGCCTGTCTCATCAATGGCCTTTTTGATCACGGCTTCCTCAACAGGGGATTCTGTCACAAAAGTGGCTTCTTTCTTGGAACGGGACGCTGATACGTGAGCTGCATGGGGGAAAGTATGCCGAATTGTATCGGCAATGTGCGCTTCGCACATCCCGCAGGACATGCCTTCAATATGAATGATGTTTTTTACCATAAGGGTCACTCCTTCTTTACTTTGAAAATAGTTAGATATACCTAACAAGAGTATAGTATAGCCAGCCGGCCTCTTATGTCAATTGGGAATCTCCGAAAAGGACAATAAAAAACCGTGGAACGTCTGTTCCACGGCTGAATTCAATTGGTGGCCCCGGAGTGATTCGAACACTCGACCTTTTGGTTCGTAGCCAAACGCTCTATCCAGCTGAGCTACGGAGTCATAACCGAACAGTCATTATTGTACTCGATGGTCATGTTTTTGTCAACGCTTTTTTAAAAATATTTTCCTAGGTCCAGAATTCCCTTGTAATAGGCTCCCTGTTTTTAATCTGCAGGCCCTTTCCTTGGCCTTTTGTTTCTTTTGTTACTTGCCATGCGCTTAAGCCCCTATTTCATATGGAAAAGGGGCTCCTCGTGGTAATTTTACTATCTTTATTGTATAATGAAAACCTACATTTCCATCATTATTTATGTTTTAGGAAGGATACAATCATGTTATTTACGGATAAAGCTAGGATCTATGTAGAAGCAGGAAGCGGCGGCGACGGGGCCTCCAGTTTCCGGCGCGAGAAATTCGTCGCTCACGGCGGCCCTGACGGCGGCAACGGCGGACGCGGCGGAAGCGTCTATCTGGTGGCCTATAAGGACCTTAATACCCTTGTTGATTTTCGCTATAAACGAAAATTTGTTGCTTCCCGCGGCGGCAATGGCTCGGCCAAAAACTGCACAGGGCCCAAGGCTCCCGATGTGGAAGTAAAGGTGCCTATGGGGACTGTTGTCATTGATGATGCAACAGGGGTCATCCTGGCGGACCTTTCCCACGAAGGAGAGCGGTTCCTTGCTGCTAAAGGCGGACGCGGCGGCAAAGGCAATGCCTGCTATGTGACGAGTACCAAACAGGGCGTGACATTTGCGGAAAAAGGCGAGCCAGGGACCAAAGGCTGGCTGCGCCTAGAGCTGAAACTGTTGGCCGATGTCGGTATGGTGGGCTATCCCAGTGTGGGCAAATCAAGCATTGTTGCGCGCGTTTCTGCCGCAAGACCGGAAGTCGCGGCCTATCATTTTACAACGCTGACGCCCGTTCTTGGCGTGGTGCGCCTTGATGAGGAAAACTCCTTTGTCCTTGCCGATCTGCCTGGACTGATTGATGGGGCCAGCAAGGGGGTCGGGCTGGGGCATGATTTCCTGCGTCATATCGAACGGACGCGGGTCATCCTTCATATTGTCGATACAAGCGGCAGTGAAGGGCGTGACCCGGTGGAAGATTTCAAGAAAATCAATGAGGAATTGGCCCTTTACAGTGACAAACTGGTCAAGCGGCCCCAGCTTGTCGTTGCCAATAAGATGGACCTTCCCGGAGCAGAAGAACATTATCCTGCCCTGGAAAAATATGTCACGGAAAAGGGCTATCCCATCATGAAAGCGTCGGCTGCAACAGGCGATGGACTGCGTGCCGTCATGTATAAGGCTTTTGAAATGCTTCAAAAGGCCCCGCGGGACGAGGCGATGCTGGAAGTTGGGCACCTTAGGGAAGTGGACCCCGATTCCTTTGAAATCCTTACGGATTCAGAGGATGCTGATTTTGAGGTCAAAGGCAAGAACATTGAGCGTCTTGTGGCCATGACCAATTTTGACAACGAGGAAGCGGTGTACCGGTTCCAGCTCATCTGGCGCCGCCTCGGTATTGAAAAGGCCCTAAAGGACAAGGGCATTGAAGAAGGGCAGTCAGTCAAGATTGGCGACATGGTCTTTGAATTTGAAGATCGTTACTGAGGGTCCTCAACGCAGGTATCCTAAGCGAGCAGGAACAGGAAGGTGAGCAGATGGAAAGGGAAAAACTGGCAAAGGCAAAACGGATTGTCATCAAGGTCGGGTCGAGTACCATTACCTACCCAAATGGCAAGGTCAATTACGAAAAGATTGAAAAGCTGGCACGGATCATGGCGGACCTGCAGAACAGCGGCCATGAAATGATCCTCGTCTCCAGCGGTGCCGGTGCCGTTGGCGTTGGCCGCCTGAAATTTGAGGAAAAGCCCAAGGATATGCCTGGCAAACAGGCCTGCGCTGCCGTGGGACAGGGTATTTTGATGCATATCTATGAGCGGCTTTTTGCTGAGTATGGTCAGACCGTGGCCCAGGTTCTCCTGACCCGTGCGGACACGCTGGACCGCCATCATTATGCCAATTCCCGCAATACCTTCCAAAAACTGCTTGAATGGGGCGTCATTCCAGTTGTCAATGAAAACGACGTGGTCGCCATCGATGAGTTCAAGATTGGTGACAATGATAATCTTTCCGCCCTGGTAGCTGGAATTGTCGATGCTGATGTCGATATCCTGCTTTCTGATGTGGACGGCCTTTATACCGCCAATCCCCAGAGCCATCCGGATGCCCGCCTCATTTCAGAAGTGTCCGAAATTACCCCGGAACTGGAAAACATGGCTGGCGGTGCTGGTTCCAAGAATGGGACTGGCGGAATGATTACGAAGATTCAAGCGGCAAAGGTCGCTAATTCTTCAGGGATTGCTCTTGTCATCGCTTCTGGGGAAGACCCCGAAGTGCTGCGCCGGATCCTCCGGGGAGACGCCGTGGGGACCCTCTTTGTTCCCCATATTTCCCATCTCCAGGCCCGGAAACAGTGGCTGGCTTTTGGCGCCAAGGTGGAGGGTACGCTCATTGTCGATACCGGTCTTGAAAGGGCCCTCAAGCAAAAAGGCAGCTGCAGCATCCTGCCAGTCGGCATCAAGGCGGTCAGCGGGGATTTTGAAAGCGGCGTGACAGTCAGCGTGGCCGATGAAAAGGGCCACGAACTGGCTAGGGGACTTGTAAATTATGGTGCCCAAGAGATCCGTAAGATTCTTGGAAAAAAGACGGGTGATGTGGAATCCGTTCTGGGTTATATCCATACGGATGAAGTCATCCATCGAGATAATCTCGTCATCATGTAAGGAGGCATGATCATGTACGAACAGGGAATGGTCCGGGAGCAGGCCGAAGGGGCGAAAGAGGCTTCTGTTGCCCTTGGCCTTTTGCGTGCAGATGTGAAAAATAAGATTCTTCTTGCCATGGCTGAAGGACTCTTGACAGAAGAAAAGGCAATCCTTGATGCCAATGCCATTGATATGGAAAATGGACGTCAAGGCGGGCTCAAGGATTCCTTCCTGGATCGGCTGCTGCTCACTCATGAGCGGCTGGCCCAGATGGCCGAAGGCATCCGGCAGGTTGCAGACCTTGAGGATCCCGTAGGAAAAGTCCTGAGCGGACGGACGCTTTCCAATGGCCTTACGATAACAAAGGTCACCGTCCCCTTGGGACTGATTGGCATCATCTATGAAGCCCGCCCCAATGTGACGGCCGATGCCATCGCGCTCTGCGTGAAAAGCGGCAATGCCGTAATCTTGAAGGGGGGCCGGGAAGCACTCCATTCCAATAAGGCTGTAAGCGATGCCTTGATTGCAGCAGGGCGCAAGGCCGGTCTTCCCGAAGGCGCCGTCCAGTTTATCAATATTCCAGAGCGGGAAGCGGTCACGGAACTGATTCATCTCGATGGTCTTGTTGATGTGGTCATTCCCCGCGGCGGTGCAGGACTTATCCGCGCGGTTGTCAGCGGCGCCTCGGTGCCTGTTATCGAAACCGGATCCGGCGTATGCCATACCTATGTGGATAAAAAGGCCGATGTGGCCATGGCCGTTTCCATTGCCCTCAATGCCAAGGTCAATCGGCCTAGTACATGCAATTCCATGGAAACGCTCCTTGTCCATAAAGAAATTGCGGATGCCTTTATGCCGGCCATGGTGGAAGCCTATCAGAAGGCTCATGTGACGATGATTGGAGATGAACGGGCCCTGGCCTATGAAAAAAGTATGATCCCCGCTGCCGATGAAGATTGGGCCACGGAATACAATGACCTGCGGCTGAGCATCCGGATCGTTGATTCCATGGAAGAAGCGGTTGCCCATATTCGCCGTTATGGGACGGGGCACTCTGAAGCCATTGTGACAGACGATTACGAAACGGCCCGTCGCTTCCAGCAAGTGGTCGATGCGGCCTGCGTCTACGTGAATGCCTCGACGCGGTTTACGGACGGCTTTCAATTCGGGTTTGGCGCGGAAATCGGCATCAGTACGCAGAAACTCCATGCCCGCGGCCCGATGGCCCTGCCGGAACTGACGACAACCAAATACCTGATCTGCGGCAATGGACAGGTCCGTTCGTAACGGAATCTTTTAAAATCCTTCATGATTTCTTCATGAAGGATTGTTATCATAAGCCCAGTATGCAGAGTGGGGAGCAGGACCTTTTTCCTGCCGGGAGGAGCTTGGGTCCAAGGGTTTCTTCCGCTTACAGTAAATGAGGTGGGGAATAACGTGTTTTTTTTGAAGAAACATCGCATCCTTATTGGCTTCTTGACCGTTCTTTTGGCAGCAGCGGCAGCTGGCGGCCTTTGGTACAAGGACAAGAAAGCCAAGGAGGCTTTGGCACAGATCCGTACGGATACGGTGACCCGGGAAACGGTGCGCCAGACCGTTTCGGCTACGGGAGCGCTGAGTGCTCAGGACAATGTTGAAATCAACTCTAAGATTACGGGCCGTATCATTGCGGTCTATGTCAAGGAAAATCAGCATGTGACGGCAGGGCAGCCGCTCTTGAAACTTGATGATACGTCCCTGATGAAGACCCAGGCGATGAAAGAAGCCACTTTGTCAGACCGGGAAGCAACTTATCGGCGGGATGCGCAGCTCCTTGAGGAAGGCGCCATTTCCCAGAGCGTTTTTGATACGGCCAAGGCCAATTATGATTATGCCAAGGCAGATTATGAACAGGCTGTTTCAAATACCAACGACACGATTATCACGTCCCCGATTGACGGGTATGTCATTGGCAAACCGACTCCTGTAGGGCAGACGGTATCGCCCGGTGTTTCGACGCCGCAGGTCATCATGAATGTGGCGACTTTGGATAAGATGCAGATTGAGCTCATGGTCGATGAATCCGATATTGGCCAGATAAAGGACGGCCAGACGGTTGAATTTACTGTTGATGCCTATCCTGATGAAACGTTCAAGGGAATCATTTCCCTCATCAGTCGGAGTGCGACGACAACCAACAATGTCAATTACTATACTTGCTATGTCGATGTTAACAATGTGGACAACAAGCTCCTTCCGACCATGACGGCACGGGCGAATGTCATCATCGGGAAAGTGGATGATGCCCTTTCCATTTCCTCCAAATGTCTTTTTACCAGCGGGGAACGAAAGTATGTGAAGGTCCTTGATCGTGCGTCAGGCACGACAAGGGAAGTGGATGTCAAGGTCCTTATGCAGGGTGAAGACCGGATTGCTGTGAGCGGTGACCTAGAAGAGGGAGATGCCCTTGAAGTCAAGACCGTGACCGTTAAGACGCAGCAGCGCGGAGGTCCTCCCATTTAAAGAAGGGAGGAAAGCACATCCATGAACGTCATTGAACTAAAGGATATTGTAAAAAGTTATGCGATGGGGGATGCGACGGTCTATGCCCTGAATCATCTCACCGTCAGTTTTGAAATGGGAAAATTTACCTCCATCGTGGGCCCTTCGGGAAGTGGGAAATCAACGCTGATGAATGTCTTGGGCTGTCTTGATCGTCCGACATCTGGGGAATATATTCTCGAAGGCAAGAATATTGCTCGCTATACGGATGATGAGCTGGCCCATACGCGCAATGCCCGCATCGGTTTTGTGTTCCAGAGCTTCAACCTTCTGTCCCGCCTGTCGGCTGTTGACAATGTGGCCCTTCCTCTGATCTATGCTGGGGTAGACCTTAAGGAGCGGACTGAGCGGGCGGAAAAGGCCCTCAAGGAAGTGGGGCTGGGCGCACGGCTTTACCATAAACCTAATGAGATGAGCGGCGGGCAGCGTCAGCGTGTCGCCATTGCGCGGGCGCTCATCAATGATCCGGCCATTATTATGGCCGACGAACCGACAGGGAACCTTGATACCAAATCAACCTTGGAAATCATTGATATCTTTGAAAAACTGAACCATATGGGCAAGACTGTCATCATGGTCACTCATGAACCGGAACTGGCGGATATGACGCAGCGCATCCTGACCATCCGGGATGGGCAGCTCATCAAGGATGAACGGAGGGAATGATATGCTGAAGGAATGCATCAAGATGGCCTTCGAAGGCATGCTTTCCAATAAACTCCGGACTTTCCTTACCATGTTGGGCATCATCATCGGTGTTGGCGCCGTCATTGCCATGGTTTCCTTGGGCCTTAGCATGCAGGAAAAAGTCAAGGAAAACATCTCCAGCATGGGAAGCAACCTGCTCATTGTCATGAGCGGCGGCCGTACAGCCAATGGACAGCGGATTGCCAGCGGCAGCGGGGCACATTTGACCTATGACGATGCCAAGGCCATTGAAAAGAACGTCGATGGCATCAAATATGTGGCACCTGGCGTGCAGAGCAGCTACCAGCTTGTTGCAGGCAACCAAAACTGGAATACACAGGTCCAGGGCATGACGCCCAATATCATTGATATCCGGAACTATACCATCAAGACAGGCCGTATGTATACGGAAAAGGAAATGACAAGCCGTGACAGGGTCTGTGTCATCGGACAGACCGTTGCGGACAATCTTTTTCCTGAAGGTGATCCTGTGGGGAAAACTGTCCGTATCAATAAGGCTCCCTTTAGGGTTGTCGGTGTCCTCAACAGCAAAGGACAGTCCTCTATGGGGCAGGATCAGGATGATGTGGTGTTTGTTCCGCTCACCACGGCTATGCAGCGTCTGATGGGCATTACCTATATCCGCAATATCACGATCCAGTGCGAGAATGAAAATACAATCGAACAGGTCCAATCCGATGTAGTCACGTTGCTGCGGCAGCGCCATAAGATCCGCACGGGCGAAGATGATGACTTCAGTGTTCGGAATCTGGCGGAAATCATCAAGACCGCTCAGGAAACGACGGGGTCCATTACCTTGCTTCTGGCCATCATCGCGGCCATCAGTCTTCTTGTCGGCGGCATCGGCATCATGAACATCATGCTTGTTTCTGTAACGGAACGGACGCGGGAAATTGGTATCCGAAAGGCCCTTGGAGCCACTTACCATGATATCTTGCTTCAGTTCCTTGTTGAATCCATGGTCATTGGTGTTACAGGCGGAACGACGGGTATGATCTTAGGCACAATCGTCTCCGTCATTGCCGCACGGATCATCGGCTGGCCGGTTGTCATTTCGGTCCTTGCAACCATTATCTCAGTCGTCTTTTCTGTTGGAATTGGCCTTTTCTTTGGCCTTTATCCTGCCAAGAAAGCGGCGCTTCTTGACCCGATTGACGCGCTTCGTTATGAATAAAAAAGAATCGACCTTTATGGAAAAAGCCCGCGGTTTCTGGGCTTTTCTCCACACACCAAAGACCCGTTTTGATTTAAAGGACCGTGGCAGGGCTTTTTGTTATTTTGTAATCCTTGCGGTTATTTATTATTTTATTGTCCGTTTTTTGGGCTACTGAATCTGTTCCTGCAAGCGGGGCTGGAAAAAGCCCTTTTCGCACTGCCTGCGGGAAAGGTGAAAAAAATTCCAATAAATTGTATAGAAATTGACAGTTTTCTCAATCCATTCCTTTCAGGGAATGGATTTTTTTGAATTCCTAGGCAAAAGAATCGGCGATACCGTATAATAAAGAAGTCGATTTAGAACAGTTCCGTATTAGCGTGGTAAAATAAATGGTGCGAAAAAAATTTCGCAGGGAGAGGACCACTTTTAAAGGGACTGTCCGAGTGGTTGAGTTGTTATTTTTGGGAGGTGCAGTTACATGAAGGTTGATTTGAACTCTGATCTTGGTGAAAGTTTTGGCGCTTATACGATTGGTATGGATAAAGAGGTCATTCCCCTGGTTACAAGTGCCAATATTGCCTGTGGTTTTCATGCCGGCGATCCGTCAGTCATGCAGAAAACCATTGCCCTCGCCCATGAAAATGGGGTCGGATTAGGGGCTCATCCCGGCTATCCCGACCTTGTCGGCTTCGGCCGTAGGACCATGGCTGTCAGTCCCAAGGACGTCTACGCCATGGTGGTTTACCAAGTGGGCGCCTTGGCTGCTTTTGCCAAGGCTGCTGGTGGACGGCTGCAGCATGTCAAACCCCATGGAGCCATGTACAATATGGCGGCCAAGGATGCTGCCTTAGCAGAGGCCATTGCCCAGGCTGTCTATGATGTCGATAAGGACCTGATTCTTTTTGCCCAGCCGGGAACGGAAAGTATCAAGGCGGCTGAAAAAATTGGCCTGCTTACGGCCGCGGAAGTCTTTGCCGACCGGAGCTACCAGGAAGACGGCACGCTGACGCCTCGGTCCAAACCAGGTGCGATGATTACTGATGAAGACGCGTCCATCGCCCAGGTGCTGTCCATGGTCCTTGACCATAAGGTGACCTGCCTGTCTGGTAAGGTCATTCCTATCAAGGCCGACTCCATCTGTGTTCATGGTGATGGCCCGAAGGCTCTGCTCTTTGTCCAGAAGATTCGTAAGGCCCTTTCGGAAAAAGGTGTGGAGATTGCTCCCGCGGGTTCGTTTTTGCGGTAAGCTGGGGGCTTGGGTCCTTCCTGATTCGATCCTTGATTTGGAACATTAGCTGAAAAGGAGCAACCAATATGAAAGAATCCAATCTCAGCGTCCTGTTGGGCGCCGCCTTCCTCATGGCAACCAGTGCCATTGGACCGGGCTTTCTCACGCAGACAACGGTTTTTACAAGTCAGCTCAAGGGGAGCTTTGGCTTTGTCATCCTTGTGACCATCTTGATCCATGCCATCACCCAGCTCAATGTGTGGCGCATCATCGCCGTATCTAAAAAGCCAGGCCAGGATATTGCCAATGCGGTCCTGCCGGGCCTTGGCTATTTTGTCTCGGCCCTTGTCGTTGCCGGCGGACTTGCCTTCAACATCGGCAATATCGGCGGTGCCGGTCTTGGCATGAATGTCCTTTTTGGGATTTCCCCTGTTGCGGGTGCTCTCATCAGTACAGTCATTGCTGTTTTTATCTTCCTGAACAAGGAAGCGGGACGCCTCATGGACCGTTTTGCCCAGATTGTCGGCGGTCTGATGGTACTCCTTACCATCTATGTGGCCTTTACGAGCCACCCGCCTATCGGTCTTGCCCTTTCCAATACCTTCATGCCGGAAAAGATTGACGTCATGAGTATTGTAACCCTTGTTGGCGGCAGTGTCGGCGGCTATATCACCTTTGCCGGCGGCCACCGTCTTCTTGATGCAGGGATTTCCGGTGAAGAAAACCTGGACCAGGTCAACCGCAGCTCCCTCATGGGCATCGGAATCACGAGCCTTATGCGCATCCTGCTCTTTTTGGCTGCCTTGGGCGTCATTGCCCAGGGACTGACCCTTGATCCGAAGAATCCGCCTGCTTCTGTCTTCCAGCTGGCAGTGGGAGATGTGGGCTACAAGATCTTTGGGATTGTCATGTGGTCAGCCGCCATTACCTCCGTTGTAGGCTGTGCCTATACATCCGTGTCCTTTATCCGGACCTTCAGCCCTGTCCTTGAAAAATACCATCGCTATCTTATCATTGCCTTTATCATATTTTCGTCCTTCATCTTCTCGTTTATTGGCCGCCCGGTCACGGTCCTTGTCGTGGTTGGCGCGCTCAATGGCTTGATCCTTCCGATTGTGCTTGGGGCCCTGCTCCTTGCGGCACGGAAAAAGTCCATCGTGGGAAGCTACCAGCATTCCTCGTTCCTGTTCTATGCTGGCTGGGGCGTTTTCCTGGTCATGCTCTACATGGCAGGACAGACCGTCATGAAGATGCTGCCAAAAGTGTTGGGGTAAGGAGGAATCTTCATGGAATATGATGCGAAAGAACTTGCTTGTCATCCCCGTTTCCAACCTATTGGGGAGGCCGCGTTCATGGTCAGTTTTGGCGATGCCATCCATCCTGAGATCCTACGCTGCGCCAGTGCCCTCGTGGAGGCTTTAAAGGAACATCCCTTTCCAGGCCTTCGGGAAGTGGAAGCGTCCTATACGGGGGTCACGGTCTTTTATGATCCATTGATCCTATCGCGCACGAGTCATCTTGCCGAGGACAGCTGCCTTTCTAAAGGCTATCGCGAAGCCAAGGCCTGTGTAGAGGCTCTCTTGAAGAATCTGCGCTTGGCCGAAGCATCAGTGCGGGAAAAGGTCCGCATTCCTGTCTGCTACGGCGGAGAATATGGACCTGACCTAGAATATGTGGCCGAGTATCACAAGATGACGCCGGAAGAAGTGGTCTCCATCCATACCAAGGGAGACTATCTGGTCTATATGATTGGGTTTGCTCCGGGATTTCCCTATGTAGGCGGCCTGCCGCCAGAAATTGCAACGCCGCGGCGGGACACACCGCGTCTTGTCATCCCTGCTGGCTCCGTAGGGATTGCCGGTTCCCAGACAGGCGCCTATCCCCTTGAAACGCCGGGCGGGTGGCAGCTCATTGGCCGTACCCCGCTGGACCTCTTCCGTCCCTACGACTTAGCTCATCCGAGCATGCTTGAAGCGGGGGACCGCATAGAATTTTATGCCATTACGCCGGAAGAATATAAAGAACTTAAGGCGAAAGAGGAAGGAGGCCGGCCGCAATGAAAATCCTCGTTAAAAAAGGCGGACCCCTGACGACCCTCCAGGACCTGGGACGTTACGGCTATCAAAAATTTGGTGTTCTTGTCAGTGGAGCCATGGATGATGTGTCCCTGCGCCTTTCTAATCTGCTCGTCCAGAATGATCCTGGTGAAGGTGCTTTGGAAATGACCATGAGCGGGCCGGTTCTGGTACTGCCGGCAGGGTTGGTTTTTGCCCTCACTGGTGCCGATATGAAAGCAACTTTGGGCGGTAAGCCTGTGCCCCGCTATCGGCCTATCTATGTCCGTAAGGAGTCTGCCCTGACCTTTGGCTTTGCCCAGACTGGCAGTCGGGCTTACCTTTCTGTTGCAGGCGGTTTTGACGTGCCTCAGGTCATGGAAAGCAAGAGTACCTATCTGCGGGCTAAAATCGGCGGTGTCAAGGGCCGTCCCCTCGACAAGGGGGATGAGCTTCCCATTGGGACCATTGGTCCCCATCAGGCAGCTTTTGTGGGACGTATGGAACGCAGTGCCAAGGAAGGGGATTCCTTTGTCACGGTTCCTTGGTCCATTGATGGCCGCTTTGTCTTTAATAAAGGCCCCATTCGTATCATGGAAGGCCTCCAATACGATTGGTTCACGGAAGAAAGTCAGCGAACCTTTGTGACGGAACCCTATACCATTACGATGCAGGCTGACCGGATGGGGTATCGCCTCGAAGGTGTGAAGCTCACCTTTAAAGAAAAACGGGATCTTATTTCTGAACCAGTCACGTTTGGTGCCATTCAGGTTCCGGCTGACGGCAATCCCATCATCCTTATGGCGGATCGGCAGACGACAGGCGGCTATGCCAAGATTGGCCAGGTTGCCTTAGTGGATTTGCCGCGTCTTGCCCAGATGAGGCCAGGTGACAAGATCTGTTTTGAATGGACGACCTTGACTGAGGCAGAAAAAAGCTATGCCAAGCAGGAAGCCTATATGGCGGCACTCAAAGACTCCCTTGCGGCAGCCTTGCAGAAAAAAAATTAACTTGAAGGGGAACCCCGCTGTGGCGGGGCTCCCTTTTCAAGTCTTTGTCTTTTTTGTTCCCAAAGGAGGTTAGCTCATGAATGAATCCATTTTTTTGGAAGAACTCAAGGAACTTGTAGCCTTGGAATCGTTCAGCCGGGATGCGGCTGGTACGGGTAGGGTAGCAGCATGGATCAAAAAACGGCTGGACGCTGCGGCTTGGCGGACTGAATTGATTTCCGTCGGTAAGGAAGTGGGTCCCATCCTGCGTGCGGAATGGGGTGAAGGCAAGACCTATGATGTGCTCTTATTAGGTCATATGGATACGGTCTTTCCGGCGGGAACCACCGTGACACGGCCTTTTTCCACGGAAGGGGATTATTTCAAGGGACCGGGGGCGTCAGATATGAAGTGCGGTGATCTTTTCATGGTCCATTTGGCAGAAGCCCTCTCCAAGGAGAAAAAAACGGGTCATGTACTGCTTCTTTTTACACCGGATGAAGAAATCAGTTCTATTTATTCCCGTCCTATCATTGAAGGAGAAGCCAGAAAGGCAAAGGCTGTCCTTATCATGGAGTCGGCGCGCCCAAATGGAGATCTTGTCAAGGAACGGAAGGGCATCAGCAAGTATCGGCTTATCTTTGAGGGGATTGCAGCCCATGCCGGTGTCAATCCCGATCAAGGAGCCAGTGCAGTTCATGAATGTATGTGCTGGGGCCATCAGATTGTTAGCCTTGCCGACCCCCAAAAAGGGACGACTGTCAATATTGGTACCATTACGGGAGGAACCGCTGCCAACGTGGTCGCAGACCACTGCGAATGCGTCATTGACGTACGCATCAAGGATGCGGCTGAAGGCCACCGCATCGATGAAGCGCTTCGTGCTTGGGCCAAGAGGCCTTTTGACGCCCGCATCAAAGTCACGGTCGAGGGGGGAATGAAACGGCCGCCCATGAATCCTTCGGACAAAACAGCAATTCTCTGCCGAAAAGCGGAAGAAGCCGCAAAAAAGGTAGGCATCTCTTTTGGTTGGACCAAATCCGGCGGCGGCAGTGACGGTAATCTTACCGCTGCCCTTGGGATTCCCACAATCGACGGATTGGGCCCCATTGGCGGCAAGGCCCATTCCGTGGATGAATATGGAAAGATCAGCAGTATCATGCCGCGTTATGCTTTTGTTAAGGCGCTTGTTGACAGCCTTCTTTAAGAAAAGACGCGCTGATGGTCCGTTGAAGAAACACCAAAAAACCGCTGCAGCCTAAGCTGCAGCGGTTTTTTGGTGTTTCTTGTGTCCCTTTTTCCCTGAAAGGAGCAGGGACCGTATCGGTTATCCGATGGTTTTGAATCAATATGAGACAGGATCAGGGAACAAACCGTGCTTAGAGGAACAGACCAGCCCCTGGCCCAACTGGCAGACCTGCCATCATCCAAAGGGCCATCATGATGGTCCAGAAGCAGAGGAAGCTCATGGAATAAGGCAGCATCATGGAAGTGAGGGTTCCAAGTCCGGCATCTTCTTCATATTTATTCATAAAGACGACAATCATGGCAAAATAGGACATGAGGGGAGTAATGATATTGGTGGAAGAGTCCCCAATTCGGTAGGCAACCTGTGTCAGGGCCGGAGAAAGACCGAGCCGATACATCATGGGAACAAAGATAGGTGCCATGATGGCCCATTTTGCCGAAGCAGACCCCATAAAGAGGTTCAGGAAGGCTGACAGGAAAATGAAGAGAATAATAAGCGGGAGTCCGGTAAGGCCTGCTGCTTCAAGCGCGTCAGCCCCTTTGAAGGAAACAATGAGGCCCAGGTTGGTTTTCCCGAAGTAGGCAATGAACTGGGACGCGAAGAAGGCAAGGACCATATATCCGCCCATGGATTTCATGGCTTCCGTCATCGCGGCGACAAGGTCATGGGAGGTGCGGAGTTTGCCCGTCGTCCAGCCGTAGGCAGCGCCCGGGATGAGGAAGAGAAGCAGGATGGCCGGAATGAGTCCATCATGAAGGAAGGCTTTGAGGGTCATGGCCCCGTCCGGTTCAGGAGTGCGGAAAAGGGCATTGGCTGGGAACATCAGGAGAGCCATGATCAGGACGTAAACGATGAGGGCAATAGTGGCGTTGCGGAGAGCTTTGTTTTCAAGGTCTGTAACAGGGGCATTGTCCGGTCTGTACTTACCGGTATAGGTGCCAAGGTTCGGCTCGACAATCTTATCCGTCACGATGGTCCCTATGATGGTCAGGACAAAGGTCGAAGCGGCCAGGAAGTACCAGTTGCAGGTCGGGTCGAGGGTCATATCAATCCCTGCTGCCTTGAGGGCTTGGTTGGTAATACCGGTCAGGAGGGGGTCCGTCGTACCGATGAGGAGGTTTGCGGAGAACCCACCCGATACGCCGGCAAAAGCGGCTGCCATCCCTGCCAGCGGATGCCGTCCGGCCATGGCAAAGATCAAGGCACCAATGGGAATGACAATGATATAGCCTGCGTCAGAGGCAATGTTGGACATGATTCCAGCAAAAAGTACAATGGGGGTGAGGAACTTCGGGTTGGCGTTCATGAGGAGCTTTTTCAGGGACGTATTGAAGAGTCCCGTCCATTCAGCAACACCGACCCCGAGCATAGCCACAAGGACTGTTCCCAAAGGGGCAAATCCGGTAAAGTTCTTGGTCGCAGAATTGAACATGTAGCGAAACCCATCCGGGGTGAGCAGGGATACGGCTTTTTTGGTGACTTCGGCCTTGGCACGGGCGTCAAAGTAGGTGACGGAGACGCCCTGCGCGGCAACGAAATGGGATACGATGACGACGATGACCGCCAAAAGCAGAAAGAGCATGGCAGGATGGGGCAATTTATTGCCGATGATTTCAACTCCTTTTAAAAAGCCGCTGATCTCCTTCTTTTTCTGTGTGTTCATTTTTTCATTTTCAGACATTTTTTCTCTCCTTGGTTACATGTGGAACAAGGGACCATGAAAGGGATCCCTTGTTCTGGACTGTGAATCTGGGTGATGATATGCGCATGATAGGCACGTTGTTCCAAGCGATGAGACAATTCCCCTACTGTCTCAAGAACCTCCTTTCCGTAAGTTTTGTATCAGTTCCAATTTTATTTTACCAAAAACTTAATAATATGAATAGTGCAAAAATAAAAAACGCAAAAATAGGAAGAAAATGAGGTTTTATACTGGGAAAAATTTTACGTAAAATGGGTGCGAAGCCGGAAATGACTCCTAAACTGTGGTATGATAGAAGAAAGCGAAAAAAACATTCCATTCTATAATTATTCAAGATGGAGGGGGCAGTAAACATGCGTGATACATCCTTGGTTTTCCCTCTGGATGGACAGGGCAGGATCCTTTTGGGCCGCAAGAAACGAGGCATGGGCTATGGCAAATGGAACGGCTTTGGCGGCAAGATGGAAATCGGCGAATCTATGCGGGAATGTGCTCTGCGGGAACTATTTGAGGAATGCGGTCTTTTTGCCGAGGAAAAGGACCTGATCCTTGTAGCAGACCTATATTTTGACCAGCCGTCTGATGGGAATTGGTCCCATGGGGGCATGGTCTATGTGCTCAAGAAATTTACCGGTGCCATTGAAGCCAGCGACGAAATGGAACCTCGCTGGTTTTCCTTGGAAGACCTGCCTTATGAGGACATGTGGGAAGCGGACAAAACATGGATTCCCCTGATCCTTCAGAATAAACAGGTCCGAGGCACCATTGCTTTTGCTGAAGATGGCAGCACGGTCCTTGATGCCGTTTTCCGGGAGGTTCATCTTGATAGTCGGAAATGAGTGGGTTCCCGCTCTTTTGCGTTGGTTCGATGAAGCCAAACGGGATCTTCCCTGGCGGGTCAATCATCCCCGTGATCCCTATCATGTGTGGGTTTCAGAAATCATGCTCCAACAGACGCGGACGGAAACGGTAAAGGATTATTTTTTACGCTGGATGGCAGCTTTCCCTACCATAAGCGCTTTGGCGCAGGCGCCAGAAGAGGCGGTCCTCAAATTATGGCAGGGTCTGGGCTATTATTCTAGGGCTAGGAACCTCCATAAGGCAGCAAGGGAAATCGTCCTCCGACATCAAGGGGAGTTCCCGAATACGCTGGAAGCGGTACGAGCTCTGCCCGGCATCGGTGACTATACAGCAGGTGCCATTTTATCCATGGCCTTTGGCAGCCCTGTCCCTGCCGTGGATGGCAACCTGCTGCGGGTGATGGCCCGTCTTTTTGGGATTTCAGACGATATCCTTTCTCTTAAGGGCAAACGAACCATAGGACGAATCGCCCAAACGTCTATTCCCCAAGAACGGCCGGGAGACTTCAATGAAGCGTTGATGGACCTTGGTGCCACGATTTGTATTCCCCGTGCGCCGCGCTGCGGAGCTTGTCCCCTTAACGATTTCTGTACCGCATTCCGGGAGAACCGGACAGGTGAGCTGCCGGTCCGCAGAAAGAAAAAGGCGCCAACCATTTATGAAGTGACAAGTCTTTTCATCCGTAAGGAAGGGGCGCTGCTTCTTCACAAAAGGCCGGAAACAGGCCTTCTTGCTTCCTTATGGGAGCTTCCGACCTTTCTTGGCAAAACGGAAAAGGAAAGCCGAAAGGAAGCAGAACGGATGCTTGGAAATTTTGAGGGAAAGATTCTCTGGACCCATCGGCACGTCTTTACCCATCAAATTTGGCGGATTACGGTCTACCTAGGCGCAATTCCTCGCAGCCTGCCCGATCCTTCTTATGAGTGGGTCGACGAAGGGGCCCTTGGGACCTTGCCTCTTTGCGGGCCGGCAGAAAAATGCCTTTCTGCTTGCCTTCCCGGCGCCATACTTACGCGGTGAATGTATAAGTACCCTTACGGGGTATACAAGAGCGGATTCATATGATATAATACATCTCAATCCATGATATTATTTTTTAGAATAAGAAGGTGATTACTATGAATGATTCTCCTCATCAAGATCATTCTAAACGTGTTTTTTATTATTACCTTGCGGCTATCCTCATCATTCTTGTCATCAATACGATCATCACGCCCATGTTCTTTAAACCTCGCGTCCAGGAAGTTACCTATACCAACTTCCTGAAGATGGTTGATGAAGGCAAGGCTTCCAAAGTTGAAATCAATCAGAACCGCATCGCCCTCCTATGCAACAAGGATGGCAAAGATGAAATCTTTGTCACGGGCCGCGTTGAGGATCCAGAGCTTGTCAATCGTTTGGTCAAGGCAAATGTGGAATTTTCCCAGGTTATCCCTCGGGAGGATTCGCCGCTGACCAAGTTCTTCAATAACTGGATTTTCCCCTTCCTGCTCTTTATGGTCATTGGCCAGCTGATCATGCGGTTTGTGGGTCCAAAGCTGGGCGGAGGCAATATGATGAGCTTTGGTAAGAGCAATGCCAAGGTCTATATTGAAGCCCAGACTGGCAAGACGTTCAAGGATGTAGCCGGCCAGGACGAGGCGAAGGAAGCCCTTCAGGAAATCGTGTCCTTCCTGCATGACCCATCCCGCTACCAGGCCATTGGTGCAACCATGCCTAAGGGCGTGCTTCTTGTAGGCCCTCCGGGTACGGGCAAGACCCTCCTTGCCAAGGCTGTTGCCGGTGAGGCCAAGGTCCCCTTTTTCTCTATTTCCGGTTCAGAATTCATAGAGATGTTCGTTGGCATGGGGGCGGCCCGTGTCCGCGACCTCTTTAAGCAGGCCCAGGAAAAGGCCCCGTGCATTGTCTTTATCGATGAAATCGATGCCATAGGCAAAAAACGCGATAATGGTGCCTTTGGCAGCAACGACGAACGGGAACAGACCTTGAACCAGCTCCTTTCCGAAATGGACGGCTTTGACGGCAGTAAGGGCGTTATCATCCTTGCTGCGACCAACCGTCCGGAAGTCCTTGATAAGGCCCTCCTGCGGCCGGGTCGTTTTGACCGCCGAGTGCCTGTGGAACTGCCGGACCTTAAGGGGCGGGAAGCCATTTTGAAGGTTCATTCCCATGATGTGCGGATTTCTCCTGATGTGGATTATCATACGGTTGCCCTTGCTACAAGCGGTGCTTCCGGCGCAGAACTTGCCAATATCGTCAATGAAGCTGCCCTTCGTGCCGTTCGCATGGGCCGTACGGAAGTTATCCAAGAGGACCTTGAAGAATCTGTGGAAGTCGTCATTGCTGGGGCCCAAAGAAAGGGGGCCGTTATTTCCGAGAAAGAAAAGCAGCTCATTGCCTATCATGAAATCGGTCATGCACTTGTGGCTGCAAGTCAGACCGCGTCGGCACCGGTCCATAAGATCACCATTATTCCCCGGACGAGCGGTGCCTTGGGGTATACCATGCAGGTTGACACAGAGGAAAAGGTTCTTATGACGAAAGACGAACTCTTCAACAAGATTGTTACCTTGACAGGGGGACGGTCTGCTGAAGAAGTTGTTTTCAACAAGGTCACGAGCGGTGCATCCAATGATATTGAACAGGCAACAAAACTTGCTCGGGCCATGATTACCCGGTTTGGCATGACAAGCGACTTCGATATGGTCGCCCTTGAAACCGTGAACAATGCCTACTTGAGCGGTGACACCTCCCTTGCCTGCGCACCGGAAACGGCTGCCCGCATTGATGAAGCTGTTTTCTCGGTTGTCAAGGAGGCCCATCAAAAGGCCCGGACCATCCTTGAGACCCATAGACAGAAGTTGGATGAACTTGCCCAGTATCTCTTGAAGAAGGAAACCATTACGGGCGATGAATTCATGGCCATCCTGAAAGGAACGGACCCAGCCTCTGCTGCAGTTGAACAAGCCCCCGACAGTCCCCAAAAAGGGGTATGAAAAATAAGCTGGCCCTGCCCTGTAAGGGACAGGGCCATTTTGCTGAAAAGGCGCCTTCTGACAAACGGGGACAAGTGTGATATAATAAGCGAACTACCCTACGGAAAGCCGAGGGAATCCTCCGATCAAAAGAAGGGAACACTATGGAATTTTGGAAGGAAGAGAGCAGTCTCTACCAAATCATAAAAGATCATCTTAATCAGGAAGGGTATTTTGATCCCGATCTCATTGAGGATCAAAATTTTGTCGATACATATGCTGTCCTGTTTCGGGAACCGGGAACAAGCGACTCTTTCATGGCCAGCCTGCCCGACCGACCTCAGGAAGAGGTGGGCTCTGTCATCGCCGGAGCCCTTGCCGCGTATGCGAAAAATCCTGATTCCAAGGCTGAAAAGGAGCTCTATGCTTCCATCTCGAGCGTTCCATTTATTGTCTATAATGATTACCTTGTCGACCTTTTGTCCACGCAGGAAATCCCTGACGCCCTTTGGGATCTCTGCCATCGCTGGCTCTATCATGCCTTTGCCCCGGAGGTCCTGAAACTTGCCATTACCGTGACCGGTCTCCATCTCTTGAACGAGGAGAACCTGAACGAAGTGGAACGTCTTCACAAGGATCTCATGCTGCTTGCCCGCTGTGAGGAACTGACAAGCTTTGTGGTCTATGCCCTGGAATTAGGGCATCTTCTTGAAAATGAGGATCTGTGGGAGATCTTGACCCATACGCGAGGCTGGGGCCGAGTCTGTGCCATGTCGACTTATGATTTCATTACGCCTGAAGAAAAACATTGGCTTCTTCTCAATGGCTGCGATCTCACGGTTGATTATCCTGCAGTGGCTCTTCTTGTCGTCGAAAAAAGCAATCTACTCGAAATGCTTGAAAAAGAGCAGCTGGATGATGAAACTTTTGATGCCGTCCTTCACACCATGGTTGACTATCTTGATTTTTTGGCTAATTTTGAAGCTCAGCCGATAGAAGACGGGGCGGATAAGGCCCTTGCACTGCCGCCTCTTTCCTATAGCCACGTCCTGGACCGGCTCCTTGTACACGCTGGGCAGCATCAGACTACCCTTGAACAAGTGGCAGGGCTCATGAGTCTTCGAGAAGAGCTGCAGGAAATGATTGATAATGAAAATTGGGATTACTTCAGCATGAACCAGTGCCATCTTTATGTTGGAACCTTGGATGGTGTCGTTATGGGACGGGACTGGAAGAAGATCCTTCCCAAGGAAATCCTCTCAAAAGATGGATCCGTCAATATCCTGCCCCTGCAGTTGGCAGATATCCTAGGCATCGACATCCATACCCAAGTCTGGAACCTGCTTAAGAAAGATTCTATGAGGACACTCCTTTATCCATATCTGCTCCAGTCGGGCAGCAAGGCACGTCTTGAAAAAGTTACGGATTTTGCCATGCTTCATCTGGATGCGTATCTTCAGGATGAACGGCTTGTCATTCCCCTTCTGCGGGGCCTTATGAATGTTCCTCCTTGGGGCGGGGACATTATTGCCGAATGTTTGAGCTCCCTCCACGAAGGAGCCCGCAGCGTGGCTGTAGAGGTCCTTGAGGCTTGGCCTGACAAGAAGTGGAACGGGAAACTTCAAATGGCACTTGTCAGGGCGCGGGAACTGACAACGCAGCCCATTCTCCGGATGCGAATCGACGAGCTGATTAATCACAAGACCTTGGAATTTGAGGATTTTGTCAATTATATGAAAGCCCAGAAGGGACAGGAATAAAAAAACGGTGCTGGAAGCACCGTTTTTTTATGTGTGGATTTTTACTTTTGCGCACTGCGGGCAAACTGGACCGCTTCATGGGAAATGAGGCCGCCGCAGGTGTTGCCAAGGGCAATGACAAGGATCCGTCCCAAAGCAGCTAGGTCCATGGTGCCCGCCGCAAAGTAGTAGAACATATCGGCAATGCTGTGTTCATACCCACTTAGGATGAAGACAGCAATCCCCAAAAAGATGGCGGCATATTTTCCGATGGCCTGAGGAAAAGAACGATAGCCTTCAACGGCAAGGAAAACAAAGATGTTGCACAAGATTCCCAAAATGAAAAGGGAACCAAGACTGTCCGCATTCTTGACGGCAATCAGGACGGCCGCCGCTTTTTGGATGGAACCAGATAGACGCGTACCTGACAGCAGGAAGGCCATAAGGCCGGCCCCGACGAAATTGCCCCCTAAGATGACTGGGTATTCCCAATAACTGCGCCAAGATCGCTCCCGAGCATAGCAGATCTTGCCCGTAAAAAGATGGAACCGGCATTCGCAGACCGCAAATAAACCAACCGTAAAGAGCAGGGCACCTAAGGCCTTGCTGGTCTGCTGCAAGTAAACCGCACCGCCGAGACCGATGGCAAAGCCTGCACAGACTGCGGAACGAAATAGTGTGAAGGGACTCATTGACGCTCCTTTAGGATTTGCGGACCGAAACATAGATGAGGGAAACCGGTTTTTTGAGTGTGAGGACGAAGGCATCTGATGCGTCATCGCTGACATAGAGCGTATCTCGTGTCAGGGGGTATTCATTCAGGGTACTTCCTGTGAGGTCCTTTGCGTCTAGAAAGGGAACATAGAGAAACCGGAAATCGGCAAGACCAAATTTTTTTGACGCATTGATGACGCTGTAGGCGGCATGCATGCCTTTTTTATACATGACATTGAAATCAATGGCCTTTCCGACGGAATGGGTATGGTAGGCCCCATCAAAAAAGTCTTCTTCCAGGGGGGCAAGGGTCACCTTCTCCCCTGTCTCCCTGTAGGTGAGGGTAAAGCCCCCTTCAAGGGGTGTAATGATGCGTTGGTAATCTGGCAGAAGGGTGAAATCGGATGCTTCAAGGTCGACCGTCGCCGAACTGATGCGCAGGTCAAAGCGGCGTTCCTTATAGGAACCATCACGGGGAAACAGGTAGAATTCGGTTGTCGTTCCGCCCGACCAAGTCGTCGAAACAGCGTCTTTCCTGGAAATTACTGATACTGTCATACAAGACACCTCGTTTCTTTATGGTAACCATTGAAAAAGCAGGAACAGCCCTGCTGTGCTGTCGTTTCCATGCTATTGTTAAACCGTCAAATTTTAGTCAAAAGAAGTTTTTTTCGCTTTTTTTATTTTTCAGACGTTTCTTTGTCGGTCCCATCATAGAATGAAGTCGTTCAGAAAAAAGCCGTCCCTTTGGGGGACGGACAAAACAGGTAAAATCCTATGGAGGTGCTCAAATGGCTAAAAAGTTGGTTGAATTTGTTCCGAATTTCAGTGAAGGCCGTGACAAAGCAAAGGTAGAAAAGATTGTTGATGAAGCCCGCAAGATTTCAGGGCTGAAGATCCTGGACTATTCCAGCGACCCTGACCACAATCGTTCTGTTGTCACCATCATCGGTTCTCCTGAAGCGGTAACGGAAGCTGCCATCAATATGGCAAAGGTAGCCATTGGTTTGATTGATATGCGTGAACATCATGGGGCCCATCCTCGTTTTGGTGCTGTTGATGTTGTACCCTTTACGCCGGTTATGGGTGTAACGATGGATGAATGTGTCGAAATCGCCAACAAAGTCGGTAAGGCTTATGGTGAAATGGGCATTCCTGTCTATCTTTATGAAGATGCCGCAACAAGTGAGGGACGCCGCAACTTGGCTACGGTCCGCAAAGGCCAGTACGAAGGCTTCTTTGATAAAATCAAGGAACCGGAATGGAAACCGGACTATGGCCCCAGCGAAATGAACGCTGTAAGCGGTTGCTCTGCCGTTGGTGCCCGCGTTCCCCTCATTGCATTCAACGTCAACCTGCATACGCCGGATGTTGAAATCGCTCAGGCTATTGCCAAGAAAGTCCGCAACATCGGCGGCGGCCTTCACTATGTCAAGGCCATTGGCCTGAAACTGGAAGACCGCAACATGACCCAGGTCTCCATGAACCTTGTCAACTATGAAAAGACCGCTGTTTACCGCGCTTTCGAAATGGTCAAGATGGAAGCCCGCCGTTATGGTGTTGCCGTAGCTGGTTCTGAAGTCATTGGGACGGTCCCCATGAAGAGCCTGCTCATGGCAGCTGAGTACTATCTCCAAATCGAAAACTTCGATATGGACGAAATTCTTGAAAAGCGCCTGCTTGACGCAGAAGAATAAGCGACCCATACCTAGGAAGGGGGAACTACCGTGTTTAGCGATATCGAGATTGCACAAAAAAATGTCATGGAGCCAATTAGCAAGATTGCTGAAAAACTGGATATCCATCCTGAAGAACTGGAACAATATGGTCACTATAAAGCAAAGATTTCCCTTGATGTACTGAAACGCTTGGAAAAGAAACCCAACGGGAAATTGGTCCTTGTAACGGCCATCACGCCTACCCCTGCTGGGGAGGGTAAATCCACGACGAGCATTGGCCTTGTCCAAGCCCTTAATAAGATTGGCAAAAAAGCCATCGTAGCACTCCGCGAACCTTCCTTGGGGCCTGTGTTTGGAATCAAGGGCGGTGCTGCTGGCGGCGGCTATGCGCAGGTTGTTCCTATGGATGACATCAATCTGCATTTCACGGGGGATATGCACGCCATTACGGCTGCTAACAACTTGCTGTCCGCAATGATTGACAACCATATCCATCAAGGCAATGAACTGCGGATCGATGCCCGTCAGATTTCCTGGCGCCGCGTCATGGATATGAACGACCGTGCTCTCCGTCATGTTGTTGTCGGCTTGGGCGGTAAACCCTGCGGTTTTGTGCGCGAAGACGGGTTCATGATTACCGTTGCTTCCGAAATCATGGCCATCCTTTGCCTGGCCCATGATATTGAAGACTTGAAGGAACGTTTTGGTCGTATCGTCATTGGCCCGGACCTTGATGGGAATCCGGTCTATGTCCATCAGCTGGGCTGTGAAGGGGCTATGGCCATGCTCATGAAAGATGCCATCAAACCGAACCTCGTCCAGACGCTGGAACATACGCCGGCTATCATCCATGGCGGACCTTTTGCGAACATTGCCCACGGATGCAACTCCCTTCTTGCTACCAAAATGGCCCTTAAATTGGGCGATATTACCGTTACGGAAGCTGGTTTCGGTGCTGATCTTGGCGCTGAAAAATTCCTCGACATCAAATGCCATTATGGCAACATGTATCCTGATGCGGTTGTCATTGTTGCTACGATCCGCGCCCTCAAGATGCATGGCGGCGTCAAGAAGACGGAACTGTCCCAGGAAAATGTCCAGGCTGTCAGCGACGGGTTTACGAACCTTGCCAAACAGGTTGAGAACATGCGCGGCTTTGGTCTGCCCGTCCTGGTTGCTATCAACAAATTCGCTGCAGATACACCGGCTGAAATCGATATGCTCCTCAAGAAATGCGAAAGCTACGGTGTAGATGTCAGCCTCAACGAGTGCTGGGAAAAAGGCGGCGAAGGCGGTATCGACATGGCAAACAAGCTGGTTGACCTGCTCGAACATGATACGTCCAAACCGGTTGAACTCTACGATGTAAACGACACGATCCCGCACAAGCTCGAAGCTATTGTGACAAAGGTCTATGGCGGTGATGGGGTTGATTTTACGCCTAACGCAAAGAAACAGATCAAACAGCTCGAAGATTGGGGCCTTGATAAACTTCCGATCTGCGTGGCTAAGACCCAGTACTCCTTCAGCGACAACCCGGCCCTTCTGGGGGCTCCGAAAGGGTTCCGGATCACTGTCCAGGATGTCCGTGTCTCCAATGGGGCTGGCTTCATTGTCTGCCAGACCAGCAACATCATGGTCATGCCGGGCCTGCCGAAGAAACCTGCTGCCCTCAATATGGACATCGATACATCGGGCAAGATTTTAGGTCTCTTCTAAAATAACAGTAGGAAACGAGGAATCAAGATATGGAATTAAAGAAAATGACGGTGGAGGGATTCGTCCAGGAAACGAGCTCTTCTTCTCCTGCGCCGGGTGGCGGCAGCATAGCTGCCTTGAATGCGGCTTCTGCTGCAGCTCTTATTGAAATGGTCGCTCATCTGACCATTGGCAAAGAAAAATATGCAGCGGTGGAAACGGAAATGAAGGAAGTGGCTGAAAAAGCGGCTTCCCTCAAGAATCAGTTCCTGGCCCTCATTGACGAAGACAGTAATGCCTTCAATAAAATCATGGCAGCTTTCAAGATGCCCAAAGGTTCGGACGAGGAAAAGGCTGTTCGCAGCAAAGCCATTCAGGAAGCGACTAAGGGTGCTGCCTTGGTTCCTTTCAAAGTTGGTGAAACGGCAAATGAACTCTTTGCCCTGGCTGACGCTGTCATTACGCGCGGCAACACCAATGCTGTGACAGACGGTGCCGTGGCCGCGATGAACGCTCGGGCCGCTGTCCGCGGTGCCTTCCTTAACGTCAAGATCAATTTGGGAAGCATTAAGGACCAGACTTTTGTAGATGACCTCAAGGGCAAGATGGCCGCCATCGAAAAAGAAGTTGATGGAAAGGAACAGGCCCTTCTTGGAAAAGTCAATCTCTAAAAATCAAAGAACTGCCGCATTGGCTGCGGCAGTTCTTTTTTACATGAAAAACTGGTTCTCTGTCTTTCTTTTGGTTCTATAATTTATTTTGGGGCGCTAAAGTGACCGTCCAGATGCGTGTCCTCTCAGCGCCTACTTTTTTTCAATAA
>ENA-UEYL01000235-UEYL01000235.1-human-gut-metagenome-genome-assembly--contig:-NODE-235-length-61073-cov-5.674618_pt1 | contig 61073 bp, 58 predicted proteins | sample MGYA00242941_ERZ507946 | MGnify/ENA primary metagenome ERZ507946 (study PRJEB26167, sample SAMN06115482) | human gut metagenome | host: Homo sapiens | place: China:Guizhou | collected 2015-03-11...
GTCAGGGCTATGTGGAGCCGAGTCATAGGCACGCTTTCCTATATACTTATTGCCGCGCCTATCTACATAAAGCACAGATGGTGTAACGTCATTCTGCTCAGGACTCTTCCATATTCTTGTTTCGGAACCATCATAGGAACAAATCGCGCTATTTGTAGTGCCCAAGTCAATGCCAACAAAATTTTTCATGATTCCACCTTGACCAGAGTGACAGTTCCGGTCTTAACCAATCCTTCTTTTCCCATAATGATCGGCTCAATCATCTGGTCGACGATTAAAGCATCATTTGCATCAAACTCCTCAATGTTCAATGGAGTAGCAGCCATACCGGGATCAAAGGGATGACCTTCGACATTGACGAGTTTCAAATCGGCCTGTTCCAAAGCCTCTTCGACTTTTTTGATGAACCAGCGAAATTGGCTCTTATATCGGTTCTGCTCCCCTGCATCTAATTTTAGTAGCAGCCTGTCAAACACTCGAGCAAAACGCCATGATTCGATTGCCATACTGATCACGGCGTCCCTCATAGCCTCGGAAGGCGTTGCGGTTTGTTCAAGCTCTACCATATTCTTCTCCTCGTCGTGAAAAAACAGTATCTTAGCTAAGCAGTGCAGCTAATGACTTGCATACGTGACACAATGAAGTTGTTTGCTTTTATGTATTGCATGAGACCGTATTGTGGTAGATACGACTTCTCAACTATTATGCCTTTATTCCAAGTTTATCTGTAAGTTCAATATCATCTATATGATATTGAAACAAGATGCCTCGCCGGGGACCTAATACGGCAAATCCTTAAAGGCATCCTCGGTTAATTACACCTGCATATTGATGCCAATAAGCTTCCAACATTCCTGTATTATTAGCCTTTAGCGTGACATCTCTTGCCGTTTTGGGCTTAATATCTGTTCCGGAGTTTGTCGTTCCATCTTTTGCCCTGGCTGAAACACAATCCGTCCTTGTTCCGGCGTTGCATGTTTCCCCCACTTTTTGACGGCATAAAGCGTTGCTACGCCCAAGGCTATGGTATCATGGTTGGAATAAAAAATTTCCTTGCCTGTATCCCTGATTGCTCCGCCGCTCGGCAGGGTGAAAATGACAACGCCTTTGCCGTCAATACGGCGCTTGATTTCACCAAGATCTTTGCCTTGAGTGCGAGCCTCGGTGACCACTTGTTCCATGCGAAAAAAGGCTTGCAGAGTTTTTTTGCCACTGGCGGAAAGATCTTGCCGTTCGTATAGTTCTCGCTCTTTTAGGGCATATTCAGCACGGATTTCGGCGCGAGCTGTGGATGCTGCGGAATAGTCCAGGCCGTGGCGGCTCCAGTCTTTTGTTGGAGTGTTGGGCGTTGACTGTGTTGGTTCCAGAGCGGTTTCCGGCTCCACAGTCTCCTTGCGAGAACGTAGAACAGCCAGAGCGATTTCGTTGCCGTTCGCGGCTTCCAGCTTGAGGAAGTCTTGCCATGTTGTATACGGAATCTCTTGGCGCACGGCCTCACGCTGCGGCAGCATGGCTAATTTTGCCTTGGCAAGGGCTTCTTTCTCGTGCTTCTTTGCCAGAGCGAGCAGATTGCGGCGGTTGCGTTTGGCAATATTCATGCTTTCGATTCTCTGGCGCTTAGCCTGCCATTGCTGCCGAATGGCGACGAGATGTCTGTCTTCCTGTGCTTTGATTGCGTCCAGCTTACCTTTTCGGGCTTCTATGCCTTCTTTGTAACGGATAAAGAGCTCACCACGCTCTGGAGAGCGCTGGAGTGGCATTGCCTGATAGCGGGAAAGCTCCTGAACCTGCCGCAAACTGCGGTAAGGCAGGAACTCCCCAAAGCGTTCTTGCAGTTTTTTGGCGGACAGGTTTCTGTCCAGTGTGCTGGCCTTTATGGCGTGTTCTCCGTGTAAGTCCTTGATAACAAGCCCGTTGCCGTGTGGCTTGATGCCAAGGCCATGGGCTTTTAGAATTTCGTGTGCATCCTGCCAGGTTTGGGCCTGTTCCAGGGCGGGCATAATTTCCGGTCTGTGCCGTTTGGCATAGGATTCAAACGATTCCTGTCCGGTCTGCGCCTCAATGGTGGCGGCTTTGTGCGTCAAGGCATTTTCCTGTCGTTGCTCCCGACCATTGTCTACAGACAATCCGAATTCCTGCTCCAGTTCACGGCATAGCTTGTCTCGCGTGGCGTAATCACGAAACGGCTCGTGCCGGACGTAACGCTCGGGATGCACCATATTATACGAAACATGCATATGGATGTTGCTGGTATTCTTATGGACCCCACAATGCCGCTGGTGCTCTGTGTAGCCCAAGATAGCGGCAAAGCGTTCTTCAATGGCCTTGAATGTTTCCGGCGTGAGTTTGGCTTCATCCTCAGGCCGAAAGCTCACAAGAAGATGATAGGTCTTTTCTTTGGCGCTGCGGGTGTTCAAGGCTTGGGCGGCTTGGGCCTCCACGATGGCGAGGTCGTAATCATCATCGGCAGCGCATCCGGCGCACCAGCTCGCCAGACATTTTTCGCCTTCGTGACTCGCATCCGCTATGTACCGAGCCAATGCGCCGTAATTGTCGTGTGCGGCTTCGTAGGGAACGTGCTTGCTTATCATTGTATTTTCAGGGCAGCGGCTTTGAGTTCGCGCATTCCGGCATCCACATTCTGGAGTAAACGCTGCAAGGCCATTTTATCACCGCCAGCGGCTATAGCCTGTTTGAGCAAACCGCCAAGCCTGCCCAGGTCGGCACGGGCTTTGATAATTTCCTGCACAGCCTGTTTATGCTCCAAGCTCGGGACAGGAATGCCAGTGCAAACCAGCTTGGCAAATTTTGAAAGAGAGATACCCGCCCTGGCGGCGGACGCTGCTATTTCGGCATATTCTTCTGGGGAAAGATACACGGTGATGCGTAATTTTTTTGAGGGCATTTTGTACCTCCTGAATTTTTTCTTTGCTTTGCGTTGAGCGGTCGAAGACTGCGAATAAGCTCTTTACCCCCCGGAGGGCAGGACGCACGGTACATGTACCATGCCTGTCCTGCCTCCAAATCCAATCATACAAAGATACACGAAGATAAAACATTGACGCGGCTTGCCCATTATGGAGGATATTTTGACTGTTGCGCTGAATGTGGGCAATTGTGTGATACATTTTATTTCTGTACATATAATTTTATGATTGCCGTTGATTGTGGGCAATATTTCCCTATTGCATGTTTGTGGCGTCAAATTCCGTCATCAATGCTCATGGTGCGCGGGTCAATAATTTTACCCTCATTTTGAGCGAAGGTTTTCAGGCTTTCTGTCCTCTTCGGGGGCTGCAAAGGTGCTTTGGGGATTGGCACTTTCGGCGTACCCTTTTTTCTGGAATGCAGACGCTTGCCATTGCCACGCACATAGTCACAAAAAGCGGAATAGCCGCATGTAATCCGATTTTCTTCTGCCATGCGCTCATAGGCCATGCGAATGCTGTAACCTTGTTGCAGCATGGTTTCTACGTCTTCACGGCACGCAAAGTATTCTGCACGAGCGGTGTACGCTTTGCGCGGCATAGTGGTTGGCTTATCGGTCATGGCGGGTCTGCTGCTGGCTGTTAACGCTTTCAATGAACGCGGCAATGTCTTCGGCTCTCCAAACAGTGGTGCGCGGGCCAAGTTTGACGGGCTTGGGATAGCGGCCAGATTGGCAGCCAGCCCACCACGCACTTTTGCTGATGGGGATGAGAGCCAGAACTTGAGGCAGACGGAGAAAGCCAGTGGAGGGAATGTTGGTAAGCATGTGAATGCTCCTTTTGCTGATGGTAAAACAAAAAATGCGCTCCTCGGACACCAGGGTCAAAGAAGCGCATGGGCTTGCTGCAAAAGAAGCGCGGGGCTTGCTGAGCTATATACTAAGCATGATTCCTTTCATGTCCAGTAGTACATTAAAGAAGCCTACGCACGTTGTTCTTTCAATCCGGTGAGGTAGTCGGCGTAGTCCTGCATCATCTTGCGGCGCTCCGGCAAATACTCGGCGTAGTTGTAAGCAGCACGAATGCTGTTGCGCTCGGCGTGGGCAAGCTGGCGCTCTATCCAATCCCGGTTGTAGCCCTGTTCGTTCAGGATGGTGGAAGCTATGGAACGGAACCCGTGAATGCTCATCATATCTTTGGTGTACCCCATTTTACGCAAAGACCAGACCAAGCTTTTTTTGTCAACGGTTGGAGCCAGTTTGCCCTTACCCGGAAAGAGATACGGACAATGACCGGAAAAGGTGTGTAATTCCCGCAAAATCGCCAAAGGTTGCGTGGCGATGGGAACGATATGTATGCGCCGCATTTTCATCCGCTCTGCTGGAATACGCCATTCCGCGTTATCCAGGTCAAATTCAGACCATTCAGCTTTGGTCAACTCACTGGAGCGGACAAAAAAGTATGGCACAAGTTTAAGCGCATAGCGCACGGGAACCAGACCGCTATATTTGTCAATGTCGCGCAAAACTTTGCCTATGTCCGTGGGGTCGGTAATGGTGGCAAAGTGGGTTTCCGGCGCTCGTGTGAGTGCACCGCGCAAATCTGCCGCCACATCCCGCTCCGCTCGTCCTGTAGCAATGGCATAACGAAAAATACGACCGCAATCACTTAAAGCTCTGTGGGCTGTCTCAATTGAGCCACGGCCTTCAATTTTTCGCAAAACAGCCAAAAGCTCCGGGGCGGTGATTGTCTTGATGGGGCGTTTTCCAAGTGGCCCAAAAACATCTCGCTCCATGCGCTCTATAATATTGAGCTTGTATGCTTCCGACCACCGGGTAGCGTTCCGCTCCACCCATTCACGCGCAATAGGCTCAAAAGAATCTCTGGCGGCATTCGCCGCAGCAGCCTTTGCCGTTTGTTTGGCTACACTGGGGTCAATGTTGTCCACTAGCAGTTTTTTGGCGGCTTCCCGGCGCTCTCGCGCTTCTTTCAAGCTGATTGCCGGATATGGCCCGATAACCAGCAGCTTTTGCTTGCCCAAAAATCGATACGCCAGACGCCAGGACTTTTTACCCGTGGGCGTGATGTAGAGAAACAACCCGCCGCCGTCAGAGTGCTTTTGCACTTTTCCGTTGCCCTGCTTGCGTTCCGCGAAGGTGTTCGTGAGTTTCATTTGTTGACTCCAGAGGTGGAAAATTCTTTTAAAATATAAATCGTACCAACAATTTATATATAAATTAAATAAATTCATATAATTATATAGATATTTTACTGCATGGCAAACTTCCTACTTCCCAAATCAGCACTGAAAAGCTATTATCAATATAATCATTACTCTTCAAGCACTTCATGCCTTTGTTGGTATCAAAAACGTACCAACATGTCTACCAACAGCAGGTTTGGATTTGAGTGGATTTGGATGTCCAGAAAGAGGAACTTTTATCCGGGTAATTGCTTTGTATAAAAGGGTAAAGAAGACTTTTTAGGACGACAAAAATCACTACTTCCCTTGACCTGCCCTCCAAAGCGGATACAGCATAGCACAAGGAAAGATGCCGTGAGATATAGAACGGCGCAATTTCCCTTCTTTTATTATGCGATATGACAGTTTCATTCGGCATATTAGAGAGTGATAATAACTATAGTAAGAGTTCAAATGATGTACTTTGCATCATCATGGAATATTATTCTGTGAAAACAGAAAAAGCGGCCGGGAAATGAAATCACCCGTCTTCATGGTCGCCGCTGTCAGTCCTCGGCGGCTGGACCATTCCCATGCGGCGCAAAATATCCCCGGTAGCTGTCGGCCCTTGTTGTCTGTTGTTTATTGTGCCGTCTTCATAGGCTTGGGGCATGGGATCAAAATCCGGTTTCCGTTGCAGAATACTTTCCAGATAACCGCCCGGATTCTGCGGCTGTCTGTCCTCCAGGTGGCTTACAATATGCCGCGCCCTGTCTGACCCCGGCATGATCCCATGCCGACGAAACACGCCCGCCACTTGGTAGGACAGACTCGCTCCCGGCGGTGTATTTTTGTCTTTTTTTCTTCTGTTATCTGTCTCTGTCTGTGCTCCAAAGTGACTCCCGACCAGCTCAGGAGTCACTTTGGAGTTTTGGCGCACTCTCCTTGTCCATTCATCTTGTAATTGCAAAAGGATAGATGCTTTTACCAGTAGCCGGAACCGCACATTTTCTGTCTGAATAATTGTGTGCTGTTGTAGAATTTCGATCAGTTTTTGAAATTTCTGACTTGAAACACCGCATACATATTTCCATTCCTGCAAGGAAAGGCATAATTCCGGCTCCCCGTTGCCGTCCCACGCTTCCGCTATGCGTTCCAGCAAAAGCCACGCCGCGCCGTACCCTGCCGGACCGAGTATGTCCCTCAGTTCCAGCATGGCGGCGTGGCGCGAAAAAGTGCTTGGATGTTTAATCCAACGCACGGCGGGGCCTATCTATCCTCGGCGGCGTATTCGGGATCGCTCAACTTCTTCACCAGAGCGGCAATGTCCTCGGCCTTCCATGCGGTTGTGCGGGGGCCAAGTTTTACGGGTTTTGGAAAGCGGCCAGTCTTGCAGCCTTCCCACCATGCGCTTTTACTGATGGGAACCACTTCAAGCACCTGCCAGAGCCGCATAAATCCAGTATGAGGGATTACTGTAGACATAAAAACACCTCCGTAAAATAGTGTTTACGGAGGTGTAGCACGGTCTTTTTGCGAAACGTGAGGAAATTACTTCCTGTTTTCAGCAAAAAACATTTTTTTATAGTCTATATGACGATTTTTATCTGTTACTGTCCTGTGCCCCAGTGTTTTCCCGCAATTCATCCAGATAATCCGCCCATTCCTGCATCATTTTCACACGCTCTTCCCAATACAGTGCGCGATTATACGCGCGGCGAACGCTGTTTCCATCCACATGAGCCAATTGGGCTTCTATAACATCAGGAGCCCACCCGCGTTCATTGAGAAGCGTCGAGGCCATAGCCCGAAAACCGTGTCCGCACATTTCGCCCTGAGCATAGCCCAAACGGCGGAGAGCGGCGTTGACCGTGTTGTCCGACATGGGACGGGCCGCGCTTCTCATGCTCGGAAAGAGGAAGCGGCCGCGTCCAGTGAGAGGAAACAAGGCTTCAAGAATGCTCATACTCTGGCTGGCAAGGGGAACACGATGTTCCCGCCGCATTTTCATTTTTTCGGGGGGGATTATCCAAATCTTCCCGGCAAGGTCAAACTCCGTCCATTCCGCTTGCCTGAGTTCTCCGGGCCGCACAAATACGAGAGGGGCAAGACGAAGGGCGGCTTTGACGACTTCGGAACCCGTATAGCCTTCCAGAGAGCGGAGGAGCCCCCCGACTTCGGAGGGGGTGACGATGGCGGGCATGTTTTTTGATATGGCCGGGGCCAACGCGCCTTTGAGGTCGGCCGTGGCGTCTCGCTCGGCCCGTCCGGTGGCCACGGCGTACCGGCATACGCAACCGCACTCCTGAAGAACGCGATGCGCCGTTTCAATCGCGCCGCGCTCCTCAATTTTGCGGAGCGACAACAGGATTTGAGGCGCGGTCAGAATGCCGATATGAATTTTACCGATATATGGGAACATATTCTGCTCAAGGCGTAACAGCACTCGTTCCCCGTGCTTGGGCGTCCACTTGCTTTTATTGCGCTCGAACCATTCACGGGCAATGGCCTCGAAAGAATCCCCGCCGCCTGTCTGGGCTGCCGCCACGGCTTTCTTCATCTGGCCGGGGTCAATCCCTTGCTCAAGGGATGCTTTCGCCTTCTGCGCTTTCTCCCGCGCCTCTTTCAAGCCAATCTGGGGGTAACGTCCTATGGTCAGTGTTTGTTCTTTACCCCCAAAGCGGTACTTGAGCCTCCATGTTTTCCCGCCAGCAGGGGAGACGGCAAGATACAATCCGCCGCCGTCAAAAAGTTTCAGATTTTTATCTGTTGGGGGTAAAGCCCGGATTTTGGCGTCTGACAAGGGCATAATGGCCTCCGAAGTTGGGGGTAAAACTTTCTCGCGCTTTCAATTTACCCCCATTTTTACCCCCATTCGTGTTTGATGACAACGGATGTTCACGGACTTCCAAGGACACCAAAAAGGCCATAAATCCTTTGTGTTATTAGGATTTACGGCCTTCTTTGGACTGACTTGGACAGTAAAAAAAGTTTATAATGGTGGAGGCGGGGGGAATCGAACCCCCGTCCGAGAAAGATTCACGCGAAGCATCTACAGGCTTAGGTTGGGTATCATATCTCGCCTCAGGCTTGGCCCCCAATCAGGGCGTCCTTCGGCCAGTTCACCGTAAAGTCTCGCGCGTCGCCCGGCAAACACAACGCCACGCCAGCCCGATAGTTTTACACCTTGCCAGCTTATCGGGCGTGAGCCGGTTCGGTGTGCCGCTTAATTAAGCAGCGTAAGCGTATTCGTAATCGTTGCCAATTACTATGGTGCCGCTTTTAACGAGGCCAGCGGCGCCTCGGCCTGCCACTTCGGCTTCAACATCCCCGTCGAAACCAATGCGCCCCCAAAGGGATAGGCAGACGTGGAACTCCGTACAACGAAGTCCCCATTCGCGTAGGATGAAGTATAGTCATTCCTGCGGAAAAGGCAAGGCTGGTCCGGTGCTCTCTTATTGAGCCGGAAGGCGCTCTTTTTTACCGGCACTTGATCCTTTTTCCGTGGGACGAGTCTCTCTCTCTCTCTCTCTCTCTCTCTCTCTCTCTCTTGGGCTTGGAACAAAAAAGAGGGGGTTGCCCCCCCTCTTGGTTATCCGTTTACGTGCGTTTTATTTACTTCTTGGCGCCGTCGGGCGTATCGCTCAGAGCCAGCGAGCGGAAGAAGGTCTGCCCCTGACGCTGGAGCTGGAGCATGACGACCCCGCGCTTCTTGGCGTCTTCACGGATGATCTTGCTGAACTCTTCCACGGACTTGATGGGCTTCAGGTTGGCGCTCAGGATGATGTCGCCTTCCCGGAGTTCCGCTTCGGCGGCCAGCTTGCCGGGCTCGACGCCCACGATGAGGAGGCCGGTGCCGGGCTTGACGTTGGCGGTACGGGCTTCTTCCTTGGTCAGAGGCCGGACGGACAGGCCGATGGACGGGGCATCCTGTTCAACGGCGCTGCCGGACTTGCCGGAAGAGGCCTTGAGGTTCCGTTCGCCGAGCTGGACGGTGATGTTCTTGCGTTCGCCGTCACGCCACACAACCATGTTGACCTTGGAACCGGGCGCTTCCGTAGCGATGGCGCGGAGCAGGGCGCTGGAGTCGTCGATCTTCTGGCCGTTGACTTCGAGGACCACGTCGCCGTCCTTCATACCGCCCTTGGCGGCGGGTTCGTCGGGCATCACGGAGCCGATGAGAGCGCCGGTGGCTTCGGGCAGGCCGAGGGCCTTGGCGGTGTTTTCATCCACGTCCTGAATGGTAACGCCGATCCAGCCGCGGCTGACCTTCTTGTCCTGCTTGAGCTGGTTGACGATACGTTCGGCCATGCTGCTCGGGATGGCGAAGCCGATGCCCTGACCGCTGGCGATGATGGCCGTGTTGATGCCGATAACCTTGCCTTCCATGTTGATCAGGGGGCCGCCGCTGTTGCCGGGGTTGATGGAGGCGTCCGTCTGGAGGAAGTTGTCAAACGGCCCGGACTGGATGTTACGGCCCTTGGCGCTCAGGATGCCCGCGGTAACCGTGTGCCCCAGGCCGAAGGGGTTGCCGATGGCGAGGACCCATTCGCCCACTTCCATCTTGTCGGAGTTGCCGAAGTTCAGGAACGGCAGGGGCGCGTCGGCCTTTACCTTGAGCAGGGCGATGTCGGTTTCTTCGTCAGTCCCGATGACCTGAGCCTTGAGGGAATGCTCCTTGCCGGTGCTGCCCTGAAGGTTGACGAGAACGGTATCCGCGCCAGCAACCACGTGGTTGTTGGTCACGATGTAGCCGTCGGAGGAAATGAGGAAGCCGGTACCGAGGGAGCGCTGCGTACGGGGCTTGGCATTGCGGCTGTTGCCTTCGAACTGTTCAAAAAAACGCTCAAATTCCGGGGGAAGCCCGCGGAACATTTCGGAAGGCATACCGCCCCGCTGCATGACTTTCTTTTCGGTGCTGATATTGACGACGGCCTTACCGGCGGACTGGACCAGCGGGACGAAGTCGGGAACCACAGGCGCGGCCTGTGCCGAAAAGACCAATGACATGACGAGCATGACAGCAACGAGTGGCAGCATCTTGTATTTGTGCAACATGTGAAAAACTCCTTTATACCATATGTGGGGACAGTCTCGGTCAAACTGTTTCCTTCATAATAGCCATAGGCAAAAGGTTGTAAATACCTTGATTTGGTACAAACTTCTTTACTTTTTGGCTTATTGGAGCCGTTTCGGCCTCTCTCATTGCCGAACCGTGCAAAATGAAGAACTTATTGAAGATGAAAAATTTGTACTGCTTTAGAGTGGGAGTGATAAGTTTATTGAGATACGGAGGGGAGAGGCGGTTTTGAAGAAAGGTTTATTCCCAGCCCTCTTGCCTCCGAAGGTTTCCGGTGCGCGGGGAAGCGGTATGGGGGAAGCGTGTTCCGATGGCTATTTTTTAGGGTAATCTATTGTATATATGTAAGTTGTTGAAGGTAGACGACGCGTTGGAACGTTTGAACCGTACGCGCAGGTAGCAGTTGTTTCCGGGGGATGGAATAGCTCTTATGATGATAAGGAGAATGGAGAACAATAGCCTATAGGGATGATTAGAGAGGTTTTCTCTCTGCCATCAATGAGTTGAGATGATATTTCAATATGTTTTCGATAAATGTCTGTGGCGTTCGGCCAAAGAAAAAGGCGGGGGATACCCGCCTTTCGGATTTATGGCGTCATCATGCTCAGTGCTTGCGGCAGAGGGTACTCTCGTTGCCGGCCTGAATGGCGACGGCGACGAGCACCGGCCCCGCGAAGACGCCTACCGGGCCAAACGCGGCGAGGCCGCAGAGGATGGAGAGGATCAGCGTAACGACCGACGCGTCGATCCCCGTCTTCAGGAAGAAGGGGCGAAGCAGGTTGTCCACCCCGGCAACGACCAGCGCACACCAGATGGCAAGGCCGATGCAGGCCACCGTGGACCCCGTGAGCCACAGCCAAATGCATACCGGCAGCCAGACGAGAGCCGTGCCGACAAAAGGGATGGGAGCCACGAACGCGGCAATGAGGCCCCAGAACGCGGGTTGGGGGACTTCCGCGATGGCGAAGCCCACACCGCAAAGGAACCCCTGAATGAGCGCGACAAACACGACTCCCACCAAGACGCCGAAGATGGCCTTACGGATGGTTGAAACGAAACGGTCGATGACCTCGGCGGGCCACTGGGTCAGGCGGCAGGCGAATTCGTGGATAAGATCCGCACGGGTTACGCACATCATTGTGATCATGACAAAAAGGAACAGCACCAGCACGGCCTGGAACGCGCCGCCCGCAATGCCCACGCCGCCCGCAAGCACGGTCCGGGCCGCCGTCCCGGCAAGGCCCGCCGCGGTACTGGCAAGCTGATCCAGCCCGCCCTCAAGCCCGGGGAGGTTTTTGAGCCATGCGTCCACGGAAGCGAACCACGCCTGGGCTTCCGGGCTGTGTATCCAGCCGGAGTCGCGCAGGCCGTCGAGAATTTTGAGCCCTGCGACGGCTTGCGGCGTCACCAGCGACACCACGGTGGCGATCGGCAAGATCGTGATGGCCGCGAGGCCCACGGTGTATGTTGTCATGGCCCACGAGGGAGACATTTTCCGGTGCAGCTTGCGGTATGCCGGATAGGTGACGCAGGCCATGCACGTGGCCATAAACGTCGTGATCGGAAAAGGCCAGAGCAGGAAAACCCAAGCTCCGATGGCCAAACAGGCAAGCACTCGTGTCATGGAAAACTCCTCGCCGTATGACGGCGGGTCGGTTTGTTGCATAAAGGGGGCCGGCTGCGGAACAAAGCGTCGCGCGGGAACGGCTCTCCGGCCTCGGCGGGATGGCGCAGCGCCGTCCGTAAGGCTTCGGAGTAGATATCAAACAGATTGGAATCGGTGGGTCCTTATATGCGGGGCGCTTCGGAAAAGGAGGAACGCCTTTCAGCGTTGATCGCCCCACGTCGGAGCGGGCCGCCATACGTCAGGTGCGTATGAGGTGGGATGGTACTGTTACAGATTCCCTGACTCTTCATTGTACTCGCGCACGGCTTTTTCCATCCGTTTGCGGATACGCTCCGCATCTTGCCGGGCAGTGGCGAGATACGCCTCCACGCACTGGCGATAGGCTTCCATGTCGGAGCGGTACATCCTCCAGTCCATCGGGCTGTCGCCGGGCAGAGGCCGCAGCGGGGAGCGGCAGTCGGGGGCGGGATAGTCGCCGCCCGGAAGCAGGGACGCGGCTTGCGCCGTAAAGGGCAGAAGGAGCAGGGGCAGCATCAGCAGAGTACGCATATCGTTTCCTTTCCGGGAGGAATTCCGGGATACACGGGGAGTTTCTATCAGAAAAGGCCGGAAGAGTATAGAAATCCTTCTCAAGAGGGCGCGGTGGGGCGTTCCGGGCGGGGGGCGAGCAGGGCGTATCCTCCCCAGACCGCGCAGAGGCACAACACCATGTTAAGGGCTATGTTCAGCGCGGCCAAGGATGCATCGCCGGAGCGATAGAGCAGAAACGTGTCGAGCGAGAAGGTCGAAAATGTGGTAAAGCCCCCCAAAAAGCCCGTCCCGAGCAGGCAATAACCCGTGGCGAACGTGTTGCCCGTGCGCCGCATCCAGCCTTGAAGCAGGCCCATCAGGAGCCCGCCGAGCACGTTGACGCACAATACGCCCAGCGGAAATCCGGATGGCAGCTTCTCCATCACGGCGAAGCCCGTCATGACGCGGCAGACCGCGCCCGCACCGCCCCCGAGCATGACGGCAAGGGCATTTCTGGAGAGGATCATGGCGTGATTCCGGTTACGGGACAATGAGAAAATAGGCCGCAGCCGTGGCGGTGAGGCATAACGTTGTATTCAGCCCGATGTTGAGCATTGCCTTGGCGGGATGCCCGGCATGGAAAGCGGCGAGGGTATCCATTGAGAAGGTGGAGAAGGTGGTCAGCGCGCCGAGGAATCCAGCCCCTGCGAACAGCGCGAAAGCGGAAGGCGTTCCCCATCGCTGCCAGCATCCGGCCAGCAGGCCCATGAGCAGCGAACCGGAGACGTTGACGAGCAGCGTCCCGCAGGGGAAGGCTTTGCCGAAGCGGTCGGCGCACCAGAGCGAAACACCGTGGCGGCACAGCGCGCCAAGCGCCCCGCCAGCCGCCACGCAGAGCATTTCCGCGGGCATCATCAGCGTTTCCCCGCCATGTGGAAGTTCCGCCAGCGGCAACTGCGCGTTTCGAGCACATTGCACAATTCGTAGAGGGCCACCCCCAGCAGGCTCATGGCGAGGATGCCCGTAAACATCTCAAGCTGATCCCCCCGTCCCCACGCATCCATGATCAAAAAGCCAAGGCCGCGCCGCGTGGCGAAGGACTCCGCCATGAACAGCACCGCCACAGCCGTGCCGCTGGCGACCTTGAGCGCGGTCATGGCGTCGGGCAAGGCGGCGGGGATGAGCACATGCCGCAGCATCTGCAGCGGCGTCCCGCCGAGGGAGCGGAAGGAGTCGAGATATTTTTTGTCGAGCCCCTGCGCGCTGGCCCGCGTGACGACGAGGATCTGGTAGCCCGTGGTCAGGGCAATGAGCAGGACGCGGGGCAGATCCCCGAGCCCGAACAAGGTCAGGAACAGGGGGAGCAGCACGATCTTGGGCAGAGGATAGGTCAAAAAGACCATCGGGGACAACGTATTGTCCACGGAACGGACATGGCCCAGGATGAGCCCGAGCGGGAAAGCCACCAGCCATGCGAGGCTCATGGCGGAGAGCACCCGCCAGGCGCTGGCCCCGGCATGTTGCCAGAATGCGCCTGTGGTGAGCGCTTCCCCGAAATAGGCCAGCACGTCCAGAGGACGCGGCAGCAGAAATTCGCCGAGCGCCAGCGATCCGATCTGCCAGATCGCCAACAAGGCCGCCAGCGCCAGCAGGTAACGGAAGAGGGCACGCATGATTTTTTCCTATCAGTAGATAACTGTTGCAAGAGGCTTCGGAGCCCTGTGATGGGAGAGAACACGTTTCCGTATGCCCTCATCCAAGCGCCTGGAAAACGGACGCCCCGGCACGCTTTCATGTATGTACTTGAAAGGGATTCCCTGTGTTTTCCTGCATTGGAATCCTCGCGGGAAGGCTCCGGACATTTCAGAAGAGGCCCTTCAAAACGTCCCTTCCGTTTCCGTTTTTTCCGCCTCAGCTCAGGAATTTGTGCAAAATCCGGGCGGCGAGGGGAACCGTAAGGATGATGGTGTAAAGCCGGACCATTTGATAGGCGAGCACGATGGGAGCGTTGGGGCCCATGTCGGCGGCAAGGCCGACCACCACGTTCAGGCCGCCGGGGCTGGTGGCGAGATAGGCGCTGGTGACGTCGAGGTTGCCGAATTTGACGACGAAAATGGCGATGAGCATCCCAGCGACGAGCACCAGCAAGGTGCTGATCACCAGTACGGGCCACGTGTCCCGGACCGCCAGCAGCATTTCCGGCCGGTACATGTTGCCGACCAGCACGCCAAGGCCAGCATAAATACAGAATTGGAAGGGCCGGGGAAAGGCCGCCTGAGGAAGCGAGGAAAAGCTCTTGAGAAGAATGACGGCTATGATGGCTCCGGTCATGGCCCCACCGGGAAGGCCGAACCATTCGAAGATGAAACCGCCCGCAGCGCCGCACAGCAAGAGGATGATCAGTGTGGACATGAAAAATCCTTCGTTTCCGACAAGGCGGCGTACACCTTTTTCGTCAGTGAGAAATACCGTTCCTCGCCGCGGGGGTCCGCGTCGCCGAAACAGGGATTTTCCAGCCACATGACGTTACGGGCGGGATGGCCGTTCATCACCATGACGTGCTTGCCAAGAAACACGGCTTCAGGAACATTGTGCGTCACAAGGACGCAGGTAGGACGGCGGCGTTGCCACAGCGACAGCACGGTCGTCTGGAGGTGTTCGCGGGTCAGGGCGTCGAGGGAAGAAAAAGGCTCGTCCATAAGCAGGATGTCCGGATCCGTAATCAGGGCCCGGCCTATGGCGACGCGCTGCCGCTGGCCTCCCGAGAGCTGCGCGGGATAGCGCATCCCCAAGCCGCCCAGCCCCAGTTCGTCCAGCATGTCCGCGACGGCTTTCCGGCGCGTGGACGGTGCGACTCCCTGGAGTTCGAGCGGCAGGGACAAGTTCTCCTGCACCGTCTTCCACGGAAAGAGCCCATAATCCTGCAGGATGAACGAAATCCTTCCCTTGTCGCGCCTGCTGACTTCCCCGGTACTTACCGTGCCCCGGTCCGGCTTGTCCAGCCCCGCGAGGAGGTAGAGCAGGGTGCTTTTGCCGCATCCCGAAGGGCCGATGACGGAAAGGGTTTCCCCGGAGGGCAGATCAAAGGAAAGGCCGTCCAGAACCGGGCCTTCGCCGTAGCCCTTGCTCAGATCACGGACGGCGATGCCCGCATCGGACGCACGGCTCACTGAAAGACCACATCCCCATAGGCGGGGTCTTTCTTGAGGATACGGTTGGCCTTCATCCAGTCCGCGAAGGTCTTGATGTCCGCCTCGGAAGGCAGGCCGGTCGGCGTGTGCGTCATGTCGAAACGCACCATCGTGTAGTTGGCGGAAGCGCCCTTGGGCAGCAGGCCCTTGGCCTCCATGATCGGGCGGTAGGCATCGGGGGTTTCGTTGATGCACTTCGCCGCTTCTCTGAGGGCCTCGCGGAATTTCGCCACGGTCTGTGCGCCGTCGGGGGCGTCGAGCACGTCGCGCTTCAGGGCGATGACCGCCAGCGGGGTATTCAGCTTGCAGTCGTTCAGGATGGTGCGCGCTCCTTTTGCCTCCACAAGGGACACCAGCGGCTCGGGGAGCAGGGCGGATTCGATCTGCCCGCTCAGGAGCATCTGGAGGCGTACCGGGATCTGGCGGATATCCTGCCGGTTCAGGAAATCGGGAGCGGCCCCTTCCTGCTGGAGGAGCTGCGCGAGCAGAAAATCAATGATGGTGGCGCTGGAAACCGCAATGTCCTTCCCTTTGAGGTCGGCCAGAGTTTGCGCTTTGGACTTGGGGGAGACGACGAGCCCGAAACAGCGGTTGTCCGGCGAGGAGTGCGAGGTCGTCGCCACAATAGCTTGCGGCGAGCCGCTTTCATTCTGCATGAGGACGTTGATGATGTCCCCGAAATGCCCGCTCAGCGCCCCCGCCCGCATGGCGGCACCGAGCTCCAGCGCGCTCTGGAAGGGGACAAGCTCCACTTCCAGCCCCTGTTTGGCGAACAGGCCTTCGTCTGCCGCGACGTGCAGGACGATGGTGTCGGCGGCGGGGAGGACGCCAAGCTTGAGTGGGGCGCTGTGCGCGGGCTGGACGGCGGCAAGGATGAGCAGGGAAAGGAGAACTAGCAGGCGGCGCATCATGTGAAGTTCCGTTGGGTTAAGAGTGATGGTTCCGGCGTATTCTCAATGGAAAAAAGATGGTTGTGCAGATTCGCCGGAACCGATCCTTACACCGGATTGCGGAAAATATCCAGTGTGCCCCGTTCCGCGAGAATGCCGCCGCATCAAGGAAGATGGAAGGGAGAGGGCAAAAAGGGTTGGACAAAACGCGCTCCGTATGCTCTGCCTGTGGATAGGCAGAGCTTTTGTGGGAGAACTGCTGAAATGACTCCGGTTCCGGCCGGGCATGGTCCGGCCTTTTCCCGGCGGCGCGGATCTGCTAGGGAAGAGAACGGCAATACGGAACAACATGATCCCGCGCCATCCGCAGGGATACAGGAGCAACACGATGCAGGAAAAGCTGTTTAACCGTCTGATGGACGTCATCGAATACGACGTCGCCCCGTTGACCCGCAAGCGCGTCGCCATCGGCTGCAAGGTCTTCGGCGCGGCGGTGCTGCGGAAGGACGATCTGTCTCTCGTCCTCGCCGAAACCAATATGGAGGCGTTTTCCCCGCTCTGGCACGGCGAAGTCTACGCCATCAAGCAATTCTGGGAGTTGCAGGGCCATCCCGACCCCAAGGACTGCATCTTCATCGCCACGCATCAGCCTTGCTGCATGTGCGCGTCGGCCATCGCGTGGAGCGGCTTCCCCGAACTGTTTTATCTGTTCGGCTACGAGAACACGAGCAAGGACTTTCATATCCCCCACGATCAGAAGATGATCCGGGAACTGTTCCACTGCACCAGCCCGGCGGAGGATTCCAGCTATTACACAAGCCGCCCCATCATGGGCCTGTGCGATACGCCGGAAGCGGCGGCCCGTTTCGAGCTCATCAAGAACCTGTATGCGGAACTCTCCGCCGTATATCAGGCTGGAGAAAAGAAGATGGTGCTTTCATAGCAGCCCGTGAGACGCACCCATAAAAAACGCCTTGCCGAAAAACCATCGGCAAGGCGTTTTTTGTGAGCGGTCTAGTGGGAAGATGGTTTTTTCGCGGATTGGAACGGTCGAGCGGAGAAACGGGAATACGTTCAGCGCCCCACGGGTGGAACCGCGAATAGCCTGTACGGGGGGCTTCTCCGCTGTCAGACGGTACCGCCATGCGAGGGCCGGTTAATCTTCATCCTTGAACCATGTATCGGGATCGTAGCTGGCCGTATCCTTGCCCGTCAGATAGGCGTCCACGGCATGGACGACCAGTTTGTAGTCCGCCATGCGTCGTTTTTCCAGCGCCTGATCGCGGGGGATGATCAGCTTGTCCGGATTGACGAACTGCCCTTGCTTCCGGATACGGAAATCGAGATGGGGGCCGGTCGCCGTGCCGGTCGCACCCACGTAGCCGATGGTTTGCCCCTGCCGGACGCGTTTGCCGTTCTTCATGCTTTTGGCAAAACGGGACATATGCCCGTAGAGCGACTCCAGCCCGTTGTCGTGGCGGATAATGATTTGTTTGCCGTAGCCTCCGGCCCGCCCGATATTGGTAATGACCCCGTCGCCCACGGCCATAATGGGGGTTCCGGTAGGGGCGCCGTAATCGATGCCCTGATGGGGCCGGGTGTTGCCGAAGACCGGATGCCGGCGCGCCATGCTGTAGCGCGAGGTCACGCGCAGGAACGAGAGCGGAGCCTTGAGCAGTTCCCGATGGAGGTTGTCGCCTTCCGCATTGTAGTATGTTTCCCGGCCGCGTTCGTTGTGGAACAGATAGGCCGTATGCTGCTTGTTTTGATTGGTGAACTTCGCACCGAGCACGCGTCCATACCCCTCAAACGCATCATGGCGGAAACGCTTTTCCACCAGCACCTCGAAGGCGTCGCCTTCCCGTAGATCGCTGATGAAATTGATTTCGGAAGCGAAGACGTTCGCAAGGGCAATGGCCAGCGCCACGTTTTCGCCTTGTTCGGTTACGGCTCCGGAAAGCGTGCTCTTGATCTCTCCTTTGATGACCGCCAGCGAGGTCTGGTAGTCGATCTCTTCAAGCCGGGCGACGAAACGGTCGTCTTTCTTCTCGACGATGAGGTATTTTTCCTGATTGATTTCGTATTTGAAACACCGGAACGCCTTGGTCTGCGGATCTCGGACAACGGCGAAGGGCTGGCCGAAACGGACCTTGGTCAAGACATATACCGGCTTGGCCGCCGCGAGCAGCTCGGCAAGGTCGTTTGCATCCATCCAGTCCCCAAGGATTTTTCCCGCCGTGTCGCCTTTCTGGATCTCGCTGCGGAGGACTTCTCCCTGTTCGGGGTCCTGTTCGATGGTATAGCGCGGATTGGCCTCATAGACGTCGGCTTCCTTGGCGTCTTCCTCTTCGCCATCCTCTTTTTGCGCCTCTTCCTCTTCATCCTGTTTGAATTCGTCCACGGCATGTTCGGGAGACAAGGACAACAGCCCTTCCACGTGGGAAACCACGTTTTCGAGCGGAGCGGGAAGGGGGTCGGCATCATCATGGAACCGGAGAAGCAGCGCGAGGCTGAGAAGGATAAGGCACAGGGAGATGATGCACCATAAAATCCGTCGCATGGGCAGACACCTGAATCATTACAAACGAGTTGAAGTTCGCCGGTCGCCGCGCGGAGCCGTTCCCGGATGACGGAAAGCGGCGGAGGGGACATTCCCCGGCGCGGCACGAAACATGCCTCATATCCTATTCGAACAGAACAACCTACCGTTTTTTTGGTAAAAATATTTTTACAAAGTGGTTGCCGCCAGATCCGTTCCACAACAGCGGAAGTACGTTGAAGCCTGTTCGGGCCGTATGGAAAGCCGATACGGAGAACGGCGCAGTGAGGGGAGGTGCGGAACGACAGAAGCTATTCACCATGCTGGTTCTGATGAAAACGCGGAATAACGCGGTGTTAGCATGGTCATATTTCTCGGAGAAAAAATTTTTGTCCGAAAGCGAAAAAAGAGCTTGCCAAGGAAGGGGCTTTTCGCTAGAAATTTCTTCGCGCCGAAGTGGTGGAATTGGTAGACACGCTAGGTTCAGGGTCTAGTGGGGGTTTCCCCGTGGGAGTTCAACTCTCCCCTTCGGCACCATAAGAAAATCAACGGGTTAGAAGGAATATTCTTTCTTCTTGCCCGTTTTTTGTTTTCCTCGGCGGCCATTCTCCCCCACTATGCCCCCACCTTTGGGAAATTACCCAAAAAATTTTGCCTTTCCGCGTGGCAGTCTTCCCGCTTGCTGCGGGGTAAGTCCTCCACGCATATCGCATTTCTTATTGGAAAGCTCCTCATGGGCGTTCTCACCGAACGTCTGCGGGGAGCTTTTCTCTTTTCTCAGCATCCTCCCTCCTCATTTTTCGTTTCCTCCAAAAAAATCCGCCCCCCTCCCGTGTTGCTGCACGGAAGAAGGGCGGGATGCCGGATGCCCGGCGTCGTGGGTGGTTCCCACGATATTCTTCAAAAGACCGAGCCAGCCGCTCGATCAAAAAACCTCAAACAAAGGAAACGTCTTGAGGAAATAAAGGCCCCAAAAAGGCGAAAAGCCAATACGTTGGCGCGTATCGGCTTATCAGCAGAGTGGAATCTCTCAAAAAGATAGTGGGATTACGCTAATCCGAAAGGATTCTCCTTGTCAAGCACATAGAGTCTGTTTGCTTCGTCTTTTCTCCGGCCTGCATAGGGAGTTCACACCATGCAGACATTCACACCACGAGGCAAGATTCACGGCCCCATTTTACCGCAATTTGTACTGGAAACTTCACTCAGCTTTGGAGCCAAGATTATGTACGCCCTATTGTGCAACTACGCCTCGGAAAAAGACCATTGCTGGCCATCTCAGACCACGCTGGCCGCAAGGCTTTCGTGCAGTGTGAGCAGCGTTAAAAAATATCTGGCCGAATTGGTGGGGAGTAATCTCGTCCATGTGCGGCGGGAGCAGTACCGTTCCTCTGTATATTATATGTTGGAACCGGCCCATCTGAAGGGGAACAGTTCAGAGGATGCGATGCCTGACGTTCGGGCGGCAAAATGTGGCTGTCACCAGTCAAACTCTGCCTGCTCACAGCCAAAGTCTGGCTACATAAATACTCTTAACAAACAAAGAGAAATACAAAATCCCCCCTTACCCCCCGTGCATCCTGCCGCATCGGACGCTGCGGCCCCGCCTCGGTCTTTTGTGTCGGGGGTGAAAAATTTGCCTGACTTTGAAAAGGCATGGGAACTTTATCCCAAAAAAGAGGCGAAGGGGCTTGCCCGTACTGCATGGCTGCGTCTTCAACGGGAAGGTCTGTTGCCACCTGTAGCGCAGATAGAAAGTGCCATCCGACATTTCATGGGCACGGAAAGCTGGCAACGAGAGCAAGGCCGCTTTGTGCCGCAGATGAGCAACTGGCTCAAGGGGCAACGCTGGCAGGATGATGCCGTGACGGCGGCCATTCAAGAGACAGAACACAGAAAATCCGCAGTCAATGCTGTTCAGGTCACGATGCGAAAGGAAGATGCCGCCAATGCCGCACGAGCCAGAGAGCGCGAAGCTCTCAGGCCACGCTTTGAAGCCTTTGCGGAAAAATTCCAACTTTCTGCTGATCATAGACTGAGGCCAATGGCCTTTGGGCTGTGGATGCACCTGCACACAACGCATCGTGCTCCCACACCTGCGGACGTACCCGCCGACAATCAGCTTGGTATTGCTGAATTTCTCCAGGAGTTCAAACGGCGTGGCGAAGAAACAAGGTGGCGTATGTCGGCTGTGTTGAAGCAGACTGCCTTGCTCACTTCGGGGGCTTTCAGTCCGTCACGCATACGTGCGCCACGCCGCTGTGATGATCTGGGGCAGCTTTCCGCACCTTCACGACAACCAGCCTTGCTGGCTTTTAACAAAGCCATTTGACGTTCAACACGAGGAATTTCCAGTGAAACACCTGTACTTACTTTGTCTGTTTTCAGCGCTGCTCGCACTGCTGTGCGGAAGTGTGGCAACGGCTACCGAGCAACCACCAACACCGGTGAAGCCTTCAGGGACAGGACAGCAGGGCATTGTGCTGGGACAGCCTGCTACCCAGCAAGCATCATCTTCGCCCGCTTCTCCTGAAGCGGCAAGAACAGCCGCGCCCCAGACTACATCGGCCTCCCAAAAGCAGCCAGATGCGCAGGCGTTGTTTCAGGAAAGTCTGCGGCAGATGATGCCGCTGGACGACAGCCAGATTCAACAATACCGCGAATGGTCGGATCAGCGTGAGCGGGCTTTGCTGCCGGTGTCTCCTTCGCTCAATTCGCGTACCGTGCGCGTATCTTTAGAGCCGGGTAAAACCCCGATCAAGGTATTCACCACGGCCAATATTGCCACTTCGCTGCTTATTCATGATTCCACAGGGCAGCCCTGGCCCATTACCTCCGTCACCAACGGCGGCCCCGCGTTCTTTCAGGTTTTACGGCCAGAACTGCCGGACGGCAATTTGCTGAACATCATGCCCACGCAGGGCTATGGCACAACAACTCTCGTTGTCACACTGGAAAAGCAGGATATTCCTCTGGTTATTCGGCTGGAATCGGATTCCGTGCGCGGGCCGGAACGTAAGGCAGACGCATTGGTGCTTTTTCAGATTGCCCAGCACGGGCCGCGCGCAAAGATTCCCCTTGTTCAGGATACCAAAGAAACAGTGAGCAGCTCCATGCTGGCCTTTCTGGATCATGTGCCGCCTGCCGGGGCCACGCGCGTGAAGGTGGAACCCAAAACTGACAAAGTACACGTCTGGAAATTGGGAGATCTGCACTATATCCGCACCAATCACACACTGATATGGCCTGCATGGACGGCAGCGGTCAATGGCGCGGGCGGCATGAAGTGCTACGAAGTGCCAGTCACCTCCCGAATCATGATTTCTCAGGCAGGCTCCATGCAAACTCTTGTGCTGTCAGATGTGATCAAAACGGGCAGCGCAGGAATGCGTGGTGAGGTGAAGCCATGAGCATCACCAGCACTGAAAAAAAGCGCCGTTTCATTATGTTTGCCCTTCTGGGGGTAGCGGTACTTGCGGTGCTTGTGGTCGGCTCCATGATGTTGTTTGCCCCGAAAAAGCCCCCTGTGACCACCAATATCGCGTCCACCCGTTCTGATGCCATCAAGGGACAGGCTGGCGGCGAAGGCTCAGACGAATACAACAAAAAACTGGAAGCACACGACCAGCAAAAGGCCAATGCGGCGCTTGCCGTGGGGGAAAGCTTCATCCCCACGCCTGTAGGCGGCAAAAGCCCCGTGGTCACACGCAAGCAAGACACACCCCCGCCCCCGCCTACGGTTGCGCCTCCCCGTGTCGCGCCTGTGCAGACGCCGCGCACAGACAACACCTTGCTCAAGCGCATGATGGAAGACCTTGCGACCTTGGACGCCAGACTTGCCAGTGTGTCTGTGGGAGAAGGCAAGATTGTGTTCGTCAGTGATTTTTCCAAGGACGAACCTCCGGCAACTCCGGCAGCGGTAACGACCAGCGCGAATGTGCCTTCAACGCCTGCGGTGGCCTTAAAACCCGGCGATTTGCTCTACGCCGTCATCGACACCGGCGTGAATTCGGATGTGCCGTCTGCTGTCATGGGGACAGTGGCGTCTGGTGCGTTCAAAAATGGCCGTCTGCTGGGGAAATTTCAGCGTTTTGAAGAGCGGCTGGTGTTGTCCTTTTCCAGAATCATTCTGCCTGATGGCTCAAATGTGCAGATTGAAGGTTATGCGGTTGATCCCGCCACCTCCGAAGCTTCGGTGGCTTCGTCAGTCAATACGCATTTCTTCAGCCGATGGGGCGGCCTGATTGCCACCGCATTTCTGGAGGGACTTTCCAGCGCCAAAAAATACAGTGGCTCACAAAGCACGATTTATGGCGGCTACAACGGCCAGAGCACAGATCAAATGGTGTGGAATACCTACAGCCCAGAGGATCAGGCTTGGATTGCTGCTGGGAAGGTCGGGGAAAAATTGGGGGGCATTTTTGAAAAAAACTTTGATCGCCCTCCCACCGTATACCTTGAAAGCGGAACAGCCATTGGCGTTCTCATTTTGAATATCAAAGACAGGTAATCAGCATGGAAAACTATGTCGCAAACGTCATTCCGCATTTGCAGCAATGGTGGCCTGTGGTCATGGTGCTGGCCTATGTCATCGGCATAGGGCTGGCGATGGTGTCACTCGCGCAAAGCATCAGCCACAAGCACCGCTTTTCCCGCTCCACCGCAGTGTGGACGTTATGGGCCGCCGTGCTTCTGCTGAATCTGCCTGCGCTCATGGATTCTTTATCCATGACTGTTTTCAGCCAGACCTCAGAACAGACTTTGAGTTATTCACCGCCGTCTTCACCTGGCGCTGTCTACATCCAGTTAGCGGTGTACGCCATTGCCACCGTGGGCATTATCGGCATCATCAGAGGGCTGTGTCTGCTTCGGGATACACCGCAGCAGGCCATGAATTTCAGCCGCAGCATTGTGCATCTTTTTGGGGGAATCATTGCCGTCAATCTTGTCACCTTCCTGCGCGGCATTGGAGCCACACTAGGAGGTGACGTGCAGACGACCATAGCCAAGATACTTGGTTAAATTTGCTCATCTTTTAGGGGCTGCCGCTGTCGAAGATTGCGGACAAGACAAACCGTATGGAGGTTTTTATGAATAGCCAAATTTCTTTGAATGATATTTCCCCTGCGCGCATCACGGTGGCTGGTCTGGCTGCCGCCGCGGTATGGCTTCTTGCGCCGGAACTGGCCCAAGCGGCTATCACCTTTGGCGACATAGGACAAAATGTGGCCGACAGCGCCAAGGGCGTGGCCAAGGGCATCACCGTGGGCGGTTTTGCCGCTGGATCTGGCATGGGCGTGTGGGGCTGCATTGACATGTACAAAGCCAGTAAAAGCCAAACCGGCCAGTCGGGGAACTATGCACCCGGCATCGCTAAAGTCGTCATTGGGGCGTTGGCTCTGGGCATCGGGGAATTCCTCGGCTCCGGCTCGGCCACGCTGTTCGGTTCTGATCAGACCACTGGTCTTGATGAGCTTGGGCTGCGCTAAGGAACTGTCATGAATTTTTTCAAAAGGAAAAAGCCGTTGCCGGATGTGGCGGAGATGCCCTTGAACGCGGAAGAAAGACCAGCAGCCGAAGTCACGGAAAGCTCGGCATCTACTCCAGAGCCAATCCCAGCTCTTGCGTATAGCGCCGAGAATGTGCTTGGCGGGCTTGGCTGGTATCGTTCGCAGTACCAAAGAGCCATGAAGCTGGCTCTGGTGCTGGTGCTGGCGTTGTGCGTGAGCGCGGCGGTCAATGTGCTGCTCATCGTGAAGCAGCCCACACCGCGCTACTTTGCAGCCACGCCAGATCTGCGACTCGCGCCGCTTGTTCCCTTGGACAAGCCTCTGCTGACACAACAGGGCCTTTTGAACTGGGTGACGGAAACCATTTGCAATGCTGTATCTCTGGATTTTCTGGAATGGCGGGAAAAACTCTCCAATACCAGAGAGAATTTTGAGGACGCGGCCTTCAAATCCTTTCTGGCCTCACTGGAATCCTCCGGCATTCTGGACATGATTCAGGAAAAACGCCTGTCCGTGTCCGCCGTGGTCACACGCGCCCCTGTCATTAGCGCATCCGGCCTTGTGGGGGGAAAATCCACATGGAAAGTCGAATTTCCGCTCGTGGTTTCCTACGAATCCAGCCAAGGGGTGGAAAGCACACAGCGTCTCATGGCTACGGTGTTAGTTTGCCGTGCTTCCACAGCCATCACGCCGCGCGGCGTGGTCATCCAGCAAGTTGTGCTCAAGCGAGGTGAGTAATGTTAGACACCCTCGTACACGGCATTGATCGCGGAATCCGCTCTCTGTCCGAAATTTTCTATGGGCCGGTGGGTTCCTATTGCAAATTGGAAACTGTGGACAGAGATGCACTGGTAGCGGATGACGGCAGCCTTATCACGGTCTTACGTCTTGAAGGGGCGCTCAAGCAGGTGGGCTTGGACGAACATCACGCCATTATGAAGGGGCTGACGGAAAAACTGCAAGCCACGCTTTCGCGCCCCGGCCACTGCATTCAGGTGGTGTTTGAATACGATCCCGAAGCCAGTGAAGGGCGTATTCGTGAAATATTGGAACCATCGCGCCGGACGGCTGCAAACCTTGGGCTGCACATCGGCCCTTTATTAGAAAATTGGGGACAGGCTTTGCAACGCTATTGCGCCATCGAAACCTGCTGGCTGGTGCTGTGGACGCGGCCCACTGTGCTGGCTGAAAGTCTGCGCAAAACAGCACTCAAAGAACGCATGGCTTCCATGAGCAAAGCCCCAGTGCAGCCGGGCTGCCAGCAAATTTCTGCTGCCGTGACGGCACTGCATGACGCGCATAGCGGTTTTTTGACCGGTGTCATGGATGCCTTCCGTCAGGTTGATCTGCTGGTCTATCCGCTGACGCCCCATGAAGCTCTGCGTGATATTCGCCTGTGCATTGACCCGGCGTTCACCAGTCGGGAGTGGCAAGCACGGATTCCTGGCGACCCGCTTCCCTTACGTTTCCCCGACCCTACCGCAGCGACTTCTGAACAGTTGCACAACGTCATTTACCCTGATTTCAAGTCTCAGCTGTGGCCGCGTGAAGGACATATGGTTTCTCGCAACGCCATTCAGGTGGGGGATAGGGTCTTCGGCCCGCTGATTATGACCATGATGCCCCAGACGCCCAAGCCCTTTCAGGAATTTTTTCGGGTGCTGTCACGGCGGCAGGAACGCATCCCATACAGGGTGTCCTTTTTGTTGGAGCCGGGCGGACTGCACATGGGCATCAAGCCATTATTGTCAGCCATTCTCGCGTTCTCCAATTCCGATAATAAACGCTTTAATAATGCGGTGGACGGCCTGCGGGCGCTGGACTTGGCAGGGGTATGCTGCATCCGCTTTCGTATTACCTTCTGCACATGGGCTTCTTGCCAAACCACACCGCTGCCACAAGCGCACGGTATTTTGCGGCAGCGCATGGCGGAACTCACCAAGGCCATTCAGGGCTGGGGAACCACGGACGTGACCGAAGCCGTGGGCGATCCCCTGCTGGGGCTTTCCTCCACTGTTCCGGCGCTCATGCCCGCCAGTCCAGCCCCCATGACGGCGGCTCCGCTGGATGATGCGCTGGGCATGTTGCCGCAGCGCTCGGCTTCCCCGTGGAAAGACGGCTCGCTTCTTTTGCGTACCCAAGATGGCAAGCTCATTCCCTTCGCACCCAATTCATCGGAACAGGCGGCTTGGATTGACCTTGGCGTTGCCCCAATGGGCGGCGGCAAGTCCGTGTTTCTCAATGCCTTAAATTTCGCCTTTGTAATGCAAGCCGGATTTTCCCGCCTGCCGTGGGTGTCCATCATTGACGTGGGGCCGTCCAGCTCCGGCCTGATCACCCTGCTCAAAGAGAATCTGCCGGACGACAAAAAGCATCTGGCCGCGTATCACCGACTTCGCATGACCAAGGAGCATTCCATCAATCCCTTCGATACGCCCTTGGGCTGCCGCTATCCGCTTCCAGCGCACAAGGATTTTTTGAAAAACCTACTGTCCTTGCTGGCGACACCAGTCAAGGAAAAAGCCCCGCCTGACAGTGTTCCCAACATTATGATGCGGGCCATTGACTGCGCCTATGAGGAGCTTGCCCCCGGCAACAAGGCCAAGCCCTACCGCCCCAATATTTTACCGGAACTCCATCAACTGCTGCTTCAAGAAAATGTGCCTTTAGACGACCTGACAACATGGTGGGAAGTGGTGGATGCGTTATTTGAGCGCGGCTACATTCATGAAGCCATTCAGGCACAACGCTATGCCGTACCTGTGCTGGCGGACATCGCGACACAAATCGCGCTGAATCAGGGCATCCTCTACGGGTATGACAAAGACATACGCGAAAAGGCCAGAACGGCCCTCGTGGATGCGTCTGAAGCCTATGTGGTGCTGAAAGAACCGACACGCTTTGACTTGGGGGATGCGCAAATCGTCAGCCTTGACCTTGATGAAGTGGCCACACGCGGCGGGGAAATTCAGGACAGGCAATCAGCCATCATGTACATGCTTGCCCGCCATGTGCTCGGCAGCCGTTTTTTCCTCATGCCCGCTGATGTGGAGCTGATGCCTCAAGCATATCAAGCATACCACGCTGAACGTATTGAAGCCATTCGGGAAGACCCCAAGCGGCTTTGCTATGACGAGGCGCACCGCGTCACTGGGAACACCTCGGTGGCCGGACAGCTTTTAGCGGACATGACCACGATGGCACGGGAATCGCGCAAATGGAACCTGTCCATCGGACTTTACACGCAATCTATTGATGACATTCCCAAAATCATCATCGAATTGGCCACCACCATTCTCATTCTGGGGGCGGGGACGGAACAGAGCATTGAGGACATGACCGAGCGTTTCGGCCTCAATGGCGCGTGCAGTTATGCCTTGGCGCACTTGGGCAAGCCCGGCCCTGCTGGTTCCAATTTGGTGGGCATATTCCGCACCGGCGCGGGGAAGTCGCAACTGGTGCTCAGTTTGACCATAGGCGGGCAAGCTCTGTGGGCTTTTTCCACCACCACAGAAGATGTGACCATCCGTAACAGTCTTTACAAGCGCATGGAACCTTCCGAAGCCTTGCGGCGGCTGGCCATTCGTTTTCCCGGCGGTTCAGCCAAATCGGAAGTGGAACGACGCCGTATGCGCGTTACCGATCAGAGCGCCGCTGATGACGTGCTGGTCAACGTGCTCCATGAAATCGTTCATGAAATTGAAGCCATGTGAGGGGATGATGAAGAAACTTTTTCTACTCACCATGCTCATAGCCCTTCCGTCTCAAGCCTTGGGGGCGGGGTGCGGCTGCGGTTCCATTCAGGCCATGATCACAAGCGCGAAGATGGAAACCATTCAGACCGTCAACGCCAGCACAGCAGCGGAAGCGGCGTCCATTCGCTCGGAAATTCTTGTGGCTGCGCAAAACATTATCGGCACTATCAAATCGGAAAGCGCCACTATTGTGCGGGCCATTATCAGCCTGAAAGAAAGCAATGCCGCCATGCTCAAAGGACAGGCCGTGGCAGGTCAGGCTACTCGAAGCGAAGATATGTACGGCAAGGCCGCGCAACCAGCCGGACTCTGCGGAGCTGCTTCGCTGGGGGCCGGGGTGCAGCTTGGGGCGCAGGCTTCGCAGCAAGTGCATCAAACCATGCGTGGCAAGCAGCTGGAATACTCCAACAAAACCGATGCGCGGCCCGTGGAATATCTGGAGCGCCTGCTGCAAGACGAACATCCCTCTGAACAGGAAATGGCAGACGCGCTTTTTCCCCTGCAAGAAACCCTCACCGAAGAACAGGTGGCGCAAGCGCATGAAACCATCAAATCGCTCGCCAATCCCCGTCCTTTGCCGGTGGTGACTGAAGCGCAAAAAGCCAGCCCTTCCGGCCAGACCTATGCGGCAGCACGAACAGTGCATGAAGGGCGTCTGGCTATGGCAATGGAAAGCCTCAACAGCCATGTAGTGTACCACGCGCCTTCACTACCAGAGGATGTGGCGGGCTGGGCGCAGAACCAATGGAAGGAAGCAGGCGGAAGCGGAACGCCCCCCGGCATTGTGGACGGCAAAATGTCTGAAGCCGGTTTGTTTAAACTTTTAAGCCAAATGCGCATAGGCAATCCCAACTGGTTCAATCAGGTGACGACAGCCACAGAAGCAGGACTGTTGCGGGAAATGACGGTCATGCAGGCCATCCAGATTGAGCTTACTCGCAAAAATAATGAGCTGCTTGACCGGCTCGGCGTTGTCGTTTCCTTGGATTTTCTCACCAGAATGGAAGGAGCCACCGGCAAGGAATTGTCCGACCTGTACACGCGCATGGTTGGCGCACAGCAATAGATAAATATAAAAATATATTTATATAAAAATATAATGAAAGGATAGATATATGGCCTCTTCACCTGAAATACCAGCCACTTCTGAAGTCTTGCTCAAGAGTGACGCCAGCAAACAATTTCTGGATGCTTTGCTCGGGCAGGGCTGGGATTCGTGGGGACAGGGGCTTGGGGGATCGCAGGCTGCGGAGCTGATGTTGGAAATGTTCAGCGCCTTCAACCTGGTGGCACTGGCCATCATTTCAGCCTTGTTCATCTGGGTGCTGGCCGTTTCTGTGGCTGGCACGGCGCATGAGGGAACGCCTTTCGGGAAAAAGTACAGTTCCCTGTGGATGCCTTTGCGTTTTGTGGGGGCAATGGGCGCAATGGCTCCCATATTCAAAGGGTTGAGCCTCTTTCAGGTAGCCATTCTGGCCTGCATCGGATTTTCCATCAACCTTGGTAATTTTGTCTGGTCGCTCGGCACGGATTACTTCGTGGAGCACGGCGGGCAGATTACCGTGCAGGCTCCAGATCAGAATGTCACCCAGTATGCGGCCATTGCCAATGGCGCTCTGGAATCGCTTACCTTGCAATATTATTTGAACGAGCGGCGTGGCCTTGGCATTTCACCTGGGGGAACATGGGACTACAGCGGCAACTGGATCAGGTCTGGCGGCGAATACCGTTTTTCCTTCAACGGCAACACTGGTTCCATCATGGTGGAATGTGTGGATGAATCGGACGCACTGTGCCGAGGGAAGGTCAATGCTGTAGGCACGGCCATTTCTTCACTGTCCTCGGTGGCCAGCCAGCTTGCCAACCCCGACACGCCCGCTGATTCCATTGCCCCCCTGGCCCTGCACAATGCGGCAAATAACATCAACGCCACTATTCTTGCATCGCTGCAAAGCTATGCCAAACAAGGGCAACTCAAGGGCAAACTGCAAAATTTTCAGGATATTTCCGATCAGTATGGCTGGTTTATTGCCGGTTCTTCGTATTGGTCAATCTCATGGATCAATCAGGAAGTGCGCGAAGCCATGTATTCCGGCATTTCCTATGCTCCCAGAGAGTATACTGGCTCTGAAATGCTGGCCATGACCTATGGCCTGCACGATTACGAGGCCATGCAGGAGCGCGTGGCCAACTATATAAAAACCGCCTATACCACGCGACGTGGTGTTTCTGACACAACGGCCAATCCCGCTGTGACTGATGAAGGGCGGGCCTTTGGGGAAATAGGCAACTGGCTGCGAGCTACGCTGAATGGGCTGGTCAGCGCCAACATTCTGCCCATCGCGGTGGAAAAGCTCTCCACCAATGATCCCATCATGGCCATATCCAATATCGGGGATTACTTCATCGGCACAGCCTGGGGGCTGGCGGCAGCGCTTGGCGCGGTGGACGTGGCGCATTCTCTGGGCAAGGCCATTCCCCTTGTCGGCAATGCCGTTCCCAATCTTGATAAATACATATCTTTCGTATTGTTTTCTGTCTTTTTGCCGCTGCTGCTCTACGGGCTGGCTTTAGCCTATTACCTGCCCGCCATTCCTTTCATACGCTGGATTTCTGCACTTGCCGGATGGGCCATCCTCATTGTGGAAGCCTTGGTGGCCGCGCCCGTCTGGTTGTGCGCTCATGCGCTGCCTGAAGGGGAAGGGGCAGCCGGACAGCACGGCAAACGCGGCTATCTGCTCTTGCTTGGCATCGTCATTCGTCCGCCGCTGATGGTGGCCGGCTTTTTTGCCGCCGTGATTCTGCTCAATGTCCTTGGCCGCGTGATCGGCACGGGCTTTGAGCTGTTCATTGCCGGAACCTCACAAACCAAGGTCGTCGGCATCACCGGCACAATCTCCATGCTCATCATTTTGGGCATCGTGGTCATCATGATGGCCAACAAATTCTTTTCGCTCATTCACTATCTGCCGGAACATGTGACCAACTGGATTGGCCAGCAATTCCATTCTTTGGGAGAAAAGGAAGATCAGAGCGGGGTCAAGGGCGTGTTCGTGGGTTCCACCAGCACGGTATCTTCAGGAGCAGAGGGAGCAAAAGGGCTACGTCAAACCGTCTTGAACAGCTCCAGTAACCAGGACAGCACGCTCACAGAACAGAATTTCAGGAGTTAAGCCATGTTCGAGAATTTCAGAAAATCCATGCGGGCGCGAATAGCCCCCACCGGCGATCATATTTCGGAACTGCGGCAAGACCTGAATGCCCGCCTGCAAGACTTTCGAGCGCAACGCACTCCAGCAGAGCAGGCACGGCTGGAACAGGATTTTGCCCAAGTGCTTCACGCCTGGGGCATCGAAAATACGACAGCCATTCCTGCGGTTGTGCGGGAATTGCGCCTGCGTATGCTGATTTTTTCCCTGCCCGTGGCGCTCTGCCTCGTGCTGGCCTTGTTCACGCCGTGGCCTGCGGTTTGGCTGCCCGTGGCCCTGATCGCCCCGCCATGCCTTTTGGGGGGTATCATCACGCGCTGGCGCATTTCCATACTCACACGGCAACAGTACCAGCCCTTTATGCGGTGGCTATGCTCATGCTTCGGATTCGTTTCCCAATCCCAGATAGGCTCGTAAGGCGGCTTCAATGACGGCAATTTCCTTCATATCATTCTGCACGGCAAAGAGCTTCATCGCCTTGGCAAGATCACGGTCAAGAAGAAAGTATTTGCCCACACGATTTTCCTTACCTTTGCCTGGCATCTTGCCCGTTGCAGTATCCGCTGCTGCCGGGGCTGGTTTTGCTTCGGGTTTCAGCTCCGGCGCTGGCGCACCGAACACGCTGTCGAGCAAATCTTCCTTTTCTTCCACGGTTGCAATCTGTCCAAGGCCGCCTTTTTTACGAGTCATATCGAGCCTCCAATCTGGTGAGAACTTCGCTGCCGAGCGCGGCATAATCCTGCGCTCCGTAGGATTTAGGATCATAGGAGAAAATGCTTTGCCCGTGGCTTGGCGCTTCGGCCAGCGTCACATTATCGCGGATGACCGTCTGCATGAGGTCGGCGCTGTGTTTTTGGGCCAACACGCCGAGCACATCACGACACAGACGCTTCCTGCGATCCACAAAGGTCGGAACGATACCAAGCACCGTCAAATGCGGATTCAATCTGCGGCGCACCCGCGCCATGTCGTCCTGCATGAGGGCAAGCCCTTCAAGGGAATGAAACTCCGTCTGCACAGGAATAAGCACAGCATCCGCCGCCGCATAGGTATTGATAGCCAGCAAATCCAGCGCGGGCGGACTGTCGATGAGCGCGACATCAAACATGCCCTGCACCTGTTCCAGTGCCTCTTTCAACAGCAATTCCTTGCCGATCTCTTGGGCAAAGACTTCCGGCATAGCTGCAAGCTGTCGATTGGCCGGGGCAAGCAGCACACAGCCCTTTTCTTCGCCGCGTTCCACCGGCACAGCAATATCCTGCCAAGCAGCCTTGGCCCGCAAGACATCCAGAATGCTGTTGCCGTCATTTTTTACACCCCAAGCACGGGTCAAGTTGGCTTGGGCATCCATATCCACAGCCAGCACCTTTTTGCCATGAGCGGCCAGAGCGGCTGCCAAATTTTGGGCGCTGGTGGTTTTGCCCACGCCCCCCTTCTTGTTGGCAATGACGATAGTGCGCATGAGAACCTCCAAAGGAATCAGTGCGATATGGCGTTGCTATAGCAATATATAAATATATTTTCAATACAAAAATATATTTATATAAAAATATACCTCTATAACAATAAACAAAAAGGAGTGCGGCTCATGCAGCGATCTGCCTTTATTTTAAGCCTTTTACTCTTGGCTGGGTGCGCGCAAAAAAACAGCGACCAGAGTGTGACCAGCCCTGCCGATTTTGTGGCAGTCACGCTTGGTCAGGCGGCGGAAAACGCCCACAGCGAACTGGCCATGCTGGCGAAACTGCGGGGGCAAGGCTTACAGCCTTTGCTCTTACCCGCTGACCCTGCGCTCAATCAGCCGGTATCCATTGCATGGACTGGCCCTGCCGAGGGAGCGCTCAAAGAGGTGTGCCTCAGCGTGGGTTACCGCTATCAAGAACTCGGCAGCCCTTCACCGCAAGCGCTCATGGTGGTGGTTCGCGGACTGAATCGCCCTGCGCATATGCTTCTGGAAGATATTGCCTGGCAGGTGCAGCCCCAAGCCGTGCTGCGCGTTGACCCCATTGGCCGCGTTATCACTCTGGCCAGAACAAGCAAGGCAGGGGGGCAGTCATGATGCACTGTCTGCTTTTACCCTGTTCGCTGTTGCTGTGCCTGAGCCTCATGGGTTGTGCCGCCACCAATGAGGAAAATCTGCCCCCCGTGCCCATGCCGCCGCAGATCACAGCAACCGATCTGCCGAAACAGTCTGCCCCGTCACCTGCACAGCCGCAGGGACAAACCATCACGATCAGCACGCCGCCCGATCTTACGGCGTCACCGCGCCAACACGAGCCAGAAGAGCTGGCTGTGCTTCTGGAAATGAAGGGTACAGCAATCAACGACACGGCTGTCAATCTCATGCGCCCCTCGGCTATCCGCGAGGCCGCGCAGCTCGTCACGTTTCAAACGGCCATAGCCTGGCGCTACAAACAGCTTGTGGCGTCCACCGAAGCGCACAGTGCCATCATGGACACAGCGTTCAACTTTGATCCCTTGCTCATGACGCAAGGAGATGCCCTGATTTTGCCGCCCGTGCTCACGCGGGCCGGGGCTTCTCTGCGCATCGAATCTGGGGAAACAGCCACAGCCGCGCAAACCTCCTATGAATTACTGGCTCCGGCCCGTTATGTCTCCGTGGCTCCCACATGGCGCGAATTTCTTATGGCAGACACCTTTCCCGAACCGGAAAAGCCCAATCAAGCAGTGATGCCGAAAAACGACAAAGAACGGCGCATCTGGCGAGAGGCTGTGCGTGAAGCCTGGGCGCAGGGCGTTGCAGAAGCGGATCAGCTTTACGCAGACAACGTCTCACGCATGGTGCGCCAGTATCGCGGTGTCATGCTCTACCATTTACTCACGGCGCAGCACCTTCTGAGCAAGGTCAACACGGCGTCCGCTGAAATAGGCACAAAAACCACGGACGGCGGCAATAAATTGCACATAGGGCAAAAGGTGTACCGCATTACAACGCCTTCCGCCTTTCTCCCCCAAGCTCAACGCAGCAGAAGGAAGTAAGCCATGACGGACGCATCTTTGCCCCTGTTTCCGCACGAGCCGTTATTACGGTGGGAGTATGCTGATATTGATGCTTTGCTGCTGTGGGCTACGCAAGCAGGCATGTCAGATTTGTGCCTCTGTTCTGGAAGTCCTGCATGGATGCGCCTGCACGGTGAATGGCGGGCTGTGTCTCAGCGGCCTATTTCGGCGGAGGAATTATTGCTGGTGCTGGAACGCCTGACCAAAAACAATTCTGTGTCGGCCATGATCAAGTCCGGCCAGAGCGACTATGATTTTGCCTATCAGATTGAAGAATCTCGCGGGGTACGCCGCCGGTATCGCGGTAATGCTACGCCGGTGGCCGATGGCTATTCCACAGGGGTGAAGATTGTTTTTCGCGCCTTGCCTGCCATGCCGCCTCTTCTTGAAGATTTGCAGGTGGAATCTGGCATTCTGGAACATGCCATTCCCGCCAACGGGCTGGTACTCGTCACCGGCGTCATGGGTTCAGGCAAAAGTACGCTGTTGGCCGCCATCCTGCGGCACATCATCGAGCACGGTGGCCGCAATGTCATCACCTACGAAGCGCCCATCGAATTTGATTACACGACCATCCCCAATGCGGGCGGCCCTGTTTCACAAAGTGCCATCCCCGATCATTTGCAATCATTTTTGAAAGCCACACGCAACTCCACCCGTGCCGCCCCGGACGTGGTGCTCATTGGTGAAAGCCGCGACCCGGAAACGCTGCGCGGCATGATTGAAAGCGCGGAAATCGGCGTGGCTGCATATTCCACCGTGCATACCCGCTCTGTTCCCGAAACACTCTCGCGCATCATTAATGTCTTCCCCGTGGAAGAACGTCTTCAGGTTTCGGCAACGCTGCTTTCCTGCCTGCGCCTTGTGGTGTCACAACGGCTTTTGCCTCTGCCGGACGGCAAAGGACGCACAGCATTACGCGAATATCTGGCCTTTACCCCGCAGATTCGGGAAATCCTGCTGGAAACTCCGCCAGAACGGATGATCAGCGCGTGTGAGCATTTGCTTGGCCAGCACGGACAGCGCATTCAGGACGCAGCAGAACGCGCTTTTGCCGAAGGAAGGATTGCCAAGGACAACTATCTGGCCATCTTGGCGGAACGGAAAAGATATCACGGGGAAGCCAATGAATCACAATCTGCTTTGGCGGGATAGCGCCCTTACGCCTAAAATTTTTATTCTGGATGCCCGCGCTGTTTTTCCGTTGGGGCTGTGGCTGTTCCATTGGGCGTGGTGGACGGCCTGTGTGGCTATGGCCGGAATTGTCCTTCTCTTCCTCGTGCAGCGCACGGGCATGACCCCGCTGGCCTGCTTTCGTGCTGTGCGCGTGGCCTTCATGGGCAGGCGGCGGGAAACAAAACAGCATGAAGTTCACTGGCGGCAACGCTGCCGCTGGGACGCATGAATTTGCTATATAAATATATTTTTCTCTGAACTATATAAAAATATTATTCTATGGAAATTATATGAACACTAAAAAACGAAATAAATACGGCATGTTCGATATTTCTCTCCACACACAGGAGAAGGAGGTCATCACACTTTCACGGAACGATATTGAACGGCAGTTGGACGCCGGAGCTTTCTTCATGAGCCATGAAGAAGCCCTTGAGGCCGGTTTGATCAGTCCCTATGGCGAGCCGGATACCGTAATTGTGGCTGTGCAGGAGGACGTATGAGTCAGGAACGGCCTGCGGAAAAGAAGAACCGCTTTCAGATCAGCCGTGAGGTGCAGGAGGATTTCGTCAACAGTGTGGCGGAAAATATGCTGGCTTTGGCGGAAACCGCAGGCAAATGGCAAAAACCGTGGGCGGCTGACACAGCTGCGGGAATGTGCCTTGGAGGGATGCCCTTTTGTGCCGCTACAGGCCGTGAATATGGCGGGGCCAACTTAGTCAAACTCATACTGACCGGCATCATCAAGGGCTACCAAGACGACAGGTGGGTAACATTCAAGCAGCTGCAACAAATTCAGGCCGCGCACCCTGAACAGGATATCAAAGTGAAAAAGGGGGCCAAAGGCGTGAAACTTCTGCGGCCCGAAGAAATTGCCTTCATCGTCAGAGAAGACGGCCCATGGGAATACCTCACGAATAAACAGCTCAAGGACATTGCCGCGCAGAGGGAACAGGGGCAGGAGACACCCGATGTGCAACACATGATGCTGTTCTATCCTTTTACCGTCTTTAACGCCGCACAAATAGAAGGCTTTCCGCCCAAAGAGCAACAGGCCCACATCATGACCGCTGTGGAGCGCAATGATTTCGTGGAACGCTTCATCGCCTGCACAGGTATTCCCGTGGAGCATCACACTGGAGACGCCTACTACGAGGCCAAGGCCGATGTGGTAAAAATGCCGTTTCCCGAACGCTTCATCAGTTCAGAAGAATACTATGCCACCAAGCTCCACGAAACGTATCATGCCACAGGTCATAAGGAGCGGGAGCATCGCAAAGACAATAAGGGGGAAACGCTCAAAAATTACGCCCTTGAAGAAATGCGGGCGGAAATGTTCTCCATGCTGGCAGGAGCGCGGTTCAATCTGCCCATGCCGGAAAGCAATTCCGCCGCGTACATCGCCCACTGGAATCAGAAGTTTTCTGGAGGGGATGCGAAGGCCGTATTTCAGGCGGCAGCAGAAGCGGCCAAGGTGCTGACAACCATGAATCACTTTGCCCTGGGTGAACAACCCAAGGCGGCATGGTTTCCTCTGCGGGAAACATGGACGGAACTCATGGCTATGCAGGTGCAACGCGATGCCGCCACCGGCGTTTATTTGCAGCAGTCTGCCGAGATTGCCGCCCGAAGCACTGATGCACATCTGCCCCGGCCCGTGTCTTCCTCTTTTGCCGAATCGGTCACAGCCTTTACCGAGGCCAATGATGCCGTGCTGAAAGCCCGCATCATCCTTCAAAACCCTGATTTACTCACTATGGCGCTCAAACAGGACAGCGAAGCGTCTCGATCTTTAGCAGATTTGTGCGCCGCGCTTTCGCAGAGCCTCAGTATGGGACTGGACGAAAAACAAGGAAAACCCGTACCGCAATCCCCCCAAACCGCTGCCCCCGTTGCCCGCATGAGGATATAACGATGAATCTGCTCATTTTGGAATCACCTGGGAAAGTGAAAAAAGTGCAAAGTTACCTTGGAAACGATTGGAAGGTCGTTGCCTCGGTGGGACATGTACGAGATTTGCCGGAACGGGAGATTGGCGTTGCCTTGCCTGACTTTACCCCCACTTATACGCCCACGGAGCGTGGCAAAGATGTGCTCAAGCGATTGAAAGGGTTAGTGGCTGCGGCTTCTGCCGTTTATTTGGCTACCGACCCTGACCGTGAGGGTGAGGCCATTGCCTGGCATTTGACCGATGCACTGGGGTTGAACAAACCCAAACGTGTCACCTACGGAGAAATTACCGCTGCCGCAGTGCAGGCCGCCATCAAGGCCCCGCGTTCCTTGGATATGGATTTAGTCGCAGCACAGGAAGCACGGCGAGTTCTGGATCGTTTCTGCGGCTATCTGGTCAGCGGGCCATTGTCCCGTGCCGCGGGCATACGTCTTTCTGCCGGTCGTGTGCAGAGCCCGGCTGTGCGTCTGGTGGTGGAACGCGAACGGCATATCAAAAATTTTGTGAGCGTGACTCATTATGGTGCGGAGTTGGCGTTCACCGAGGGCTGGAGCGCAACGTGGCTCACCAAGCCTTGGTTGGAAGATGGGCAGGAGTACCTGTTGGACAAAACTTTGGCCGAAACAGCCGCCGCGCTGCGTTCGGTCTCCGTGCGTGAATGCAAGGAATCTGAAAGCCGTACAGCCCCTCCTGCGCCTTTTACCACGTCCAGCCTGCAACAAGCAGCTTCCAATGCGCTCAAGTACACGCCTAAACAAACCATGCAGCTGGCACAAAAGCTCTATGAAGGCGGTCACATAACGTATATGCGCACGGATTCACCCAATTTATCGGAAGAAGCGATCAGCAGCATTCGCGCATTTTGTACAGCGCAAGGCTGGCCGCTGGTGGAAAAGCCGCGCACTTGGAAATCCAAAGAAGGCGCTCAGGAAGCGCACGAGGCTGTGCGCCCCACACATATCGAGGTGGAGGACGCAGGGGAAACGACGGATGAGCAAGCCTTGTATCATCTCATACGCTTGCGGACGTTGGCTTCACAGCTGGCAGATGCGGTGTATGACGTGCGCACAGTTCGCTTATCTGCGGAGTTGCACGGTAAAGAAGCCACTTTTGAGGCCAAAGGACGTGTGCTGCGTGAACTTGGCTGGAAGATACTCACAACGACCGATGCGGCTATGCAGGATGAAGAGGCCGACACGGACGCTCCAGAAAATCCTGTTCCCATGCTGACCGAAGGACAAAGCCTCGAAGCCTCCGGCGGCAAGCTCCTGACCAAAAAGACCAAACCACCCACCCGTTTTTCCGAAGCCAGTCTGGTGCGTGAACTGGAAAACAGGGGCATCGGGCGTCCGGCCACTTTCGCCGCCATTGTGGACACTATCCTCAAGCGTGAATACGTCCGCGTTGAAAAGCGTTTTCTCGTGTCCACGCCGCTGGGTGAACAGGTGGTGGATTTGCTCACCGGAGCCTTCTCTTTCCTTGATTTCGAGTTCACCAAGACAATGGAAGCCTCTCTGGACGCCATTGCCGAGGGCAAAGCCGCGTATAAAGAAGTGATGACCAAGGCCCATGCCCAGCTTATGCGCGAAGTGAGCACCTTCACTGCCAAGTATCCAGGGCAGGAACGCACAGCCCCCGAACCCACGGATTTTGCTTGCAAGGTCTGCGGCAAGCCACTTGTTCACATGAAGGGGCAGCGCCGGGATGGCTCCGGTGAATATGATTTCTTCGCCTGCTCTGACCGTGCTTGCAATACCAGCTATCCCAATGCGGATGGCAGACCAGGCGAACCCCGCAAGAAAGCCCCTGTCTCCAAGTTTATATGTAAATCCTGCGGTAAGCCGCTGGTGCGCCGCGAAAGTGCCAAAGGTGCGTTCTTTGGATGCTCCGGCTATCCAAACTGCAAGCAGCTTTACCAGATAACCGAAGACGGCAAACCTGATTTTCCAGCCTCAAGCAAAACCAAGAAAAGGGGGAAGCAGTGAGAATATTCTTTGTGATGCTTTTACTCGTGCTGTCTGCTGTGCCTGTTTTCGCGGGTTCGTGCAGTGATACTCAGAGCGCTGCCAGCACGGCCATTAAGGAGCGCAACGCTGCGGTGAAGGAAATCCACAACACGGCCATGCCTGATCCAGAAGAGGATCGGGGGGCGCTCTCCAGTTGCCTGGGCAGTGTGGCCAGCATTGGAGACGCCTTCTCCCTCGGCGTAAGTCTGCCGAGCATGGAGCAAATCATTTCAGGCATGTGCAATCGAGTGGATTCTGAAATTCAGAGCAAGATAAACGAAGCCTTGAGCGAAACACGTTCCTCCATTGGCGGCATTGGGCAGAATAATCCATTTCAGGTTTCCGGCAGCAGTAGTGGTATTGTGAGCGGAATTATTGGAAAAATTAAGTGAGCACAGGATATAAATATATGTTCCATAGAAAAATATATTTATATATTGCTATGATATTTTGCCCTATTGTACTGGCAGGCTTGACCGCTCTGGCCCTTCCCTCGGTGGCCATAGCGGCTGTTCGAGATAGAATTACCATGCCGGAGACACGCCCACTTTCTTGGGAGTGCGTTGTAGACGCGGCAGCCCAATACAATCTGCCGCTGGCGGCAATGGTGGGCATTCTGGCTACTGAAGGAGGCAAAACAGGCGAGGCTTTGAGCAATACCAACGGCACATGGGATATGGGGCCGTTTCAGATCAATACCTGCCACGTCAACGAACTGCTTCAGGCAGGTATGGCCCCTGAAATTATTTTGCAGGACGGCTGCGCCAATGCGTATGCGGCTGCCTTTATTCTACGCAAAGAATACGACCGTAGCCGTAATATCTGGGATGCCGTGGGCGCGTACCATTCCCGAACCCCACATCTTCATGCGGCATACCTCGGACGGGTCAAAAACCATCTGGTCAAGCTCTCGCGCACTGGATTGGCAAGCTTGCTCTCCCGCTGCGCAGCAACCGGCGGAGATGAACAATGAACGGGCAAAAGGAAGATTCCGGCAACGCTTTCTTCATTCTAGTTTGCCTCATGATTGCCGTGCTGTTCGTGCTGCCCGCGTGGTATGCCTCCAGAGCTGGATACATTAACGGTACTCTGTTGGAACTGGCAAAAACGCAAATCGCCGCGTTCGCAGTCTTCTCCGATGAAGCCCAGCAAGCCTTGGGCTTGATGGCACAGGCTGACCCCGCCGCGCTTTCCTGGGAGCAGATGACGAACGTCCTGCGTTACAGCGGCAAGTGGATACGCTGGCCCTATGCCGTGGTTTTGGTGGCGCTGGGGGTGGCAGCTATTTTCATGGAACGGACGGCTGGACTTATCAGACACCTGAACATGGACAGCTTGCTTGCGCATAATGCGGAATCTTTTGCTTGCCTGCGGCCCGTTGTAGGGCGTGGCAAATATCTTCTTTCGCGAGAATCTTACGACAACGGCCCTTGGCGTATTGCCCGCACTCCGGTGCAGTTTGCTGTGGAGCATGGCCTGCTGCTGGACAAGGACGGACAAGTATTCACTGCGGAGCAAGTTTTGCGGCGCGGTCTGCCCCATGCTGATCTTCCGGCATATGGCCATGCGTATTTGGACGAAGAGCAATCCGCTATCGTGCTGCAAGAACAGCTTGGCAAGAAATTCGGTGGGTTTGACGCGATGAGTCAGGAACGCAAAGTGCTGGCCAGCGCTTTTCTGGCCTATGCCGCTGGTGACAAGCACGCCTGTATGAATCTGCTGGATGCCATGTCTGCCTCCTATACCGAAAATGAGAAACAGGCTCCGGCCTGTCCTGTACTGGAAAATGCGACATTTCAAAAGCAGATGGAAAACCTGTGGAATACCCACAAAACACTGCTGGATGAGCCTATTCTCAAGCGTCATGCGGTCTTTGAGCTTCCTCTCTTCATGGCCATGCTCACGCTGGCCAGACGCAAGGGAGTTCTGGCTTCTTCGCAATTTTTATGGCTGCGGCCTTTGGATCGTCCTCTTTGGTACGCGCTGAACCAATGCGGGGGCCGAGCGGCTTGGGCTGAGGGCTTTGCCGCATGGGCACAATACGCGGCGGAAGAAAAAGCCGGTACTTCATTCCCCGAAGCTCGCACTGCCCATGCCGTGCAGCGCCTCAAGGATACACTGGCCGCGCAAGGTTGGTTTACGAAAATGCCCAAACTTTTTGAACCAACAGGGCTTCATTTAGACAAAGACGTGGTTTTCGCGGCGGCAGAAGAAAACAGCGAATATGATGCCAATAACGATTTGAATTTATTGCAAGAGTATTGAGGTGAACTATGACAGCACGAAAAGTCCGTGGTCTGGAAGACAGAGAAGCCCAAGAGCGTAAAGCGCTGCTGCGAGATGTGCGCTCTCCCGTGCATCAACTGCTGGACGCGCTCAAAAATGGCACAGTGCAGACCTGCTGCGTGTTCGGGGCGGGGGTGTGTCTATTGGCTTTTCCTACGGCTGCTACGCCATTCTTTGGGCTTGGGGTCTTCTTTTTTCTGCTGCGCTGCCTTTGTGTGAGAAATGAACGTCTTCCTTTTCGTATGCCACTTGGTTTATCTGGCACGGATAAAGGCGATCCCTTGCCCGGTCGGCGGGGCTTTGCAAAACCGGAGGGCATTTTTTTCCTCGGCAACCGCTTGCAAGACGGCAAGGAACTCTGGCTCAAGGCCAAGGATGTGCTCACCCACACGCTGCTTTTCGGAACCACCGGCTCCGGCAAAACGGAAACATTGGTGTCACTCTCCTACAATGCTTTGGCCACCGGCAGTGGTTTATTTTACATTGACCCCAAGTCGTCCCCAAAATTATCCATGCAAATGTGGCAATTAGCCCGTTTTTTAGGCCGAGACGATGATTTTCGTGTGCTCAATTACGGCACGTCCGGCAAACCCAAGGGCAAATCACCGCGCCGTCTGTCCAATACCAACAATCCTTTCACCTTCGGCAGCGCAGAATCACTCACGCAATTACTTGTGTCGCTTATGTCCGCATCAGATGGTAATAACAGCATTTTTGCTGATAAAGCGCAGGCGCTCATTACTGGTGTCATGTATGCCTTGGTGGATTTGCGGGACAAGGGCTTTCTCAAACTTTCCACCTCTGTGATTCGTGACGTATTGGCGCTGGAAAAATGTGTGGAATTAGCCCTGCATCCAGAGCTGGACGCGGAGTCCAGAGCGTCCATCAAGGCGGCCCTGGCCACATCCGGCTGGATTGCCGGACGTGAACTGAAAGATCAGCCACAGTCCTTTGCGGAACAATACGGCTATGCCCAATCATATTTCGGCAAGGCGTTATCGAGCCTGACAGATACCTACAGTCATATTTATGGAGCAGAAGATGGTGAAGTGGACTTTGCAGACGCCATCATGCAGCGGCGTATTCTTTTGGTGCTCCTGCCTTCGCTGGAAAAATCTCCGGCAGAGTTGGCAAGCCTTGGCAAAATCAGCCTGTCGGCTATTCGCAATGCCTGCGCTGTGGGCCTTGGCGCACAGATAGAAGGTGACGTTGCAGACGTGCTGGAAGCCCTGCCCACAAATGCCATCGGCATCGGCCCTTATCTGTGCATTGTGGATGAGTACGCGGCCATTGTGACACCAGGCTTTGAAGTGGTGCTGACCCAGGGCCGAGGGCTGGGCATTGCGGCTATCGTGGCCAGTCAGGATTACGCGGGCATTCTGGAGGCCGATAAAAAGGGTGCACAGCAGATGGTGGCCAATACCAGCATTAAAATTTTCATGAAAATGCAGGACGCGGAAAAGACATGGGAGCTAATACGCGGACAGGCCGGACAAGGCACAGTGGTGCGCAGTTCCGGTTTCTCGGTCAATGACAAGTCCGGCTCCACCTACGCTGACACCATGAATACCACCATAGAAAAAGAAGACCGCGTGGAGTTACGCGATCTTCAGGAGCAAATCGAAGGCGAGGCCCATTTCATTTTTTCTGGGCAAGTTGTCCGTGGCGATATGTTTTACGCCAATCCTTCGCTTAAAAAGGCGCAGCTTCGTGTGCCGCAGTTCATTCAGTTAGGACAGGAGGCTGACTATGACACGGCGGCCTGATGCTTACAAAAATACCGTATACGCGATGTCAAAAACCTCTCCCGAGCGCACGGCCATTGCCTTGGATATGGAACGCTTTCCGCTTTCCATGTCGGAAATGCAGTCTTGGGTGGTTCCGAGCTTGTCCGCTAACTCTTGCTGCGTCCATTCCATCTTGCCACGAAAACCACGCAAGACCATTGCCGAGTTGGCGTCAGGAAAAACTTCCTTGGCATTAACGCTAGGCGAGACATCTTCATCAGGCTCCGACAGCATATACATACAGCCTTTTCCCCTATTCAAAGATTGGAGCCAGCTTGGCGAGTACTTCTTCCATGATACTCGCGGGAAGCTGTTCCAGTCTTTTGCCGTGCCGCGCCTTCAAGTCAAGAACACGGGGCTGGTCGCAGCGCACAATGCCCTTTGTCCGTGTGCCGACATCATCAAGCGAAACGGCAAATCCGGCAACACGGGCGAAGTTCCCTCCGCTGGTGATGGGCAGCACCACTGGAAGTTGTGTCACTTGGTTAAAGGCTTCAGGCGACACAATCAAAACAGGGCGTGTCCCCTGCTGTTCATGGCCTGCGGTGGGATCAAGGGAGACAAGATAGATCTCTCCACGCTGCATCAGATCAGCTCCTTGCCCACAGGAGCCGCGCTTGTCCACGCATCGTCAGCCTCCGGTAAGGGGGCGCTGGCATCGCATTGTGTCAAAAGTTCCTGCAAGGAATACTTCTTCTTAGGTTCCGGGCTGACAATCAGGCGTCCGCTTTCTACCATCAGGCTTACAGAAGAGCCTGATTGCAGCTGCACCATGTCCAAAATGGCGGGAGGCACGGCCAGCATGACCGAGCCGCCTACTCTGCGCAAATTACTCGTGTACATTGTCTATCTCCATAAGTTTAATTTTTATATAACTCTTTCTCGCAAAATAGCAAGTCCTTTGGAGGCGTCACATGTTCGCATGGCGTAGTGCTTTTTTCATGGCAGCAATGCTGCTTTCGCTAACTGCGCCCTGTCTTGCCTATGCCGGAACCCCTCTCTCGGAGCGTGTGGCTGTGGAGGCCGGAGTACGGGCCGAAGTGAACAAAGATTTGGCCATTCCTGACAAAACCGATGAAGCACTTGCTGACCGGCACTGTCTGGACGGACGGGCAGTAAAGGATGTTCAGGGTGATTTGGTGGAATATTGGGTCAATCTTGAATGCTCCTATTGTGGTATTCGTGAACCATTACAGGCCCAAAGGGAAAACAGCGGTATGTGCATCGTTGTACGGCACTGGCCTTCAAAACAGTACGGTGAATCACTCAAAAAAGCCCTGAGCTATGAAGCGCTGAAACAGTTTTCGCCCAATGCGGCCAATCTTTTTTGGGACAAGGTGCATCCCCAGACCGCTCTGGGCATTCCTGTACCCTATGAAGCATCGCTCATGCTCTCCTTTCAAGAGGCGGCCATCGATCCTGAAGTATTTGGCGAAGCTCTCACCACGAAAGCGGGCAGCATAGTCAACGCGGATATTTTGGCAGGCTTTGGGCGCATCACATCCACCCCCACCTACATCCTGGCCGGTATCCGTTTCCCTGCCTGCGACTTCACAGCTGGCAAACTCCCCACGGCGCTGGGCTTGGCCAAGAAGGCCCGTGCAGGCGATAATGAAGCTATCGAACAAATTATTTCCATCATTACCAATGGCTTACTCAACGAACAATTACTTTGAGTTTTGTTTGCCCCTGTTTTTCACTTGCTTTTTATTGTGTAAGGAATACAAGGAAAGTAAGGAATACAACAAAGGGGTAACACATGAAAATGGAAGTGGCCACCATGACATCCAAGGGGCAAATCACTATCCCCGTGGCTGTCCGTAAACAACTCAATCTGGAACAGGGCGACAAGGTTGTCTTTATTGAAGATGATCACCCCAACGGGGGCGTCCGCATCCTGAACGCTGCGGCTTTGACCTTGAATCAAGGAGGTGTGGCTGTAGCCGATAAAAGGTAACACTCATGGCCCGTTCGCGCAAAAAGACCTATGACCCCAGACAGTTAACATTTAATTTTGACGTGACGGCAGATCAGATAGAACAACTGCGGCGTGAAAACACGCACGCTGACGCACAGGAGGCGCACAATGCTCGACAGACAAACAGCTCCGCTGGAAATAGCCCGCACAGTGCTGCGACCGGAAACCATTCGCGAGGTATGCAACGCGGGGTTCACCAATTCAGCTTATTTGATTTTGGACAGGTGGGCGCTGAATCAGCCGGACGAGCTGCGCCGCCTGGAAACGCTGAGCACCTTGGGATTAATAGTGACCCTGAGCCAGCAACAAACACGGGAAGCGAACGTGCTGAACAGCGATTCAGCGTGGGAAGCGAGTCGGCAAGGGATGAGCGACTGGGATATTTTGCAGAACGCCGGCATAGATACCAGCCTGAAAATTACCATATAGTTCCTGAAGACCGGCTCGGCCACGGCGGCGCAAAAAGCAAGTTTGCCGACAATATTGCCGCTATCCGCCTGCTTAAAGATTTGCAGGAACGCAAGGTGGATGTGGCCGGGCCGGATGAGAAAAAAATCTTAGTTCGCTATGTGGGCTGGGGCGGTCTGCCTCAAGCCTTTGACGCCCGCAACGAAAAATGGGCCGCAGAGTACCAGGAACTCCAAAACCTGCTTGCGCCAGACGAATATGCCAAAGCCCGCCGTTCAACGCAGGATGCCCATTTCACTTCTGAAACGGTCATTCGTGGCATTTATCAAGGGCTGAACACGCTGGGTTTGCGCGAAGGTGGGCCGCTGCGTGTTCTGGAACCCTCAGCAGGTATCGGCAATTTTATGGGCTTAATGCCAGAAGGCTATAACGCCCAATTTCTTGCGGTGGAACTTGATCCCACCACAGCGGCCATAGGCCGATACCTCTATCCGCATTCATGGCATATCAATAATGCCTTTCAGAACGCCGAACTCAAAGACGCATGTTTCGACCTTGTTGTCGGCAACCCGCCCTTTGGCAAGCAAACCCTCTACGATCCCAATTTCCCAGAACTGCGCAATTTTTCCATCCATAACTATTTTTTAGCAAAATCTTTGAGCCTGTTGCGCCCTGGCGGCATTGGGGCTTTCGTGGTCAGCCGCTTTTTTATGGATGCGGCAGACCCCACCGCGAGGGCGCACATTGCTGGATATGCCGACCTGTTAGGGGCCGTGCGTCTGCCAGAAACAGCTTTTCGGCAAAACGCCCTCACGGATGTGACCACCGACATTCTTTTCTTCCGCAGGCATGATGGGCCAGCACCCAGCCCCGAAGACGGACAACGTGCTATTGACTGGGTGCAGACCACCACGGTGGAAGCCGAAGACAAAAAGGAAGGCGGCACACGTCCGGCTGTCATTAACAACTATTTTGCGGAGCGGCCCGGCCAAATCATCGGAAGCATGGTGTATTCCGGCGGGATGTTTCAGGACTCGCTCAACTGCGTGGCCCCGTCATCTCCTGATTTCGACCTTGGGCAGGAAATTGGGAAGCGTCTGCGTGTGCTCCCGCCCATGCAGTATACGCCGCGCACTGAAATAGTAGAAAATTTGACCAGCGAAAAGCGTGATGAAGACTTCATTGCCTCTGAGTATTTCCAATCCCTGAAAATGGGCGCGTATTGCGTGGAGCCACAGAGCCGCAAAATCGTCTTCAAGGTGGCTGGGAGTTTTGGTGATGCCAGCTATACCGCGTTGCCGGTTAAAAATGACGGGGCGCGGCAACGGCTGACCTCCATGATTCAGATTCGGGACAGCTTGCGCGAACTGCTGAACGCCGAAAAAAATGATGCTGAAGAGCCGCGTATTGAGGCTGTCCGCAGGCAGCTCAACGTGCAGTATGATGCCTTTGTGCGGCGACACGGGCATCTCAATTCCCAGACGAATCGCTCACTCATGCGTGACGATCCAGAGCATTCCTTGCTGGAATCGTTGGAATTGGAATACGACAAGGGCCTTTCTAAAGAACTGGCCAAGCGCCAATGCCGGGAGTTCCGGCCAGCTTCAGCGCGGAAGGCGGCAATTTTTCGCCAGCGGGTGCTCAAGCCGACACAGACGGCGGAAAAGGCCGAAACTACCAAGGACGCTCTGGTCATCTCGCTACGCGAATCGGGCAAGGTGGATTTTGCCCGCATGATGGGTTTGCTACATCGGCCAGCGGAGGCCATCCAGAAAGAATTGCAGGATGAGGGCCTGATTTTTCGGAATCCAGCCAGTGAGGACTGGGAAATTCGTGATAAATATCTTACCGGCAATGTGCGTGAAAAACACCGTGCAGCGTTGGCGGCGGCTGCGGAAGACCCGCAGTACCGCGCCAATGTGGAAGCGCTTGCCGCTGCTATTCCGCCGGACATTGAAGCTGTGGATATTGGCGTCAAATTCGGCTCCACCTGGGTTCCCGGCAACGTGTTTTCAGATTTCATTGAAGAGCGCATTCATGGAGGCCGTGGCTACCAGACGATTAACTATGTCCCCATTTTGGGGCGTTGGGAAGCCAAGGTCAGTGTGTACGACCACGCGGTCAATACGGAAGTATGGGGCATTCCCGAATATCCGGCTGCCAAGATTTTGGAATCTTTGCTCACCAACCGGCCTATCAAAGTGGAAAAAGAAAGCGGCCAGTACGATGACCATGACCGGCCCATTATGGTGGTGGATCAAGAACTGACTGCCGCCGCCATGCAGAAGGCCGATGAGCTGAAGCAGGCTTTTCTTGACTGGGTATGGACAGACGATGAGCGCCGCACCATGCTCACTACCTTGTACAACGAGCGTTTCAATACCCATGTGCCGCCGCGTTATGATGGCTCCCATATTCAGCTTGTGGGGGCGTCTTCAGATATCTCGCTACGTCCACATCAAAAGGATGCCGTCTGGCGCAGTATTCAGGAAGGCACTGCATTGTTTGACCATGTGGTGGGCGCGGGCAAGACAATGGCCTGCATCGCCACCATCATGGAATCCAAGCGCATGGGCTTTTTGAACAAGCCAATGGTCGTTGTCCCCAACCATCTGCTGTACCAGTGGCGTGACGAGTTTTATAAACTTTATCCGGGGGCCAATATTCTTGTGGCCGACAAAAATGATTTTACCAAGCAAAACCGTGAACGCCTGTTCAGCCGTGTGGCCACCGGCGATTGGGATGCCGTGGTGGTGGCGCATTCCAGTTTCAAAAAAATAGATATGCCCCACGATATGCAGGCGGAAATCCTGCAAGAGCAGATCGATGCGGTAATCACGGCCATTGAGGAATCCCAACAGAATGACGGAGGCCGAGCCACCATCAAGCAACTCGAAAAGCAGCGGGAAAAAATGGAAACCCGCTACGAAAAGCTCATGGCCGGAAACGGAATCAAGGATCGCGCTGTGGATTTTGCAGATTTGGGCGTGGACGCGCTCTTTGTGGACGAGAGCCATGAATTTAAAAATTTGAGCTATACCACCACCATGAATGTATCGGGCCTCGGTAATATCACAGGTTCAGCCAAGGCACTGGATATGTTCATCAAGTGCCGCTATCTGCAAAAGCAGCATGAAGGGCGCGGAGTGTATTTCATGACCGGAACGCCCATCAGCAACACCATTGCTGAAGTCTATACCCTGCAACGCTATTTGCAGATGGATGAGCTGAAAGCCAAAAATATTGAGTATTTTGATGCTTGGGCTTCCACCTTTGGCCAAATCACCAATGGCTGGGAACTTGATGCCACGGGTGTGAATTACAAATTGAAGTCGCGCTTTGCCAGCTTCCAAAACGTGCCTGAACTGCTCTCCATGTATCGCTCATTCGCGGACGTGGTGACGAAAAACGATTTAGACGAACAGGCGCAAAAGGCAGGCATGCGCCCGCTCACTCCGCCCGTGGACGGCGGTAAGCCTTCCAATCATGTGGTGGAGCGGTCTTCTAGTCAGGCAGCCTACATGGAACAGATCATCAAACGCATGGAGCATCTGCCCAAAGACCCGCGCCTTGATAACCCGCTGAAAATCACCAATGATGCCCGTAAGGCTGGTCTTGACTACCGCCTTATCAACCCCGAATCCGGCGACTATGACGGTTCCAAAAGCAATGGGGCGGTGGAGCGCATCTTCCAGATTTGGCAAAACACGGCGGCTGACCGAGGTACGCAGCTCGTGTTCTGTGATTTGTCCACACCCAAGGGCGGTGCTGGAGCAGCAGCGCCTGTTCCTTCCCCTCGGCTGGAATTTGAAGAAGATTTTGCCGTACAGTCTGACGCAGAGCCAGGCACGGATGAACAGACCGGCGAGGATGCTGTGGAAACAGGTGACAGCGAAGGTGCTGACGATTCTGTCGCTGCGGATATGGATGCCTGCGTGGCGGCTGGTTCCCGTTTCTCTGTATATGATGATATACGCCAAAAGCTCATGGAACGCGGCATTCCCGCCGATGAAATTGCTTTCATTCATGACGCCAATACTGACATACGCAAGGGCAAACTCTTTTCGGATATGCAGGCAGGCCGAGTACGCATCCTGCTTGGTTCCACGGCCAAAATGGGCGCGGGCATGAATGTGCAAAAGCGGCTGGTGGCCGCGCATCATCTGGATGCTCCGTGGAGGCCCAGCGATCTGGAACAGCGCAACGGGCGCATCATCCGCCAGGGGAATATGCTTTACGAACGCAACCCAGATAAATTCGCCGTAGGCGTCTATTATTACGCCACAAAACAAACATATGATGCCCGCATGTGGCAAACCATAGAGTATAAAGCAGCGGCTATTGAGCAATTCCGCACAGGGGATTTGCTTCAGCGCGTCATTGACGATGTGCAGTCCGAAGCCGCCAATGCGGCAGATATGAAGGCTGCGGCCTCTGGCAATCCGCTCATTCTCATGCAGGTGAAGCTGGCCAGCGACTTGCGCAAGCTGGAAGCCCTGCACTCTCAACATCAGCGCTCACAGCACCGGCTGCGGGATCGGTTGAAGTGGCTTGGCGCGGCTGAAGGGCGTTTGGCCAAGGCGCAAGCTGGCTATGCCGCCAACTGCTCACTGCGAGATGGAAATACCCGTACCGTTACGGAGAAAGGGAAAACGCGCATTCGCCTAGAATGGCTGAAAGACGGCAAGCTGCTTACTGAAAAAAATGGTGAGCAAATTCAGAATATTCTACGCGATGGCGTGAAAGACATCACGCGGGAATCACGGGCAAAGCCCGTTTTAGGCAAATACCGAGGTTTTGAGGTATCCATGCGGCGCACAGCACAAGCACCAGGCGGTGACGGCTTCCGCCTGACCCTCAAGGGCATGAATGAGCAGGAATTTCAGCCGGAGAACCTTGTATACGGCTTTGACGAAAAATTCAGCCTGTCCGGCATGTTTCAGCGATTGGACAATTTTCTCGAAAAAGGTCTTGAGCAATCCTTCCAGAACTACCAGACCTCTGCCCGCCAAGAAATGGCCGAAATGAATACTGTTAAAGCCGCTTTGGGGCAAGAATTCCCGCAACAGGGGGAATTGGCCCTGGTGCGGGAAAACTATAGCGCCGTCATGCGAGAGCTGAAGCGTATGCAGGATGAGCCGGGCTATGTGAGTGCGTGGGAACCAAAAATTTTAGCTCCTAATATAGAAAAATCGAACACGTTAAGGATGTTGCCTTCATAACTACCTAAAAGTACCTGGGAAAAATCTTTACTAGAATTAGTTTTACCAATATTTTAGAGTTAATTGTCCTCTTCAATTTCATGACGCTGCGATTGAAGAGCATTTTTTAAGCCTGCAATATGGGGATGTATAGCTTTTTCTAATTTTATAATATGTTCACAAAGCCAGTTTTGCATTTCTTGCCAGTTTTCTTCTGAAAATCCTTGCGTGATAGCTTTTTCGCACTGTATACGGCAGGCTTTTTTCCCTTCAAGGGGTTGCCACTCCAGGGACTGCCCGAAGGCCTGCTCAATTGTATCTTTTCTTTCGAGCATCCATTGAAAGGCAAATGAATTTATAAGCGCGTTGACGCGTGTAAAATAAAATTCTACACGAATTAATTTATTCCCAAAAATTAACGAATAATGCATCCCGCTTATACCTGATCCTGCCGCCAGCCAGTGATCTATGGACGGACTGACGTTCGAGTACAGGGGAAAATTTTTTTCCTGTAGTTTTTGTAATAACTCTGTCCAAAATTTTTTACGTATGGCATGTCGTTTTATATTTTCTCCAGTACTAGTTTGTTCTTCCTTTTCTTTTTCTGAAATATTTATCATATACTCCTCAGCTTCTGGCGGAGGAATGATTTGGCGAATATCTAATAGAATTTCTGTTTCCATCTTGTAAGGGGTGATACAAAAACATTGTATCCGCAGACCAAATCCCATGAGCCATAGTGCCGTGTTGGTCACCTCTTTACGGAATCTTGCTGCCACCAGAATAACACGTTGACTCTGTGCAGCGTTGAGGACTACTTCGTCAAGGCTGTCTCGTTCAAGGAAATCAGCCAGGACTTCGGCAGCATCCCTTTTTTGTTCGCATTGCTGTTTATTGAGAAAGTCTTGATAAATAGAGACTATTTGTGCTTTATTCAAGCTAGAACAATATCCTGTATATTTTATGGCTTGCCATACAACATCTCGTCCAGAATCATCCAATTTATTTTCAATAATGACAAGATTTCCTTTTTTATCAATAGCCAATAAGTCAAGCCGTTCATTAGTATCAGAAAATCCTGAAAATTCTTTTTGAATAATAAGCAATTCATCATCAACATTGTCATCGGTAAGTGCATTGGGATGTTTGGCCAACCATTCCTGTAAATGACATCGTTCACGAAGATTTAATTCACTAAATGATACTTTTTGTACTGGTTGAAGGCAATTTTCATGAAGATCAAGGCGAAACATGGGGTATCCTCACATTATAGATATTGGCAGGCCTATCGATCCCCCCTTCACGGGAGTATATACTCTGAAGTTAGAGCAAAGCCTCCAGCCCCTTCCTATCCAGCATTTCCAGCAGCTTGCAGGAAGGCCCGCCGGGATTTTTTGTACCGGCTTCCCAAGCGCGGACAGTGGCGGCACTGGTGTTGATGATGATGGCCAGTGCCGCCTGGCTGACATTCAGGCGCGAACGCAACGCCTTCACGCTGTCCGCAGTAAACTTGGGCACTTGGTTGGCTCGGTACAGAGTTTCAAATTCACGCATACGCCGCTCGTCAATCAGGCCGCCAGCGTGTAAGCCTTGCACAGTTTCATGCATTTCTTCAATAATACGGCTAGGCTTCGTCATGATGCACCTTAAAAAATTCCCCTTTGGCTATAGCTAACTGTAATTCATCGCTGGAATAGGTAAGAAAAATCTGAGCAACGCCTTGCAAATAGGCCAATTCAGCCTGTGTAATATTTTCTCTCTCATTCTTTTCAAACCCGTACATAAAAATCCAACGGTCTTCACGAATTGTGGCAATGAGTGTTCTGGTACTTCCGCTTTTACCCCGCCCTGGCAAGGCCACCCGCTTTTTATAGACATTGCCGCCCAAGTCAGCATCCACAAGCCCCCGTTCCATTTCGGCAATGGCCTTGAGCAGTGCGGTGTTGCTCAAAAGAGTTTTGCGTAACCAGCAGTTGAATGTACGCGTTTTCAAGATCCGTTTCACAAAGAATCCTTTCTGGTGTAAATATACTACCTAGTCTCATAGCAATCAAGAAATAACCTTGATTACAGCAATCTTACACGCGGCACTTCTTGCCGTATGTAGTGCGCTCCTTCAATTCCTCGCCAGTGTTCCATATATCGCTTATGCTTCGCTAAGGCCACGTCCCCGGCCACGCTGAAGGCATAGGCCGCAGTGCGTTCCGCATAGCGTTGCCAATCACGGCCTTCCTTTTTCTCTCTGATAGTAGGGGCGCATTGGCACAGGGCTTCGGTCACGGCCTGCTGGCTATGGCCTATAGCCCGCAGACGCAAAGCGATCATGGCATCTACACGCGAAAAATCTTCCACGGTGAGATGCTGGCGGATATTTTCATAGTGCGCGTAGTAGGCTGTTACGGTATCAGTGCTATGTGGAAACGTGGGGACAACGCGCGGATGCTGCCGCCTGCGGGCTTCCATCGCTGCATATTCACGCTCAATCTGTCTGGCCAATTCTTGCGCTTTTGAGCATTCGCATTTTTCAGCCTTGAGCAGTTTAACCCTGGGGAAGGAGCCATCTTCGCGCCGGTGTTTGGGCTTGAAGTTGCCGAAGCCTGGCGCTCTGTGCGGGTGGATGCAGCCGGACAGTTTTTTGTCACCGTACAAACGGTTGAGACGCTCGGTAATTCGGTTGCCCACATCTTTATTATGGGGACTTTGCAATTTCGGAATGGTGAGTACACATTGATAATTTTGTGGTGAGCTTTCCAGCACCACCGCAGGCCGGAAACCATCCGCATAGAATTTTTCCAAGCTCTCCCGCGTCATGTCGTCTATGAGAATATGATGCCGACTTTCTGAAAGAGGCGTGTAGTAAATGTTCTCACCACGCTGCTGAAGCCGAAGCATGGCGGGCAGGTGCATGATCAGCTCTTCCAGCGAAAAACCTCTGCTCGCGCCGTCTTTTTTATCCAGAATGAACGTTTTTTTATCGCCGTCCGGCTCCATGCGAATGCAGGTTACACGCACGCGATCCGCATTTATGGCGGTAATATACTGCCGGAACAACGCCTCTTCTATTGTCGAAGCTGGCTTGTTCGGCTGCTGTACCGGTGACTCTGTGCGTAAATTTTCGATGTGCAAGCGATGTCTCCAGCGGTCAGCCTGTGCATGCAGACCGCGTCCTCGCAGCCAGCTCTCAAAGCGCGTTTTACCTTTTGGGGGATGCTGTCTGCGTCCCACTTGCTGCCGTACATGCTGCCGGAGCTGGCCCAGCTCGTCACGCTGGTGCATTTTTAGTCGATGCCGTTCGGCGTTGAGCACGGATAATCCGAGCCTTCCCAGACCACTCAAGATGAGCTTTCGCTCGGCGCTCTGACGGGCTTTGAGGGCGTCAATTTGGCGCTGTTTATTGATTGCGGGTTGTTCCGAAATGTGTTCCGAACAGGCAGTCTGATACGCCTGCCATTCTTCCAAGTTGACCACACTCACAGGTTCCGGCTGTATTTTTTCACAAGGTGGCGCGGCTTCGGCAGGTACAAAATCCCCCAGTTTTTTGCACAATTTTTTCATGCTGAAATTCCGATCCACTGACGATGCCTTGACCGCAATGTCTCCCACAAAAATGATAGCGCCTGAACCTTTCTGCTCAAAACGCAACCCTTTTTCAGTCAATTTTTGATGCAATTCTGTCCATGACATGGCATTTTTGATGATGGCATACCCTCGCTCTTGGGCAATACGCTGTGCGGATTTTTCGCCGCTGGCCTGTTCCACAGCCAAGGCTTCCTGTCGGGGCTGAACGCGCTTTGGCCTCCGGTTGCGAGCCAATTCACCATTTTCCAGCACGGTATAACGGGGATTTTGTTCGCTGGCCCATCCTTGCTTTTGTTCCACCACTGCCACAATTTTGTGTGCTTCTTCGATGTCAAAGCCCTTGTGAGGCTGTGCCACTTTCAATGTCAGCGGGTGCATTCGGTTGACGGCAATATGGACATGATAATTTTCCGTGTTGCAGTGCAGACCATACACGGTCTGGTGCTCGTTCAGCCCCATGCGCTCCAGAAATACGTCCACCAGCTCATCCACCTGGGCGCGTGTTGGCTGCTCGTTTTCCTGCCATGAAAATATCCAATGGCTCACCGGCATGTTGCTGTGGATGCTCTCCTCAGCAAGCGCGATCATTTCCACTTTTTGCCCAGTGTATGTGGTGGTAAAGAAGTTCCGGCTTCCGGCATGGGCGATTTTTTCCTGCGCGTTGGTGTTGTGCGGATAGCGGATGTAGTCCACCAGATCGCCAATTTGCCAGACCTTGGGCTTGTCTGTATTGGTGTACTTTACCTTCTTCACAATCACGACTTTTCGCTCCCCAATCTTTCGATGGCGCGGCTCAAAATTCGCAAGGTTTCCTCCTGTTGCTCGAGGAGTTCACGACTGGCCCCGGCTTCGCGTAGCGTCTCAAAATGATGTTTGAGCAGGCCCCCAATACGGCGCAATTCACGGATTGTGTTCATGTCCGTTTGTGCCACCACGGGCCTGCCGCCGAAGCCGCGCCGCCTGAGACATTCGGAAACAGAAAGCCCGGCCACGCTGGCTTGTTCCTCAATCTGTTTTGCCTCGCCTTCCGACACCCAGAGGGTGTACCGTTTGTGGAATTTACGCTCCAGCTTTGCCATGCCTTTTCCCCTTTCTTTTGTTTAAAGCGCGTGAGAAGCCTGCGCCGAATGCGCTGCCTTTAGGAGTCCAGAGGGCGTGAGCCCTTTGGCAGGATAGTAGTTGGCGTCAGACAACTACCATCCTGCCACGAAGAACCCGGTACGGGGAGTAGCCTATTGATAGGGATTGAATATTTGTGTTATACTGCCAGAAAATTCCCCAAATGGAGGCAACACCAATGGCAGTGAAGACAAAAATTCCGATGGAAAAGATTATGGCGGTCAAAAAAAAGCTCCAGAAGCTCCCCGTAAAAGAGACGGGGAAAACCCGTGAGGAAGCTCTGGAGATGCTGGCGGAAGATTTTCAGGAAGCTTTGAAGAAGGGCTATTCCGTGAAGGAAATACGCGAGATTTTAAGCGCGGAAGGCGTTACGCTGGCGTTGAAAAAAATCTCAGGAAAAATATTTCAGCGCCAGTGATTTTTTTATTTATGAAACAGAAGTGCTCCTCAAAAATCGAACAGATGGATATTCAATCAGACGGGAAAAATACATATATCCAAGCAAAAAAATTCTCCTAGGTTTTTAAGACCAGAGTGCCCTGGCTGCTTTTTTCAGTGACAAGGCGGGGCTAAACTTAATGGAGCTTAGCGAGGGCGGTTTGGCAATTTAAAATCGTATTACATAGAATCAAAACACATTGGTTGCGTTTCCCACTACAGGAGTTCATTCATTCTCTTTTGGAAATAGCTTGGGTATTTCTTTATTATCGCCCTAGCTCCGTCCTGATCTTTTTTCAGAGCCTTCACGAGATCCTTCTTCTGTGTCGCATCCAGGCTCAAGGATGATGCAAGGTCCTGAGCAATGACGCGGTCCGAAAAGCCAAGTTCGTAAAGGGCAATGGTGGTTTCGGTCGGCAGACCATATTTCAGGCGTTTTTGAAAAAGCTGCAAACGATTGAGCAGGTCTCCAGTGCCATCTTGGTCGATGGTTTCAATGAATTCACACACAGCGCCTACAACAAGCGCTCCGTCATAAGCGAGCGCCCCTTCGCAGACATCGACGACATGATCAATTTTGAACTCCCTCCGGCGGGTACCCCATATCATCTTGGCTTTTCGCTTACGGATAATTTTCAGGAGTTCGCTGAAGGGTTTTCCACTGATCCACCCATGCGCGGTTTCTTTTAGCATCTCCGGCTTATCGAACTTGGTGAATACGCCACTGTTGATATGCCGAATAAGTAATGGCCATGTAAGATCGAGTGCGTCAGTTTCATCAACAATCGAAAGCAGACTGTCGGCGTTGGTTTGGACCCATCCCTCGATGGCTTGGGCATCTTGAATGCCGTAAAGCGTCCGGCCATAGATTTTACGGCGAGCCGGATCTGTGATGTTTGCAGAGATATTCCCAGCGAGAAGCTGAAACAACGCGCGGAGATACTCCTTTTTCTGATCATCAGCCAGGAAGAAAGCTAGCGTTCCATCGGCCAGGCTGGTCACATCAGCTTCCGAAAGACCATCTTCAGATTCATCCCAATGAGATAGCAGAAAGCTCTCGACTGCACAGATTAAGCTGATTCTCCAGGCGATTTGCCGCTCGACACCGTCTCGAGAGAAACCTTTGTCTCCATGTCGTGCGGCTATCCTCGCAGCCAGATCGGCAATTTGATCAGGCGCGTCGATATAGGCATTGGCAAAATCCAGTGCCTCCATGGTGATGGTGTATTTTTCGTCATCGCTCTTAATGGGATCGAAGATCGATAGAAGATTGCTGATACATGGCTCAGAATTGCGCGGTTCCAGAAGCTCTTTCACCTGGTCCCAGCGCCATTTGTCGTTTCGGGCCTTCCGCTTGTCAAAGATCACCGGATCGGCAAACAGGATACTACCTTCGGTATGCATCCCGGCTCGGCCCGCTCGGCCAATGAGATTATGGAAATCACGAACCTTTATGCGCTTCGTGCCCTGGTAGATACTGGTCACGATGAGGTATCGAATTGGAAGATTTACGCCCTGCGCCAAAGTGGATGTACAAACAACAAATCGTACAAGGTCGTCACGCATGGCATGCTCCACCGCCAGTCGAATACCATGCGGTGTATTGCCATGATGGGAAAAAATTCCTTGTGCTGCACTCTTGGACGCTGGGGCGCCAGCGCCAAGATTTTTGACATGCAAATGTGTCAGCCGCGCAACTTCCTGGGCGTCTGAAAAATCTGACGGCAGGGCTAGGGGTGCGCCACGCTCAATAATGTCGACGGCCTTCTCGCAGACGCTGGCCGCTGTGGACTTTTTTCCGCAGAAAACAGCGATACTGCCATTCGGAACCAATTTCAGACCGAGGTAAAGTGCGATAGCCTGCCCGTCCGTCTTTTCAGGGAAAAAACGGTCAGTCCTTTCCCGCTTCTTCTTTCCGAGATTAAATCTTTCAATCACCCTCGGAACGAAAAACTCACCTTGTTCGGCGTCACGGCTGTCGACGTACTCGATCCTTCCCAATTGATCAAGCCAGCTCGCGAACCCGACCGACCTGAAAGTCGGAATCAGGGTAGTTCCTTCGACGACATTGGGCTCACCGTTCAGCCATTCTCCAACAGCCTCGGCGTTGCTGATGACCGCTGAAATTAACACCTTCTGGGTTCCTTCGGGAATCATGGAGCGCAGCGATGTCAGGAGCAGCTCGTATGTGATGCCCCGTGTGCCACTGTCGAATTGGTGGCCTTCATCAAAGACCAGCAGGCCAACGTGGGCAGCCAGTTCTGGAGTGTGCCGAAGGACGTAAAGCAGCTTCTCGGGGGTTACGACCAGGATTTGTTGGTGCTCCACGAGTTCGGCAATCTCGAAGTCGGTCTGTAGGGCATCGGATAACTCATCCACCTTGATGGGTTCGTTGTGGAATGCCTCGACGAGACTGTTCTTGATCTCATGGCACAGAGCCCTAAACGGGGCGATGATGATGGCGAGTGACACTCGCTCAGCCAGGAACGCGCTTCGAAGGATCAGCTCCGTTGCCTTCGTTTTACCCGCGCTGGTGGGCATTTGAACGATGGCAGACTCGCCTTTGAGAACATTCGCCTGGCCTAAAAGGTGTTGTGCAGGCCAGAGTTCCTTGATGAACGAATCCTTTTGCAGCGCGTGGAGCCATTTGTCTCGGGGTAGTCCAGAGTATGATGGCAAGGCCTTCCATGTGGAGTTTTCCAGCTTTTTCCTCAGAACGGCCGCGATCACATCACCAAACAGAAGCTGCCTGGGCGTACCGAATTCATAGACGGCGTTCCGCAGCTTCGTGGTCAAATCGAGAAGATTTTTTTCGCCATTCCCATCCTTAAAAAACTGGAGAAGCCAATTTGAAATCCCATCAATAAATCCGCCGAATGGCCCCTCAGATCCATCAAAAGAGGCTCCCAGATTGGCCTGCAGCAACCAGAGTAACAAGTTTTCCAAACCATTGCCACCCAAATCCCTGCAGTCGCCATCGATACGTTTCGCCAATACCGAAGCGCTACCAGGAAGATCGCAAAGGTAATAGGAGGCGGAGCCTAGAAGTACGAGGTATGGATCAAGTATTTCGTTCAGCTTTGACTGGAGATAGGAGTCGAAAAAGCGAGCGGAAAACAGCAGACTGGTTCTCATCTCCGAGAGGGAATCGGGATCTGGCTCGTTCCGGTTGATAGCAGCGGCAAGGTCGCCCAGCAAAGCAATCGAGATAGTGAACAGTTTGGCCGGATCTTGGGTGATTTTGATGTGATAGTCTCGAGGGACGCTGTACTCAAGCATCTTGGACTTTGCCCGTGTGACGCCCAGCAGGAGTTGAGATTTCTGTTCAGGCCTCATCTGCAGCCCTCCTGTAGAGTTCGTGGACGAGTGCCATCATGCTGGGTCCCTTGATAACCAAGAGAACAAGACTATCGCCATTAGGATGAGGGAAAATTTCCTGTGATGTTGAAGAATTGGTGATTTTGCGGCAGTCTGCCGAAGCCAATTCTTCGGCGTCGAAACATTCGTCTGAAATGATAGCTGCAGCACCATAGATCTCCTTGTAGGGAATATCTACAGGACTTTGAAATCTCTCGATCCTTTGAGCCTGTTCGATTTCCTTTTTTTCAAAGAGCTTTTGCTTGATGAAGTTCAGCGATTCATCGATTCGAATATGATCTTTGGCAGAGTCGTTAATTGCATCTTGCAGGCGATTGATCTTAGAGCCGGAGAATTTTGTCTTTGCCTCAAAGACAACTAACACGTCCTTGGTGGAGACTTCACCGTCTTTTTTGTGAAATCTGAATCCAATGACATCGCTACCCTTGGGGGATTCATCTCGAACAACCTTTGATGACCATCGTATTCTAGGTACCCAGTAACCGAGAATCCATTGCAGATAATCGGAAACTAGAATTTCTCCAAAATCTCCAGCTCTGATTCCAGGACCAAGTTTGGATGTTCTGCAAGGGAACTTGATATTGGTCAGATAATCCGATCGCGGACGTTTGCCTCGGAGGAAATCAATTTCGGTATCCAGGCAGTAATGATTCCGGAAGTGCTTAGCCCAGGCCGAGAGCACTGCCTCGTCATTCTTATGATGGAACTCCCAGACCTCGACCTCCTTGCCGTCGGCGGTCTTCATTCGTTCGCCGGTGTCGACTAGCCATTTAGTATGTTCCGAAGTCCAAGGCATTTACGTTCCCTCCCTGGTTAGTTGCCCTTTAATCTCAACAACTCATCGTCCAGTCCATAGCGAACCACGTCGATCCGGTCGCTACGCAGGGATACAGAGTCACCGGTCATCACGGGGAGCTGGAATGGGAAAAATGCCGGGTTGTTTAGGAGCAGCCCCAATGTACCCTTGGCCTCCGGGGTGGCTAGGATAGCGGATTCGAACATCAGGACGGCTAGGTTTGGCTCAGTAATGCTCATCGGAACAGCTTTTTCATAGCAGCCTTTGGCCTGGGAATCCTTTAGGACTTCCCAGGCGACAAAGGAACGGATGACGAACCGGGCATAGCGGCTGACGGTTTGCCGGTCGCCATACTGTTCCTTTAGGCGGTTGATGATCTGCGTCTGGCTAACTTGGTGCTGTAAGGCCAGCAGGCGGCCGGTCTGCCGGGCCACATTGAACCAGAATGGATAGACCGCCGAGATCATCCCCCAGTGGACCGCCAAGGCCATGGATGGATTTTCCCTCAGAAACGCCAGTGAAGCATCTC